>TARA_R110002074_G_scaffold216724_2_pt1 | contig 96966 bp, 98 predicted proteins | sample TARA_R110002074 | Tara Oceans TARA_R110002074 (sample SAMEA4397215) | marine metagenome | biome: Polar Biome; feature: [MIX] marine epipelagic wind mixed layer (ENVO:01000061); material: water (ENVO:00002006), including particulate matter (ENVO:01000060) such as... | depth 10-100 m
ACTTTTACGAATATAGATATTAAAATGGACATTAAATTAATTTTAACAGGTTTTGTGAGTTGGTTAGCGGCATTTTACACAACTCGTTATATCCTACCTTTTATTAAGGTTATCCATAACCATTCTCCCAAAGATAACAAATTACCGTCTCCCAATAAGCTCTTTTAATAAGTCGCGTTCTCTGGTAAGGGTTTCCAGTTCTTGTTCCAGTTGGGCGATGTGTTCTAGTAGCTCTTGTGTGCCGTCTTTTGCATTGCTGCTATAGTCTGCCGGCAGTTGTGCGGCAATATCTGCTATAAAATTATAATGAGTGGCATGGCTAATTTCCCATAGGATAGCTATTTGTAAACTTGGGCGTTTTAAAAAGTATTCTATGGTAACAGGACTGCGTAACGTTTTACGGGCTATCACACTTTTGGGCCATCTATTTTTTTTAATAAACCCATTGATAAGTTCTCCCACATGGGGCATGTCTTTCACCTTAAGGTATTTTTGAGAATGGTACATAGTTTTTAAATTTTATTAGTCAGTTGTTTAATTATATTAATCATCTGTCTATAATGCGTTAGAGATTTATTTAATTCTTTTAGTTAAATCGTTAATTTTAGTAACGAAATCTCTAAAATAGATTAGAGCCTTATTTAACTTTATTAATCTTTTGTCTTACTTCTATAAGACAGTTATTTAATTTTATTAGTGAGACCTTTAATTATATTAAATGTTTATCTAATTTTCTTGTTTTTAGGAGTCACAAAAAAAACGGACAACGGTGTGTCCGTAAAAAAAGTGGCTTTTTTTTATCCAACGGGGTCTTCGGCTTGTCCTTTGCCTTGATTTTCGAAACGAACTTTTAAGCGCTCAAAGCTTTCTTTGGCACCAGGAATACCCGCTTGGTTGGCGGCATCGTAGATTTTATACACGCTTAACGCCATACTATAGGCTTCGTGCCCTGCAATACGCTTGAGGTCTGCAACCTTGCGTAAGGCATTGGCAAGCCTGCTATCTACTTGGTCTAGTTGCTCAAACAACTGCAAATCGTTGCTTAACGAAGTACTGCTTAGGTAGGGTGGTAAAATGGCACTGCCACTGCCTTGCATTTCGGTAAGGACGTCTTCGGTAAATACCTTGTTGTTTACATTAATGGCGCGGTAACTCGTGCGCTGCTCGTCGTCCAGAGAGCCTTCGGGCAATAAGCCTTCTAGGGTAGCAACGGCGCTTAAAAGGTCGGTAAACGTGGTGGCGTCTAGTACTTGGTCTAGCCTGTTTTCGGTGAGATTACTCATAAGATTACGTGTTTTAAAAATTAATACTGTGACTAATTTCAAAAACACATAAGCAAAAGTCAACAGGATTTTTCCTGTTTTTTAGAGAGGGTTTTTCCTGTTTTTACAAAGGATTTTTCCTGTTTGGGTATAAAAAAAAGGACGCACAAGGCGTCCTTAGAGATTAACTGGGGGAACGGTAATGACTCTTCTAATTTTTTTTCTTCTTGTTCTTTTTTCGCTCTTCCTTTTCCTTTTCCTTTTTTTCTTTAGCAATTATTTTACGCATTTCAGCTTCACTTTTTACTTGAAATAAAATAGGGAAGGCAAATGTTTTTTCAAGATTCATAGATGCTAAGATATCTTCCGGAATTTCAACACTTTTTAACTCATTGGTTATTATTTCTTCAATTTGAGGAATTGGAGCGCGAACCAAAATGTTTTTAAGACGTCCTTCTTCGTTTAGCTCAAACTTAACAGAAATTCTTATTACATCCCCTTCATTATATTGATAAGTAGATAGGACTAACCTATTTACTCTCGCTTCTAGATTCCCTTTATTCAGCCTTTCTGAAAACAATTTATTAAGCTCATGTTCTTGGGAATAGCTTAAGGTGCTTATTAAAACAAAAAAGTAAATGAAAAGTTTCTTCATCATTAAATTACTATCCTACTAATTTAAAAATTTGTTTAAAATACCCTATCAAAAAGAACTTCACCGTTGGTATTATCGACTATTTGTAAAATCCCTTTTTGATTGGAAAAATAAAGACTCTGGTTAGGATACCCTTTTAAACTTAAAACGTCCCTATATTCAATCCCATTTATACGCATAGGGTCCATCTTTTGTGGCTCTGTAAATAAGGGTAAATCCAAACAAGGAGATAACTTAACATACACATTGTAGCTGTCGTTTTTATCGGCGTTTACTTTAACACTTCCACTGCATCCCTTCTCATTGGCTAACTTAATTTCGGCCTTCTCGTATAAATCTTTCTTTAGTCCAAGCGTAATATTATCCATCTCTCGAATGGGTTTAAACGAATTATCTGTAGATTGAACAGTAAAAGTAATCGCGTCTTTTTTTGTTTGGTCCAATAATTTGAATGATTCGCCATTTTGGGGCCATAAAAATGCGGTTCCATCTTCCTTTAACTCGTGCTTTACAATCTTCTTCTCACAAGAGGCGAAAAGTAGAAATAGCGAGGAAAGAAAAATAATTTGAAGTGATCCTTGTTTCATCGTTATAAATTTGGGGTTTATATTAAATTTAAAATGTTTGCTGTACGCAGAATATCATAACATTAGAATTATTTAAACTTCTTCTAAAAAAATTACTGTACTACCAACTTAAACGGTACACTCCCTTCTGACGTTTCTACTTGCATGACATACATCCCTCTAGCCAACGTATGCGGGATGCGTAGTTCCCCTTGGGGTTGTGTAAAGGTGTTTTCTAGTACCAACTGTCCAGCCATGGTATAGATGTTTGCAGTAAGTTTTGAATACTGAGCGGTTGGGGCTATCGCCAAACCAATGGTATTTTCTACTGGATTTTCTACTAAGCGTATGTTTGCTGCTAAGGCGTTATCTCCTATGCCCGCAATAGGCAAACGGATTTCTTCCAAGGCCCACTCGGCACTTTCGGCTGTCACCGTAACGTGGGGTTCGTTTTCGGCAGGAATATAGGTATTTACAAAAGGGGAATCGTTTAGGTTAGGCACCGCAAACCAATCGGGATTATCGATTGCCAAAGCACTCATGGTAGGAATAAACGAATACAAATCTTGTTGTAAGGCAGCTAAAAATTCTTCTAATATGGGGTTTCCACCGCCACCCGCTAGGGCATCGGCAATGCTTCCTGTTCCACCGGGAGAGGCATCTACACCATCAATAGCCGCAGGCTGTTGTGCCTCTGTAGTATAAGTAGCTACAGGGATTCCAATAAAATAAGCGGTTAAATCGGTTACCGTAATGGTTTGGTTGGCTTCGGGTGTAAAATATAACGCCACATCCAAACTCGTAAAGGTATCGATGGTTAAATTGGTATTAACCACTTCGGTTCCGGGAGTCCCTGTGGTTATGCCGGTTGCATTCCCATTAATCATAGTGACATTACGTACATTCTGCGGAAATCCTACGGCGTCTAATTCGGCTTGAAAGGCATCTCTAAAATCGGGAGCTCCTGCGGGTAATAATTTGGTAGGGTCCTGCTGAATGGGATCTCCCGCCATTAAATGTCCTAGCAAGTGGTCGGCAAGCATTTCCTTGGCAGCTGGAGAGCCTAATACCTGGTCCACCAATGCTAATGCAGTTGGGTCACCCACATCTTGCGCAAAATAATTGATTAAATACTGAAGACTAATAGGAATATTGGCACCGCGATGTGGTGAATCGAACGAGATATACAAACGAGTTTCATGCGGAATGCTATTGGCTTCCATATAGGCTAAGCCGTAGCGAGCGATGAGTCCGCCCATACTTGGGCCTAACACAACCAACTCTCCGTCCCCAACTTTTTGTGCGTTGATTTCTTCAATTAAGGCAGCGAGCACCATGGCATTTCGTTGAATGTAATCGCCTCCTCCATCAATGTCTTTGCCATCGGTCGTATAAAGGGGGGCATTTAAAATCACAATATCGTAGCCTTCTGCACGAAGGATATCGGCCATATTTTCTCCTCCAAAACTTAAACTTGCGTATAATCCGCCTATATCTCTTGCATCGCCTGGGTCAAAGCCGTCTAACACAATAATGGGGTTATCTAATACACCATCTACCAAATCCACAAAGATTTCATATTCACCCTCACCAAAATAGGATTGTGTCTCGTCGTACCCTTGGTAGGCTACATTCGCCACAATGGTTGAAACAACACCTCGCTCTGGATAATGTGCAGGATCTGGGGTGGGCATAAAGCGAAACTGCGCTTGTGACAACTGAAAAGAAAGGAAAACTACAAGTAGGAAAAGTTTTTTCATCGGTATATAATTTTACACGATGAATATACTACTATTTTAAAATTTAAAAAATTGTTTAATCCACCAAAGCTTTTTGTTGCTTAAAGGCGAATACTTTAAAGGCAATTCTAGCCAGTTGGCTTTATGCAGTATACTTTTATAATGACTGAAGGTTTTAAAACCCGCTTCTCCGTGATAACTGCCCATACCACTTAGTCCAACCCCTCCAAAGGGCAGGTTAGAATTGGTAATGTGCATCACCGTATCATTCACCGCACCACCCCCAAAAGAAAGGGTGTTTAAAATCTGTTTTCTTTCGGAAGCTTTTGTAGTAAACACATAACACGACAAAGGTTTGGGTAATTGCTGCACTTTTTGAATGGCTTCGGAAAGGTGTGTATAGGTAATCACGGGAAGAATAGGTCCAAAAATTTCGTCTTGCATCACGGTATCTTCAAAACCTACATTGTGAAGGATGGTAGGCTGAATATAGCGTTGCGAAGCATCTGTACTACCTCCATAATACATTTTGTCTGTATCTATTAATGAAGCCAATCTTTCAAAGTTGTTGTCATTAATAATCTGAACGTAATTATTGTTTTCAAAAGCATAGTTTGCTTTTTCAATTTCCCTTTTACAAGCTTCCAAAAACTTGGCTTCTATAGCCTCATCTACCATCACATAATCGGTGGCAATACAGGTTTGTCCAGCATTTAAAAACTTACCCCAAACAAGGCGTTTGGCGGTCATAGCAATGCTAGCAGAAGCCGTCACAAATGCAGGGGACTTCCCTCCTAGTTCCAAAGTGACTGGGGTTAGCTGTTCGGCGGCTGCTTTGTAGATAATCTTTCCTACGGGCGTGCTTCCGGTAAAGAATATTTTATCGAATTTTTGTTTTAAAAGTTCGGTTGTTTCGGCAACACCGCCTTCCACTACGGCAAAAAATGCCTCGTCAAAATGTTCCGAAATAAGTTGGTTCATCACCCTAGATGTTTCCGAAGGGATTTCGCTAGGTTTTAAGATGACGGTGTTTCCAGCAGCTATGGCTGCCACTACAGGACTAAATGATAAATTATACGGATAGTTCCACGCCCCTATCACCAAACACACCCCTAAGGGTTCAGGAATGATATAGCTTTTGGCAGGAAAATTAACCCAGTTGGTTGCAACGCGCTTTGGCCTTGCCCAAGCACTCAAATACTTTTTTGCATGGGCGATTTCTTGATACACCAACGCTAACTCCGTAGCGTAGGTTTCAAAAGAAGATTTTTTAAAATCCTTGTAAATGGCTTCAAGAAGGAGCTTTTCGTTTAGTTTTAAAACTTTTTCAAGCGTTTTTAATTGCTGAAGTCTAAAGGAAAGTTCCTTCGTCTTTTGGGAGTTGAAAAAAGTTCTTTGTTTTGAAACGATTTCGTGCATATAGCAAAGGTAAACTTCTCGATACAAATATTTTCAAGACGGTCAGAGATTCGTTTGAAGTGACATACCCTTTACCCAGCACCCAGTACCCTTAACCCAGTTATCCTTTCCCACGGTTAAGCACCCGATATTCTTCGTAGCATTCGCTAATAGCATCGAGTATTTGAAGGTCGTTTGCTGTACGGATAAAGTCTTCAGAATAGCTACAGTTGTTCAAAATTTCGTCTACATCGACCCTTTCTAACTGAAGTACCGCCATTAAGGTTTCTCTATCGAATTTAGATTGAAGTAAGTTTCTAATGTTGTCATCTTCCTTCATTTGCCGAAGCTTTCGCATCTGTTTGGGTCGTTTCCCAAAGACATTATAGAGGAAATCGGCAGGATTAAAAACAGAGTTCAACACTCGGGAGACAGCCCCGGGCTGACTTTGCCCTCCTTCGTAACCACCACCTAATCCTGCAATTCGGTAGCGATAATTATCATAAATAGGAATAATTTTGGCATCGACCTCCACATAGCCTGTAAGCTGCACGGGGCGTATCACTACTTCTTCAAGAGCGATACCTAATTCGGTCATTTTTACTTTAATATCCCCGTATTTTAACCAGTCGTTAGTAACACGAACCCGAATAGACTTAAACCCTAAATAAGAGAAATATAAGGTGTCGTTTACGGCCGCCTTAATCATAAATTTTCCTTCCTTCCCAGTGGAGGTTCCTTTTACTTGATTAAGGTTAACAATGTTAACATTTTCAAGAGGTTCTTCAGTAGCATCGTTAACAACCACCCCTTTAATTTCTCCTTCTTCTTGAGCAAAAGAAGGAGCTATAACCAATAAAAGAAATAAAGTAAATAGAATTTTTTTCATAGCACTAGCAAAGCAAAAGTACTTTTTTTGACTCTAATTTCTTGCCAAAGTTTCGTTAAGGTGAAAATAATTATCAATTTTACATACGTTTTCTTCTTCTACCGCCCGTGCCAGCACTTTTTGGGCGATCATCTCTACGTCTGCTTTTTCCTTTAAATTTTGGTTTATCTCCGCCAAATTTTGGACGGTCATCACCACCAGATCTTCCTTTTTTACCAAAACCTCCTTTTTTTCCGAAGCCACCTTTTCCAGAGCCTCCTCTTTTACCACCGCGGTTTCTTCCGCCACGGTCTTTGGAAATCTCGATATCTACCTTGCGGTCGTTATATTGAACGTCTTTAAAAGCCTCTAATACTTTATCGGTATGGGCAACATCGGTATTAAAAAACGAAAAGGTATCCATGGTATCTACGTGGAATACATCGTCTTTTCCTAGCTGTGTAATTTCACGAACTAAATCTTTTAAATCCATCCATTGCAAGTCATCCTTTCGCCCTAGATTGATAAAGAAGCGAGTGCTCTCGTCTGAAAATTTCTTCGAAGATTCTGCCTCGTATTCTCTGCTTCCCGCATCTACGTTTAGATCTTTTGCTTTTTTGTAGTAATTATAAAAACGCGTAAACTCTACTGAAAAGACTTTTTTAATCAACTCTTCTTTCGAAAAGCCTTCTAACACCTCATTAATCTTAGGAAGATAGTTGTCAATTTCATGGTTAATCTCGGTGTCTTTTATACTGTTTGCCAAGTGAAACAATTGCATTTCACAAATTTCCATTCCCGAAGGAACTTCCTTTTTTACAAATGTTTTAGAAATGATTTTCTCAATGGCTTTAATCTTTCGGATTTCACTTTTTGTAATAATAACCATAGAAACCCCTTTCTTACCAGCACGACCTGTACGTCCGCTACGGTGTGTGTAGGTTTCTATTTCATCGGGTAATTGGTAATTAATTACGTGCGTAATATCGTCCACGTCAATCCCACGAGCGGCCACATCGGTGGCAACTAGCATTTGGATTTGACGATTTCTAAAAGACTTCATCACTAAATCACGTTGATTCTGACTTAAATCTCCGTGCAGTGCTGCGGCGTTATACCCATCTTCAATGAGCATTTCGGCTACTTTTTGAGTATCGCGCTTGGTTCTACAAAACACTACAGAGAAAATATCGGGATTGGCATCGGCTAGACGCTTTAAGGCTGGGTACCGATCCTTGGCACCTACCATAAAATATTCGTGAGAAACACTATCTGCTCCCACATTTCTAGTTCCTACAGTCACCTCTTTGGGGTTATGCATAAACTTTTTGGCTATGGTAGAAACTTCTTTAGGCATGGTAGCACTAAATAACCACGTGCTTTTTTCTTGTGGCGAATGCGAAAGGATTTCGGTGATATCTTCATAGAAACCCATATTCAGCATTTCATCGGCTTCATCGAGAACGCAATATTCAATTTTTGAAATATCGATCATTCTTCTGCCAATCATATCCTTCATTCTTCCAGGCGTAGCTACAATAATTTGTGCTCCCTTTTTAATTTGTCTGGCTTGGTCACTAATACTGGCTCCACCATAAATGGCCACCACGTTTAAGCCTTGCATATACTTACCGTATAGTTTTAATTCGGTTGTAATTTGCATACACAATTCGCGTGTTGGCGAAAGAATTAAGCCTTGGGTAGTGCGGCTTTCCACTTGAATTTTTTGAAGCATAGGAAAACCAAACGCGGCTGTTTTCCCTGTCCCTGTTTGGGCTAAAGAAACCATATCGGTTTCAGATTCTAAAAGAATGGGAATGGTTTTTTCTTGAACTTCGCTTGGGGTTTCAAAACCCAAGTCTGCAATGGCTTGAAGGAATTGTTCCTCCAATCCTAACGATTGAAATGTAGACATATAAAAATTTACTAGTTAGTGTGTTGATAGGAAGCAATCGACTCTAGTAAACCTTACGCTTCAACCGCAACACTTCCTCACCCTGAGGAATTTGCGGCAAAGATAGATTTTAATAGCGAATAATAAAGTTTATTGGGAATTATTTAAGGAAAGGTACTTTTTCATAGCTTGCATTGCTGTTATTTGATGTCTAAATTATAATTTTATCAAAACTAAAAAAATGAAGATAAAACTTTTGCTTATTGCTTTACTTATTATTTCGCAACATTCAATTTCACAAACTATAGAATTTGGGCCTATGGTTCAATACCATAGAACTGCATTTCAAAAACCTGACTCTGGGACCATTGTAATATCAAATAATGGCGCTAGTGAAGGGGTTAAAACTACTGAAACCGATCCAAATCTAGCATTTGGAGGGTACTTTGGATACTATACCGAAAACACATTTGCTTATATTGGAGAACTTTTTTACGTTGGTACATCCTCTCCTAACTATGGTGATAATACATTTCATAGTATTAATCTTGTGCCAAGTGTGGCTGCAGAAATAATGAATACCAACATATTTATTAATATAGGTGCTGGTGCAGGATTCATAATGAATAAACCAGATTTTGAGGGAGTTAATGATGTAAAAGGTGAATCATACAATAATATTGATTTTCTCGTAAAATTTGCATTAAATTTTAGATTGAAAGAATTGTTTACCCTAGACGGTGGAATTTTAGTAGGTGGAAGTGATATAGTTGATAATCAAAATAGATTTCATTTTTATTTTGGAGCTAGGGTTCCGTTAAATTTAATTTTAGATTAAATTACAGTGAAAGATACTCTATTAGTTTACGCATCGCCTTCCCGCGATGCCCAATTTCTCCTTTTTGCGTAAGCGACATTTCGGCAAAGGTTTCTGTAAATCCGTTGGGCTGAAAAATGGGGTCATAACCAAAGCCTTTTTCGCCTCTCGGGGATTGAGTAATAATGCCTTCACAAATTCCTAAGAACATATTTTGTCGTCCTTCCAAGGTTAGGGCAATGGCGGTTTTAAATCGGGCAGCACGATCTTCAACACCCTTCATTTCCTGAAGCAATTTTTGCAGATTGTCTTGAGCACTTTTCGTTTCCCCTGCATAGCGAGCACTATACACCCCAGGAGCACCATTGAGGGCTTTTACTTCTAAGCCTGTGTCGTCTGCAAAGCAATCGTACCCATAATGGGTTTTTACGTATTCGGCTTTAAGAATGGCATTTTCTTCAATGGTTTCTGCAGTTTCGGGGATATCTTCGTGGCAGTTTATATCGCTAAGGCTTACCAATTCTACATGCTTAGGAAGTAACAATTGTACTTCTTTAAACTTATTAAGATTATGCGTGGCGAAAACGAGCTTCATTACTTTGAAGAATGCAGCGCTATTCTATTCCCTTCACAATCTATAAAGACTCCCATATACCCGTGTTCTGGAGAGATTTGGGTTTTGGGTTGATAGATTTTTCCGCCTGCTGCTTCTACCCTGTCTAATTCATTTTGAACATCCTCACTATAAAAATAGACTAGTGTTCCTTCTTGACTTGGCACATACGTTTCTTGCTGTACGAGGGTTCCTGTGGCGCCTGGTACATTTTCACCCTGACCCGGAAACCAAGCCATGAGTACCCCTCCAAAATCGACTTGGTGGAGTTGCACTTTAAATACTTTTTCATAAAATTTTACGGCACGTTCCATATTGGAAACCGGTATTTCTATCCAAGCAAAGATGTTGTGCTTCATAATGTGTTACTTTTCTAAAATGGTTTTTAACTTAGCCAATCCTTCTTCAAAATCTTTTCCAACAGCCTTATCCATATTCATAAATAACATAAAGATGCTCATAGGTAGTTTGGCATCCCCATAAAATCCCCAAACAACTTTGGTTTGGTTATTGCCTTCATCTGCTACTTTTATATAGCCTTGACTCACCGATTTCCAAGGTTTTAAAAATCGGAGTTCGGTTTCGATTTTTTCATTTTCAACAATGTTGACTATTTCTTGTTCCCCAGAACCCACTTGCTTGTGATCACTTTCCCAGGCCGAAATAAATCCAACGGTTCCGTCTTGACCCGTAAACGTTTGCTTCATATTTGGGTCGCGCTCCTTCCAAGGAGACCAATAATCTTGATTTTTTACATATTTTAAGTATTGGAATACTTCGCCTAAAGGTCTATTGATAACAATACTTCTATTGGATTCGTATTTCTTGGGCGCTATAGCCGCTAGTAAGATAAATAGAACTACAACGGCGGCAATAATGTAAATAGCAATGTACATAATGAGGAGTTTTTAGTTGATGTATAAAATTACGTTTTTTTTTGATTGTAAAAGCGTTCCATGATTTTATCTACACTCTTAATAGTTTTTTGGGTCCATTGAAACTCCAATTCAAGCTTTTCATTTTCAGTGAGTTGCCAATCAACATTCTCAATTCGCATACGTGTCACCACTTCTTGTAGAATGATGGCTGCCGAAACCGAGATATTTAAACTTTCAGTAAATCCGTACATCGGAATTTTTAAATAGCCATCGGCCTGCTCCATGACCTCATCGCTCACTCCGTATTTTTCTTGTCCGTAGAAAAACGCACTCTTTTTAGACACATCAAACTCATGGAGTAAAGTAGAATTATCGTGAGGCGTTGTTGCTATAATTTGATACCCTTTTCCTCTTAACTCTTGAATACATTCTTTGGTACTTTTAAATCGGTGAATATCCACCCACTTCTGTGCACCCATGGCAATTTCCTTATCGACTCTTTTTCCGAAGCGTTCTTCTACCACATACAAATCTTGAATCCCAAAGACATCACAGCTACGCATCACAGCACTGGTATTGTGTAATTGATACACATCTTCGGTCACTACAGCAAAATGTCGCGTTCGCTGGGCTAGCACTTCTTTAAAAAGCTCTTTGCGACGATCGGTGAGATAGCTTTGTAAATATTCGAACAGTTGTAAATCCAATGAGAATGTTTAATTTTAAAACGAAGATAAATAATTTGATTGTTATGAAAATTACCGTGCTTACAGGAGCTGGAATTAGTGCCGAAAGCGGATTAAAAACCTTTCGGGATAGCAATGGCTTATGGGAAGGACACGATGTTATGGAAGTGGCTTCGCCCCAGGGGTTTGCTAACAATCCAGCCTTGGTTTTGGATTTTTACAATCAAAGAAGAAGACAATTACTGGAAGTATCGCCCAATGAAGCCCATATCGCTTTGGCAAAGCTTGAAAAAAACTACGAAGTTGCCATTATCACGCAAAATGTGGATGATTTACACGAAAGAGCAGGAAGCACTCGAGTAATCCATTTGCATGGAGAATTGTTAAAAGCACGAAATGTTTATTCAGAAGACTCAGTATGTGAATGGAAAAAAGACATCCACCTTGGTGATGTTTGCGAAAACGGACACCAACTACGTCCGCATATTGTTTGGTTTGGCGAAGCGGTTCCCATGATGGAGGTGGCGATTGATTTGGTGTATGCTTCCGATATTGTGATGATTGTAGGCACCTCGATGCAGGTGTATCCTGCGGCAGGGCTTATTCAATATTGTAAAGGGCATATTCCTGTCTATTTTATTGACCCCAACCCTTCGATAGCTCCTTCAGAAAGAATTCGAGTTTTTGCTGAAAAAGCTACCACAGGAGTTCCCAAAGCCATTATTGATATTGAAAATAGAAGATAATGGAATTGTATGATGTTTTAAATTTTACCAATGCTGCGCGCACCCATCGATTAAAAGCCGCCAAGTGGGTGTTGGATCATCCTGAAATCTTTGAGGAATTAGTCCATGTTTGTTTTAAAAATGATAAAGAGATTTCGCATAAGGCCAATTGGGTATTGGAATTTGTGTGTTTAAAAGAATTACGACTCCTTTATCCTCATCTTGATTATTTCTTTCAGCATCTTTCCTCTGTTAAAGAAGATTCCTCAGTTCGGCCCTTGTCACATATTTGCGAATTGCTTTGCATTGTCTATTTCAAGGAAAAGGATCCTTTATTGAAAAAAGCACTCACCATAAAACACAAAGAGTTGATGGTTGAGTGTTGTTTCGATTGGCTTATTACCAACCAAAAAGTGGCTTGTGAAGTGCGAGCGATGACATGTTTGTATTATTTAGGAACCGAAAAGGACTGGATTCATCCAGAGTTGAAAACCATCATTAATCAAAACATCCACACAAGTAGTGCGGGATATCAATCTAGAGGAAAGAAAATCCTTCAAAAAATAGGCTAATGGGCTTCAGGCAATAAAGGACCTCCTAGTTCTTTCAGAAAAAACAGTTTCCCCGGCAAAGTAGGCATCCAACTCGACGGTATCCATCGCGATGGTCCATATTGAAGGGTAACGCACAAACTCATTCCTTGCCAACAAGCGCCTCTAGTGGGGTACACCCCATCGGCTCCACCTATGCAATAATCGCTTTGTAAAAATAGACCCGGTCCTATGGTATTTGCCCAACAAGGGATTAAGGTAAATCGGCTAGAAAAACTATGTAATGAATTTTGCTCAATGGTTAAAGGATGTAAGGCTTGCCCAATGCGATAAGGAACTGCTTTCCATGCTGCATCGGTTTCAAATTCATCCCCAATTTGAGGTTCCCAAAACGCGATATGACATGCTCTTCCTATTCCGTAAACAGTAACCAATTTACCTCCCGATTCTTTAATAGCATTTATTTTACCTTCATATTGAGGAAGCGCCTCTTTTGTAGCAAAATTTCGTTGCAGTTTTGGTATTGTTAAGTCTCCTAAGGGTTCAAAAAGTGCTTTATTCATAGCCAATTCGAAAGCACCATCCTGGGATGTATCCATGGTATCCCCCTGCTGGTTGGACCACTCATCCATATTGAAGGTATGTACGTGTTCGCAGGAAATCTGGGTTTCTTTTAATAAATCGACCACATGTTTATACATTCCCATAGGCCCCACCGGCAGAATAATGGCTAATTTTTGGTTATGTTCTTTGGCTCTAATAATTTCATTGGCAATCTCGGCCCCCATATGGTATTCTAAATCCACCAAATTATCTAAGGCTTCAGGAGTAAAGTTTTTATTCCAATGAGGTGCCTTATTAAGAAGTTTATCTAGCCCCAAATCACAACAATCATCTATTTTTTGTAAATCCCAGCCTTTGGGATAAAAATTTTCGAGTAATGAGCCTTTTACAGTATTTAAGAAATTTAGTTTTTCCATAAGAACAGAATTATTGAAGAAATAAATTAGATTAGAGGGAATCACGAAGATAGCGATAATTAAAGAATTTCTTTTGGTTAAAAATTCTGACTTCAATACTTCCTAACTGCTGTGGCTTCCGTATCTTTGCGTTTTCAAATTTTACACCTATGTCTACGCAATCGCTCAAAGCCATTTCTCCTATAGACGGACGTTACGCCTCGAAAACCTCATCGCTCGTTCCATTCTTTTCGGAAGAAGCCCTTATAAAATATCGCGTTTTAGTAGAGATAGAATACTTTATTGCTCTGGTTGAAATGCCTTTGCCACAACTAAAAGATTTCGACAAAACATGTATCCCAAAGCTTCAGAAAATTTATTCCGAATTCACTACAGAGGATGCCCAAAAAATAAAAGAAATTGAAAAGGTGACCAATCATGATGTTAAAGCGGTTGAGTACTTTATCAAAGAACAGTTTGATGCATTGGGAATTGAGCAATACAAAGAGTTTATCCATTTTGGATTAACTTCACAGGACATCAATAACACTTCCATTCCGCTATCCCTTAAGGATGCTATGAATGAAGTGTACATCCCTTTATTCTTTGAAGTAAAGGATAAGCTGAAAGCCTTAGCCACCGAATGGGAGAACATCCCAATGCTGGCGAGAACGCATGGACAACCCGCTTCCCCTACCCGTTTAGGTAAAGAAATTAATGTATTTGTGGTTCGATTGGAAGAGCAACTTGATTTATTAAATGATGTAAAAAGTGCCGCAAAATTTGGAGGCGCTACGGGGAATTTTAACGCTCATAAAGTAGCATACCCAACCATCGATTGGAAAGCCTTTGGGACCCATTTTGTTCAAGAAAAATTAGGATTACATCATTCGTTTCCTACCACGCAAATAGAGCATTACGACCATATGGCCGCCTTGTTTGATGGTCTAAAACGTATTAATAACATTCTTATTGACTTGGATCGTGACATTTGGACGTATGTTTCCATGGATTATTTTAAACAGAAAATTAAAAAGGGAGAGATTGGTTCCAGTGCTATGCCACATAAGGTCAATCCTATCGATTTTGAAAATAGTGAAGGTAATTTAGGTATTGCCAATGCCATGTTTGAGCACTTGGCAAGTAAGCTTCCTATAAGCCGTTTGCAACGCGATTTAACAGACAGCACTGTACTTAGAAATATTGGAGTTCCTATAGGACATACCCTCATTGGTTTTCAGTCGACACTAAAAGGATTGAATAAATTATTGCTGAACGAATCTAAATTTGCAGAAGACTTAGAAAATAATTGGGCTGTAGTGGCTGAGGCCTTACAAACCATATTACGCAGAGAAGGTTTTCCAAACCCCTATGAGGCTTTAAAAGGACTTACAAGAACCAACGAAGCCATTACTAAAAAATCAATTGCAGACTTTATTGAAACCCTGGAAATTTCTGAAGCAATTAAAGCAGAAATGCGTGTGATTACGCCTAGCAATTACACTGGAATATAAAAAAAAGGCTCCAAAAATTTGAAGCCTTGTCATTTCACAACCTATCCCTATCTATGCAGGGGTCTCTGGACAGGAAATGGAATATTATTAATCTTGGGGGCATTAATAATTCTATGTTTTCAACTACAAAACTCTTACCAAAATTTTACATAACCTGCTGATATACTTGGGTTTTCGATAAAAGGATGCCTAAATTCGACGTATAAAAAAACGCCTCAATTTCTTGAGGCGTTTTAATGAAAAATTATTACTAACTACATTTCTGAAAACACTTCCCCTATTCCAGACAACTTAGATAAATCCAAATCGCCTCGCTCCATGGTTTTCATTAATTTTAAGGCTTGATCGGGCCTCATATCGTCGCAAAGCAATCTAAATATTCCAAAACCCTTTTCAGAACTACTTGCAAATACAATAACTTCATCTATCGCGGTTTCTTTACCCACATACTTCATGGTCATATGCATATCATTGGACTTTACAGAGCCTAGGGTTTTATATTGCTCTTGATCAATAATTCCCTTAATAATTCCTTTTTCACTTTCATATTCGGTTAAGTTTCCATTTTTAACGGGATAGGCAACCACATTAATTTTTTTAATGGTTTTAAGGATATCCTGTTCTTCTTCTGTGAATTTACTATCATCACTTTGAAACAAACTCGTAGCAATATCCACTTTTAGAAATCGATCATCCTCCTGCTTGTCTACTAAATAGCGTTGTAAGGACTTTCCGTTATCGCAACTTATTAATGTAAGTGCAGCAATAACTAATACGGTTAAATATTTTAAGAGTGCCATGGTTTATCCTTTTTTCTTTTCAACATTTTTAAGCTCTTCGCTTCCAGGAACGTTTAGGTCTTTTGTAAGTTTAGAAATTTGCTTCAAATCTATATTTCCAGTAATACTCATAATAATGGTACTATCTTTTCCGTCTACATTTCCTTCAAGAAACATAAGCAATTCGCTTACAAAGCTTTCGTTCTTTCCTTCTTTTGAATAAAACTTAATGTTTTTTCCATCGTCTTTTACACGCATAAGTTCATTAAGCCCTTTGGAAGATGCTAAATACTTTTCTACAGATAGTTTCATACGTGCACCTACCTCTTTGTTTTCGGTAATAAAGATTTTAATGTTATCTAGGTTATTCACCATTTCCATATAATCTCGTACCTCTTTATCCTTCGATTCTATATCGATTTCTGCCAAAAGCTTAAACATATTCTTGGTAACGATAACCGAAGTAACATCTTTTTCATCTTCAAACTTATCGAAGAATCCTTGCGAAAAGCCTACCATTGGGGCTAATAACATTGCGAGTATAAAAAGTGATTTTTTCATTATTTCTATTGTTTAATAAGGGTTTATTTTAAAATTAAATTTTTTGATTCGGTAAATTGATTGATTAAATTGATGGTTGCTGTATTTTCTGAAAACTCGTTAATAAAAGTTACTTTTTGAGTGCCTTTATTTAAATTTTCTGAAAGTAAAAACATGGTTTCCTTGGCTTGATTAAACGCCATTAATGCCTCTTCTTCTTCGGCAGACAAACCGTTATTATTAAAATACATATAGCTTGAAATTCCTACTAAAAGCGCTACCGAGGCTGCAATACTCCATTTCCAGAAGTTGTTTTGTTTTCTTTCTGAAGGCAATTTAATTTCCTTTTCAAAAGTTTCCTTTTTAGCTTCTTGAAAACTAGCAAACAAAGCAGTGTAGCCTTGTAAATGTTCGGGTACGCTTCCTGAAGAAAAGAAATCCCGTAATTGAGCTTCTTCTGCCAGGGTTGTGTTCCCTTCAAAATAGGCATCTAGTAGTTTTGTAATTTTAGCTAACTCCATAGTTGTATTTTTTTAATAGTTCATCTCGAACGGTTTTACGGGCGCGCGATAAATTAACACGTATCGCCGTTTCGTTAATGTCCAGCATTTCAGAAATTTCGTGAAATTCAAACTGCTCTACATCCCTTAATTGAAGGATCATTCGCTGTTTCTCTGGCAAGGTTTCCATTATTTTAAAAACCATTGAAACCCCATCATTTACTTCCACAGTACGCTGTAAGTTTTCACTATTTTGATAATTACTGTGTACAATTTTTAAATTGGAAGCTTGCTTCGACTTTAACCTATCCAAGCAATAGTTTTTGGTCATTGTCATGGCAAACGCTTCTGGGTTTGCATAGTTTGTAATACGTTGTTTCCCTTTCCATAATTTCAAAAAAACTTCCTGAACGGCATCTTCTGCTTCTTCACTAGAAACCAAAAGGCGTTTTGCCATACGATAAAGCTTATCCTTAAAAGGAAGCACTAAAGCTGTAAACTCTGTCTGGTTCATAGTGGGTTAGTGTAACACATTAATAATGCCGTTCTATCCTTACGACGAATAACTATATTTTTTGTTACATTTTAATTGTAATACGCAATAATGTAACTATTTTAGGGGTTCTAAAGAAAACAAAATTAAAGTACTGTGAAAAAATCCTACGTCCTACTATTACTTTTCGTCGTTCCGTTATTTACTTCTTGTTTTAAGGATCTTGATGATGAAATTACCCCTGCTTCGGTTTCTGAAATAAATGATTTTATCTATCGCGGACTCAATTTCTTCTATCTCTATAAGGCAGATACCCCCGAATTGGCAAACGACGCTTTTGCTTCGGATGCAGAGTATAATAACTTTTTAAATTCCTATGCGACCCCTGAAGCATTTTTCGATTACTTAAAGTCTTCACAGGATCGTTTTAGCATTTTGGTGGATGATTATGTGGAGTTAGAAAATGCCCTAGCAGGTGTTTCAAAAACCAACGGAATGAATTTTGGGCTCGTTTTATATCCCGATGGCAGTGGTAATGTTTTTGGATATGTACGTTATGTTTCTCCCAATACCGATGCCGCCACCAAAGGATTACAGCGTGGCGATATTTTTAATACTATTGATGGTACGCAGTTAACGGATTCAAATTTTAGTGAGCTCATTGCTCCTGATGCCTACGGAATAGGTTTAGCCACCTTCGATGGACAAACCATTACGCCCACAGGGGAAACTGTACAGCTTATCAAAGCAGAATATTCTGAAAATCCCATTTTTACTACACAAACTTTCGATATTGACGGAAATAAAATTGGTTATCTTTTGTACAATGCCTTTACGAATGAATTTGATTCGCAACTCAACGCTGCCTTTGGACAATTTAAAGCCGAAGGAATTACAGATTTGGTTTTGGACTTACGCTATAATGGTGGGGGTTCTGTGCGTACAGCAACCTATTTATCGAGTATGATTACTGGACAAAATACCGGACAAGTATTCTATACGGAACAGTGGAATGAAGACCGACAAGCCGATTATGCAGAAGACGGTGTGTTTGTAAGCACTTTTGAAGGTGGTGGCGAAGCCATTAACAGTCTTAACTTAAACAGAGTGTATGTATTAACAACTAGCAGAACAGCTTCTGCGAGTGAGTTAGTGATTAACGGCTTAGCACCTTATATAGATGTAATTCAAATAGGAACTAACACTACCGGAAAATACCAAGCCTCTTTTTTACTATACGATGCACCTGCTCCTAATTTTAGTAGAAGTCAAGCCAATATTAACCATAAATACGCCATGCTACCTTTGGTGTTTCAAACGGCTAATTCAGTAGGGTATACTAATTTTGTGGATGGATTGGTTCCAGACATCGAGCAAGCCGAAGATTATAGCAATTTAGGAATCTTAGGTGATGTAAACGAACCGCTTTTGGCTACGGCAATTGCCGATATTACGGGGATTCCTATGCCTGCCCCACGTCGCATAAACGAACTTGAAATTATTTCGGAAAGCAATGCGAATTTGCCTCATTACCAAGTGATGTATATTGAAAAGAAATGACCGAAAAACAAGTCATAAAAGCGCTCACCGAAAACTTAGGTTTTTATAAAGACCTACTAACCCATTTGGATGTAGCCACTGTGACTTGGAAACCTTCTGAAACTTCTTGGAGCTTACTAGAAGTGGTCTGCCATTTACTGGACGAAGAACGGGAAGATTTTAAAGCACGAATTCAGCATCTTTTCAATAATCCAAACACCCACCCACCTGCCATTGACCCACAAGGTTGGGTTACAGAAAGAAATTACGTTAAGCAAGACTATAAAACCGTTTTACAAGCCTTTTTTAAGGAAAGAACAAAGTCTATTGAATGGCTTAGTGGTTTAGAAAATGCCCCATGGAAAAACTCATTTGAGCATCAGCATTTTGGAACCATGAGCGCATCTTTGTTTTTAACCAATTGGCTAGCGCACGATTACTTTCATTTTAGACAAATACTTAAAATTAAATACCTCTATCTTCAATCTAAGTCATTACATAGTCTGGAATATGCTGGTGGTATTTAAAATCTAATAACGCTCCTCCCCCGTTTCGGCGCGAGCAAGCTGTTTTCCATTATTTTAGTTTCTATATTGATAAAAATAATATCTTTAAGGAAACGAACCTTACATGATCAAATTCTTTAGAAAAATTAGACAAAGACTGCTCACTGAAAATAAATTCAGTAAATATTTTCTTTATGCTGTAGGAGAAATTGTTTTGGTGGTAATTGGAATATTGATTGCATTACAAATCAATAATAATAATGAATTAAATAAACAAAGAGCGAAAGAAGTTCAGTTCTTAAAGAATCTAAAGAGTGATTTAATATTTGAAGAAAGTGAACTTGAACGTTACATTGAAATTAGAGAAAGTATCGTGAACTCTGCTCAAATTGCACTTGAACACTTTAATGGCAAACCCGTCGAGAATATTCAAATGTTTAATTACCACACTTTTAACGTGGGAATATGGCAAGAATTTCAACGGAACAACAACACTTTCATAGAATTATTAAATTCTGGAAATTTTACATTAATCTCAAACGAATCAATAAAAAATGAGCTTTTAAATTTAGACTTAATCCACAAACAAATTATTTCATATCGGGAACATTTGAGAAATGATATGGAGCACTATTTTTATGACCCTTGGTTTAGAACTGTTGATTTAGACCCTTTTGCTCAAAGCTTTGTTTTTTATGCCAACAATGGAGATTTTAATAATGAAATAAAGCTTTCCATGGAAGAAATTGATAGACTGATTAATAATACAGTCTTTAAAAATGGATTTGTCGTTTCTGTATTTACAAATTCATTGATTATCGATGATTACAAAAAAATGAAAGATTTAAACAAAAAAATTGTTGATTTAATTAATAAAGAAATAACGAAAGACTAACCACCTGCCAAATGATAAAATTCTTCCATTATCGAAACATTATTTTGCATTTGCAAAATCAAATGTCCAGTGGACATTTGGTTGAGATAGCCGCTTGCGGACATACACAATATAAAAATAGAAGTAATGATTAAATTTTTCAGAAAACTGCGCAAACAACTACTTACTGAAAACAAGTTTAGTAAATATCTTTTGTATGCCATGGGTGAAATAATCCTTGTGGTGATTGGAATTTTAATTGCGCTCTCCATTAATAATTGGAATGAAAACATGAAGCAAAAGACCAAAGTCAACAACTATTTAAAGAGTATGGTTATTGACTTAAAAAGTGATACTAATGCATATGATAGAATTATAAGCAGCTTTGAGAATCAAGTAGCAGCAAACTCCTCAATCTTTAAAGACAAAAGCTATCAAGAATTACCGTTAGATTCCATAGTCTCAAGGATTACCAGTTATTATGCAATGCATCAAATAGTAGATCAAACTTACCAAAAAATAAAAAATTCAGGACTTTCAGATAACCTAGGTTCAAAGGAATTAAATGATGCAATTAACAACTATTATTCAAATGGTGTAAATTCTTTTAACACCTACTTACAATATGATAAAGAACGCTCCACAAGAGATGACGATTTATGGTTTCTCACTAATAACTACGAAATAAATCTAACCCACCAAGCTACTGAAACTATAGAGCTTCCTTTTTCAGAGAGCGAGGAGACAAGAAAAAAAGCCATCATACAAACCATCGAGTCTAATCTTGGCAGAAATTATTTAAGGCATAATATAAACAGAAAAAGAGTAGGAATTATCATTGCAAAACAAACAAAAACTGAAGCAGAAGAACTTATTGAATTGATTAATAAAGAGCTAAAAATAGACACTAACTAAATGATCAAATTCTTTCGAAAAATTCGCCAGCGATTACTTTCTGAAAACAAGTTCAGTAAATACTTGCTGTATGCTATTGGGGAAATCATACTTGTAGTGATAGGAATTTTAATTGCGCTCTCGATTAATAATTGGAATGAAGATAGAAAAATAAGACAATTAGAACGATCCACCTTAAAAGAATTGAAATCGAATTTACTCGTGGATATTCAAGATTTTCAAAGCGATTTGCGAGGGTATACCGTGGCATCAAAGTCTTCCGATATAATTTTGAAATATATCGATGAAAAAATCCCTTTTCACGACTCTTTACAAATCCACTTGGGAAAAATCCCCATTCAAGGAGTTTTTACTCCCAATAAAGCCGCTTATGAGAATCTGAAAGTAGTTGGAATCAATTTAATTTCAAATGATTCGTTAAGAGCGGCCATAAGTGATTTGTATGAAGGAAGGTATTTTTATGTGCAAAAGTATTTAGAAACAGAATACCAAATAGACCGTGAAAAATTTGGAGACTTTTACCTAAAGGAAATGGAAGAATATTCATTTTTAAAATATGCAAAACCTATGGATCCTGAAAGACTGGCTGGAAACCACGAGTTTAGAAACCTCGTCATGCACCGAAAATCAAAGATAAATGGATGGTTTAAAGTGCAATTTGAACTTAACATCAAAAAAGCAAGTCAATTAATTGAAATGATTGAACAGGAATTAAAAAAATAAAAAACCCTGCCAACCGAAAGTAGGCAAAACAACCACCCAAAAACGCCATGGAAACGATTAAAAATTTTTTAGAATTTGAGCTTATTACCATAGGCGAAAACACCTTGCGGGTGTATTCCATATTTGCCATTTTGGTCATTTTTATGCTCACAAAAACCCTCTTATGGCTCATAAAAAGGGCACTCTATCGCAAACGGATATCCAATAAAATAGATGTGAAGGATTCCTATGCGCTATTCCAAATCATTAAATACGTTATTTGGGTGATTGCCATAGGCTTTATCTTAGAAGCCCTAGGGGTAAAAGTGACCTTGCTATTGGCAGGATCTGCTGCTTTACTGGTAGGTATAGGATTAGGACTACAACAAACGTTTAACGATATGATTTCGGGTATTATCCTCCTTTCAGAAAAATCGATACGGGTAGATGATATCTTGGATATTGATGGCATGGTTGTGAAAATACAAAGTATAGGGCTACGAACATCTAAAGGAATAAACACCGATGAAATCTCTATGATCATTCCCAATTCACTCATAACCACCAATAAAGTGATTAATTGGAGTCACCAGTCGGAAAAAGCACGATTTAGAGTGGATGTTGGTGTTGCCTACGGTAGTGATGTAGATTTAGTGATAAAGGTGCTAGAAGATAGCCTACTTGAGCATTCCGATATTTATGACGAAAAATTAATAGAAGTAAGGCTAATCGATTTTGGCAGCTCCTCTTTAGATTTTCAGGTCTTATTCTTTAGTGAAAATATTTTTAGAATAGGAAAGGTAAAAAGCGACATTAGAAAAACCATTCATAAAAACCTAGCAAAAAATAACATCACCATCCCCTTCCCACAACTCGATTTACATATAAAAAATCCAAAATCAGAAATTTCATAACATATTTTAAAGCTAGCCAATTTTAAAACCATGAAAACTACCTTTTTAATACCCACCACATTTCTAATACTCATTATTATGTCAGGATGTAAATCTGAAAAATCGGAATACGACCGTATGGTCGAATTTGGGCAAAAATACACCGATGCCTGGAACAGCAAGCAACCAGAAAACATGGCTTCATTTTATGCTGAAGACGGAGCGCTTACCGTAAATGGCGGAACCCCGGCCGTAGGAAGAAAACAATTAGCTGCCACCGCACAGTCCTATATGGAAGCATTTCCCGATATGGTCTTAACCATGGATAGTCTCACCAAAGAAAAAGATACCTACAGATACTACTGGACTTTTAAAGGAACCAACACAGGTCTTAACGGAACGGGCAACAAAGTCGATTTTAGTGGTTTTGAATAATGGACGATAAACGAGCAAGGACTGGTTCAAAAATCCATTGGCACTTATGATGCCGAGGAGTATACTAGACAACTGGAGGGAAATTAAAGAATTATATAAAAACAAAATCGTTGAAGAGGACAGAAGGATGTAAAAAATACGACGAGACTATTTCCGTTAGAACCATTATTATAAAAAACTGATACCGAAATCTTAACTCTAAAAACGATGGTGGGTAGTATTGGCTAGTAGTAAAGTACCCCAGGCTTAATTTAACCTAAATAATACCTAAAAAGTTTTACCCATTTAAACATTAATCGTAATATTGCAATAAGTAAATAAAGAATATAAATGGGATTAACAAAAACCGAAATATTTACAGACCAGCAAAACGAGATCTCTCTATTTGCAAAAGTATTAGGACATCCAGCAAGAGTAGCCATTTTACAACATTTGTTTAAAACCAATTCATGTGTTTGTGGAGATTTAGTAAACGAAATTGGTTTGGCTCAACCCACCATTTCCCAACACCTAAAAGAACTAAAATACTTAGGGCTAATTAAAGGAAATGTAGAAGGAACAAGTGTTTGTTATTGCATCAACACCCATAATTGGACTGCAATGAAAACAGTAATGACTGCATTTCTAAATCAAGATATAACCGAAAATCAAGATTGTTGCTAAATAAAGTAAACTAATAATTCTAGCATCGTAAGAAACGACTACCATGAGCGCCAAAACAAATTTATTTCAGGATATAGAAAAGCTAATAAACAATCTAGATCCGCAATCCATTTCCGCCGAACGTAAAGCTGTTCTGCAACCCCTAATCGATTTTATACAAATAAAGGTTTCAAATCTTCAAGAAATTAGAATCAACTTTATCTGTACCCACAATTCTAGAAGAAGTCATTTATCGCAGGTTTGGGCACAAACTATGGCTAATTACTTTCAAATTAAAAATGTGGTATGTTATTCTGGAGGAACAGAGGAAACAACACTTTTCCCAATGGTTGCCGAAACCTTACAAAATTCAGGCTTTGAAATTAAAAGACTCTCTGAAGGCACGAATCCTATCTATAGTATTAAGTATGCCGAAAATCAACATCCTATCATTGGATTTTCAAAAAAGTTGGAGGATTCCTTTAATCCAAAATCCAAATTTGCAGCAGTCATGACTTGCGATTCGGCAAATGAAGCATGTCCTTTTGTTCCAGGTGCAGAAGCCCGTATTCCCATCACGTTTGAAGACCCAAAAGCATTTGACAACACACCACAACAAGCAGAAAAATATAATGACAGAAGCTTGCAAATTGCAACCGAACTCTTTTATGTTTTCTCTCAAATTAATTCTAACTAATGGCATCAAAAAAGCTAAGTTTTCTCGATAGAAATCTAACCCTTTGGATTTTCGTCGCAATGGCAATAGGAGTTGGACTAGGTTATTTTATTCCTACATTTCCCGAAATCATAAATTCATTCAATAGCGGCACAACCAATATTCCAATTGCCATAGGATTAATTTTAATGATGTATCCGCCATTGGCAAAGGTTAATTATGCCCTCTTGCCAAAAGTTTTCAGAAACACAAAAATCCTTTCTATATCCCTTATTCTCAATTGGATTATTGGTCCTGTTTTAATGTTTGTTTTGGCCATTACATTTTTACGTGACTATCCAGAATATATGGTCGGACTCATCTTAATTGGGTTAGCACGTTGTATTGCCATGGTTTTGGTATGGAACGACCTTGCCGAAGGTAGCAGTGAATATGGTGCAGGTTTGGTGGCTTTGAATAGCATTTTTCAGGTGTTTGCCTACAGTTTTTATGCTTGGATTTTTATCACCTTGCTTCCACCCTATTTTGGTTTTGAAGGGGCTATTGTAGATATTTCCATAGGCACCATTGCAGAAAGTGTGGCCATTTATTTGGGAATTCCGTTTGTGATGGGAATTTTAAGTAGAGTCATATTGGTAAAACTTAAAGGGGAAACATGGTATTCTAAAAAGTTTATCCCCACCATTTCGCCAATAACCTTAATTGCCTTGTTATTTACCATCATTGTCATGTTTTCGCTAAAAGGAGAATTGATTGTAGAAATCCCAATGGACGTTTTCATTATTGCTGTTCCGCTACTTATCTATTTTACCTTAATGTTTATTATTGGCTTTTTCTTTACCAAAGCTTCCGGTGCAACCTATGACAAAACAGCCTCGGTGGCGTTTACCGCTGCAGGAAATAATTTTGAATTAGCCATTGCCGTCGCCATTGCTGTTTTCGGACTGAATTCCGGGCAAGCATTTGCAGGAGTCATTGGTCCTTTGGTAGAAGTTCCTGCCCTAATATTATTGGTTCGTGTGTCTTTTTGGCTTCGGAAAAAATATTACGGAAAAACCAAGGACCTCGAAACAAACCAAACGAAATAACAATACTATACTTTATGGAATATTCAGTGAAGGCTAGTTCATTTTCAAAAGATCAAGCGGCAATCAACATAAAAACTTCAGCAATTAATTTTGGAATCACACCTGAAACAGCCGATGATTTACCCAATCCAGCCGAATTATTTTTAGGATCCTTTTCCGCTTGTATCCTAAAAAATGTGGAACGTTTTTCTGCCTTAATGAATTTTGAATATTCTAATGCCGAAATCACGGTAAAAGCAACACGGCTAGAAAAACCACCACGAATGGACGAAATTTATTATGAGTTACATATTTACAGCCAAGACGAAAATGTGAACCTAAGTCTGCTTAAAAAGAACATTGAAAAATTTGGGACCATATTTAATACCGTAAAGCTATCCTGTACTATTATTGGAGACATTAAACTAATCTCTCAATAATACTAGTGCCCTATCCCGTGTAAGATTATGGTTACACAAGTTGGTTTGCAAGAAGATTTATTTCTATTTTTAATACTTGATTTGTTCATCGTAACATTCAGTACAATTCATGTACAAATCCATTGCGCTTCATTTTAACTAGCTGTAACCCATGATTAAATTCTTTAGAAAAATCCGCCAACAACTACTCTCTGAAAATAAGGTCAATAAATATCTATTGTATGCCATAGGTGAAATTATCCTTGTGGTGATTGGGATTTTAATTGCGCTACAAATCAATAATCTGAATGAAGCCAAAAAGACCAGGGCTCAAGAAGTGGCCTATTTAAAGAATATTAAGAGCGATCTTGAAGTCACCAATGCAGAAATAGACCAATATGTAACCTCAAGAGCGCAACGTGCTAGTGCCGCCAGTAGTGTTGTAGAACATTATAATGGAAAACCTATAACCGATTGGAATGAATTTAACAAGCACACCATAGATGTATATACTTGGCAGCGGTTTTATCAAACAGATAATACCTTTCAGGAACTTATGAATTCTGGGAATTTTGCCATCATTTCTAATGATTCTATTAAAAATGAACTGCTTACCGTAGATAAGCTTTATAAAAAATTAAAATATACAGAAGACCATTTTAGATACGATGCAGAAATAACATTGTATGAGCCGTCTTATGCCATGACAGACATCCACTCGCTATCCAACAATTACTTCTATCAAAAATCTGATGGCAAAAATGGCTTTTTAGGAAATTTAGGTGAAGATGATTTTCGCGACATGCTAAAAGACCAAAAACAGAAAAATGGATTTGTATTTGCTGCCATGTACTTTAAAGGAATGAATACTGCGCTGGTAAACATAAAGGAAAAAAACGAACATATAATAGCACTTATAGACAGCGAGCTACAAAAATAGCATCATAACAAAAGTACACCTGCTTATTTAAACTATTATGGCACACGGAAGTTTATCTCAATTTAAAGCAATGCCCACCCACTATAAGTCCAATATTTCCCTTTTTCTGTAACATTCCACATAGTAAGGAGACCCATAGGGAATCAATCAAAACCATCAACTATGTATTCAAATCAAAGAGTCGGCAGAATCACTGGCGCATTATTGCTATTCATTTTTATTTCAGGTGTCGTAATATTTCAATTTTTACAAGGTCCTGTCCTTTTTTCAGATAATTTTCTTACTACTACTTCCCAAAACTCCAACCCTATCATCATTTCGGTCTTACTTAGTATTTTAAGTGGACTTGCAACCATCACGGTTGCGACCCTTTTACTACCCATTTTTAAAAGGCATAATCCCCATTTGGCCTATGTATATTTTGCCTTTTGTATTTTAGGTTTTATTGCCATTATGATCGATAATGTAAGTGTCATTTCTATGCTAGAATTGAGTAACGAATATGTAAAAAATGGTAATCATACTTCAGTGGACATGCTGGAGACTCTAGTGTATCAAAGGCATCGTTGGACGCACTACTTCTATTTATTACTTTCTTGCTTCCCTGTTTTTGTTTTGTATTACACTTTATACCTATCTAAGCTTGTACCTAGAATCATTTCTATTTTTGGAATATTTGCGGTAATACTTATGTTTATAGAAGAAGTCCTTTCCATTTTTGGTCATAGTATAAGTATGAATATGTTGCTTCCCATAGCTTTAATTCAAATAACACTGCCCCTTTGGTTACTTTTTAAAGGATTGAATACGCCGGTACTGGCAAAGGATAACGGATAAAAAAAGGCACACCACAACGTATCTGTTTTTTTGGGAGGATGCTCACCCAACACCATTTACAAACAGAAAAAATCCTATACAAGCAGGGGTATTTACCCCTTTAAAAACAGGAAAAACTTTATAGCCAGATAGAATAGAAAGTAGTCAGTTTAGCTTACAAAGTAATCACTTAGGCTAATGAGTATATACAATTTGACTGATAATGTAGTCTGTTTGGCTTACAAAGAAATCAGTTAGGCTAATAAGAATATGCAATTTGGCTTACAAAGTAGCCAGTTTGGCTAATAAGAATAAGTAATTTTGCCTATAATGTAGGCAATTTAGCTTACAAAGTAATCACTTAGGCTTATAGTATGGGCACCCAAGTAGAAACCCTAAAAGAGTTTATGGGGAAGAGGTAATTTGTTATCTTTGAAATAAGGTCTCCAGATAACCATGATAAAACTTAAATATAACGGGTTATCCAAAAGAAAACCAAAATGAACATAGATAAACTTGCCATAAAAGAACAGAACCTTTATTCAAGTTTGATGGAGCTTGAGGGAACTATTGAGGAAAAATCTGATAAAGTTGTCTATTTCAGAATATCTAAAGAGTATCGAGAAATTCATCAGGAATACTCAAGATTAGCAAAAAATGACTTAGAAGCACTGAAGAGAGGATTGTTTCTTACTTGGTATTCAATAGTCGAACCAACTTGGTTAACCGGAATTGCAGACCTTGATGAAGATTCTGAAGAAAGAATAATCAAGATTTTAGATAGAAGACTTAAAAGAAATATTACCGATTATGAACTTGATTGGATGTTGGATTACTACTCGGGTTGGGATTATGTGTTTGAAAGATTTACTGATTTCAAAAACTTTCAAAACAGATTAAAAAGTAAATCAAAAACTGAATTGCCTAATGAAATAAACAGAATGAAAATGGGACAAAGAGGGCAAATGGGAGTTTATTGGAATTCACTGACAAGATTAAATAAAACCAGTAGCTAACAAGGTATAAACTGCATTAAAACGACAGATTATACAGAACGTTATGCAACATTTGAAATGAGCATCGAAGGTTTAATAGAAAAGTATCTCAAACTGACAAAAATCTGTGCGGAAACAGATTATGCTAACAAAAAATCTGTACGGAAAAACAACTCGTCTGTAAACGAAATGAATAAGATTGTCGAATTGATTTCTAAAAATGATAACAGAATTGAAATTCAAAAGTTTTCGGAATTGCTCACAATACAGGATAACAGAACCAATCTTTGGGTTGCAATACATATTTTACAAAAACTAAACGTTGACAAAAAAACGGAACAACAAGCATTGAACATTATTAAAAAAATCGCTAACGGAAATGGAGCTGATGCAATGGGATATAAAAGTTGGTTATCTGATTACAAACTGAAAAACAAGACCGAATAAAAATAAGTTTTACAACAACAGCTATAGGTCATAGCTTCCCTTGAGGTAGGCTCCTCCATATAATCAAACCGTTAGAAACAACTTTAAAATTTAAAATAATTGCGGAAAACGATTTACATAATTACTATAATCCTACTAATAATTGGAATTGCTTTATTCGAGTTTATGGCCCTCAACACAATGGTTAGTTTAAAATACGAAACTCACGAATTGAGTGATTGTATTTCCTCTGTTTCTGATGTTAATTTATGTAAAGCAATCAGGACATTCCACATTTTAGCATTATTTTGTGTAGGAACTATAATCGTACTTCTCCTATTTAAAAAACGGATTTTAAAACGAAACTCGGAAATTAATAGCTAATTTTCAGCAACGAAACCATAATCTAAAAGGTTTTACGACATTAAAAATGAATGACAGAATATTAGCATCTAAATTAGTAGAAGACTTTTTATCTGGCAAAATTGACTTTAAGCAATTCGCAATGGATTTTCCAGAAGATGAAAATGATAGTGATTTAAGTGAGTTGTTTGACTTAATTGAACATAAACCAAAAGTTGGCGGACTTTTTGGAGAAAGCAAATCTGATTCTAATCGTAGAATGGAGCGAATTAATGAACTAATTGCAACGCTTAAAACATAGTGCAGTACAACCACGGTTATAATCCAGTAGGAGAGTAGGAGAGCATGAGTAAAAGAAGAATTTTAACTAATTTTAAACAAATAACTTTTTGACTATTTTTTCGAGGTGGTTCCCCCACTCCGACTTTTAGTCTGTGGCGAAGCCGTCTGGGCACAATAGCCCCGTCGAAATTTTAGCTCAGACCATTTTATAAAATTTAATTAAATTGAGAAAGGATATCAAAATCATTTTGTTTTCAGTAACAACCTTTCTCGTTTTAATTATGGTTGTTTTCTTTTCTTTTGTTTTTAATCCTAAGCATGACCAAACTATAGAAAACAAAACTCAAGATTTTAGTTGTGGAAATAGTGGTGGCATTTATTCAGAATTCTCTGAGAATAGTAGAAATTTATTTATAGCTAATTGTGCAGCTTGCCATAAAAAATATAAAAAAGCAACAGGTCCAGCGCTATCAGACCTACAGAATAAGATAGTATATCCTTCTGAAAATTATTTATACATCTTCATAATTAATGAAGATTCTTTAACAGGCAAGGATCTTGAAAGAGCAAAACTAATTAGTAAAGAATACCTATCTGATTACCAACACAAGTTCAGAATTACAAAAACTGAGGTTGATGATATTTTACTCTACTTGGATTAAACTGTTTACAACAACGGTTATAGCGTATTTCGGATGGATTGCTTTCGCAAGTTCGATTCGCTCGTGCCCTAATCGAAATGGCTCCGCCAGTCGCACCTTGTGCTCGTGTCCTAGCAATTTGCTATCTTTCGGTTATGGCGGAAAATCCTCGCTGATTTTCACGCAACGAAATCATGCACAAATACGCTGTGGGCAATTATGAAAAACAAATCATTAAAATTCTATTCTCTTATCATATCAATCTTTTTCTGGTCTTGTATATCTGAGAATAAATTAGAAAATAAAAATTCTTCCGCTAGCGAATTACTTTTTAGTGAAAGGTTCAACATTATTAAAAATGAAGTTGGAAAACCAATTGATTTTGTTTTCAAAATTGATAGTTCTAACAAAAAACTAATTGAAAAAACCGAATTTTATAAATTAAATCTAACTGGATATGATTCTATCTACATTGGACAAAGTAATGATACAATCTATTCTTATGACGAAGGAATGAATTATAAAGCAATATTTCTCATTTTAAATGATTCCATTTTTCAGAGATATAATAGGTTAGGAGATGAATTAAGGACTAAACTGAAAAAATATAATGACTCAACACTAACATTTTCTTTTGAGGAAATAAAAAGTGAATCTGAAATGGACATAATAATTATCGGAGTAAAATATCCAAATAAAACTATTTCTGAAATGACTATAAATAGAAATGGGAGAATAATTGACATAAAAATAAGAGAAAAGACTAACAAAAAATAACTATCCACAACATCGGCAATTGGGTATTACGTAATGTAACTAAAGCCAAACCGTTAGGTGAAATTTGAGAAAATGGATTATCTAAAAATTATAGAACGGACTTACTATTCACACAAAATTGCTAAATCCTCGAGCTTAAAATCTGCTACCTTTAAAAAAACGGATAAGTATCCAACGAGTGAGGGAATTAAATTTGAGAACACAGATTTTGCAGGAGAAATTTTTTATTACGCAAACGAAGAAATGGATTATTGTGAAATGTCGTTTTTGATTTATAATGGCGAAAAATATGATGCAAAAGTTATAAATAAACCCAACGAAAGTGAATTGAGAAATGCGATTTCGGATTTCTTGACCATAAATTTAACTGAATTAAAAAACGTTGGCTAACAAGTAGTTCATTACAGCTGAAATTCCTTAACAAAATTTCGAGCCTTTTTGATAAATTTATGATTACGTTGAATTGATACTCGCGTACCATTCTGTAACGAAACTATATCCAAAACCGTTGACACGAATTTGAAAAAATTGCAAAACATATTACTCCTACTTTTGATTTTGGCTTCCTGTTCTATAAAAAATTCAGTAGTAAAACAGATAAATTCAGAATTCAAAACTCAATATCCAGAAATCAAAAGCTATTCAAAAACTGAATATCAAGAGAAACTTCGAAATCGAATTCTGCCCAAATTTTTAAATGATTATAAACTAACAAATTCGAATCTGTATGTCGTAGAAGCTTTTCAAAATAGGGGTGGTCATCACGTTGTAACCAAATATCAGACTGTTTTTACATATTTTTGGCAAGATGGCGAAATATTGGAAGTTTATTATGTGGATGATAATGATGAATTAAAAATAAAAAAGGAACAATACTGGGGTGCGGACTATATGATTTCTACTTTAAATTTTATTGAAGAGCAATTTAAGCGAAACGACCTTGACTCAATCCGCAGAGTTTCTGAAAATTTGTGGAAACACCAGTTTAGCCACGCAGGAGAATACTTTATTACTGAATTAGATAATAACTTAAATATATTGAAAAGTTTAAAATGTACGGAGTTCGCATTTGAATGAAACTAATAGCAACAATGGCTATAAGAAAATTCTAAGTCGGGACTACCCTTCGACAAGCTCAGGACGACGCTTCGGGAAATTCCTGCAGGATTTTCTCTTGTTCTTTTTATTTTATTAAATTAGTAACTAACCATACACAAAACCGTTGTATGTAATTAAAATATGATTGCATTAAGAAGCATACCAGATTTTCCAATATATTTTGATACAACCTTTTTGGATGGTAAAGACATTCCAATTATGCTATTGATTATAATCCTTATGCTTTTTACCTACCGAAAAATAAAGAATTACAAACCAAGTACTGACCCGATTGATGATTTTTCAGAAAATGAAATTCCGATTCGAATAGATTCTCGGGATATTTTAATGCAACCAAAAGAGAATAATAGTAATTTGGAAATTCCATTTATTAATTTTTCAATCAATAAAGTTTACATTATCTATGCAATAATAGCAGTTATTGTTATACTAAATTATATATGGAATTATGAAATCTCTGAATCATATAGATAGAATATAACCATATACAACAACAACTTTAAGTAATTTCAAAAACTCATAGCCGAGACTGTTAAAACCTCAACCCAAACCCTAGTCGTACATTCCTTCCTTTGGTTTGGTAACGGTATAATTCTTCAAAGTCGGTATTAAGGATATTATCCACCCCTAGCATCAATTTAAGGTTTTTGGTGAGTTGGTGGCTGGCGTTAAAGTTAAGTAGCGAGTAGCTTTCTAGTAGTGCCGTTTCACTTTCAAAGGTATCGGGATTAAAAAAGGTGTCGTCACGGTCTGAGACATTCATAAAACTTAGGCCCACATTCGTTTTTGTAGTAGGGGCATACTGCACACTGGCATTCACTTTATGTTCTGGAATACGCAAGGCAAAACGCTCATCGGCTTGGGTATTGGTATAATTGGCAGTGAGGGTCACTTGTGCTATGGGGGTATACAACACTTCCACCTCTACCCCAATGGCTTTAAAGGTTTCGGCGGTATTTTGGTATTGGTAGGCAAACAAATCGGGGTCTACCACCACAAAATCCACAAAGTTTTCTTCCTCCCGTTGGAAATAGACCGCACTTACTCTAAAGCGCTTGTTGGAAACCTCAAATCCGCCCTCTAGGGTGGTGTTTTCTTCGGGTTGTAGCGCCTCATTCCCATAAATTGGGTCATATATCTGAAACAGCGACGGCGTGATATAGGCAGTGCTATAGGAGCCTAAAAACTTCAAATTAAAAGTACTCACATCCACATTATACGACGGATTTACCTGATACACCAAGTGGTTTCCGTACAAACTGTGGATATTCATTCGGGCGCCTGTGCTTACATTCAGTCCAAAAGCAGAGGTGTACAACACATTTACATAAGGATCGAAGAAATTAAATTGGGCAGTATCCTCATCCACATCCTGCGCAAATTGCATATCCCCAAACGGAATGGTAAAAGAATTCATCTTGCTCAAATTCCCGCCTAACCCAACAATGGCTTTAAATTGCTTGCCGAAATTATACTGCAAATAGTTGTCAAAATTGTACACCTTAGAGTCGTATTGGGCAGGAAAGGAGGAAGTGATTTCACGTTCCACCACGCTGTAGTTATCATTAAATACATACACCCCTTTGCTAAATTTCCATTCAAAATGCCCTCCCGTACGGAATTGCTTGGTCTCGTTGGTATAATCGGCATCGGTATAGCTAAAATCATCAAAGCCTGATGTCAACTTATCAAACGCCACAAACTGACTGATGGTGATGTCCTTGGTGATATTTACCCCTAGATTTACTTTCGCATTAAAATTATTAAAAAGGTCGGCCTCAAAAGCATCTTCTCCTTCGGGTGCTGCAATAGCTGAAAGTCCGTTACTGTAACGATGATTTGCTTCGGCTTGGTAAAAGAACTTGCCCACACTCCCCGAAATCACCGCGTTATTGGTGATGCTTTCCACGGGATAGCCATCATCTTCGGCACTTCTATCGGTCCCAAACATACTCGTGGTGCTCACGGCAAACGGCTTTTTGGAAGGGTTTTTTGTGGTAATGCTAATCACCGCCGTCGCGGCACCACTTCCGTATAACACACTGGAGGCGCCTTTCATCACCTCAATTTTTTCAATGTTGGCAAGGGAGACCAAGCGTAAATCGAAGTCGTTCGAAATTTGTGAGGCATCATTCAACGGCACGCCATCCACCAAAATAAGCACTTGCCTGTTGCGGCCTCCGCGTACAAAATACCCAAGATTTTGACCGTTGTTGCTATTGCTTCCGTTGATTTCGAAGCCTGCCACCTCATTAATGACTTGTGCTACCGATTTCCCCGCGTTCTGCTGAAGGATTTCCTGCGAAATGACGGTGACGGTCTTTCCACTTTGTTTACGATCTATAGACACTTTGGTATCGATATACACCGAGTCTAGCTTTTGCACCGAATCTAAAACGGTTGTTTGTTGTGAAAAAAGAAAGGAAGTCCCCAATAGGAAACTCATTGAAAAAAATAAAATAGTTCTCATTTTAAAATAGTTTTAAAACGGAAAAAGCAGAAGCTATAAAAGGGTATTTTATATACTCCCAAACCTTTATCCCGAAAGTTTGACAAAATGTTGAAAATTGGCAGGTCTCCTGGCTTGTTTTTTATTGTTTGAGCCTTCCCATTCCAACAACTATCATTGGAACAGTGGCAAGAAGTAAACAATAACTCAATTTTGAGGAAGTAATTTATTTTGTCTGGTCGAGCGCAGTCGAGACCTACAAATCACCGCTTTTAAAAACCTCTCGACTGCGCTCGAGGAGACAGTTCAAAAAAACGGATACTTCAAAACTTACAGTTGCGGGAACAGCTTCGGATTCTAACCGAATTCCCTTTTAATTTTCCTTTACCAAAAAAGAAAAACCAAATTTCGGGTCAAAAATACATTTTTATAGATTGCCCCTACAAGATAAATTCCATTATTTTTGAAGATGCTTAAAAAACTATTCCCACTACTCATTCTCCCCTTCGTTTTCTCCTGCAAAAATGTGGAAGAGAAAAAAACAATAACACCTACTACCCCATCGATTGCGGTACAATATGCACAAGGATTTAAAATTGAAGACTTCGAAACCTATAAAATAGTCACCCTTAAAAACCCTTGGCCGGGCGCTACCGAAACCTATACCTATGCCCTAGTACAAAAAGGAGCAACAGTTCCTGAAACTCTTGAGGTAACGACAGTGGTGGAAGTTCCCTTAAAAAATATTGTGGTGACCTCCACGACGCACATTCCTTCTTTGGAAATGTTGGAAGTAGAAGACAAACTGATTGGTTTTCCCAATCTCAATTATATTTCTTCAGAAAAAACCAGAGCACTTATTGACAATGGAAAGATTAAAGAATTAGGGAAAAACGAAGATATCAATACCGAAGTGCTTATCGATCTAAGCCCTGATGCCGTGGTGACTTTTGCGGTGGAAGGGCAAAACAAAACGGTATCAACTATTGAAAAAACAGGGATTCCGGTATTATATAATGCCGATTGGACCGAAACGCACCCATTGGGCAAAGCCGAATGGATTAAGTTTTTTGGAGTGCTCTTCGGAAAGGAAAAAGAAGCCGATCGTATCTTTTCAGACATTGAAAAAAACTACAATGAAGCAAAGCAACTGGCTTCCACAACCAATACAAAACCCACCGTGTTAAGTGGTGCGATGTTTAAAGATGTGTGGTACCTTCCGCAAGGCGATAGTTGGGCAGCACAGTTTATTGCTGATGCCAACGGCGACTATCTCTGGAGCGATTCTGAAGGCACTGGAAGTCTTTCCCTCAACTTAGAAAGTGTGTTGGAAAAAGCACAACCAGCCGATTTCTGGATTGGTCCCAGTCAGTTTTCAAGTTATGTTCAAATGGAGGAAGCACATTCGGTCTATACAGAGTTTAAGGCGTTTCAGGAGAAAAAAGTATTCAGCTTTACCACAAAAAAGGGTGCTACAGGCGGAGTTATATATTATGAATTAGCCCCCAATCGTCCCGATTTAGTATTGAAAGACATCATTAAAATTTTACATCCCGAGCTTTTACCGGACTATGAATTATTCTTTTTTGCACCTTTGCAATAATGGAAACCCAAAAATCGTATAAAAAAGTATTCCTGCTATTATTCGTTTTACTAATAGCCTTCTTCCTTGTAAATATTAGCTTAGGGTCGGTGGCCATTCCGTTAAAAGATATTTTTGCTAGCTTTTTTGGCGGGGACGTTTCAAAATCCTCTTGGGAATACATTATTACACAATACCGCGTTCCCAAAGCCATCACAGCCATTTTAGTAGGTAGTGGATTAGGGGCAGCTGGGTTATTTATGCAGACCCTTTTCAGAAATCCATTGGCAGGTCCGTTTGTCTTAGGATTAAGTAGCGGTGCTAGTTTGGGCGTAGCCTTTTTAATTTTGGGAGCCGGAGCGTTTGGAGGCTTTTTAAGCAATGCTTTGGTAAGCGAATGGAGTTTGGTGTTGGCATCGGCTTTTGGGAGTTTTTTGGTCCTTCTGGCGGTGTTAGCAGTTACCTTTAGAGTAAAAGATACCATGGCGATTCTAATTATAGGATTGATGTTTGGGAGTGTCACTTCGGCAGTGGTAGCGGTGTTATCGTATTTCACTAACGCCGAAAAACTGCAACAATACGTCTTTTGGTCTTTCGGAAGCCTCGGAAATCAATCATGGTATGGTGTGCTCATTCTTACCATTTGTGTGCTTGTGGGATTATTCATTGCGTTCTTTTCGGTAAAATCATTAAACGCCTTACTCTTAGGAGAAAACTATGCGAAAAGTTTGGGGGTTCAATTAAAACGCACCACCCTACTCATTATCTTTTCCACAAGCATTCTTGCAGGGGCCATCACCGCATTTGCAGGACCCATCGCCTTTATTGGCTTGGCAGTGCCGCATATTACAAGGCAATGGGTAACCACTTCCAATCATAGAGTGTTATTGCCTGCAGTGCTGCTCCTAGGAGCTATTGTTATGCTTATATGCGATAGTATTGCGCAAATACCGTTTAGCGAATACACACTACCCATTAATGCCATTACATCCTTAGTGGGTGCACCTGTCGTGATTTGGTTATTGGTGAGAAAGAAAAAATTATTGTTTTAATGGCTTCGGAAAACCAACATAGCGTATTAAAAGTGACGAATCTTTCTATAGGATATTCCCATAAAAAGAAGGATACTGTGGTGGCTCAAAATCTTTCTTTCGAATTAAATAAGGGCGAACTCATTGGAATGGTGGGTGCCAACGGCATTGGAAAATCGACCCTACTCCGGACACTCACTGGAATGCAGAAACCACTTGCAGGAACGATTTCAATATTAGGAAAAAAATTAGAAGAATATCATCCGTTAGAATTGGCATCTTTATTAAGTGTGGTATTTACGGAAGCGCCTGCCTCAAAAAATTTGTCGGTATTAGAATTTGTTTCCCTGGGAAGACAGCCCTATACCAATTGGATGGGAACACTCACTCCTAACGACAAAGAAAAAATTGACTGGGCGTTGGAGATCACCGATACCCAAAAGCTTTCCCAACGAAAGTGTTTTGAGTTAAGTGACGGGCAGTTACAACGTGTTGCCATTGCTAGGGCTTTGGCACAAGATACCCCCATCATCATTCTCGATGAACCAACAACCCACTTAGATTTATATCATCGAGCGTATGTCCTAAAATTGTTAAAAAAACTCACGAAGGAAACCGAAAAAATCATCCTTTTTTCGACCCACGAAATAGATTTGGCAATTCAATTAAGTGATAAAATAGGGGTGTTAACAACAGACGCATTTTATTTCGACCAACCTTGCAAACTCATTGAAGAAGGGAAATTTAATGCCCTTTTTCCCGAAGACACCATCCTTTTTGATGCCAAAACAGGTCGATTTACTATAAAGGATTAAGTATCTTTACTAAAATTTTCTACCTAAAATGAGCGAAACTTTTATCGTCTTTCTTATTGGATCTCTTTCAGCCCTTGCAGGTGCATATCTTGGCAATTTAATCGCACAATTACGAAACAAAACCCAAACGGGAAAGTTGGAAGAGCGTATTAATCAGTTAAAAGAACAAGAGGAAAAACTTCAGGAGCGTCTTCAACATACTATTGATGAACGAGAAACCATTCGCAAAGAAAAAGATTTTTTAAATACCGAATTGGTAAAAAGAAATGCTCAAAATGAAAATCTTGAAAGAAAGCTGAATGAGCAAAAAGAGGAATTAGAAAAACTACAAGAAAAGTTTACCGCCGAGTTTGAAAATCTTGCCAATAAAATTTTAGATACAAAATCTGAAAAATTCACTAAACAGAATAAAGAAAACCTGGATTTAATTTTAAAACCCCTTCAGGAAAAAATAGCCACCTTCGAAAAACGTGTAGAAGATACCCACAAAGAAAGTATTGATCGTCATGCGATGCTACGTCAGCAGATTATAGGGCTAAAGGAGCTTAACGAGCAAATGAGTAAAGAAGCCACCAATCTTACCAAAGCACTAAAAGGAGATAGCAAATTACAGGGGAATTGGGGGGAATTGGTTTTGGAGCGAGTACTCGAAAAAAGTGGTTTAGAAAAAGACCGAGAATATTTTGTACAAACGAGTTTTACTAACGAAGACGGAAAAAGAGTGCTTCCCGATGTAGTGCTTCACCTACCCGATAATAAAAAAATGATTATCGATTCTAAGGTCTCCTTAGTGGCCTATGAGCGTTTTGTAAATGAAGAGGAAGATGACACAAAAGCGCAGTTTTTAAAAGAACATATCAATTCTTTAAAAAAGCATATTGAACAACTAAGTGCTAAAAATTACCAGGATATTTATAAAATTGAAAGCCCCGATTTTGTGCTACTTTTTGTGCCCATTGAACCTGCTTTTGCCGTTGCCATAAACCACGATAGCGGATTGTATAATTGGGCGTTTGAGAAAAATATTGTGATCGTAACTCCTACCACATTACTTGCCACCTTACGTACCATTGATAGTATGTGGAACAACGAAAAACAGCAACAAAATGCATTAGAAATAGCCACCCAAGCAGGGGCTTTGTACGATAGCTTTACCAGTTTGACCGATGAATTAATTAAAGTGGGTAAACAAATAGGAACAGTCCAAGGCACTTATGAAACCGCTATGAAAAAATTAACGGGACGAGGGAACCTCATCACTAGAGTAGAACGATTAAAGAAACTTGGAGCCAAGGCCAGTAAAAATATTGACCAAAAGCTTTTAAAAAGGGCTGAAGAAGACGAAGATGAATAAAAAAAGAGGCTGAATCATATTCAGCCCCTTTTTAAAAGGAAAGGAAAAAGTAAAGACTACTTTTTAACTACTTTAAAAGTCTTTTGTAAATCGTTAGACATCACGGTCACAAAATAAATTCCAGAGTTAAGTTGTGCCATATCAATGGCAATAGAAGTTCCTTCGACTGCTTGTACATCTACTTTTTTTCCTAAAATGTCGTAAACTTGGAACGCTGTTAAAGAAAATTCAGAGGTCACAGTCAATTTATTAATTACTGGATTAGGAAAATGGTTTACGCTTAATGCAAAGTTATCTTCCACTCCTGCAATTTGTTCAACCGTAATAACGCCTTCCATGGCAGAATGCACATCACAACCGTAAGGATTTACTCCCGGCATGGTAAATGTGTGAGAAAAGGTAAATCCTAGTCCGGTTTCAACTCCGCTGTCAAAAACTTCTGTAGATCCAGAATCACTTGTTACGGAGTGAGGTACTGTGTCTGCCCAAGTCCAGGTAACGGTATCACCAACTTCAATTGTAATGGTGCCTTCAGTACCTGTGGTTGTGGCCCAATCAATAAAATGTTCTGTTTGTGCACTAGCAAACATAGTGGTTAAAAGTGCGACGAATAATAAAGTAACTTTTTTCATTTTAAGTAATTTTTAAAGGTTAATTTTTAATATGTTGATTTATTAATATGCAACGTGTGTTTATAATTTCATTTTAAAAGACTCTACTTAAGTTAAATCCAAAGAAAAAATCGCCATCACCCCAATCGCCTTGCCCTTGGACAATAAATCCATCTTCGAACATGGCCTGAGCGTTCGTAAAATGCATTTGAAATACATGACCTCCTGTTTCCAAATCAACACCAATGGAAAGCGGATTTTTAAAAATGGAATTACTATTTCGGTTTAGGTGAATTCCATAATCCATATTTAAACTCCATCGCTTGGTTAACTTATAACGCCCTCCCACACCAACAGCAAACTGGTTATTTTCTTCATCATAATTTTCAAATTCGGTGTCACTTATTTCAACAAAGCTTCGGGTAGCCAAGTTTTCCTGAACATGAGTAGGTGCAATGAGGAACGAAAAGTCTTCTGAAAATTTCCTTGATATAAGAATTTGATTTACATAATTCACTCTATCAGCAAATTCGAGTTTAGGCAACAAATCTTTATCAAGTGAGGTATTTATAGTTACTAAGTTATATCCCACGATAGTAAATGGAAATCCGTCATTTTCTTGCTGAACTAATCGGTACTTTGCGTGAATACCATATTTTTTCTGAAAAGAACTTCTAGCAACTCCAATATTAATTCCTTCGGTAATTCCGTAAATGAACTTTAGTTGAGTAACCGCATTATCTAGTCCAAACAAATCATCAAAACCATTTTTTACAGTTCCAAATCGATGCGAAACAATAAAGAATAGGTCTTTCTTTCCAGCTAGTTTTGTCGATTCAAAATTGACAATTTTTAATCCTTTAAATGCTGAAGACACTGTATTATCTACTTCTACTCCTGCTTCTAATTCGCTTAAAAGATCCTCTTGACCCAAAACTAATAAGGGTAGTAATAAAATTGTAAATAGTAGTTTTTTCATAGTTGGTGGGTTAGTGAACATTGGTCTAGTTTTGCTATTTCAAAAAGGTCATCGTACCCAATACAACGTCCTTTGATAGTTACTTTTTTATTTATTTCTAATCCCTGAGGGAGTTTTTTAAAAGTACACTGAATAGCTTCATCAAGAGTTACAGATTGGGCATCCATTTCAGTAATAACTCCTGTCACTTCAACCGTTTTATTTAAAATACCCTCGGTATTTTCTGAAGCAAACATACCTACCAATTCTTTTGCTTCTACTTTAACGAAAGCTTCTTCAGTTTCAATGTTCCTATGGTTTTTGTAGAGGTACTTATAACCCGTATAAGCACCTACTACAATCACCAAAAACGCTATTAATATGTAATTTCTCTTTTTCATAGATACTATCGTAATAGCGAATATTTTACACTCACTTGGACTTCATTAGCAATTTTATTACTCACGATTTTTGGTATTTCAATGTTAAAATCGGTGGGGTTTAAAACAAATTGTGATTCTACACTCAAGCTATCCCCTTTTTTTGAAATGGATACCGACGTTTCAAAAGGTTTTGTAACCCCATGTATGGTAATAGTTCCTTCTAAAGTATAATTTGATGTTCCATTGGAAAGTTTTGTAGCCGAAAAATCTTTTAATTTTCCTTTCACTATTGCCTTTGGAAATTTTGAAGATTCCATATAATTCTCATTAAAATGCTCTTCCATTAGTGCAACTTTAAATCGAAAACCATTTATCAAAACCAAAGAAGCAAAATCACCCGTTTCAACATTCAAAATGGCGCTTACATTTTCATTTTTTGCTTTTACTTCTTCAAAGGAAGGCACCGAAGCTTCAAAAACAATCGTCCCGTTTTTGGTACTATATTTTTCTTGTGCCACAACTGGAACAGAAATCACAAAACTTAGGAATATTATAAAATACTTCATTTTCATATAATTAGTTTTCCAGAAGACCGTCTTCTTCCCATGAAACAATAAGATTTATAGTAGCTTGTGGTAGCCTTGGTCCCCCCAAAGGCATTAATCCAGATTCTCCCTCGTTACGACTAATTCTATCAATTAATCCTCTAGAGATTACTGCTTCTCTTACATTCTCAAAGGTTACCAAGGGCATGGGTGCACCATTTTGAGGAGGGTTGGAATGGCATTGCTGGCAAACGTTATCAAATACAAATTTGACACCTTGAAACGTAGTCACTTCTGGAGCTTCTTCTTCTGGCTCCATAACATCGTCTATGGTATTATTACTACAACTAGTAAAGACAACTAAAATGAATGTAAGGGTAATTGCTTTTGAAAACATTGGGTTGTTATTAGTTAGAAAACGCGTTGTTTATTGTTAAAACAAGTAAACACGTTTTTACCCTACCTAAATTTTAAAAATTACGTTTGTAAAATGAAATCTTAGGTTAAATGACATAAAAAAATCAAAAATAAAGGCTTATGTAAATCTATTAAATAGCAAAATGTTACACTTTATCGATTTTAAATATTCCTTAAACGAAAACAGACAATTTAACAATAAGATATTTCCTACATATTAATATTTTTGACCCCATAAGAAGTTAAACCCCCAAATTAAACCACTTATGAAATCATTATTACTATTCATTTTTTTTGTCCCTTTTTTGGCACTTAGTCAAGTAGGTATTAACACAACAACCCCCCAAGCAACTTTAGATGTAAACGGTTCCCTACGAGTTACAAGTATTCCAAGTTCAAACGCTGCGAAAGTTATTGGAGCGGATGCTGATGGTACAGTAAGTCAAGTTAATATAGGTGATAATTTACAATTAAGTAGTGGTACACTACGCAGTAATGGCTCTACAAAATATTTTGTGGCAACCAAATCCACACCTACCATATTTTCGGGACATCCATTTCATAATGTAGATTTACAATTAACAACTACAAATAAAGATATTGTTGTATTTAGACTGTCGGGATCATCAAATAATTATGAATTTACAGGAATTTCTGGTGGTACCGATGGAAAACATATTATTTTATTAAATGTTTCCTCCAATAACTTTAAAATAACCAATGAGAGTCTATTATCGCTCCCCCAAAATAGAATTATCACGATGGCCGGTGGATTTGAACAAACCTCTGGAGAAGGGTTGGTTGAATTGGTTTATGACGGTACTATTAATCGTTGGATTGTATTAAATTTCAGAAACTAAAAATTCCAACTCTCCTTTTAAAACTTAAAAAAAATGCCTTCTATAGAAGGCATTTTTTTAGTTCAAATATTACAAATTCAAAATAAAATATTTTCTTCTTAAAAACATCATTATTTAGTTAATTATCAACACTTTAACGAATTTTTTCGAATTACGTCGTAAAATTATAAATGATGTGTGGTTATTGAGTATATTTAATTGAATATTAATCAATTGGGGTTGATTATGAAGTTAGTATTATTTTTTTTGGTCTTTTTTTCTTGTCACCTTAGTTTCGCCCAAGTTGGTATCAATACCACTACTCCGAATGAAACTTTGGACGTAAATGGTACGTTAAGGATTCAAAATACAGGATCCATTAATTCTTCAAAAATATTGGGTCGTGATACTAATGGAACTGTAGGAACAATCGATGTTGGTGATAATATCACTATTAATAATAACACCCTCTATGCAGATGGATCTAATCAATATGGAATTGTAAATATTCCTATTACGGCTAATACACCCAATACCAAAATACATAATATAGATTTAGATTTAGGAGGAACTAATGCATTTAAAACCGTGTTTAGATTAACTGGAGCTAACGCTAGTTTTACCATTACTGGGATAGATGGTGGAACAGATGGTAGACACGTCCTATTATTAAACATCACCACCAGTAATATGACATTAGATCACGAAAATGTCCAATCTACAGCATCAAATAGAATCAATACCTTAGGAACCCCAAGTGAAGCTACATCTGGCCAAGGTGCCATTGAATTGGTGTATGATGGTGTTTTAAACCGCTGGCTTATTCTGAATGTGAGAAACTAATATAAAAGTTACCTATTTAAATACATTCTTCGTCTTGAATATATTTCATAGAATTCATCATCTTTTAAACTGTCAATAAACAAGATACTTTCTCCTGTACTTTTCATTTCTGGTCCTAATTTTTTATCCACATTGGGGAATTTATTAAAACTGAAGACAGGTTGCTTAATAGCATATCCTTTTAATTGGGGATTAAAATTAAAATCGCTTATTTTATTATGCCCAATCATCACCTTTGTTGCATAATTCACATAAGGTTCTCCGTAGGCTTTTGCGATAAACGGGACCGTTCTGGATGCTCTTGGGTTCGCTTCTATGATGTAAACATTATCGTCTTTTATGGCAAATTGAATGTTTATTAAACCCACTGTATTTAATGCGAGAGCAATCTTTTTGGTGTGATCTTTTATTTGCTGAATGATTAAATCCCCTAAATTGAAAGGAGGTAATGTCGCATTAGAATCTCCAGAGTGCACTCCACAAGGTTCTATATGCTCCATAATACCTATGATGTATACATTTTCTCCATCGCAAATGGCATCGGCTTCTGCTTCAATAGCGCCATCTAGGTAATGATCTAGTAATAGTTTATTATTCGGGATTTTACGAAGTAAATCGACGACATGTTCTTCCAATTCCCGCTTGTTAATTACAATCTTCATCCCTTGTCCTCCCAGTACATAGGAAGGTCTAATAAGTAAGGGAAAGTCTAATTCATCGGCAAGCGCTAATGCTTCTTCGGTCGTTTCGGCAGTTCCAAACTCTGGATAAGGGATATTATTATCTTTTAACAATTTTGAAAAACTTCCTCTATCTTCAGCCAGATCTAGTGACTGATAGGTCGTTCCCATAATTTTAATTCCGTAACGATCCAATTTTTCAGCAAGTTTTAAAGCCGTTTGCCCACCTAGCTGAACAATAACCCCTTCAGGTTTTTCGTGACGAATGATGTCATATATATGTTCCCAAAATACAGGTTCGAAATAAAGCTTATCTGCCACGTCAAAATCGGTCGATACCGTTTCAGGATTACAATTAATCATAATCGTTTCATAGCCACATTCAGCCGCAGCTAGCACCCCATGAACACAACAATAGTCAAACTCTATTCCTTGGCCAATTCGGTTTGGACCAGATCCAAGTACAATAATTTTCTTCTTATCGGTTACGGTACTATCATTTTCTGAAAATGGCTTCCCATTTGTGGTCTCCATTTCGTTTTCGAAAGTAGAATAATAATAAGGTGTTTGAGCTTTAAATTCGGCGGCACAAGTATCTACGAGCTTATAAACTCTTTGAATATTAAATTCTTCCCGCTTTTTATACACCTGACTTTCTAAGCATTTAAGCATATGTGCAATTTGTCTATCGCCATAGCCTTTTTGTTTTGCTTCAAGCAGTAATTCTCGAGGTAAAGTATCTAGCGTGAACCTTGAAATTTCCTTTTCAAGCAGGTATAACTCTTCGTATTGACGAAGGTACCACATATCTATTTTAGTGATTTCGTGGATACGACTCAATGGAATACCCATCTGGATAGCATCGTAAATCACAAAAACACGATCCCAACTTGCATTGGTAAGCTTATCTATAATTTGGTCGTAATTAGTGTAGCTTTTTCCATCTGCCCCTAATCCATTTCTTTTAATTTCTAATGACTGCGTGGCTTTATGAAGTGCTTCTTGAAAAGATCTACCTATTCCCATCACCTCCCCAACAGCTTTCATTTGGAGTCCAAGGGTACGATCTGCCCCTTCAAACTTATCGAAGTTCCATCGAGGGATTTTTACAATTACATAATCGAGGGTAGGCTCAAATAATGCCGAAGTGGATTTGGTAATTTGATTATTTAATTCATCAAGATTATAGCCAATAGCAAGTTTTGCAGCTATTTTGGCAATGGGATACCCTGTTGCTTTTGATGCCAATGCCGAAGAGCGTGACACCCTTGGATTAATTTCGATAGCAATAATATCCTCTTTTTCATCTGGACTCACTGCAAATTGCACATTACACCCTCCAGCAAAATTTCCTATGCTGCGCATCATATGAATTGCCATATCACGCATGCGTTGGAAAGTAACATCACTTAAGGTCATTGCCGGGGCTACCGTAATGGAATCACCCGTATGGATTCCCATTGGATCCATATTTTCTATGGTACAGATAATAACTACGTTATCGTTATTGTCTCTAAGTAATTCCAATTCGTATTCCTTCCACCCCATCATAGCTTTATCGATCATCACTTCGTGAATGGGTGAAACTTCCAATCCATTTCGTAAGTGTTCATCAAAATCTTCAGCCTTATAAACAATGGATGCTCCTGCACCTCCCAAGGTAAAAGAAGATCTAATAACTAATGGAAAACCAAATTCCTGAGCAATTTCTTTTCCTTTTAGGTAGGAATTTGCCGTTGCTTGAGGAGCCATGGGAATCCCAATTTTACCCATTAATTCTCTAAACTGTTCTCGATCCTCCGTAATATTAATGGCATTAATATCTACCCCAATAATTTTTACACCAAAGTCTTCCCAAATTCCTTTTTCATCAGCTTCAATACATAAATTTAATGCTGTTTGTCCTCCCATGGTTGGCAATACGGCATCAATTTGAGGATGCTCTTTTAGTATTTTAACCAATGATTTTGTGGTTAAGGGTAAAAGGTAAACATGATCTGCCATAGACGGGTCCGTCATAATGGTGGCAGGATTAGAGTTAATTAGGATGGTTTCAATTCCATCTTCTCGAAGAGAACGTAACGCTTGTGATCCAGAGTAATCAAACTCGCATGCTTGACCAATAATGATAGGTCCTGAACCAATTATTAAGATGGATTTTAAATCGTTGTTTTTGGGCATTTTTACTTCTTTTTTTGGCGTTTAAAATTACGATTCGTTAGGGTATAAAAAAAAGGTGTTGTTTAAAAACAACACCTTTTTATGTATAAGTTATCAACATTATTTCTTGTGACGAGGTTCAGAAGATACAGATAATTTCTTTCTGCCTTTCGCTCTACGCGAAGCCAATACCTTACGTCCGTTTACAGAAGCCATGCGCTCTCTAAAACCGTGCTTGTTTCTTCTTTTCCTTTTTGATGGCTGAAATGTTCTCTTGCTCATTGTAATTTAGGTTAAATCTTCTGAAATTTTCCTACTCTAAGACCTTTTCTTAAAGTCGGGTGCAAATATACAATCATTTTTCACTTAGACAAACCGAAATGTGAAAATATTTATGATTGTTTTTAGTACCTTTGCCAGCCTATATTAAACAACGAAACATGTTCAATAAAAATATAAAATTAGTACTAACTGCCCTTATTCTAGGTTTATCCGTTTGGCAATTTGCTGAAGGAAACATTGGTAATGGAATTATGTATTTCTTCCTATCTTTAGTTTTTGTTTTCCTTTACTATAAAAATGAATTGATTTTAATGGCATTTTTACGACTTAGAAAGCAAGATTTCCCCGGTGCAAAAAAATGGTTGGATAGAATTAAAAACCCAGAAAGTGCCCTCGTTACAAAACAACAAGGATATTACAACTACCTCAATGGCTTAATGGTTTCTCAAACCAATATGAATGAAGCTGAAAAGTATTTCAAAAAAGCTGAAAAACTTGGTTTAAGTATGAGTTCAGATATGGCTATGGTAAAGCTCAACCTTGCGGGCGTAGCCATGACTAAAAACCGAAAAAGAGAAGCAGAAACCCTTTTGGCTGAAGCTAAAAAACTGGACAAACACAATATGCTTGGGGATCAAATTAAGATGATGCAACAGCAAATGAAAAAGGCAAATATTCCAAGACAGCAATATGGGAGATCTGGTAGAGGCGGGAGATACAGATAATAAATTGTTGGTTTTTAATAGTTTATTTATTTTTAACAAATAAAAAACTATGTGTTTTCTTTAATTTTCTCACAAAGCATTGTTACATTTGCTTGCTAACCAAATCTAGTGCCTATGGGTAAAATACTACTTGCCCTATTTATTCTTACCTCACTAGCTTCCTATGCTCAAGATTTCGAGCCCAAGACTTATTTTTCAGATGCCATTGAAAAAAACATTAGAAAATATAGGGTTAATGCAAAAAGGGCATATATAAAAAACGACTTAGAAAGAGCTCAGTTTCTTTTCGACTCCTTAATTAATCACGTTGTAAAGAACACTTATATTGATAATTTTAAGGTGCGAAAATTTAGTGGTCGAAAAATTGAACTTCACGAATTCGAAAAGCCCATATACCTCATTACTTATGCTACTTGGTGCACACCTGGTATTGGTGAAATACCTGCGCTTAATGATATTGTAGATGCCTATAGTGATGAAATAGATTTTGTTATGTTATTTTGGGGGCCAAAAAAAAAGGTAAGAAAGTTAAAAAATAAGATGAATAACAAAATTAAAATTCTCTATGTAGATGAAAAGGAGAATAAAAATGATTTTGTTATTCGATGTATGAAACACACACTCGGGTTTCCAACGTCCTTCTTCATTTCTTCAGATAAAAAGGTGCTTGATGTGAGAAGAAATTTTTTACATCATTACAGCGAAGAATACACCAAGTCCTATAATGCCAACTACCAAACCTTTACAAGCGGAGTTTCATTACTTTTAAATAAGGATTAACTTTATTTATTTCGAAAAAAATAGCTTAATCGCAGCTATTAAAAGAATTACAGCAAATATTTTTTTCAGAATAACTTGATCTATTTTCACAGCTAATTTTGAGCCCAAAAAACCTCCAACCACAAAAAATACAGCTATTAGAACAGCAAATTTCCAGTTGATTGGATATCCAGATTTATGATACGTGTATGCGGCTACAAATGTTACTGGGACAGCTAACACAGCAAGGCTCATCCCTTGTGCTTGATGTTGATCATATCCTAATAATAACATCATTAATGGAATCATGACAACACCGCCGCCAACCCCCATAAAACCACTTAGAATTCCAGCCAAAATACCTATGGCTATTAATGAGATTGCAATTTCAAAATTCATATTAATTGGTTTTGTAATGGCCTTTTTCTGGAATTTCTATATAGTATTCTTTACCACTACTGTTTTTAAGATAGGTATCCCGAAGCCATGGATTATGAATTTTCAAAATCTTATAATTAATATCAAACTTTTTGGCAAAGTCGGCAAAGTCAGTTACTGCGGTATCTACTTTTACTTTATAGGAAGGGATTTCTTTATAAAGATCCTTTTCTCTAAAATTGAAACCATATTTTTCAGGATTACTCAAAATCTCCTTAAAGGCTAATATTCTAAATACATATCTACTGGTTTCAGAATTCAGTAACAAATCGTAGTAATCATTTACTTTTTGACGTTCAATTTGCTTATTTATTCCACCATTGCCAGCATTATAAGCCGCTGCAGCCAAGGTCCAAGTTCCAAACTTTCTTTTTGAGTCCTTTAAGTAATCTGCTGCTACTTTTGTAGCTAATTCCAAATTATAACGTTCGTCTACATAATCGTTTATTTCAAGTCCATATTCACGTCCTGTTCCTTTCATAAAATGCCAAAAGCCAGCTGCACCTGCCGGAGAACTATTATTTTCTAAAGCACTTTCGGCAACAGCTAAATATTTAAAATCATCGGGGATACCGTATTTTGCTAATAACGGCTCTATAATTGGAAAGTATTTATGAGCTCTTTTAAAAATAAGCAAACCGTTAGATTGCCAATAGGTATTTACCAATAATTCTCTATCCATTCTTTCCCGAACATCCGGATCATTCAACGGCACAGGTTCTCCTGCAAAATCCATAGTTTCCGGAAGCTCTAAGGCATATATGTTATAATCGTTTACAAGCTTTTCCTGCATATTTTCGGAAGCCATTGAAGTACTTTTCACAGGATCTTGCACAGCATTTGTGCACAAAACAAACACGGCTACTAACACGGTTCCCAATCCAATTTTTGATAAAATATTCATAACAGTAAATTTTCCTTAAAGATAAAAAATAGCAAATGGCAAACTAGTGGTTTTCTATAATATTTTGTAGCATTTTACTCACTTTACTTCCCTTATTTAAAATCATAATATGGGTACCGCCTTGCAAAATATTAGCGTTCTTAATATTCTTTATTGGAAAGACAGCATCTAAATCTCCGTGAATATGATAAACTTCTGTATCTACTTCATTTCTATTCCAGTTTACCATTTTTTCGATAGCCCAATCTAAATAGTCTTTATCCTTTATGGAAAGATATTCGTTATACAATCGCAATCTTTTTTTACTTCGGGGCCCAATGGCAAATTTTGTTAAATCGCCCGCTGATGTCACAATACTCGTAGGCAACAATTTATAAGCTTTAGTAACTTTTGCAACTGTAAATCGTTTGGGTAACTCGTGTTTCGATTTTACACTCGAAATAATTATAAGCTTTTGTAAATCAAGAAATTTTGCCATTTCCTGAACTACCACTCCGCCAAAGGAAACACCCACTAAAACAGCATTTTCTTCAGTAACAAAAGCCGCCATCCTTTTAGCATAAGATGTAAGGGATTCTTTTTTTTCTGGAATTAGCCATTCAATAATATGCACTTCATATTGATCTATTGGAAGGATAATATTTTTAAATATTTCTTTACTCGCAGCGAGCCCTGGCACAAAATACAAATGAATTTTAGTCATATAGAATCCTTTAACAGTCCTTTTGGCAAAGGGAACTTATAAAATTTGTAACTTTACAGTGTAAAGATACTATTACTATCTAAAAACAATGAAAAAGGTTGTTCACCCATCGTCCACACGCGGAAATGCCAATTATGGATGGTTAGAAGCAAACTATTCTTTCAGTTTTGCAAATTATTACGACCCTAATCGCTTACAATTTGGATTATTACGAGTGCTAAATGATGACATTGTTGCCCCTGCTATGGGATTTGGAAGACACCCTCACCAAAATATGGAGATTGTTACCATTCCGCAATCTGGAGCTGTTAAACATAAAGATTCCATGGGAAACGAAGGGATAGTCGCGGCTGGGGATATACAAGTCATGAGCGCAGGTAGCGGGGTTGAGCATAGTGAAATAAATGCCAGCGCCAAAGAAGCACTTAAATTATTTCAAATTTGGGTATTTCCTGAAGAACAAAACGTTGCACCGAGATATGATCAAAAAAAAATAGCTGCATTACTTACACCCAATAAAATAAGCACTGTTGTGAAGCCAAAAAATGAAGCGCAGGAGAATGAGCTTTGGATTCATCAACAAGCCTATTTTAACCTTGGAGAATTTACGGAGGATCGCTCCACGAACTATACCTTAAATCAACAAGGACACGGCATATACCTCATGGTAATTGAAGGCCAAGTTTCTGTTGACGATGAAATATTAAAAAATAGAGATGCCATTGGTATCTGGGATACTAATGAAATAAGTATAACAGTAAAAAAAGGCACCAGACTATTGTTGATAGAAGTACCCATGAATTAACAAAACTCCCCCATTATGATTGAAGATGTTGACATCACAGACAATGAATTTTTAAGACAGTTTGAACTAGAAGTAGGCGACAATATGGCTCGTATTGAATATGCACTACAAGACCGAAAAATCTTCCTAACAAAATACGATATGCCCGACGATATGGAAGAACAAGGATTTCGGGATATTTTTATTAAAGCAGTTTTTGAAGAAGTTAAAAAACGAGGGATTAGCCTTATGCCTACGTGTCCAGAAATTGTAGGATTTTTAAGAAAAAACCGAAGAAAATACAAAGAATTACTTCCCGTTGGAATTAATATCTAGGCAAATAGAGGTTGGTTAACAAAATCAAAACGCACCAATCCATCCTCATCAATCTTGGTGAGTTTTACTTTATGAAGTGTATTTACTAACTCCGGATTCCACGGAGTTTTTACTTTTATATAATTTTCGGTGAATCCATGAATATAGCCTTCCTTATTTTCGCCTTCAAATAGCACCGTTCTGGTAGTTTCCATTTGACTTTCATAAAAAGATCTTCGCTTTTTTGCCGAAAGTCCGCGTAACATTTTACTCCTTTTGGCTCTCACCTTTTGAGGCACAACATTTTCCATTTCTGCAGCTAGTGTATTATCTCTTTCAGAATAGGTGAAAACGTGTAAATAAGAAATATCCAATTCGTTTAAAAATTGATACGTTTCTAAAAAGCGTTCTTCGGTTTCTCCTGGAAAGCCAACAATAACATCTACCCCAATACACGCATGGGGCATCACTTCTTTAATCTTGTTAACTCTATCTATATATAATTCTTTGAGATAACGACGGCGCATAAGCTTCAAAATATCGTTACTCCCACTTTGTAATGGAATGTGAAAATGCGGCACAAATGTTTTGGATTTCGCTACAAATTCGATGGTTTCGTTTTTCAACAAGTTAGGTTCTATAGAAGAAATTCGCAAGCGCTCAATACCTTCAACTTTATCTAGTGCTTCGCATAATTCGAAAAAGGTATGCTCATGTTTTTTGTTACCAAACTCCCCTTTTCCGTAATCACCGATATTGACTCCCGTAAGCACAATTTCTTTAATGCCTTTTGCCGAAATTTCAGCAGCATTTTTTAAAACATTGTCAAGGGTGTCGCTACGAGAAATACCACGTGCCAATGGAATGGTACAATAGGTACACTTGTAGTCACAACCATCCTGAACCTTTAAAAAAGCACGTGTTCTATCTCCAAAAGAATAAGAACCTACGTAAAAATCGGCCTCGTCAATTTCACATGAATGTACTTGTGTTTCTGCTTTAGGACTATCCAACAAGTCATGAATATAGCTAGTAACTTTAAATTTTTCGGTAGCCCCCAATACTAAATCCACACCATTCACATCTGCTAATTCTTGCGGTTTTAGTTGGGCATAACAGCCTACAGCTACGACAAAGGCTTCAGAATTTGCCTTTAGAGCTTGCTTCACAATGGTTTTAAAACGTTTATCGGCATTTTCGGTAACACTGCAGGTATTTATCACGTAAACATCTGCCTTTTCAGAAAAATCCACCCGCTGGAAACCTTCTTCAGAAAAACTTCTCGCAATGGTCGAAGTTTCACTAAAGTTAAGTTTACAACCTAAAGTGTAAAATGCTGCTTTTTTTGTACCGTTCATTCTTGTATTTTAGCAAACGAGGAAGCAAAAATACAAACTATAATTGTATCCTTAAAACCTATGGCGAAACAACGACTTTCATTAAGTTTCTTTCTATCAATTCTTTGTGTTTCCATAATGATGATTTCTTGTGGAGGAAAAAAAGACAATGAAAGAGACCACCTCGTTTTTCGGTATAATGAACACAGCAATATTTCTTCACTCGACCCTGCCTTTGCGAGAAATCCACAAAATATTTGGCCAACCAATCAATTATTTAATGGTTTAGTTCAGCTTGATGATTCGTTAAACATAAAGCCAGATATTGCCAAAAGTTGGGAGATTGTAGATAGCACTTGCACATTTTATTTTACGCTGCGTAAGGACGTGTATTTTCATAAAAATAAAGTCTTTGGGAAGGATTCTACAAGGATTGCAACGCCTCAAGATTTTGAATATAGTTTTAACCGTTTAATCGATCCCAAAGTAGCTTCGCCCGGAAGCTGGGTGATGAATTATGTAGATTTGGCGGTTGCCGAAAATGATTCGGTATTTAAGATTATGCTAAAAGAACCATTTCCTGCCTTTTTAGGAATGTTGGGAATGCGTTATTTTTCAGTCGTGCCACAAGAAGCGGTGGAGTTTTACGGAAATGAATTTCGAAGGAATCCCGTGGGAACGGGCCCTTTTCAGTTTAAACTTTGGGAAGAAAACGTAAAACTTGTCCTTCGGAAAAACCCTCATTATTTCGAAAAGGATGAAAACGGAGTACAACTCCCCTATCTTGAAGCGGTCGCCATTACATTTTTACCTGATAAACAGAGTGAGTTTCTTCAATTTGCACAGGGCAAAATTGATTTTATTTCGGGTTTGGATAATTCGTACAAAGATGAAATTTTAACCACCACAGGGAACCTTCAATCCAAATATGAAAAGGAGGTAAACCTCATTTCCTGCCCATATTTAAATACTGAATATCTTGGATTTTTTATGGATGCAGAAGCAGAAGAAATTCAATCGAAAGCACTGCGACAAGCCATTAACTACGGATTTGACCGTTCAAAAATGATCACCTATTTACGCAACGGAATGGGCATTCCCGCTGTCCATGGGTTTATCCCAAAAGGATTACCCGGGTTTACTGAAATAGACGGTTATGACTATCAGCCAGAAAAGGCTAGACAATTAGTAGCACAATACCAACAAGAAACGGGTGACCAAAATCCTGAAATTGTGATAGGTACTAACAGTCAGTATCTGGATATTTGCGAATACATACAACGGGAATTGGAGAAAATAGGTATTTCGGTTACAGTAGATGTGATGCCGCCTTCCACGCTCAGGCAAATGAAAAGCAGTGGCGAATTGGATATTTTCCGTGCCAGTTGGGTAGCCGATTATCCCGATGCCGAAAATTACCTTTCCCTTTTTTACAGTCCTAATTTTGTCCCCCACGGTCCTAATTATATGCATTATAAAAATGAAGTCTTTGATAGCTTGTATCAAAAATCCCTTTCAATTAATGATATTGAACAGCGAAAGCTTTTATATGCCAAAATGGACTCTTTAATAATTGCCGATGCCCCTGTAGTACCTTTATTTTATGATAAAGCCATACGGTTTGTCAATAAAAAAGTAAGCGGATTGGGTATTAATCCACAGAATTTTTTGTTTTTGAAACGAGTTAAAAAGGAGCGGTAACTGTAACAAACACAGTCCTTCACAGACTAATAAAGAAACTTTCCACAGGATTCCATTTAGCTTCATACACCTTTAATCTATAAAGGTCTTGGAATTCAAGTTTTTGGTCTAAATATTTTATTATTATGAAATATACAACAACAGGCACACGGCTAAACCACAAAATATTCATTAGAACAAGGCAAACTAATTTTGATGTAAAAAAACACTTTGGCCATACTACTATTGAAAATTTTGTTGACCACACCAAAATGAAAGGTCATGAATTTGCTGCTTTCCAAAAACGTATGTTTCAGCAAATGAAAAAAGACAGAAAAAGACGTCGCATCGTATTTTTGATTTCCTGCATTGTCACTCTTTTAATCATTATTGGGTTTTTGATTTTCTGGAATACGTATGATTTTAGTTTATTAAAGTCTTCGGAGTTTTAACCTTTCCTCCAACTCGCACTTTCATCATAAACATGTTGGAGAATTTTGGCGTCTTCTTCGGTAAATTCCATATTGCGGCGTGACATCACAATTTTCGCAGTTTCGAAGGCTTTGTTGGTTTTGTAGGTGGTCATTCCTGCTGCACCACCCCAACTAAAGCTAGGGATAAAATTTCGTGGAAAACCACTTCCAAAGATATTGGCACTTACACCCACCACCGTTCCTGTATTAAACATGGTGTTGATACCACATTTGCTATGATCACCCATCATTAACCCGCAAAACTGTAACCCAGTGCGAGCAAAGCTTTCGGTTTCATAATCCCAAAGGCGTACTTGATCGTAGTTATTTTTTAAGTTGGAGGTATTGGTATCGGCACCTAAATTACACCATTCACCGAGCACCGAATTCCCTAAAAACCCATCGTGTCCTTTATTGGAATAGCCAAAAAGCACACTATTACTTACCTCGCCTCCTACTTTACAATGAGGCCCAATGGTGGTGCCTGTATATATTTTGGCAGCCATTTTAACGGTAGCACTTTCACAAAGAGCAAAAGGACCACGAATCATGGCACCTTCCATAATTTCGGTATTTTTACCAATATATATAGGTCCATCTTTGGCATTTAAAGAACAAAGCGGAAGTACCGCTCCTTCTTCAATAAATATATTTTCTGGATAAAAAGCTACAGTGGTTTCGGGGATGGGTTGCGATTTTCTCCCTTCAGTAAGGAGTTTAAAATCACGGACAATAGCTTCGTGGTTTTTACTGAAAATATCCCAAGTATGTTCGATTCGCAACACATCGTTATAGGAGTATTGAATGACCTCGCAGCTTTCAAAATCTACTTCTTGGTCTTCTTCCGAAAAAAAGGCAATGGGCTCGTCTTCATAAAAAATCGCCTGATTTTCAGAAAGGTTTTTAATAAGATTGACCAAATTTTCCGAAGGAATAAAACTGGCGTTTATCAGGATGTTTTTTTCCAACTCCACAAGGGGCCACTTTTCAGAAAGGTAATCTTCGGTTACTGTGGTCGTAGTTGAACCTAACAACAACTCCCATTTCTCACGAATAGTTAAAATCCCCACACGAATATCTGCCACAGGTCTTGTAAAAGTAAAAGGCAATAATTGATTGCGTACGCTGCCGTCGAAAAGAATGTAATTCATTTTTTTGAAAGTAAAACCTAAAGGTACTTATTTTTGAATGACCTAAAATAAAAAAACCTCCGATTTCTCGAAGGTTTTATATGTTGTATAAATTCGTAAGAATCTATTCTTCCGTTTTTGTTTCCTTTTTTGCAGGCTTTTTGAACTTGTCGTACTTGTTCTTAAATTTATCGATACGACCAGCGGTATCAACCAATTTATGTTTCCCTGTGTAAAATGGGTGAGAAGTTCTTGAAATCTCCAATTTTACTAAAGGGTACTCAACGCCATCTACCTCAATGGTTTCCTTTGTATCTGCAGTAGACTTGGTTAAAAACACATCTTCATTAGACATATCTTTAAAAGCTACCAATCTGTAATTTTCTGGGTGAATTCCTTTTCTCATCGCTTTAACGTATTTAGTACTCTATAATTTTGAGAGTGCAAATTTAATCATTAATTATAAATGAACAATAGTTTACGTATTTTTTTATTGAAATATTAAGCAAAGCTAAGATTCCTGTCTTCACAGAAATTCCGTAACATTTTAGTACATTTGTTTACTAACTGGCAAACCTGCCTGCCGAATGCGTAGGCTAAAAACTTTAAACTATGGACGAATCACAAAAATTAGTTAGAAAAAGCTCTATTAATTATGGTCTTATTACTGGTGGAGTTTTAGCGCTTACCACAACTTTAATGTATGTGCTTAATACAGAGCTATTCACAGTTTGGTGGATTGGAATCCTCACAATTTTATTTGTAATTATTATGGGGATAATAGCAACTGCAAAATCAAAATCACTTTTAGGTGGCATTATGACTTTTAGACAAGCATTCTCTGCCTACTTTATTACGGTTGCTGTTGCTCTTTTCATCAGTACTGCATTAGGTATTTTACTTTTTACAATAATTGACCCTGAATTAGCTGATTTTCTAAATGAAAAAATAATAGAAATTACAAGGGATTTTATGGAACGTTTTGGTGCTCCTGAATCTGAAATAGATAAAGCATTGGCAGAATTGGAAGGAAAAAATAATTTTTCGGCAGGCAACCAGCTTTGGTCTTATATTAAAGGTCTAATTTTTCAAGCTGTTCTAGGTCTACTTGTTGCATTAATTTTCAAAAAGAAAGACCCAAACGCTATTAATTAATGAATCTATCCATCGTCATTCCGCTTTTAAACGAAGCAGAATCACTTAACGAATTACACCATTGGATTGCAGAAGTCATGCAGTCCAATGGTTTTTCTTATGAAATACTTTTTATAGATGATGGAAGTACAGATGGTTCATGGGATGTTATTGAAGCACTTCAACAAAAAGACTCGAACGTAAAAGGAATTCGTTTCTTAAAAAACTTCGGAAAATCGCAAGCGCTTCACGCTGGTTTTGCTCGCACACAAGGCGATGTAGTCATTACCATGGATGCCGATTTACAGGACAACCCCGAAGAAATTCCAGAATTATACCATATGATTATGGAGGAAGGATACGATCTTGTCTCGGGATGGAAAAAGAAACGATTCGACTCTGTGATTGGGAAAAACCTACCTTCAAAACTATTCAACTTTGCCGCTAGAAAAACTTCTGGCGTAAAACTCAACGATTTTAATTGCGGTTTAAAAGCCTATAGAAATGAAGTTGTAAAAACGGTTGAGGTTACTGGCGAAATGCACCGTTATATTCCTGTATTAGCCAAAAATGAAGGCTTTGGCAAAATTGGAGAAAAGGTGGTGCAACATCAAGCTCGAAAATACGGTACCACCAAATTTGGAATGGAACGTTTTATTAGGGGATTTCTAGATTTAATTACCATTTGGTTTCTTTCAAAGTTTGGTAAACGTCCCATGCACCTATTCGGCGCCTGGGGTGCCCTTATGCTTATCATTGGGTTTTGCTTTGCACTATACTTAGGGATTGACAAGCTATTTATTAATACTTCGGGTAGATTATTAACCGAGCGCCCACAATTTTATATTGCCCTAGTTGCTATGATTCTTGGGAGTCAGTTTTTTGTGGCAGGATTTTTAGGCGAATTAATCCTTCGAAACAAAAAGCAGGCAAAAAACTACCATATTAAAGAAGTGCTAAACTTAAAAGAATAACGGTAATAATCGCTATTTTTGCACTTTCTTATCGAGAATAATTCAACGAATGAGATACATCGATCCCATTATTTTAGAAAAAGCCAATACATGGCTCACTCCTACTTTTGATACTGAAACTCAGCATACCATCAAAGAGCTTATCGCCTACGATTCTGAAACTCTTGAAGACAGTTTCTATAAAAATTTAGAATTTGGAACGGGTGGAATGCGCGGCATTATGGGGGTCGGTGACAATAGAATTAATAAATACACCCTCGGAAAAAACACCCAAGGACTTTCAAATTATCTAAACAAATCGTTTCCTTCTGAAGACATAAAAGTTGCCATTGCATACGATTGCAGACACAATAGTAAAGAATTGGCCAAAGTGGTTGCCGATGTTTTTTCAGCAAACGGAATTAAAGTCTATTTATTTTCAGACTTACGTCCTACACCAGAACTTTCCTTCGCCGTTCGCTACCTAAATTGTCATTGCGGGATTGTTTTAACGGCTTCTCACAATCCGCCAGAGTACAATGGGTATAAAGTGTATTGGCAAGATGGAGGACAATTGGTTCCCCCACAGGACGAGGAGATTATAGCGGAAATAAATGCATTGGAATATGCAGATATTAAATTTGAAGCTAACAAAGAGCTCATTCAATTTATAGATGAGGAGGTAGATACTCCCTTTTCAGAAGCTTCTTTAAAAAATGGAAGCTTTCATACCTCAAAAGAGGCAAAAGACAACTTAAAAATTGTTTTCACTTCCCTTCATGGTACCTCCATTACCATGATTCCTCGGGTGCTTGAAGAAGCTGGATATAAAAATCTTTCCATAGTTGAAGCACAAGCAGAACCTAATGGCGATTTTCCAACCGTTGTTTCACCCAACCCCGAAGAGCCCGAAGCATTAAAAATGGCTCTGGAATTAGCTGAAAAAGAAAAAGCAGATATCGTAATTGGTACCGATCCAGACTGTGACCGATTGGGAATCGCAGTGCGAAATCCACAAGGCACAATGGTTTTATTAAACGGAAACCAAGCCATGATTATAAAAACACATTTCTTGTTAGAACAATGGAAAAAGGCTGGAAAACTCAATGGAAAGCAATTTGTAGGTTCTACCATCGTCTCCACTCCAATGATTCAAAAAATTGTGGAAGCCTTTGGTGTAACCTATATGGAAGGCCTTACAGGGTTTAAGTGGATTGCAAAAATGATTAAGGATTTCCCAGAACTTACTCTTATTGGAGGTGGTGAAGAAAGCTTTGGGTATATGGTGGGAGATTTTGTTCGGGATAAGGATGCCGTGACTGCTACCCTACTTAGTTGTGAAATTGCAGCCCAAAAGAAAGCCGAAGGAAGTAGTATTTATATGTATCTTCAAGAAATTTATAAGGAGTTTGGGTATTACCAGGAAAAATTAATTTCGATGGTAAAGAAAGGAAAAAGTGGTGCTGAGGAAATACAGGAAATATTGAAAACCTACCGCAACAATCCACCCACTAAAATTGCAGGAAGTAGTGTTATATGTATCGAAGATTACAAAACGAGTCTTTCGAAAAACCTTTTAACCGGTTCGAGTTCTGCCATACAAATTCCAAAATCGAATGTCCTTATATTTTACACTGAGGATGGAAGCAAAATTGCAGTACGCCCCAGTGGCACCGAACCAAAAATTAAATTTTATATCAGCGTTAACGGCAAAAATGAAGAGGGTCTTCAAGAAAAAATAGCCGCTATCATTCAAGATTTGAACATCCATTAATGAACTATTTCAAAAAAATTATCCGTTATGCCCTTCCGTACAAAAAGTATGGAATCCTAAACATTATCTGTAATATTTTTTATGCTTTGTTTGGGACACTTGCGATGCTTTCGTTGTTTCCCATGCTACGCGTATTGTTCAATAAAACGGAACAACTTACCGTAGAACCAGAATTTACTGGGCTTAAAAACATAGGTAAGTTTGTGGAAGACTATCTAAATTACTTTGTAACTCAAAGAGCTAATGAAGGAGCTGGAGACGCGCTACTCTTTATGATTATTTTGGTGATAAGCACCTTTTTAATAAAAAACATTTTTGGTTATTTATCTATGTATTTTATTACGTTTCTTAGAAACGGTATCATAAAGGACATACGAAACGATTTGTATAAAAAGACACTCGTACTACCCATTTCCTTCTTTTCTGAAAAACAAAAAGGAGATACCATGTCGCGAATTACAAGTGATGTTAATGAAATTCAAAGTTCATTTCTTTCCATATTAGAAATGTTTATAAAGGAGCCACTAACGATTCTTTTTGCACTCGTTACTATGATTATCATTAGCCCACAATTAACGCTATTTGTATTCATATTTATTCCTATTTCTGGATATCTAATTACAAGGGTGGGAAAAAGCTTAAAAAGTAAATCGGATAGAGTTCAAAAAGAACAGGGTGCATTTCTATCTATTTTGGAAGAAACCTTGGGGGGACTTAAAATCATAAAAGGATTTAATGCTGAGCCTATTTTCAATGATAAATTTAAGCACACTACAGATAGGTTATTCAAATTTTCGAATTCCTTATTAAATCGTCAAAACTTAGCTGTACCCGTTAGTGAGTTTTTAGGAATATCTGTGATAGCCATTATTCTTTGGTATGGTGGTAGAATGGTTCTTGTACAAGGAACGCTTGATACAGAATTATTTTTAGTGTACATGCTTCTAGCCTATCAAATTTTGGATCCGGCAAAATCCATAAGTAAGGCGAGTTATAGTGTTAAAAAAGGAAATGCTGCTGCCGAAAGAATATTAGAAATTTTAGAAACAGAATCTACCATTAAGGATGAGCTTGATGCTATTGAAAAAGAAGGTTTTACGGATGAGATAAGTATTGAAAACATATCTTTTAAATATGAAAAAGAATGGGTTTTAAAGGACTTTTCATTAAAAGTACCAAAAGGACATACGGTTGCGCTAGTAGGCCAAAGTGGAAGTGGTAAGAGTACCATTGCCAATCTCTTAACTCGTTTTTATGATGTAAACATGGGTGATATAAAAGTAGATGGAATGGGGATAAAAAATATTTCATTAAGATCACTTCGCGGATTAATGGGACTAGTTACTCAAGACTCTATTCTATTTAACGATACCATTAAAGGAAACCTTCTTGTTGCTAATAAAGAAGCTACGGATGACGAAATTATTGACGCATTAAAAGTAGCAAATGCTTGGGAGTTTGTAGAAACTTTACCCGATGGCATCAATACTAATATTGGCGATAGTGGCAATAAATTAAGTGGGGGTCAAAAACAACGTTTAAGCATTGCCCGTGCAGTTTTAAAGAACCCACCTATTATGATTTTGGACGAAGCAACTTCGGCCCTTGATACAGAAAGCGAGAGACTCGTACAAGATGCTTTAGAAAACATGATGAAGAATAGAACTTCGGTGGTAATAGCACACAGACTATCTACAATACAAAACGCAGATACTATTGTAGTCCTTTCAAAAGGTAAAATTGTAGAGCAAGGAAAGCACGCAGACCTTCTTCAGAAAAAAGGAACCTATTACAGTCTCGTAGAAATGCAATCGTTGGTATAAAAAAAAAGAAGCAGTTGGGGCACTGCTTCTCTTTTTTTGCGATCCATCGCATTTGGGGCTTGCGATGAATCAAATTCATAACATAAATAGATTTCAAATATACACGTAAATTTTATTAATCCAAATATTTTATTGCATTTTATCTGTCATATATGTATTTCATCGATGTTTTTAACGTTTTTTGACCTATTTTTCTTACTTATAGACTGTAATTCTTGATAAATTGTAAGTTAAAAAAAAACGGGCCAGCCCCCGCTTAGGCCCGTTTAATGCAGTTCTTGTTACAGTTGGGGCTGATATAAGAACCTATACATAAGAAGTATGGTGTAAATTTAGTAAATATTTTCCTACAAAAAAATATTTTATGTATTTAATCTAAAAAAATAGACGTTTTGTCGACTTATTTCCCTTATTAAAGAAATATAATACCTTTAATTAAACTATTATACACTTAAAAAGTCCAACATAAAAGCACGTTAATTGGTAGAAGAACAATCCTTAGTAACTGCATTAAAGTCTCAAGATCTTAGAGAAAAAGCCTTTAGGGAGTTAATAACCACCTATAAGGAACGGTTGTATTGGCATATAAGAAAGATTGTTCTAAATCATGATGATGCCGATGATGTACTTCAAAATACGTTCATAAAAGTTTTTAGAAATATTGATAAATTTCAAGGGGAGAGCAAACTTTATACTTGGATGTATCGCATAGCCACCAATGAATCCATTACATTTATTAACAAAAAAGCAAAAAAATTACAAGTAACTTCGGAAGAAGTGCAACAAGCTGCACTATCCAATTTAAAAGAAGATGTGTATTTTGAAGGTTCTGAGATCCAGTTAAAATTACAAAGAGCCATTGCCTCGCTTCCCCAAAAGCAACAGTTGGTCTTTAATATGAAGTATTTTGATGATATTACTTATGAAGAACTTTCAACAATTTTAGATACCTCTGTAGGCGGATTAAAAAGCAGTTATCATATTGCGGTTAAAAAAATCACTACCTTTTTAGAGAACGATGAAACCTTTTAACAAATTGAAAGTCAAATTTTAAATGGAAAACGATAAAAAGAAATACACCTCTGGTTTTAAAGTCCCTAGCTCATATTTTGAAGCACTGGACGACAAACTCTTTTCTATTGTTTCTGAAGATAAATTTCCAGAGAATACAGGTTTTAATGTACCAGAAGACTATTTTGAAACTCTAGAAGAAAAGATTCTTTCAAAAACCATTCACGAAAAGGAATCTAAGGTGATTTCCATTTTTAAAAGAAAGAATATTTGGTATACCACCAGTATTGCTGCAAGTATTTTAATGCTTCTATTTTTAAATTGGAACAAATCGAATACAAATATTACAAACTGGGAATTAGCCGAAATTGAAACTTACATATATAACAATCTTGATATTGAAGCCCAAGAAGTAGCACAACTATTAAATGAAGAAGACCTCGAAAGTCTTCAATGGGAATCCCTTTCAATAACAGAAGAAACGATCGAAAATTATTTATTGGACAGTCTTGATGACACCTCACTTTTAATCGAATAAAATGAAACATATTCTTATCCTTTTTTTATTAATCGCAACAACAGCTTCGGCCCAACGAGGTGATAAAATAAAAGCTTATAAAACTGCTTTTTTAACAGAGTCATTAGAATTAACTTCTGATGAAGCCGAAAAATTCTGGCCTATTTACAATGCTCATGAAGAGAAATTAAGAACACTCAGAAAGCAAGAACGCAAAGAAATTTTTGAAATCATAAAAGGTGATTTCAATTCCCTTTCAGATGCCGAAGCAAATACATTACTTGACAAAGCAATCAGTTTAAAAGAAAAGGAGTTTTTATATCAAAAAGAATTAGTACAAAATTTAAAAGGAATTTTACCCGCCAAAAAAATTCTGAAATTAAAACGCGCCGAAGAAGAATTTAAACGAATTCTTTTAAACAAAATGAAGAATAGGCGAGGTGAAAAGCCCTAATGGTTATTCAAATGTTAGCTTTACAATACGGTTTTGTCCGCTTCCAAAAGCAACTGAATCATTTACAAACTCAATAGCATACAACCCTTCTTTTGACAATTCTTTCCAGGAATCACCAGCATCTTTACTATACGATATGCCCGGAGAACCTACCGCAACTATTCCATTTCCATTAGAATTAGGCACAAAGGCAACCGAAGATCGATACCCAGGTCCCTGTCCATTTGCAATCAGCTTCCACGTTTTACCACCGTCTTTAGTTATAGCCTTATTACCTTCATTAAAGGATTTGCTTTCCCAATCACCTCCAAAAATCACTCCTATTTTATCATTATAAAACCGTATTGAATATATCCCTGTCATTGCCTTTCCTTGTAAAATAGGAGTATTGTAAACTTTCCAAGTTTTTCCTTTATCAGCCGAATGAAAAATCCTTGCTCGTTTCCCTCCAGAAGCAATCCAAACATGATCCTCGAAAATGGCAATATTTGTATTACTTGCGGCAAAGCCTGCTTCACCTTCTTCCGTTTTTGGTAATAGAGAACAATCTACTTTATTCCAAGAATTACCTCCATCTCTAGTAATAAGTATGGATAGGCAATCTTGTGTGGGATCACCCATGGCGATGCCTTCTTTGTCATTCCAAAAAGCCAAGGAATCATAAAACACCTTTTCTCCTTTTTCTACGTATACTTCTTCAATGTTTGTAGCTTCGTTACCATTAAATCCAATTTTATACAACACGGCAGGATTCGCAATGCTTAAGACAAAAACATTCTCATTTGTGATGGCTAATGCTCTAAAGTGAAGCAAAGAATCTTCATATTTTATGGTAGCCAATTTGGGTATATTTCCATCGATTAATCCCACCATTCCCTTATTTGCTGCAAACCAAACACGATTTTCATTCAATGGAGCAATGGCCCGTATACTTAAACTATCAGTAAAAATAGTTTCAATTTTAACCCTATCAAACGATTTGCTTTTTTCAGAACAAGAAATTAATAAAAGGGTAACAAGGACTGCGGAAATAAGTTTCATTTAAAAAAATTTTAGCAAAAGTAATTAAAGCGAGAAAGAATACTAACTTTGCAGCCTATAAATTGATTATGAGACTCCACCGAAATTTGGTATTTGCAACCATCGATTCCCTTCATATAATTTTTAATGAAAAAAAGCAGGCCGATAAGGTGTTGAAAAACACCCTAAAGCGTGATAAGCGATGGGGTTCTCGCGATAGAAGTTTTATTGCCGAAACCACCTACGATATTGTTCGATGGAAGCGATTATATGCCGAAATTGCTGAAGTGAAAGAGCCTTTCGATAGAGAAAACCTTTTTAGGCTGTTTGTTGTTTGGGCTACCCTTCGTGGCATTAAACTTCCAGATTGGCCTCAATTTGAAGGTACTCCAACTCGTAAAATTAAAGGTCGTTTTGATGAACTTTCTAAGGTGAGAAAATTAAGAGAATCTATTCCAGATTGGCTAGATGAACATGGACTTAAAGAATTGGGCAAAGACCGTTGGGAAAAGGAATTAAAACACCTTAATAGCCAAGCAGATGTAGTTTTAAGAGTAAATACCTTAAAAACAAATGTACAACAGCTTCAAAATGCTTTAAGGGATCAAGAAATTGATACAGAACCCATTTCAGGTTTGGAGAATGCTTTAGTTTTAAAAGAGCGCGCTAACGTTTTTACTACAGAGCAATTTAAAGATGGTTGGTTTGAGGTGCAAGACGCTTCATCGCAACAAGTAGCACATTTGCTGAATCCAAAATCTGGGATGCGTGTTGTTGATGCGTGTGCAGGAGCTGGCGGAAAAAGTTTACACATTGCCACGCTTATGGAGAATAAAGGTCAAATAATAGCAATGGACCTTTATGAAAACAAACTAAATGAGTTAAAAAGAAGAGCCCGACGCAATGGAATTCACAATCTTGAAACACGTGTCATTGATTCTTCAAAAGCCATTAAAAAATTAATTGGTAAAGCAGATAAGGTTCTTATTGACGCTCCTTGCACGGGTTTGGGAGTTTTAAAAAGAAATCCAGATACCAAATGGAAATTACAACCAGAATTTCTTGAAGAAATAAAGAAAACCCAGCAAGAAATTCTTCAATCATATTCAAAAATGGTAAAAGAAGAAGGTGAGTTGGTGTATGCCACCTGCTCAATTCTACCCTCCGAGAACCATCTTCAAGTAAAAGAGTTTTTATCCTCAGAAAATGGAAAATCATTTACTTTAGTAAAAGAAGAAACCATCTTCCCTAGTGAATCGGGATTTGATGGTTTTTATATGGCACTTCTCAAAAAGAAATAACTAATACTACTTTAATGAAATTTATTTTTTTACCCCTCCTTACCCTATTATTAATCTCCAACACTTTTGCGCAACAACCGTATTATAGTGATGTGAATCTCAATTTAACTGGACAAGATTTATATTTTGAGCTACAAGGCAAAATTGATCAAGCTAGTAATAGCTTTACATATGGTGATGTGCGAGATGCCGTTTTAATAAGTGATGAAGATACTTCCAACAGTAACAATGTATTATTAGTTTACGGGTATAACGACTCCGACGGAAATTGTACTACCGACAGGAGTAGAGATAAAGGTGACTTTGGAGGTTCTACCTGCCAATGGAATAGAGAGCACGTTTTTGCAAGGTCAAATGCAAATCCACCCATGGGAAATGTAGATAATAACACTACTGGAATTGGCGCCGATCCTCATAACATTCGCCCTAGCGACCAACAAATGAATAACAACAAAGCAAATAAAAAATTTGCATCAGGAAATGGAAATGCTGGTAATGTAGGTAGTGGCGACTGGTATCCGGGAGATGAATGGAAAGGTGATGTGGCAAGGATGATTATGTATATGTATACGAGATACGGCGACCGTTGTTTGCCATCATTAACAGGTGTGGGTAGCCTACAAGGAAGCACAGAGATGTTACAATTATTTTTACAGTGGAATGCCGAAGACCCTGTAACACTTTTTGAGGATCAACGAAACGATTATTTTGAAACCTTATACGGTAATCGCAATCCTTTTATCGACAATCCCTATTTAGCAACTGTTATTTGGGGAGGAATACCTGCTGAAGATAGATGGGATTTATTTTCTATTAATGAGTTCAATAAAGCATCCATAACCATTTATCCAAACCCTGTTACTGAAACGCTCTATTATGAAACTTCAACTACCTTGGATGCCTATAGTATTTATGATGTTTTTGGTAAGGAAATAGTTACTAATCAACTATTGCAAAATGCTGAACCGATACATCTTTCGGCTTTACAAAAGGGAATTTATTTAATTGAATTTACATCGGAAGAAAAACGAATTATTAAAAAAATAATTATAGAATAAAAAAAGCGGGCAATGCCCGCTTTTTTATTGTTTAACTACATATCCCAAATTACTTCACAATAATTCTAGCTGTTTTAAATGTGGTTGTGGCTTGACCACCAACTCTAACAATGTAGACGCCACTAGATACATTTGACATATCAAGGTTTAGTCTATATGCTCCATCAATTTTTGGAACGCTTTTATTGAAACCAATTTCTTGACCCAACACATTGTAAACTGCTAAAAACACTCCTTCGTCATAAGCAGTTTCAAAAATCACTTCAAATTGGTTATTATCATTGGATACCACAACAAGATTAGCATCATTTATTGCATAATCATCAACTCCTAAGTTTGCGATATTGGCTTTATAATCTTCAGTTTCACCAAATAAAATTTCATCACAAGCATTTGCTGGAACTGGTCCAACACCACTAAATCTAGCTCTCATTAAATGCTCACCAAGCGTTGCATTAGCCGGAACCACTAAGTCGACTGTCTCAGTAAAGTTACCACCATTTTGTCCAGGAGCGAACTCATGATTATCTACAACAAGTTCATTTGCTGTAAATGTTAAATCATCATTATAATCAATCCATACGCTTAGAAATTGGCTACCATATTCAGACGATACTGTAAGTGGTGTAATATTTCCATTATCTAAATTTGCTACTAAGTTTGTAAAGTCACCATATCCTTCACATCCTGAAGGGTTGTTTATTCCACCAACTTCAAAAAGTCTAAATCCATGACCTGCATTACAATTAGAAACTGGAAGGCATAATTGGTTTTCTACCATCACAGAAGTTTCATCATTTGAAGCATCTTGATCTCCAGATAATGATGTACTTGACGTAATCGTATAAGTTCCAACAGTTGTGAAATCTGATGTCTGTGCGAAACTAAAGTTAAGTTCTTCTTCAGAAACAATAGTTCCTGGGAACGACTCAACTATTGGAGTTCCACCATTAACATTGTACTCTAAATCAAAACCTGACTGAATCGCCGCTCCGTAGTTTTTTACTCTTACGGTAATTGTTTCATCTCCAAGGCTATTTCCACTCGTTGGAGCTACAATAGCAATAACTCCCACATCATTTGCTAATAAATGCTTTACTTCCTTTGTAAACTCATTATTCGGAACATAACCATCACCACCTAAGGTAGTTCTAGCTTCAATACTATAAGTTTGTCCAGGATTGGATAAATCCACAGTTTGTGTAAATTGGTATGTAACCGCCTCATTAGAGTTTATGGTTCCAACATAAGTTTCAGAGGCTACCAAATTTCCATCAACTCTTAATTCCACTGGAACATTAGAAACAGAACTTAAGCTATAGTTTCTAATACTTACCTCTACGGTCTCTGCATTGGTTAAAATACCATTAGATGGTTCATTTATGGCGCTAACTCCTACGTCATTTGTAAAAGGTCCTAAGATTCTAATAGCAGCTACCCGAGATCTCCAAAAGTTGTTTGAGGAAAAATAATCTGCCGTGGTCCAAAAAGTAAACCCATCTGGATCCATGGTCATATGAGCATAATCTCCATATCTATATGTGTTTGTTCTTACACCTGGACCATCAAAAATTACAGTTTCCGCAACTGTCATTTGCCCTAGCGGATCACCATTAAAGCGTCCTGTATATCTTAACGATACTGGTAACGTAGTACTTGCCGTTGTATAGGCTAACGCAATATTTCCTTCAACATCAATCGCAGAGGTACTCATTAGCCTACTATGGCCATCTGCAATAGAATAAGTCCCTTCTTGATATATACTCCAAGGGTTTTGTGCATCATTTCGTAATTCAATCCATCTAATTCCACCTGTTTCATTAGCATCTATAAAAGTATTAAATGTGATTAGCCAAGAATTGTGCGTTGGAAAAGATCTGAAATTAGCACCAAAAGATATAATACCTCCATGTCCAGCAAGTCTTTGACTGGTACCTGGTTGGCGAATAGCGCCATTACCGTTACCAAAAAGTTCCCCTGCATCAAAAGGATCCGTTGGAATTTCCAAAGGAGCAGAAATAGTCGAATTAGCTGTGTTATCCCAATCTGGAATAACCTCCCAAACTTTTAAATGGTCAAATGCAATAGCCGGTGTCCAATCATCATCCTGTAAGTACGTAAAATAACCAGGGGTATTAGGATTTATTTCAGTTCCTAAAAGATTAGCTGGTTCAGCACTTTTAACAGTATTAGGATTGTTTACAATATCTGGAAAATTAAATATTATAATTTGTGGCGAAGTTCCACCATTTAACATTTCTTCTCTCTCCATAACAAATCCCTGTGTTATAGATCCAGCCAAGTTAACAGTACCATAATATCCATCATGCCAAACTCCATATTTTGGATAATCTGGTAGACCGGAAAAAGCATATTGCCAAACATTATAAGCCCCTGCAGGATCATTGGTTTCTGAAACACCTATAGCCAACCCTAAGTTAGAACCTAAATTTCCAAACTCACTTACAACCCAACGATCTGCTAATTGATCATAAAGTACTATTGGGTCTCCATTGTTTGAACCAATCCCTAAAAATGTTGAAAGGTTTACAGGTCCCACTTGTAAATTTCCAGATTTATCAAAAATCTTAACTAGGGAATTTACAGAATGAACATAATGATTTGGACCAGCTGCCCCAGTAGGGTCGGGTGGTAAAAATCCAGATTCATTTTGAGAGGCACCAATAAAATTTTGAAGTATCGGTAAACTTCTTATTCCTCCAGGTTCTGTTTGAAGGTTTGGTATTACGCTAGGTGCTTTTTTCACCCTATTAGGAGTAGTGGATACACGTTGATCAACTACCATAGTAGGAACTTCAGAATCCATGTTCCGCGTATATTTTGGAAATTCGTCCATACGACCTGTTTTTCCAATATAAGTTCCAGTAATAATTTCAGTAGGCGGGTATTTTTCCTGAGAATAGGAACCAAAGCCCACAAATAATAGCATTAAAAATAGTAAAAGATGTTTTTTCATTGGTTTTAATTTTTTGAATGCACAATATATTGATTATTCATAAAAAAAATAGTAGTTTATACCAACTATTTAAACGAAAAATGAAAATTGAATCTCTTTTTGAATAGAACTAGGGATATTATTTGAACAATAGTAGATTTTTAAACAGGTATTTGTTAAAAAACTCGAATATTTAATTCCTAAAAATGGTAATTAATTAAGTATCTTTGTGCTTTCAAAATCTGGTATTCATGATTCACTTTTTTGGAGACGTAAAAAACATCGTTTTTGCTGTCCAAACCTCAGGAACACTTTCCAAAGAAACTATAGAAAAACTTGTGTGGTTGTTTGGCAACCAACCTAAAATAGAACAGTCCGCAATAGCGGATTTTTTTATTGGCCCAAGAGCTGCTATGATTACTCCTTGGAGTACCAATGCAGTGGAGATTACTCAAAATATGGGTATTGATGGAATTCTCCGCATCGAAGAATTTAAAAATGTTTCTGAAAGTTTCAAAGATTATGACCCCATGTTATTTCAGAAATATTCTGAATTAAATCAAGGTATCTACACCATTAATATTCAACCAGAACCTATTCAGGAAATTGAAGATATTGCAGCCTATAACGAAGCCGAAGGATTAGCCTTAAATGTTGAAGAAATTGAATACCTCTCAACACTTTCAAAGAAACTAAATAGAAAATTAACCGATAGTGAAGTCTTTGGTTTTAGTCAAGTAAATAGCGAACACTGTCGCCATAAAATCTTTAACGGAACCTTTATCATCGACGGAGAAGAAATGCCTTCTTCCCTATTCAAACTGATTAAAAAAACATCTTCAGAAAATCCAAACAGAATTGTTTCAGCATATAAAGACAACGTCGCTTTTATAAAAGGCCCAAAGGCAACACAATTTTCTCCAAAAACAGCAGACAAACCAGACTTTTACGAAAAGAAAGATTTCCAAAGTGTTATTTCTTTAAAAGCCGAAACACACAACTTCCCAACCACGGTAGAACCTTTTAATGGTGCAGCAACGGGAAGTGGTGGAGAAATTAGAGATCGATTGGCAGGTGGAAAAGGCTCCTTACCTCTGGCAGGAACAGCCGTATATATGACCTCCTATTCGCGATTGGAAGAAAATCGACCATGGGAAAAAGCAATGAAAGAACGCGAATGGTTGTATCAAACGCCTCTCGATATTCTAATTAAAGCCAGTAACGGTGCCTCCGATTTTGGAAATAAATTTGGGCAACCTCTTATAGCAGGTTCTGTCTTAACTTTTGAACACGAAGAAGAAGCCAGAAAACTAGGGTTTGATAAAGTCATTATGCTCGCTGGAGGAATAGGGTATGGAAAGGAAAACCAAGCTATAAAAGATACTCCAAAAAAGGGAGACAAAGTAGTGATTCTGGGAGGTGAAAACTACCGAATTGGTATGGGAGGTGCCGCCGTCTCCAGTGCCGATACAGGAGAGTTTTCCAGCGGAATAGAACTAAACGCCGTACAACGTTCCAACCCCGAAATGCAAAAGCGTGCCGCAAACGCCATACGAGGGATGGTGGAAAGTGATGAGAATCCCATTGTTTCCATTCACGATCATGGTGCAGGTGGACACTTAAATTGTTTAAGTGAATTAGTAGAAGAAACAGGAGGAAAAATAGATTTAGACAAATTACCTGTGGGTGACCCTACCCTTTCGGCAAAAGAAATTATTGGAAACGAATCACAGGAGCGAATGGGATTGGTTATTTCAGAAAAACATATCGAAACCTTACAACGTATCGCAGAGCGAGAGCGTTCTCCTATGTATACCGTGGGGGATGTTACTGGAGATCACAAATTTGTTTTTGAAAGTAAAACCACAGGAGCAAAGCCTATGGATTTTGCTTTGGAAGATATGTTTGGAAGCTCTCCAAAAACCATTATGAATGATGTTTCAGTAGCGCGAAATTATACCCCTGCTCAATATGAAACATCTAAAATTAAAGACTATTTGGCCCAAGTATTACAATTAGAAGCTGTCGCCTGTAAAGATTGGTTGACCAATAAAGTAGACCGTTGTGTGGGTGGACTTGTTGCAAAACAGCAATGTACAGGGTCTTTGCAATTACCTTTAAACAATTGTGGTGTCATGGCGCTCGACTATCAGGGAAAAGAAGGGATTGCTACCTCTATTGGGCATTCCCCTATAAGTGCATTGGTAGATCCCGTGGCTGGTTCCAGAAATTCAATTACCGAAGCCTTAACAAATATTGTTTGGGCTCCTTTAGAAAATGGTTTACAAAGTGTGTCCCTTTCGGCAAACTGGATGTGGCCTTGTAATAATGAAGGGGAAGATGCTCGACTTTACAAAGCGGTAAAAGGAGTTAGCGATTTTGCTATTGATTTAGGGATCAATGTTCCTACCGGAAAAGATTCCCTTTCAATGAAGCAGAAATACAAAAATGAAGAGGTTATTGCCCCTGGAACGGTCATTATTTCGGCAGCGGGGCATTGCAATAACATCAATAAAGTGGTGGAGCCAGTGCTTCAAAAAAAGGGTGGAAGCATCTATTACATCAATATTTCTGAAGATAATTTTAAATTAGGTGGTTCTTCCTTTTCTCAAATTTTAAATACGATTGGAAATGAAGTACCCACAGTAAAAAATGCGACGTATGTTAAAACTGTTTTTAACACACTTCAGCAATTAATTTCAGAAGAAAAAATTGTTGCAGGACACGATGTGGCTTCAGGTGGATTAATCACCACATTATTAGAAATGTGTTTTGCCGATGTGAATTTAGGAGCTGTATTAGACTTTTCAGATTTTGATGAGAAAGACCCCATAAAAATTCTATTCTCAGAAAATTGTGGAATAGTTTTTCAAGCAAGTATTGATGAAGATGTTCAATCAAAATTAATAACCAATAATATCTCATTCAAAAAAATTGGATTTGTTGAAAAAGGAAATTTACTAACAATTAAGTTTTCTAAAGAACACATTGAAACTTTCAACATTAATAGGTGTAGAGATGATTGGTACAAAACATCATACCTATTAGATCAAAAACAAACGGCAAATAACCTTGCAGGAGAAAGGTATAAAAATTATAAACAACAGCCTTTAACCTATCAATTCCCAAGTCATTTTAATGGAAAACTACCAGCTTCAGCCACTTGGAACAAAGATGAAAGAAGGTTAAAAGCCGCGATTATAAGAGAAAAAGGAAGTAATAGTGAGCGCGAAATGGCGCATGCTATGTACCTAGCTGGCTTTGATGTAAAAGATGTCCACATGACCGACTTAATTAGTGGTCGAGAAACATTGGAAGATATTCAGTTTATTGGTGCTGTGGGAGGATTTTCTAATAGCGATGTTTTAGGCTCTGCCAAAGGCTGGGCTGGGGCATTTTTATACAATGAAAAGGCAAATACGGCGCTAAAAAAATTCTTTGAGCGAGAAAACACGTTAAGTGTGGGAATTTGTAATGGATGTCAGTTGTTTTTAGAACTAGACCTCATTAACCCAGAACATGAGAAACTGTCCAAAATGCACCATAATGATTCACATAAACACGAGAGTAGCTTTACAAGCGTGAACGTTCAAAAAAACAATAGTGTCATGCTTTCCTCTTTAGAAGGGGCCACTTTAGGTGTTTGGATTAGTCATGGGGAAGGAAAATTTAACCTCCCTATGGAGGAGAAAAATTATAATATTGTAGCCAAATACGGATATGAAGGCTATCCCTCCAATCCTAATGGAAGCGATTACAACACCGCCATGTTGTGTGATAAAACAGGAAGACATTTGGTTACCATGCCACATATTGAGCGATCCATGTTTCAATGGAATTGGGCAAATTACCCGAACGGTAGAAAAGATGAGGTTTCACCTTGGTTAGAAGCCTTTGTAAATGCTCGAAAATGGTTGGAAAAAGTGAAATAATCACATAAATGTTGTGTAATTCTCTAACTTAAAATATATTAGCAGTCTAATCGTTGTTTATTTGCCCCCAAATCAATTAAACAAATCAAACCTACTCAATGAAGAAATTAATATTAGTACTACTCCTTTTTTCTAGTTTTTCTGGTTTTTCCCAAGACAAAAATGACAATAGTCCAGTTGCAATAACGCAATCCTCTACCGCACATTTTAGTGTATACCCCAACCCTGTAGAAGATCGTTTAAGTGTTATTACTACTTTAGAAGACTACTCAATTGAAATTATTAATTCAACAGGACAAGTTGTAAATTTTCAGAAAAACAATAATGGATTACAAACTGTGGACTATAGCAATTTAGCTAGCGGGATGTATCTTTTGAAATTAACTTCGGGAGATATTTCAGAGAGCTTTAAAATAGTTCGATTGTAAAATACAACTACATATCTTATTTAAAATGAAGCCTTTCTATAGGCTTCATTTTTTTTCAAAAGAAAACTGAATAATTTTTCCTAATTTGCAAGACAGAAAATTAGGCTATGAGCGACATTAAACGATTATTTGACTTTCCCTATCACCAGCTCAACACATATAATTTAGACAAAGCACTTGTTACTAAATATAATGGTGAATGGGTCGCAACGTCTACCCAAGAATATATTAATAAAGCCAATGCTATAAGTAGAGGGTTATTGCGATTAGGGGTGAAGAAAAATGATAAAGTCGCCATTATTTCGATGACCAATCGCACCGAATGGAACATTTGTGATATTGGTATTTTACAATTAGGAGCACAAGATGTACCTATTTACCCAACCATTTCTGAAGAAGACTACCAATACGTACTTAATCACAGTGAAAGTGTTGTTTGCTTTGTTTCGTGCAAAGAAGTATTGGAAAAAATAAACAAAATAAAAGATAACGTTCCTACTTTAAGAGCGATCTATTCTTTTGATGAAATTGAAGGTTGTCCAAATTGGATGGAAGTTCTTAAGTTAGGTGAAGACGAAAGCAATCAAGAAGAAGTTGAAAAGTTAAAAGATTCTGTAGATGAAAATGATTTAGCTACCTTAATTTACACTTCAGGAACTACAGGGCGGCCAAAAGGAGTTATGCTTACACATAAAAATATTGCTAGCAATGCCATTTATAGCGCCGATAGATTACCTATAGATTTAGGGCATTCTAAAGCATTAAGCTTTTTACCTGTTTGCCATATCTACGAACGTATGCTTTTATATATGTATCAATACTGTGGAGTGCGCATTCATTTTGCGGAATCTTTAGAAACCATTAGCGATAATTTAAAAGAAATTCAGCCAGAAGTAATGACAGCCGTTCCAAGGCTACTTGAAAAAGTATATGATAAAATTTATGCAAAAGGAACCGAGCTCACTGGAATTAAAAAGAAATTGTTCTTTTGGGCGGTAGATGTGGGATTGGAATATGAACCCTATGGTCAAAATGGATGGTGGTATGAGTTCAAATTGAAAATTGCTCGTAAACTCATTTTTAGTAAATGGCAAGAAGCCTTGGGTGGGAACTTAAAAGCAATAGCCTCTGGGAGCGCAGCTTTACAGCCTCGTTTGGCAAGGGTTTTTAATGCTGCTGGCGTTCCTGTTATGGAAGGCTACGGACTAACAGAAACCTCTCCTGTGGTATCGGTAAACGATATGAGAAATGGCGGGTTCAAAATAGGCACTGTAGGAAAACCTATTGCGGAAACCGAAGTGAAAATTGCAGATGATGGAGAAATTCTTATTAAAGGACCTCAAGTAATGATGGGATATTACAAGGATCCAAATCAAACCGCTGAAGTTTTAAAAGACGGCTATTTTCATACTGGTGATATTGGTGAAGTAGATGACGAAGGGTTTTTAAAAATCACCGATCGGAAAAAAGAAATGTTTAAAACCAGTGGTGGAAAATATGTTGCCCCACAATTGTTGGAAAATGCGTTAAAGCAATCTCGATTTATTGAACAAGTCATGGTCATTGGAGAAGGCGAAAAAATGCCTGCCGCTTTAATACAACCCAACTGGGAATTTATCGCCGATTGGAATAAAAGAAAGAAATTAAACCTGCCCAATAATCCTTCAGAACTGGTTTCAAACCAAAAATTAATAGACCGTATTCAAGAAGAAGTGGATTATTATAACGAACGATTCGGCAAATGGGAAAAAATTAAAAAGTTTGAACTCACGCCAGATATTTGGAGTATCGAATCGGGTCACCTTACTCCTACTATGAAAATGAAACGCAAGGTAGTTAAAGAAAAGTATATAGACCTCTATAATAAGATTTACGAACACCAAGCATAACAAGTTTATCTTACCCCCACTTCAATAAAATCTCTACTTCATTAAAAATTAACATCGATTTACTATGCGTGCATAGTATTTTTAATTATCTTTGGTATCTCAATTTTTTAAATGAAAGAAAAAACCATAGATTATATTTTAAGAGCTACCTGGATGGCAGTCTCTAAAATGTATAACGAAGAGGCCAGCAAAATGGATAGTACCATGGCTACAGGGTTTGCATTAATTAGTATTGATCCAGATGAGGATACTCCCTCTACGTCTTTAGGACCCAAAATGGGCATGGAAGCTACAAGCTTATCGCGCACTTTAAAAAATATGGAGGAACGAGGGCTTATTGAAAGAAAGCCCAATCCGGCAGATGGCCGTAGTGTCCTTATTCACCTCACCCCGTTCGGAAAAGAAATGAGAGAATTTTCAAAAGGTGTGGTGCTTCGCTTTGATGAAGCCGTTAAACAAAACGTCTCTGAGGACGACCTTAAAACATTTAAAAAAGTTGCTAATACCATCATGGAAATGGTGCAAACAAAAAATAATTTTACGACCGATAAAATATCATAAGCATGTCAAAAAGAAGAATTAATAAAGTGGCCGTCATTGGTTCCGGAATCATGGGAAGTGGGATTGCTTGTCACTTCGCCAATATAGGCGTGGAAGTACTCCTCCTCGATATCGTGCCCAGAGAACTAACTGATGCCGAAAAAGCGAAAGGACTTACTCTAGAAGATAAAGTAGTGCGAAATAGAATTGTTAATGGCGATCTTCAAAAAGCCATAAAATCGAATCCTGCCCCACTTTACCATAAAAGTTTCGCCAATAGAATCAACACTGGAAACTTAGAAGATGATATTGCCAAGGTAAAAGATGTCGATTGGATTATTGAAGTAGTTGTTGAGCGATTGGATATTAAAAAACAAGTTTTCGAAAACCTAGAAAAACATAGAACCCCGGGAACCATAATTACTACGAATACTTCCGGAATTCCTATCAAGTTTATGAGTGAAGGTCGTAGTGAAGACTTTCAGAAGCATTTCTGCGGAACACACTTCTTTAACCCACCTCGTTATTTAAAATTATTCGAAATCATTCCGGGGCCAAAAACCAATCCTGAAATTCTTGAGTTTCTAAATGGTTACGGAGAAAAATTCCTAGGAAAAACAACCGTAGTAGCTAAAGATACCCCTGCCTTTATTGGGAACCGTATTGGAATTTTCGGAATACAAAGTTTGTTTCATCTCGTGAAAGAAATGGGATTAACAGTAGAAGAAGTGGATAAACTTACAGGGCCTGTGATTGGGCGACCAAAATCGGCTACCTTCCGTACAGTAGATGTGGTTGGGCTAGACACCTTAGTTCATGTAGCCAACGGGATTTATGAAAATTGCCCTAACGATGAAGCCCATGACCTTTTTAAACTACCCAATTTTGTTCAAACCTTAGTGGATAACAAATGGCTGGGAAGTAAAAGCGGACAAGGTTTCTATAAAAAAGTACGTAAAGAAGACGGTAGTAGTGAAATCCTAACCTTGGATTTGGACTCGATGGAGTATCGCTCATCCAAAAGAGCCTCTTTTGCTACACTAGAATTAACCAAAAGTGTGGATAAAGTCATTGACCGCTTCCCTATTCTTATCAACGGAAAAGACAAAGCAGGTGATTTTTATAGACAAAATTTCGCAGGTATGTTTGCGTATGTTACGCATCGTATTCCTGAAATTTCAGACGAGCTTTACAAGATTGATGATGCCATGAAAGCTGGTTTTGGATGGGAACACGGTCCCTTCGAAATCTGGGATGCTGTAGGGCTTGACAAAGGTTTGGAACTCATGGAAGCTGCCGGAAAAGAACCTGCGGCTTGGATTCAGGAAATGAAAGCTGCTGGAGCGACCTCTTTCTACACTGTTAAGGATGGTGCTACCTATTATTACGACATTCCGCAGAAAAAACACGTAAAAGTACCCGGACAAGATGCCTTCATTATTTTGGATAACATTCGAAAAAGCAACGAGGTCTTTAAAAACTCGGGTGTTGTGGTAGAGGATTTGGGCGATGGAATCCTTAACTGCGAATTCCAAAGCAAAATGAATAGTATTGGCGGTGATGTGCTTACCGGGTTAAATAAAGCCATCGATCTTGCCGAAAAAGATTTCGACGGATTGGTAGTTGGAAACCAAGGGGCTAATTTCTCAGTGGGTGCTAACATTGGAATGATTTTTATGATGGCCGTAGAGCAAGAATACGACGAACTCAATGCTGCTATTAAATTCTTTCAAGATTCGGTGATGCGATTGCGCTACTCTTCCATTCCAACGGTGGTTGCTCCACACGGAATGACCTTAGGAGGGGGTTGCGAAATGACGCTTCATGCGGATCGCGTGGTAGCGGCTGCCGAAAGTTATATCGGTTTGGTAGAATTTGGCGTAGGAGTTATCCCTGGCGGTGGTGGAAGTAAGGAAATGGCGTTACGAGCATCCGACAGTTTTATGAAAGATGATGTAGAACTAAATCGTCTTCAGGAATACTTCTTAACCATAGGAATGGCAAAAGTATCTACTTCAGCCTATGAAGCCTACGATTTAGACATTCTGAAGAAAGGAAAAGATATCGTGGTTGTAAACAAAGACCGACAAATAGCTACGGCAAAAGCTGTGGCACGTCAAATGGCAGATCAAGGTTACACCAAACCCGTGAAGCGAAAGGATGTAAAAGTCCTCGGAAAGCAGGCCTTAGGGATGTTCTTAGTAGGTACTGATTCTATGGAAGCCAGCAAATACATTAGTGAACACGATCAAAAAATAGCCAACAAACTTGCCTATGTGATGGCGGGAGGAGATTTAAGTGAACCTACCCTTGTTACTGAGCAATATTTATTGGATTTAGAACGAGAAGCTTTCTTAAGTCTTTGTGGAGAACGTAAGACCTTAGAGAGATTACAGCATATGATCCAAAAAGGGAAACCGTTAAGAAACTAAAGTTATTTGACATAAGACTATAAGACTTAGGATATAAGAAAATGGCATCTAGACATAATTTTAGAAAATTGGAAATTTGGAAGTTGGGAATTTCACTATCTAAAGATATTTATACCATTACAGCCACATTTCCAAAATCTGAAACCTATGGTCTAACAAATCAATTACAAAGAGCTGCTGTTTCAATTCCTTCAAATATTTCAGAAGGAACAGCACGGGGAACAGACAAACATTTTATTCAATTTTTGGAAGCAGCATTAGGTTCAGCTTACGAAATTGAAAGTCAGTTAATAATAGCTTTAGAAATAGAATATATTTCAAAAGAGCAATTTAAAGAATTAGAGAAACAAATACATAAACTACAAAGTATGATTGCCAAATTCATAGACAATTTAAAGTAGTCCTATGTCGTAAGTCATACAATCATAAGTCATACAATATGAAAACAGCATATATAGTAAAAGCATACAGAACCGCCGTAGGGAAAGCACCTAAAGGGGTATTCCGATTTAAAAGAGCCGATGAGATGGCTGCAGAAACCATTCAGTATATGATGAAGGAACTGCCCAACCTAGATAAAACACGTATTGACGACGTCATCGTAGGAAATGCCATGCCAGAAGGTTCGCAGGGACTTAATATGGCACGATTTATCTCCTTAATCGGACTAGATTCTGTGGATGTACCTGGTGTTACCGTCAACCGTTTTTGTGCCTCGGGTGTGGAAACCATTGCCATGGCTACGGCAAAAATTCAGTCGGGAATGGCGAATTGTATTATTGCAGGAGGTGCCGAAAGTATGAGCGCCGTGCCGATGTCGGGTTTTAAACCAGAACTCAATTACGATATTGTAAAAGCAGGACACGAAGATTATTATTGGGGTATGGGAAATACGGCCGAAGCCGTTGCCAACCAATTTAAAGTGTCTCGCGAAGATCAAGATAAATTTGCGTACGAATCGCACCAAAAAGCATTAAAAGCACAAGCCGAAAATCGTTTTCAAGACCAAATAGTTCCTATTGAAGTGGAACAAACCTTTATCAATCCTACAGGAAAAAAGGAAACGAAAAAATATACCGTGACAAAGGACGAAGGACCTCGTGCCGATACATCTTTAGAAGTACTTGCAAAATTACGTCCTGTATTTGCTACCAATGGAAGCGTAACCGCAGGAAACTCTTCACAAATGAGTGATGGTGCGGCATTCGTGATGATTATGAGCGAAGACATGGTAAAAGAGTTGAATCTGGAGCCTATTGCTCGATTGGTGAATTTTGCTGCTGCCGGTGTTGAACCTAGAATTATGGGAATTGGCCCTGTAAAGGCAATTCCGAAGGCATTAAAGCAAGCAGGATTGCAACAAAAAGACATCGAATTAATCGAGTTAAACGAAGCCTTTGCCTCGCAATCCATTGCAGTGATTCGAGAGCTAGACCTCAACCCAGACATCATTAATGTAAATGGAGGTGCCATTGCCTTAGGACATCCGTTAGGGTGTACAGGATCTAAACTTTCGGTGCAATTATTTGACGAAATGCGTAAACGAAATATGAAAAACAAATACGGAATGGTAACGATGTGTGTAGGAACAGGACAAGGAGCCGCTGCCATCTACGAATTTTTGAATTAAATAAGAAATAGACGTAAGATTTAAAGACATAAGACGTAGGATGCTATGATGTTATCGTAAGTCCTAAGTCGTGAAATCTTAAGTCAAAAAAAAGAAACCTATGAGCACAGAAAAAACAAAAAGCCTCCTCCGCGGTGGACAATTCTTAGTAAAAGAAACAGCTTGTGAAGACGTATTTACGCCCGAAGACTTCACGGAAGAGCAAAAAATGATGAAAGAAGCGGTGATGGAATTTAACGATCGTGAGATTATTCCGCATAAACCACGCTTCGAAGCGAAAGATTATGCCTTAACCGAATCCGTCTTAAAAAAAGCAGGAGAACTCGGATTTTTAGGCGTTGCCGTACCTGAAGAATACGGCGGACTAGGAATGGGCTTTGTTTCTACCATGCTTACATGCGATTATATTTCCAGCGGAACAGGTTCGTTTAGTACTGCCTTTGGAGCGCACACCGGAATTGGTACCATGCCTATTACCCTCTACGGAACCGAAGAACAAAAGAAAAAATACGTACCCAAATTGGCTACGGGAGAATGGTTTGGAGCCTATTGCCTTACCGAACCCGGTGCAGGTAGTGACGCCAATAGCGGTAAAACCAAAGCGGTTTTAAGCGAAGACGGTACACATTACAAAATTAGCGGACAAAAAATGTGGATTTCCAATGCGGGATTCTGTAAGTTGTTTATTGTATTTGCACGTATCGAGGACGATAAAAACATCACAGGATTTATTGTAGAAAACGACCCTAATAACGGAATTACCATGGGCGAAGAGGAACACAAACTCGGAATTCGTGCCTCCTCTACCCGTCAGGTGTTTTTTAGCGATACCAAAGTGCCCGTGGAGAATATGCTTTCCGAACGTGGGAACGGTTTCAAAATTGCGATGAACGCCCTGAACGTAGGTAGAATTAAATTGGCAGCTGCCTGTCTTGATTCGCAACGCCGAATCACCACCACAGCCGTTCAGTATGCTAATGAGCGTAAGCAATTCAACACCCCTATAGCTCAGTTTGGTGCCATTAAAACCAAGATTGCTCAAATGGCGACCTCAGCCTATGCCGGGGAAAGTGCTAGTTACAGAGCCGCAAAAGATATTGAAGACCGTATTGCGCTTCGTATAGAGGCTGGAAACAGCCACCAAGAAGCCGAATTAAAAGGTGTGGAAGAATACGCTATTGAGTGTTCTATTTTAAAAGTAGCGGTTTCAGAAGACGTGCAAAACTGCTCGGATGAAGGAATCCAAATCTTTGGAGGCATGGGCTTTAGTGAAGACACCCCTATGGAAGCGGCTTGGCGTGATGCGCGTATTGCGCGAATTTACGAGGGAACCAACGAGATTAACCGAATGCTTTCGGTGGGAATGTTGGTGAAAAAGGCGATGAAAGGCCACGTCGATTTATTAGGCCCTGCCAAAGCGGTAGCCGATGAGTTAACAGGTATTCCTTCTTTTGAAACACCCGATTTTAGCGAGCTGTTTGCCGAAGAGAAAAAGATGATTGCCAATATGAAAAAAGTATTTTTAATGGTGGCGGGTGCTGCTGTGCAAAAATACGGTCCCGATTTGGAAGATCACCAGCAATTACTCATTGCGGCTAGTGATATCCTCATTGAAATCTATATGGCAGAAAGTACTTTATTACGTACCGAAAAGAATGCCAAGCGTTTTGGTGAAAAAGAACAAGAAGTACAAATTGCGATGGCAAAATTGTATTTGTACAACGCCGTATCTATAGTGGAGAAAAACGGAAAAGAAAGTATCATTTCCTTTGCGGAAGGCGACGAACAACGTATGTTGTTGATGGGCTTAAAGCGATTTGTAAAATATACCAATTACCCAGACATTGTAGATTTGCGTAACCTTATTGCCGAAAAAGTAACGGCAGAAAATAAGTATCCTTTTTAAGGATATTTTGGTTGGTTAGTTGAAAATCGCCTGTCTGTATGGATGGGCGGTTTTTTTTATTCAACATCCTTTACCTCCCCAAACCAGACCACCGCATAGTTGCCATAAATCCCAATGCCAACTGCTTGCCAAGGATGCGAACGCCACATCCCTTTGTTAATGATGACCGAGTTATGTCCTGCACTCTTCTTCCAGCTAGCAAGCGCTCCTCGAGCATTGGCGGTTTCACTCGTCCAATAGGCAATCTCAAACCCATTACCACTATAGTTGGTGAGCTCTTTGGGCTTGTCCCACATACATTTTGCTTTGGCGTGGTCACGGGTGTAGCAACAAGGCGTCCAAGGGCCTTTGTTAGACCAACTATGCATATTGCAGTTGCCCTTATCGGGTTGGTATTGGTCCAAGTCTTTGGCGTGGGTTTTAGCCACAAATGTTAGAGATGTGGATAAGGGAATACTGGGCAACCCCTTTTCTGCTCTGTATTGCATAATAAGATTGTACAGATTGGTTTCTTCTTGGGTAAGCTCTTGGGCGATAGCACTACCCATGACAAAGGGCACTACCAACAGGAAAAGCAATTTTTTCATAAGGAGTGTTTTATAGACGTCTAGCCTTAGTACGCTGTTACAACAAAAATAACCCCTTGTTTATTGTATCCCTATACTACAAATGCCCTATTTCGCTTACTCCCGTTGGTATTTTAATACAAGCCTGTTCGAAAAACAAACTGTCATTCCGAATGCAATGAGGAATCTCATCTTAAAGATTCTTCGGCTGCGCCTCTGAATGACAATGGTCTTACAAATTGGAATGTTATTCCGACCAACGCGTCGGGGCGGAGGGGTTGTTCCCCTACCCCTTCTGTACAATCACCTCCTTTAACAAATCCCGCTCACGGGTTACGGTTTCCAACTCTTTCTCTAAAGCAGCAATACGCTCTTTATAGGGCAAGGTCACATCGGGTGCGCTGGTAGAATACGTGTCTGGCAATTGCGACGCCACGTCCATAAAGAAGTTATGCTTTAGGCCAACCGATAACTCCCAAAGCAAATAACACTGTAAACTTTTTCTAAAACGATACCGCAATAACACCGATTGTGTTTTGCCTAGTATCTTTGCCAATACCGACTGGTAAATACGGTTTTCCTCTACATAGTCTCTAAACAACTTACCAATATGCGGCATAGGCGGAATCTCGATAGTGGGTTGTCTTTTCATTTTTAATGTCTTAAAGGTTAACACATTAGCTAAAATAATAACATCTTATGACTTTTAAAACGACTCCCATAACTTTTTAAACAAGCCAACTAGTCCTATAGATAAGCCAAGTTGTTTTAGAACTCACAAAAACCGAGTCTTAAAACTACTCCACTTACTTTTAAAGCTACTCAACTGACTACTAAAACTACTCAACTGACTACTAAAACAACCTATATGACTTTTAGGGCAATTTTTTTAGCATTTGGACTCAAAAAATACCACCGAGGGATGATAAATATTTTGAATAAATAATATAATAAATAAGGTAAAAAATAACCTTGGGATATATTAAGGCTTTATTTTAAATTTTCATCAATAGCAATAATCATAAGCCCTTCTAAAGTATATCTACGGTAAAACTTCATAAAGGCCATAAAAGTCAAATAAGTAATTCCTGAAAGAAAAATAAATAAACTAAAATTTTCAAGATTCCAATTCAGATAAATACTTACTCTTAGAAAAAGGTAAATAGATAAAAAATTAAAGATTAAGCACAAAGTTCTTAAGAAACCATATAAAGCAACATAATTACTCATCTTTGCTTGATGATTTTTACTATTTTCATATGCATAGTGAGTTGCAATTCTATTAAAATCATATTCATTAGCATATCCACGTTCATTTTTATATTCATTTGTGAATTTATGCCCAAGCTTTCCTAGCAATATATTAAGCTTATTTAAAATTATGTTTCGAAGTAAGCTATCTAAAGGACTAGTATAAAACTTCTTAAAATTTAAAAAATTACCAAAAAATAAGTCAAAAATTACACAAGGAAAAAGTAAAATTATTATAATAATACGCCATAGTATATCCGTCCATTTTCTTGCTGAATCCCAAAATTTATCATATTTCATATCTAATAAATATTTAGATGGATAACTATATACCCAATTGGCATATTTTTCCACTGTAATAGACGAAATAAAACTCAATAAATGTCCAATGATGTATGAAAGAATTATAAAGAAGAAAATACTTTCAAACTCAACTTTTGAAAATGATGAAACAAAATCAGTACTATTAAATTCTTTATTAGTTTTTAAGTAATCAATTATAAGATATGAATAAATTAAAACCGAACCAGGTATAAGATATCCTAAAAAATCATAGACTGAAAAGGGATTTTGTTTTGTCATACTATAGTACTATTAGGCTTTCCTTAGATAAATTATCACAAATTTCAATAAATAAAATCAAATATTCGCCCCCAATTTTTTCAAAGTTATTAACCAATCGCCTCATTTATAAACAAATAACTCACCGCCTGGATCACGCGCCAATCGGGGTAGCCATGGGCACTTTCCTTCTGGAAGTCTTGTACCAATTGCGCTGCCGTGGTAGGCGTGCTACAGCCTTGCAACAGGCTTTGTATGGCATGGTTGGGTAAAATTCTATTCCATTTTTTAGGGGGTATGTTTGGTCTCGCTTTTATCTCTTGTAAGGGGTGTACGCTAATGGGTTGCTGTCTTGCCTTCCAAAAAGGGCTGTCTTGCCAACGGGTTTCCATGGCGTAATACTGGTAGCGCGTGGTTAAGAAACCCTCAAAGGCGTGTTGTACGTTTTGCGCATAGTCTTTTAATACCCTAGTATGACCACAAAGCGCAGCTTGGATAGCTGCCCCTGCCTCCAAGCTATTTTGTAGCGCTTTATGGATACCAAAGGACGACAAAGGGTCGTAGGCAGAGGCACTATCGCCCACCGCCAACCAGCCGTCTCCCACCATGGTGTCTAGTTCGTATGCATTGGCAACCTTTACAGCAGGGGACGACACTTGGGTCAACCTGCTTATTCTCGCCGCTGTATGCGTGGTTTGTTGTAATAGATCAAGGTAATTTTCGGTATGTTTGAGTTGGTGGGTTTTTATCACTTCGGTATCGGTCATCAACGCCACCGCCAACGTACCGTTAGGCAACAATGCCGAGTACCACCAGCCGTGCTCCACAGATTCCACCAAGGTATGCGCAGCCCCAAAGGTTTCTAAGGCATCTTTGGGCTGTTCCCAATAGGTATAAATGCCGTGTAGATCGTCAAACTGTATTTTGTGTGCGCCTTGTAATTTGGCAAAGGCACAGGCACGCCCCGAGGCATCCACCACAAATTGTGCGTCGAGCTTGGTATTACCACACTGGAGTGTCCAACCGTTTTCGGTTTTGGTAGCGTTTTTAAGCCGTGTTTCAGCAAATAAAGTGGCTCCACGCTCCACGGCTAAGCGAAGCAACATGGTATCGAAAGCGTTTCTGTCTAAGTGCCAACCTTTTCCGTAGGTTCTAAAAATAAAGTCAGTGTATTCTAGTTCGCTTGTCCCCCAGGCCGAGGCAACCCCAGAAGAGGGTAAGTGATCTTCCTTTAAAAAATCTTCCCAAACGCCTAATTGTTTAAGCAATTGCGAGGTAGGTGGCTGAATGGTTTCCCCAACTCTGGGTTGTGAAAAATCGCTTTTTTCCACAATGGCAATAGAAGTAACCCCCTTTTGAAGCAATGCCAAAGCAGTGGATGCCCCAGCGCATCCACCCCCTATGATGACGACTTCAAAAGAGGGTGATTTCATTAGGCATTCTTTTGTTTAGCAACCACATTCACTGCTGCGGCAGGTGGCGTGGGTGGTTTATAATTGTCAATGGCTTCGGTGTTACGTTCACTTTCAAAAGCCCCAGGAAAGGAGCCTTCCAGAGTCACAAACCCAAGGTATTTCCAGCAAGTTACCATTTGTACATCGCCAAAATTATTGGCATTCGTATTTTCGGCAAAGCCACGTGTCCACTGTACTTGCTTGTTTTGGTTGTTCACATTCTTAACGGTATAGGGACGCTGTGCAGGCCACCACCAAATATTCACTTGCCCATTTTGAATGGCAGGCTTGTTAGGTCCTACGGTATTGATATTTTGAATAGAACACTCGTTAAAATCGGCTTGCCACGGCTGTGCCATATATTTGGTAAGGTCTCCAGGTTCCAATCCGTTGGCATAGTTATTATCGGCACCATTGGTAAGCGACAGTTTCCCTTTGGTTAACTGGCTCATGTCTTTTTGTTTAATTCGGAATAAATCGGAAGCATCAAATCCTGAAGGTAGGGGTTGATAAATGGAGGTATTACGGGTTATCCAAGTGATTTCAATCCCCGGACAAAAAGCTCCTCCCACACAATTTTCGAGATTGGCTTTATCCAAGGCCACTCCAGTGGGTAAGGGTTTAGGATTGGTTTTATCCATTTTTCCACTCGCAAACTGGCTCAAAATAAAGAATTGTGTAGCGGTTAAGCCTAAAAACTTGGAAGCCGTAAAATTGCTAATGGGGTTATCCCCTGCCAATAAAGGCATTAAGCTAGGCTGATTTTCTGCAGGTCCCGACTGTGGATCGCCTTGGGCGCCGCGTCCGCGCAAATATTTGGCGGCAAAGCCAGCAAATACTTCGGGGGAATCATTTATTAAATCGAAGTGATTTCCTGTTCCCAAACTAGGAATTCCAGCGACGTATTGGTACAGGTCGGGTCGCATGAGAATGGGTTGTACTTCGGTATAATAATTAGGTACATAACTGGTTTGAAACTCGCCATTGCTAAAAAGCGCTGGATTGGCATTTAACTCACGTACATAGACATCATAGATGTCGTCGTATAAATTCACCTGATTGATAATCTGTGGTGCGTAGGCAGGTGGCCCCACACTCACCCAAGCAGGCACATCTACTTTTACTTGAGAGCCGTCGTCCATGATAATAGTCGCGGTAACGGGACCATCGGCAATATCATCAAACCAACCTTCATTATTGGCGTAAGCGGTAATTATAGAACCTTCATTACTGGTAGATCCAGAGTTTCCAAATCCGCCCAATACAATAAGTCCCCCTTTGTCATCGGTTAACGCAGAACCTAATGTACTTATAGGAAACGGACTCAATTTAGACAGAAATGGATAGGTTGCAGGATCCAAATCGAAACTTCCAGATTGATTCGCTCCATTAAGGGTAATGGGACCTGGGTCCAAAATGAGTTGTTGCCTGTTGGCGTCATTCATAGTGGAAGGATCGTTACTTGTCCCTAAGGCAAGGTTATAGCGTAGCGGATTGCTTGGTTTATTGTTATCGGAAGGCCATGTGGGCGCGTTAGGATCGTAACCACTGGGCCGTTGTCCTGAGGAAGTAAACGGATTGTTGGCATTATTGGTTAAATATCCCTCATCATTTTTATAAACATAGGGTGCATTGGCAGGGGGCGTGGGGACATTCACTCCGTCCACATAAGGTCCCATGCCTGACCCTGTTTGCTGCATAAACTGAAACCAACTGGCTTTTTTACTGGCTATCCAAGTGGTCCATTGTATCGATTTTACACCGTTTTGTCCAGGTGTCACAACCACACCTTCTGGATTGGCGGCAGAATACTCATAAATTTTAAACTGTGCAGCCTGCCGAAGCAATTTACCGGTATCATCTCTAAACGTCTGTTTAGGATTTGGATATGTTGAATACTTTGTGGGTAATCCACCTTCGGTCTCTGGAGCTAAATAATATGCTTCGCTGTCTCCTACACGGGCAATACCAATGGCAGGATGTATTTTATATTTTGAACTCATAACTTATAAAAGTTTACTGATTAATAGAATCTATATTTTTTAACAAGTTTTGCCACATTTATACTGTCAAACTCAGGTACATCGGGCTCAATGACCGGACCTCCTCGTAGCATAAAACTAAAATCATTTCCTGAAAATTGGGCATTTCCATGACACCCCATACAACCCCCCATATTTATTTTATCGTAGCTATTGCCATTGGGTAAATGAACATTGTAAAAAGGCTGCCCTCCTGCAAAATTTGACGTTTGCCCTGCTTCATTTCCGGTAGCAATTTGTTGCCCCGCAAACTTTTGAAGGGTATAGTTGGTTTCCACCACAATATTGGCTTGGAAATAGGTACTTAATAAATTGTTTTTGCTATCAATCTCATTAAAATTAAAAGGCTTATACTGGATATTAACCAACTTATAATTTTCCCAAGGAGAAGAAGTAACCCCATTTGCATTGTTATACGCTTTAATAGCATTATGTGCGGCTTTATTGGCATTAACAATAGCTTGAGGTATGTTGTGGTAACGACCATTTACACAAATACTTCCGTCACTTGGAAGGCCAGCCGCCGTGTTTTGGTAATACAATCTACTATCATTGGCATCGCAATAGGGATCTGAAATAGTAGTCGTGGTCCCTGAGGGGGAATCGGTATGACTTACCACCGGTGTCGTAGCATCTGTAAACGGATTGATGACATTTCCATTGGCATCTTCCACTGGTTTCCCGTTGGCCGTTAAAATATTGTCTTTTTGTTCAAAGGTGGCAAAAGTAAAATAAGGCGCAGTGGGTGTTTTATGAACGATATGTAGGGCTATTAACCCCCAAGTGGCGTCCTCATAATAACATGGATTTCCATTTTTCTTTTCATAATAGCGCACTTTGGTAGTGTGATATTGATTGATGCTATCCTTTGCCGTTAGTAATCTCCAAGCGGCTTTAAGCATGACAGTACCTGTAGGGAAAAAGACAGTACTATCTTTAGCCACGGTATCTGTGGTTACCGCGTTGGAGTAATTGATGATGGCATCATAGTAATCGCCACCATGATTAAAGTAACTTTTACTAGTGATATAATCGAAATAAGTTCGGTTTCCTTTGGCAAGAAAGCGTACCAGTTGAGGAGACGAATTGGTCGCGGTGGGAGTCTTTGGATTAATCCCAGCGAACATAAAATTTAGTGAAATTTCAGAAGTCTCATCGAGATTGATAAGGGCTACATCGCTACTTGCACTTGCACAAGGCGGGATGGAATCTTTGTAGAAATACTTTGGTTTTGCATCATAATTATAGACCAATAGAGTGTCGCCTTGTAGCGTTGTTCCATTTGGCAAATTTTTCCAAGGATACATTTCCACCTTAGACCGATATGTATGCCAAACCAAAGGCACACTTTGGTCTCCAAAGAATTTAGACCCATCTGGAACATCGCGTGTGTTTTTGGCTCCTGTTTGTGATACGGCTGGCCAGTTTAGTGCTATAAATTCGTTCCAAGCAAAGTTGGCGGCTTCAGCTAAAGAGGCATTCATAGCCCCACTAGGAAGGTCTGCAGGCACGTTGGATGAAACAGTAATGGAAGTATCCAAAACGCCTTCAAATTGAGCTAATTCGGAAAATTTTTTGGATTCCTTACCATCCTTACATTGGGCAAAAAGAAAAAGCGACAAAGTAAGAATAGTGATACTAATAATAGAAGACTTCTTCATAAGAGAGTATTTTTAAATGAGCTACATTTTCTTACGCCAGCGGGGAGAATTTTAGCGTACTACTGAATATTTTTTTGTCAGTACAACAAAGTTGCTAGTTAAAAATGGGAAATACCATACGTATTTATACGTAATTAGCTCATTTTAAAGGAATAACCTATTTCATTAACATAGGTTTCGCCAGGAAGTAACACAGCAGAAGGGAAATGGGTTTGGTTGGGTGCATCAGGGAAGTTTTGGCACTCAAAACAAATGGCAGGAAATGTTGCAAAGGATTCATAATTTCGTAATCCCATTTCGGGGAAATCTTGCGGTGTAAATAATACCAAACTAGGTTGATTGGTCGTTACCTGCATTTCAATTCCCGAAGTTTCAGAAAATAAGGTGGCTTTAACGTCTCCCTCTTTCAAAACAAAAGGAGTATCGAGTCCGTAATGCCCATTAAAGTGAAGCGTTGTAGGCTTGGTATAGTCAAAGGGCGTGTCTTTTACATTTAGCAATCGTCCCGTTGGGATAAGTCGCTCGTTTGTTTCTAATAGGTGGTCGCTGTTTATAAATAGTCGATTACCATTCACACTTCCTGTTCCATCCAAATTAAAATAAGAATGATTGGTAAGGTTAAGTACCGTAGGAGCATCGGTGGTAGCAGTATAGGTTATTTGCAACCTATTGGCTAGTAATTGATACTTAGCAAAAACTTTCAAATTTCCTGGAAAGCCACTAGCTCCAGCCTTGCTTTCCAAAGAGAACAGCACATAGGGATGATCCGTTTCCACCACCTCCTCGACATTCCAGAGTTGCGTATCAAAACCGTTGTTGCCACCGTGAAGTGTAATTTCATCTTTAAGAGGATACAAAGTGTTGTTCAAGGTAAAACCTCCCTTGCTAATTCGCCCTGCATAGCGCCCAATGGTAGCACCTAGACAGTAATTATATTGTTGGTAATGGGAAGACGTGTAGGCTTCGGCTTTGGGAAGTCCTACCACCACATCAATTAATTTTCCTTTCGCATTTGGGACTTGCAATCGCATGAGTGTGGCACCATAATTGGTTACTTCCATCTGGATTCCCGAAGGCCCTGTAAGTTGTATTTGAATACTTTCTGAATTAATTTTTATGGTATCTTTAGGGTTCTGAAGTTCTAATATAAAACTATAAAATTAATTAATGCATAAGTTATTTAGGTTCCCACAATTATTTCTCTTTTTCCTTTTCTCTTTAACCACCACCCTTTTTTTTGCTCAAGGAGAAACCGATGTCTATCTCGTTGACATTCAGGAAACAGACCAAGGTTTTTCGTTTGAGAACTTCAGAAATATTTCAAATAATGAGGGGTATGACAATCAGCCGTATTTTAAAGATGATACCACCCTACTCTATGCAAGAACTCATGGTGGGCAAACCGATATAAGTGTTTTGAATCTTTCAGAAAATACCGAGAAGTACTTCAACGCCAAAACGGAAGGAGGCGAATACTCACCACAGCCTGTCCCCAATAGTAACGATATTACAGCAGTTCGCCTTGATCCTGATGGGAAACAACGTTTGTATCGCTATACCGAAGCGGGTACATCGGAGGAATTTATTCCAGATTTGGTTGTTGCCTATTACACGCTTTACAATGAACATACTGTGGTAAGTTCCGTAATTGAAGGAGACGATTTGCACTTGGTAGTCTATGACCTTACAGAAGGAAATAGCTACAAATTACTGAAAGGAAGTGGGCGTTCTATTCACACCATTCCCGATACAAAAGCCACGAGTTATACCGCTAAAAACGAGGAAGGCAATTTTGATGTATATCAGCTAGATATGGAGACTTTAGAAAGTTTTTTTGTGTACCAGTTACCCATTGGCATTGAGGATTATTTCTGGATAACCGATTATAAAATCATCATAGGAAGCGGCGCACAACTTTTTTTATATGACCTATTCGGAAATGGCGATTGGAATAAAATCGCCGATTTTTCTGAAAAAGGAATTACGAATATTACACGTTTGTCCATAAGCCCTAATGGCACTAAATTAGCTTTCGTAGCTGAAAAAAAATAGTTAAGATGAAGCATCTTTTATTTATATATCTTTTATCCACTGTTACTGTTTTTTCTCAAACAGATGCTAGGATATACGATATCATTTCTGAAGTTTCTTCCCAACGAATTGAAAAAGACATCACCACGCTTGCCAATTTTGGAACGCGACATACTCTAAGTGATACAGTTTCCAACACACGAGGTATAGGTGCTGCCCGACGATGGATTAAAAAAGAATTTGAAGCCATTTCAAAAGATTGTAACGACTGTTTGGAAGTGTTTTTTCAGAAAGATTTAGTAAAAGCAGGAGAAAATAACCGCATCACCAAAGATGTTTGGATAGTAAATGTGGTGGCTGTACAAAAGGGTACCAAATACCCTAATCGATATATTATTATGAGTGGCGATATCGATTCCAGAATAAGTGACCCTAATAACTATACCGACGATGCTCCAGGAGCCAACGACAATGCCAGCGGAATGGCAGGCACCCTAGAAGCTGCAAGAGTTTTAAGTAACTACACTTTTGAAAATAGCATCATCTACCTTGGCCTAAGCGGCGAAGAACAAGGACTCTTTGGCGGAAAAGGTTTTGCCGAATACGCCAAACAAAACGGCATGGAAATCATAGGGATTTTTAACAACGATATGATAGGAAACACCACCGGTGTAGATGGCGTTGAAAGTAATCGTGATTTTAGAATTTTTAGCGAACCCGTCCCTCCCACCGAAACCGATAGAGAACGCAATGCCCGTCGATTTTATGGTGGCGAAGTAGATGGCATTTCGAGACAATTGGCGCGGTACGTCTATACAACAACCAAAACCTATATGCCCGAAATGAACCCCATGATGATCTATCGTTTGGACCGTTTTGGTCGTGGGGGTCATCACCGTCCGTTTAACGATGCTGGTTTTGCAGGCATTAGAATTATGGAAGCACACGAAAATTACACCCAGCAACATCAAGACATCCGTACGGAAAATGGTATTGAATACGGCGATAAATTAAAGTTTGTCAATTTTGAATATGCCAAAAAACTGACGGCTATAAATGCTATTAATTTGGCATGTTTGGCGTGGGCACCTCCTGCTCCAAAAAATGTAGCTATTGGAGGCATTGTAGTGCCTTCAGCCAAATTAAAATGGGATAAAGTGGACGGAGCCAAAGGTTATATAATTTATTGGCGAGACACCACTTCCCCTACCTGGGACTATAGCAGATATGTAGGTGATGTTTCTGAATTTACTTTAGAAGGAATTGTTATTGATAATTTCTTTTTTGGGGTGGCCTCAGTTAGTAAAGACGGTCACGAAAGCGTCGTTGTATTTCCAAATTCAATATTAAAATAATTATGAAAAAGATTTTAAGTTTAATTGTATTTTTAAGTTTCGCACTTTCAGTACAAGCACAATTTACAAAACAAGATACCCTACGCGGTAGCATCACTCCGGAAAGAGCATGGTGGGATTTACGGCAGTATAATCTTTCGGTGGAAGTATTTCCAGAGAAACAATCCATACAAGGGGTCAACACCATTACTTACACAGTGCTAGAATCGAAAGAGGTAATGCAAATTGATTTGCAAATGCCCATGAAGATTGAAAAAGTGACTCAAAAAGGCAAGGAGCTTTCATTTACTTCAGAAGGAAGCGCTCATTTTATTAAATTAAAAGAAAAACAAAAAAAGGGAACTACTAACACACTAACCGTTCAATTTTCAGGAACGCCCAAGGTGGCTCGAAATCCGCCATGGGATGGCGGTTTTACTTGGCGAAAAGACAGTCAAGGAAATCATTTTATTGCCAATTCAAATCAAGGGATTGGTTCCAGTATTTGGTGGCCTAATAAGGACCACCCTGCTGACGAACCCGACAAAGGGGTAAATCTTGAAATTACAGCCCCTTCAAATGTTGTAGCTGTAGGTAATGGAAGACTTATAAATTCAGAAGAAATGGGAGGCAAAAAAACATGGACTTGGAAGGTGGTGAACCCGATTAATAACTACGCAATTAATGTGAATATTGGAGATTACGTACATTTTTCAGAAAAATATAAGGGAGAAAAAGGGGAACTCGATATGGATTATTGGGTGCTTCGTGAAAATGAAGCAAAAGCAAAAGCCCAATTTAAACAAGCCCCCATGATGATGAAGGCTTTTGAGCATTGGTTTGGCCCATACCCTTTTTATGAAGACAGTTTTAAGCTTGTAGAAGTACCTTATTTAGGAATGGAGCACCAAAGCAGTGTAACCTATGGAAATGGCTATGGAAATGGTTATTTAGGAAACGATTTAAGTGGCTCGGGTTGGGGATTAAAATTCGATTTTATCATTATCCATGAAGCAGGACACGAGTGGTTTGCCAATAATATTACCAATAAAGATGTCGCCGATATGTGGATTCACGAAGGATTTACCGCCTATTCTGAAAATTTATATTTGGATTATCACTTCGGAAAAGAAGCCTCCAGCGAATATGTGGTAGGGACTCGTAAAATAATTCGTAATGATCGTCCTGTCATTGGCACCTATAATGTAAGTCACAGTGGTAGTAGTGATATGTATTACAAAGGGGCAAACATTTTACATACACTACGACAATTACTGGAAGACGATGAGAAATGGCGTAGTATTCTTCGAGGATTAAATACAGCCTTTTACCATCAAACGGTTACAAGCAAGCAGGTGGAAGAGTATATTAGTAAGCAATCTGGAATTGATTTAACCGAATTTTGGCAGCAATATCTTAGAACGACTATGATTCCGAAAGTGGAATACAAAATTATAGAGAATACACTTTCGTTCAGGTATTCCAACATCATTGAAAAATTTGATATGCCTGTTATCATGGTGATCAATGGAAAGGAAGAATGGATTTTCCCTACTTCGGAATGGAAAAGCAAAGAATTTAAATCCACTATTGAATCTGCGAGTATCAAGCCCGACTTTTATGTTGAATCCGAAGCATTGAAAACCTAATGGAAAAACCTGAATTGTATTTCCCAAGAGACGTTGAGTGGCGAGAATGGCTACACGACTACCACAAAGAATACGCACAAGGAGTTCATTTAATTTTTTATAAAGTAGACATGGAAATCCCTTCGATGCGGTGGGAGGAAGCCGTAAAAGTAGCGCTTTGCTATGGCTGGATTGATAGTACTGTAAAAAGTTTGGGCAATGGAAAAAGGCAGCAATATTTTTGTCCTAGAAACCCCAAAAGCTTCTGGAGTGCCTTAAACAAAAAATACATTGAAGAATTAGAAGCAGAAGGCTTAATACATGATAGCGGTTGGGAAATGATTCACCACGCAAAAAAAACGGGCACTTGGTCTGCCATGGATGATGTTGAAAATTTAGTGATTCCTGAAGATCTTCAGAATGCCTTTGCATTACACCCAAAAGCCTTTAAAAACTATCAAGATTTTGCACCTAGTTATCAAAAAGGATATTTGGGTTGGTTGTTTCAAGCCAAGAGAGCGGAAACGCGATTAAAAAGAATTCAAGAAATAATCCAGCTTTGTCAATCCGGTATAAAATCAAGGCAATCATATTAGTTAAAAATAACTATCTTTAAAAACTATCCTAAAACCAACCCAATGAGAATTTTACTATCACTTCTTGTCTTGTCTATAACGCTTTCAATTCAGGCACAAAAAAAGAAGGACAAGAAAGAAGAACCACCAAAATGGGATGTTGCCAACCCAGGTGACGACTTTAACTACAAACCGCATAGTTTTACTACCAACGAGGGAACTTGGATGAACTTAGACGTAAGTCCAAATGGGCAAACCATTGCTTTCGATTTGTTAGGAGATATCTATACAATGCCTATTACTGGCGGAAAGGCAAAGGCCATTAGAACAGGAATTCCTTTTGAAATTCAACCACGATTTAGCCCAAATGGTACTAAAATTTCGTTTACGAGTGATGCAGGCGGTGGTGATAATATTTGGGTAATGAATGTGGACGGAAGCGAT
>TARA_R110002074_G_scaffold6686_4_pt1 | contig 95760 bp, 65 predicted proteins | sample TARA_R110002074 | Tara Oceans TARA_R110002074 (sample SAMEA4397215) | marine metagenome | biome: Polar Biome; feature: [MIX] marine epipelagic wind mixed layer (ENVO:01000061); material: water (ENVO:00002006), including particulate matter (ENVO:01000060) such as... | depth 10-100 m
CTCTTCTGTGTTATTCTGGTAAATCCACTCTTCTACCTCAGCTTGTTCCTCCTTAGATAATTTATTTTTTCTTTTTCCCATTATTTATTATTTAATATTATAGCCCAAATTATGGTAAATATACCCATCCATATTATTCTTACGACTATTTTATTTACTCTCATTTATTTTTTATTAAAACCCGAATTTTTCTTTAACTCTACCTGAAATTGGGATTGATTCTCCCTGTTCATCTACTCTTACAAACTTTATATTAGTTGTCAGAATAATAGCCTGTCTACCATCATATACGTTATGGCTCCTAGCTTCTACCTTTAAAGTCACCGAAGTAGTTCCAATAGTCAATACCTTACCGTATATCTTTAGTAAATGACCTTCTTTTGCCGGTTTTTTGAATAGACACTCTTCTATAAGAACTGTAACCATTCTTGGTGAATCACAAACCTGAGAAGCGTAAGCTGCTCCAGCGGCGTCTATCCAGGCTAAAAGTTTCCCACCGAAAAGATTTCCGTGAAATCCTAAATCGGATTTTTTTACTGGGTGTGTACTTATTAGTTCCATTTAATTTATTATTTTTTGTTTACGTAACTTCTTATCAATAGTACTATAATTGTGAATGATATATAGTAAATCAATATACTTACCATTTTAGTTTTAATATTTCATCTGTTATGTCAAACGCTACATCATTTTCTCTACCTTCTTGGTATGCTGTAACTACTTTATCACTAAAGTCATCTTGAGTTATTATTGCGTCTACTCTACCTAACCCTGTTAGCCCATTTGAGAGACCGAATAAGTCTCTCACCCCGTAAATGCCTTTACGACTAAAGGTTTCGACTATCCTATTTTTATTAATGTATCTTTTGTTAAACCCCATTTTTATTTTCTACAATTTTCGTAATTATCCACAAACCAGTCTACGGTTTCTTTTAAACCATCATCCAACGATGTGAATTTAAAATCTGGTAATAACGACATTAGTTTATTATTATCACTTGGTTTTCTAAATTGTCCGTCTGGTTTATCAGATTCCCACACAACAGTACCCATAAATTTAAGATGTTTAACTATTAAGTTTACAACATCTTTAATTGACACTTCTTTAGATGTTGATAGGATTAGTGGTTCCGCATCGTTATAATTGTCTAAAACCCATTCCGTCAACTTACCCACATCCTTAGAGAATATAAATTCCCTTAGAGGTTTACCACTCCCCCAGACCCTAAATTCAGTATCATTCTTTTTAGCTAAATAACATTTATGTATTAATGAAGGTATTACGTGTCCATTATCTAAATTGAAATTATCATTTGGGCCATATATATTTGTAGGTATTACGGTTACGTAGTTTACACCATATTGTTCTCTATAAGCTCTTATTTGTACCTCAGCCATTCTTTTAGCATAAGCGTATGGGTAGTTTGAACTGTGTGGTTCACCCAGGTGTATTTGGTTTGTAGTTAATGGGTATGTTGGGTTATCTGGAAATACACATGTAGATAAAAAACACACTAATTTATCTATACCATTTTTACGGCATGATTCTATTACGTTTGTATTAATCATTATGTTATCGTAGAAGAATTCCCCTTTTTTATTCATGTTACCACCTAAACCACCTACTTTAGCAGCACAATGGATAACATTTTTAGGTGAGGTTTTTTCAAATAACTCATTACATAATGTGATATCTCTAAGGTCAGTCTCACTTCCTGTACGAATATCACAAGATATTGTAGAACCAACCAATCCCCTACCACCAGTAACTAATAAATTAACACTACGCATTACGATAATGTTCTAACCAATACTCAATCATTTCATCTAACATTGTTTCAAATGTGTATTTATGTTCCCACCCTAGTATTTTTTTAGCTTTTGAACAGTCACCTTTAAGGTGCTCTAACTCCTCAGGTCTAAGAAATTTTTTATCACTACTAACATACTTCAACCAGTCCAAGTCTAGATACCCAAATACGTACTCCACCAACTCTTTAACAGTATGTGAAACACCAGTAGAACAAACAAAATTATCTGGTTCATTATGTTGTAACATTAACCACATAGCTTCAACATAGTCTTTAGCGTGACCCCAATCACGACTAGCATTCATATTCCCTAGTTTAAGTCCATCGGACAACCCAAGTTTTATCTTAACAGCTTCTTTTACAACTTTATTAGTTACGAAATTAGTGCCTCTTCTTGGTGACTCATGATTAAATAAAATCCCATTTGATATAAACATATCGTATGAGTTTTTATAATTGTTACAAATATTGTGTGAAAATACTTTAGCACACCCATAAGGTGATACTGGTGATAATGGAGTGTCCTCTCTTTGGTACCCATCCTCATCTATATTGTTACCAAACATTTCTGATGAACTAGCTTGGTATATTTTGGTATCGGGTTTTATTAACCTAACAGCCTCCAATAGGTTTAACGTCCCTAAACCTGTAACTTGAGCAGTATAAATTGGTTGGTCAAAACTAATTCTAACATGTGATTGTGCGGCTAGATTATAAACTTCATCTGGTTGAGATTTTTGTATAACCCTAACTAATGATGACATATCTAACATATCAGCATATTCTAAATGTAGATTTTTATTAGTGAAAACATTATCAGGTATCCTAGCTGTCTGGTTTTCAGAGACTGAATTTCTTTTCAGTAGCCCCCAAACCTCATAACCTTTATCTAATAAAAGTTCAGCAAGGTAAGAACCATCCTGTCCATTTATTCCGGTGATTAAAGCTTTTTTACTCATTTAAATGTATTTTTTAGTTGTTTTAAAAGGTCTATACTGTAAGGTATTATTTTTTTTGAAAATCTCAATGAATAAATCTCTAATCATTTATTTTTATGTATTTTTTATTGGCGTTAAATAATGGTGGTACGAACTCACTTTTAACGTCTATAAATTTATATAGGTCATGTAAATAAGTTTCTTCATAAAGAATGGTGGACTCAAAAGACCAAAATGTGTACGGTATATTTTCTTCCCTAACCTTGTTAATTATTTTAATATTTTCTTCAATAAAATGTTTAGCGTCATCGTCTGTATAGTTTTTTCTATTTTTTTTAATCCTATTTTTAGATATGTTACCGTCCCTTGTGGTAAAAACAAACCTTAAATCCTCATCTCTATAGTCTTTAATAATTTCGTCAACATTAATAACATTATTTCCAGCATAAGGGGTAGACCTATGCAACACCGAATGCTTTTTTGATGTTTTATTACGTATCCAAGAATACCCGGACCAATCTTCAAAATCACAAACATTTAAAACATGTGCAATTGTACGAGCACACATTTTACTACCCGAATTTTCAGGACCTGTTACTACTATTACCATTTGATTTCATTTTTTTAACTTTATTATATAATGTAAAATCTTCAGAATAGATTTTCTTTATTTTATCTATTAACCCCACATCTTCTTTAACTAATTTTTTTATTTTATTTTTTATTACGTTAAGTTTTGACTTATTATCCCACTTTAATTTTTTATTAATGCCTAAGTCACCACACATATCGTTAAAATCCCTATCAAGATATTCGAATAATAAAATATAGTCCATGTCCTCAATTGATAGTCCTTTCTTATTTATGTAATCACATTGGGTGTGTATATGTGAATCGTATAATCTATCTTCTATGTAATCTATAAAAAGTTTAAAGCTTTTCTCGGAATTGGTTTGGTGTAATTTAAACCACTCAGACCCACTAGTCTCCAAGTGTGGACCGTCTTTACGTAATTTAATTAATTCCATGTAACTAGAAACTACCCGTTTAACTGGGTCCCTAATAACAACAATTTTTTTATGTCCACTATTTTTAGTTTCATTAGAAAACGGTTCACGTCTATGTAAAGAAAGGGCATTTCTAACACTAGTTGAAGCGTTTTTAGGTATGTTTATTAGAATAAATTTGTCGTTTAAAAAACATAAATTAAATCTAGGAAAATTTTCAGGTAACCATTCATTTTTCATTACTTATAGGGTTTTAAAATTAAAATGTTTTATGTCTTCTTCATATTTTTTACTAACTATATTAACCATTTCTTCATTGACATAATAATCTTTATAGTTTTTTGTTTTACTTATATTAATCATAGGAATTTCCACCAAATCATCAAGTAATATGGATAGGTCTTCATTTATATTTTGTATGTCTATAATTTTATCTACCATTAAAGAGTCTTTTTCTATAACATAGTTAAATTGGGAGGTCCACCCATGGTGTCTTAAAACCGAAGAGTTAGTGTCTAATATACGTAAACACTCCTCAAATGTTCTATCCTTTAATAGTTCATAATCTGGGTGTTTACCAGCTTTAGATTTAATAGAAGCTGAATGCCAATAACTATTTTCCATTTTAGCGTATTCATAACACGAAACAACCCTATCCCAAGGATTCCTAATTATAGATATTTTTTTGTACTCACTCCATTTATTGGGATATCTTGCCGCGTAATAAGACCAATTATGGTGACCTATATCTTCCATCTCTAAATGGTTTGTTATTGATGTACCAGCATTTTTTGGTATGTGTATGAAAATTAATTTGTGTTTGTCAGATATAGGCATAATCTAATTATTTAGTCGCTTCAACATTCAGACTCATAAGAATACCATTATCTTTATCCATGTGAGGTATATACGCTTGTGAAAAATCGTCAACATCTGAATGTTCAGTAGTTCTCCAATCCCACAACTTAACCTCTTTGAATCCTATAGACTCTAAGTCATCTTTTAAGGTATTAAAATCAAATCCAATATAGTGGTAGTTATATTCGTATGTTTGACCACCATAAAGGAACCCCATAAGACTTTTCAGTGGGTAACCAGAATTGTACATATTAACAACATTCTCAAAATCAGGTACAGACACCCTTAGTATCCCACCATCAGATAATACAGTGTACCATCTCTTAAGTACCGAAAGATACTCATCACGACCGAAATGCTCTAAAACATGACACACATATATCAAATCAATAGAGTTATCCTCAATAGAATTCAATTCAGCAACATCATCAACAATGTCAGCACCTAAATCTAATCTTATATCTATATTAATAAAATCCTTTAATATTTTATGTCCGCAACCTAAATGTAATTTTTTCATCTTTTTATTTTTAAAACAATAACTGGTTGGTCCATTTTGTTATTCACTTTGAATTTTTTTTCATGAAAACTAACCTTATCAATAATTTCCCACCCATCTATCAATTTAGGGAATCTATGTTTACCATAAATCCTATGGGCATTCCAAAAAATAGTATCAACCCCTACTGGAACCGCTAAAAATAATATGCCATCCTTTTTTAACATTGATTTAACATTTATCATCGCTTCTATATCACCTGTAGGATTTATAGGGTCACCGTATCTCCCTAACCCATCATGTTCAAAAGAGGAAATAGAAAATACCACATCAAATTTTTGTGGATTTTTACTATATTCATCTACTGTTAATAAGGTTAATCTTTCGTCATTAGTTTGTAAAGAACTATACTCAATCGTAATAGGAACACCACCATAAGATAAAACTATAGATTCATACCAGGGTTGTGTTGACCCTAATATTCCAACCGATTTGCCTTCAATATTTATCCTTTCTAATAAAGTATATAACTCTTTATCAGTTTTACCGTAATAACTAACTTCTTTATTTTTTATTTTTTTAATCATTGAGTCTACTAATTTTTTATCGTAAAACCCATTTAATTTATTTTTATTATTTGTACCATCCAATAAAAAATGTTCAACATTAATTTTACCATTTAAAGTAAACCCCTCTATTTCTTTTGGGGTTAAGTCCCCCCACTTTGTTAATCCACCCATTATTTTTTCTTTAACATAATTTTATATATTGACATACCAACACAGACTATGGGTCTTAACCTTATCACCAAATTTTTCATCTACAGCTTTCTTAACACCACACGGATTAAAATAATCATGACCAGATATTATACCACCTTTCTTTATTTTAGGTAACCAAGAATTTATATCTTTAACGACAGAGTCGTATTCGTGGTCAGCGTCAATAAAAACAAAATCAACAGAACCATCTTCAAAGTTAGACGATGCCTCCCAAGAGATGGATTTTATATCTTTAATTTTATTAGTTAAATTAGCATTCTTAACGTTTTCTTTAAAAATCTCATAAAGATGTGGTTTCTGTGCCTTTATATCTGGTTTATCCTCATATTTATAAGTTTCATCCCATAAATCTACAGCGTACACATCAACATCGTCATTTCTTAATTTATTAGCTAAATAACATACTGAGTGACCCTTCCAAACCCCAACCTCAACTAATGTTTTATAGTTTTTAGTGGCTATCATATCGTAGAATTTTGAATAGTTAAACCAATTTTCAGTATCTAAGTATTTTTTAATTTTTGTTTCCATTATTTTTTGTTTTTATGAAGATACTAATTGTACCCATTTATTTATTGGTTGTTGTGTCCTACCCCAGGCATATAAAAAACTTTGTAAATTTACCCAACCTGTGTATTTATCACTAACCTCATTTTTGTACGATGTTGAGAATAATAAAGTAAGGGCATCCCAGTTATTCACACTACCCTTCAATCTTAAATTGAATTCTCTCATAGTGTCACCCTGGGATATGCAGTTCCACTGTGTTATCACATAATTATTCTTATTATACTCATTTTCTGTTTTGTTTAACCAAACACTAAATTCGTCATTTATTTTAATTTCCTTATGACTTTCTGAAAAAGTATTAATATTTTTTGTCTTTGAACTTTTCGACACCTTACCTCCACCAAGTTTAACCTGGAATATTTCTTTATTTTGTTCCATTGACTTAATCACTACCTCACAAAGTTTTTTAGAATCGTAAGTCATCTCAACATCGTCCAAGAAAAACATTATATACTTTCCTGTAGATTCGGTTATTAATTTTCTAACTGACCTAACAAAACCAATTTCCTTTATATTTTTAAAGTTAGGTTTTATTTCTTTAATTTTTTCCTCTACCTTATTAAAAAATTTAGAATTGGATTCGTTAATAATTAAAAATTCAACATCCTCCTCCTCCATTATATTTTTATAAGAGTTTAAACATCTAACGAACAGTGTGAATTGTTCGTTATTAGTTATCTTTAAAGGGGCTAGTATTGATAATTTTTTCATGTGATAGTTATTGTTTATTTTAAGTATAATGTATTAAAAAATGTACTCATTTAATAAATTATCCGTACCTATTCCCATACCAATAGATGGCCATAAGTTATATTTGTCTAATATCAGTTCCCTAGCTTCACTTATTTTATCCAAACTATTTTCCCATAAATCACTATTAGATATTTCTATTATTTTGTCAACAGCCATTGGGTCATCCACATCGATATTAACATACGAACCTTCTGGTAAAAATTTACTTATGTTTTTACAACCCCAGTAAATAGGCATAGACCAACAAAGAAGTGGGTCTATTATTTTCTCAGTGAAATAAAAAGGTTCACTACCATTTTCACAAGCAAAATGATATTTGTATGGTAATAATCCAGCTTTTTTATCTTGTGGTGGTAACGTATCTTTAAAAGAACCAGTATTCCTTCTACCCATAGTCATACTACCCCACACATCTATTTCTTTAGGGTATTTATTAACAATTTTTTGAATTATATCGTATCGTATACTTTGGCCCTTAGTTCCCCTCTTATTTGAATTTACCACACTTAGTTTTTTAGTTTTGTTTGGTTTCAAAGTCTTTAATTCATTATAAGGCATGTCTACCCACCATGTTTGAGGAAACCATGAGTTACCATCTTCAAAATGAAAATTTCTAAAACAGTCTGGGCATCTATTTTTAACTATGTAATGTGGTTCTTTACCAAAAAATAATGTTTTATTTTTATCTATATTATTAAGACTAGTCTCTTCCTGCATTATAATGTAATTAGCTTCATCGATATTGTAGGTACTCACCAACTCATTCCAAACACCACTATTGTTAGGTGTCTGCCTCTTATACCAATCGGTCATCTCCTTATTGCTCCTTCCCCAAGCTGGGGCAAAATAAATTTTAATCATTTTTTATTCTAATACCCTTCTCCAAGGCTTTATTGAAAAATTTATGCATCCACATGTAATCAGCCATACCACCCTCAATATCACTATATCCTTCTTGTTGTATACACGTCATTGGGTTAGTTATAAATGACCTTCCTCTAGGTACGATAACTCTATTATAAAACACATCTATAATTCCATGGTTAGGAGCTTGTGATAATATGGTATCGAATATATTTGAATTAGCGGCGTAAGCGTGAGTTGTGTAAGCAAAGTTAGTTTTAACCAAATTATCAGTAACAGGTGTAACCACACCAACATTAGGGTCCACAGTCGCCCCTAGATAGAACAAGTCCCAATCCATAGACTTTAGTTGACTTATGGATTCGTCTAATGTATTTACATTATCTTCTAATGTTTTCACATCATCTTCGAAAATAAGTACATTAGATAACCCTAACTCCTTTGCTTTAGATATTATATTTAAATGACTTTCTCTACATCCTATAGCTCCATTTTTATGTTTAATAGCGGAAAATCTCTCTACATTTGTAATACCCATGCGTTCAAACTCTTTTTGAGCCAGTTCCCATCGGTCCACCCGTTCATCTAAGTTAATACAATATACCTTATCAAAATATTCATTTATGCCCATTTATCAAATAATTTTTTAGTTTCTACTATATCGTAGAATTTATCTGGAGCTCCACCCATTAAAGCTTGTTTTGGTAATTTCCAGTTATTGTAATAAGTCACTATGTTATTTATGTTTTTAAAATTTGGTGACGCTGATGAATTTGTTAATTTAATTTTAATGTCTTTTCTAACATAACTCATATGATGCATTTCTATTTCCTCTCTAGTAAAAACCTTACATTTACCAGGGTTCATACGTCTTGTTGGGTCTACTAGTACTGGAAATGGGGTTCCCATAATAAAACTTTTACCTCTCTGTGTTTTAAATATTAGGGACACATAGTATTCTTCTTTAGGTTCTAATCTATATATGGGTTCTTTATAGTATGTTATCATTTGGCAGGCTCCTGAATCATAGTCACCTTCTACCATTACTTTTTTAAGGTATTTGAATTGTTTATCAGTATAAAATTCGTCAGTATCCATAGCCATATGGTGGGTGCACTTCTGACCCTCAGAAAGTGATAACCCTAAGTTACGTTTAGTCATTTCATTGAAATGTCCCCCTTTATTTACTAATGGTTTGTATTTAAACACTTCATCTATAAGTCCTCTAGATTTTAAATCCTCCAATAAAGTTATAAGTCCAACACCACATTCATTACCAAAGTTAGAGATTGTTTGATAAACCACAGATATGTGGTCAACATTATCCCTAATACTTTTTATTGAAGATTCTAATAGCTCCTCACCATCAAATACATTATAAGATACACCTAATTTCATTATTTTACCATTTGTATATATTGGGATAGTTTATCGTTTGATTTAACATAGTTTACCATTCTACTGAAGTCATCACCCCTAATTTGACCATCGGTTTCTCTCGTTACACTTTCATAGTGGTAACATATTGAATTGTTATGAATGTAATTTTCTTTACCCTTAACCATACACGATAAGTTAAGTTCAACGTCCTCTAGACAATCAATGTATTCTTCATTAAACATACCACAATCCTCAAATAGTAATTTAGATATTAATAGAAAAGCCCCGGTATTACCAACAACACGAGCAGAATCACCTATTTGATATTTGTATTTCGACTTATGGGCGTGATGTGTAACTCCTATATTGGTGCCTTCTTCTGATTTTCTTCCAAACAACACCACACCACCGTGTTGTAATGTACCATCCTCGAAATGTAGTCTAGCACCTACAGTACCTACTCTTTTTTTATTTTTTAACCAAGTATTTACCACACCACTAATAGCATCATTTATTAATTCTATATCGTTATTACAGAATAGTAAAAGTTCTGTGTCTTTAGATGTGTGGTTAATAACAACTTCATTATTTATTTTAGCAAAATTATAGTAGTCATATTCTATTAATCTAATATTGTTATGTTTATCACAATAATCTTTAATCTTAGTTAAATTTTCTTTTTCACTACCAGTATCAGCTACTAAAATTTCATAGTTAGTGTATTTTGTTTTTGTTATTATAGAATTGAGACAACCAAACAAAATATCTAAGTTATCTTTCGTTGGTATAATTATAGAGACTTTAGGTTCGTTTTTAATGTAAGGTGTCTTGTCAGTATAAAATATTTTTACAGGAACCTCAGACGGCAAACTACCACCATATCGTTCTACAAACAATTTTCTATTTTCCTCCCATTCCTTGTTAGTTTGACCCATAGATAAATGAGTAATCCTAATATCTGTAATAACACCAACCTTAACACCTTCTAAATGATTTCTAAATGTAAAATCAATATCGTAGAAATGGAAACCAACAATATCCTTATTAAACCCCTTTTTAATTCTTTCTTTATGTACAGCAAATAACACTCCATCGGTTATCACAACCGGTATTATATTGTGACCGTAACTATTAGAATAACCGGACTCCCAAGTCTTTCCCTCATTAGAGTGTTTTACAATGCCAACCATATTTGATGTTAGTTGATTAATATCGTCCCACCATCTACCAGATTCAGGCATTTTCCTAGTTCCAGCCAAACCAATAACACCATAGTCTGTATTGTCGAAGTGTTTTAGTATTCTCCTACCCCATTTCTTTGTATTGAATATGATGTCATCATGACAATATACGATTATGTCATTAATTGATTCTGATAAAGCTGTATTATAGATTTCCGTTAAAGATGTACCATTAGGGTTTTCGTACGATAGTATTTGAATATCTTTAACACCACAGGTATCTTTTATGTGTTTTACATAACTTTCTTCCAGTTTTCTAGTACTAAATACAACAGTTAAGTTATTTCCCCTTGGCATAATATCTAATTGTTTGACTAATACCATCATCTAAAGTTGTATTGGGCTTCCATCTTAATCTAAGAGTGCTCTTATCGTAATTAACAGAGTGTCTAAAATCATGACCAACAATATCACTTGTGTAGTTTATTAACTTAACCACACCCCTATCTTCAATTCCCATCACAGACCTATAAGACCTACTAACCTTTTCTACCAACTCCTTATTGTTTAAATTCTTAACCATACCACCACCAACATTATAATTTTGACCCCCAGTTCCCCTATGAAATGCTAGGTCTAACGACTCAGCATGGTCCTTAACATAAATCCAATCTCTAATGTTTTCACCAGTTCCATAAACATCCACGGACTTGTCATTTAACACAGCTTTAATAATCTTTGGCATGAATTTGTCTTCATCCTGTCTTGGACCGTAATTTGTTGAGGAATTAACAATTACTATATCCGTACCGTGTGTTTTATGGTATGATTTTAATAATAAGTCTACAGATGCTTTTGTTGCTGCATATGGAGTTGTTGGTCTATAACAATTTGTTTCGTAAGTGTGAGTCTTTTTATCCGACTCCAACGAACCATACACTTCATTTGTTGATGAATGTAGTAATCTACATTCATGTTTTGTACATAAGTTAGCTAATAACATTGAACCCATTACGTTTATTCTAACCACTTCACTTAATTCGTTTATATCAGATGTGTGTGACCTTTCCGCCAAATGGAAAACACCAAAGAATTCGTACAATTCAAATAACTTTGACATCATTCTTTCGTCAGTTATACAGTTTGTATGGTGTTTAACCCTATCAGACTTGTCACCAAAATCCTTAATTGGGTTATCGTCAACAATAACTACCATATATTCATCATGTCTTTCTAAAAGTCTTTCTACTAGGTAAGTACCTATAAAACCAGCCCCACCAGTTACTAAAATATTTTTCATAATCTATTTTTTTCCAGTACTACCGAATCCACCATCAGAACGAGAGGTTTCACCAAGATTATCAACTCTTGTAAAATCAGCCCATCTTTGTGTTAAAATTCCATTTATAACTCCTTGAGCTATCCTATCACCATCATTGATGACAAAATCTTCTTTACTTAAATTGATTAAAATTATTTTTACCTCACCAGTGTATCCTCTATCGACAGTACCTGGTGTATTAAGTACTGTAATACCATGATTATAGGCTAAACCACTTCTAGGTCTAATTTGTAATTCATATCCTTCTGGTAAACCAAAATGTAGTCCTGTTGGTACAGCCATCCGGTCTAGTGGTTTTAATGTTAACTTATCTCCAGGTATGTTAGCTCTTAAATCGAAACCACTATCATCATCGTGCTGATACATAGGACTTTCATGCTCACTTTTATTAACAAATTCTACAATCATTTTAGGGTTGTCTTGGTTAAAGTCACTCATTTTGATTTTATTAATATCTTCCATCATTGTGGTGTCAATACCTAGATTACCCATACTTTTGATTATTTCTTCTGGTGATTTTTTGGATAACCCATTGACTTGTTTTAGAGTTTCAGCCATCTCTTGTAATCCTTTTAAATTTTTAAACATTATAATTCTTTAACTTTTTTTACTAGTTCTATTGTAGTCATAACATCTTCCTCACAATAGTTCCTTATTTCTTTAATACTATTCCCACTACTATTATAGTAAAAATTGTGCATATTTGAACCCTTAACTGTTCCACCTTTGGGGTTCTTAATCCCCATGCAAGCACATACTAACTGTAGAGACGACAGACCTTTAAAAGAATTAAAGTTCCACATCTCCTTAGTATCTAGTGTTCTAGTCTCCCAAGGTTTTATGTTATGATTAGGTATTATTGTTGGTACGGTAATTCCGTGAATCAACATTCTTTTACCAATATACGGTAAGTCAAAGCTTTTAACATTGTGACCACATATTGTAAAACTTAATTTATCTACACGATTTAATAACTCTGAAGTTGTAATTAAAAGATTTTTTTCATCCCCATAAAAACTATCTAATTTAGTCTCACCGTTAGAAAGGATAAACCCAACCGATATACAAACTATTTTACCAAATTCTGGTAATAATGCTGAGTATTTTTCGTAATAATCAGATGACGAATATTCATTTATATGGTCAGAGTAATGTCTTTGGAAGTAAGGCAATCCTACCTCCCCCCAAACTTCATAGAGTTGTTTGTTTTCATTACGTAAATCATCCAATGTACTGTAACCACCGACAGTCTCTATATCTAAAAATAATAGTTTATGTATATCTTCCTTTATCATATTTAAAGATAAGAAAAAATCGACAATTTGCAAAGTCGATTTAAGTTTTTTTTACTGAGTTATTGGTTGTTTTTTATTTTCTTTTACCAGTTTTTTGTATAGTTCGGCCCTATTTTTTGTAACATTTTTAATATGGTATTTCTGAACATCTCTATGTAGGTTCTCACCTAACATTTTACGTAATTCAGAGTCTTCAACCAACATTTTAATGTATTTAGCCCATAACTTATGGTTTTTATTTTTCTCAACCATTAAACAATTTCCATCTGGATTAATTTTACCTCCCTTTTCTATAGCATTAATACAGTCGATTTGGTATGGTCCAAAATCTTGAACTATAAGTGCTTTTTTATGGAAACCTGCTTCAATAACTTTTAATTGTGATTTAACTCTGTTAAATGTGTGGTGTTTAAGTGGAGCTAAACTAATGTCGAATTTATTATAGTTATCAGCGTAGGTGGTGATAGGTCTTGTCCAAACACGTCTATACGGCAAGTTACCAGGGTTACCGTACTCCTCTTGTTTAAATTCATTTAGAAAATTTTTATAATCCACATCTATAGTTTTATACCCATCAGTAAAAATACTTTCGTATTTGTACCAAACAGATTCATGTGGTTCTATCTTTCTTGTTTTTTGTTCTCCAGTTTCTTGGTTGATTTGTGTTGTTGTTCCTCTAACATCGTAGCCACATAACACAAACTGAATCTTATCTTTAATTGGAGATAATTTACCAACCACACCATTTAATATCTGAAGGTCTGCCAAGTGTGACGAACCACCCAACCAACCAACTCTAACCTTAGAAGTTTCTTCTGGATTAATGTTAAATTGTTTTTCTTCTGGATTAACAGCGTTAGGTAATATGTGGGTATGTTTACAGTATTTTTCTATTTCGATTTTAAATGTCGGTGTAGTTGTTGTGACATTACCAGCTAAACTAAGATTCTCAACAATTAATTTATCCATATTGTTATTCTTAATCATCATATAAGCTGGATGTTCCTTATTAGGTAACCAATAATCATCTAAATCCATAATATCTACTATGCCTAAATTTTGTATTAGTTTAACAGCTTTAGCGGACCTATTATAGTCTGGACCTAAACTTCTATGGTAATGTATTATATCGTATTTTTTAAGATAATTAACGTCTTCTAATTTAGGTGAATAATCGATATCCACCCAGAAGTCGTCTGGATATAATTTTTGTAAATGTAAGTGTGGGTCTACTGAACGGAATTTAGAAACCCCAGTTCTATCACTAGGGACTACTAATACTTTAATTTTTGACATATAATTCTTTTTACTAAAACTTACTAAATGAATTAATGATTGTCAATCCTAGCCTACAATTGATTTTACTTTTGAAATTTTTCCGGTGAATATCTTACCACCAATCCTAAACTGTAAGTTTTCCTTAACATTTTTAGACTCGGTCAATAACTTATTAACCTTACTCTCAACTAATTCATCTAAACTTTCAGAAATCATAAGTTTAATCTCATCCTTAAGTGACATAACATCAATACTGGATGGTAAATTTGTTGGTGATGGTATTAAATTATTTTGTGTTGGTGTAACAGTCCTATGTTCTTGTATTGGTTGTGGAATTGTATTAACACTACTATTAGACGTATTTCTCATAGAGTCTACAGAATATCTATCATCATTCATCTTACCAGCAACTTTACTTAAAAAATCATCATTTAAGTTTGGTCCAGCATTGATATCTGGTATTGGATGTGAAATCATAGCTTCTTTAATTGCACTAGGTAAACCAGAACTATTGATTCTTTCTGGTGTTAATGCAGAGTGAGGTTGCATATTTTCTTGTCTTGGTGCTGCTGATGCAGGTGCTTGTCCTGGAGGTAAAGAACTTAATAATTCCATTGGTGGTTCTTGTTCTCTACTATATTGTTGTTGTGTAGGTGATTCTACTACACTCATTTTATCATGGTCCATAAATTTTTTGGCCGATAATAAAGATTGTTCTAAAGATGATAAATTACTCATTGTTAAAATTTTGCGTTAATATACATAGTACTCATACTCTTATCCCCGTTAGGGTTATAGTTTGGTCGAGGACTGTCAAAGGTATCCATTAGTTTTTCAACCTGTTCAATCCTGTCAGCTCTAAAAAATCTCCATCCTGGAGCTGTACGAGGTCTATCTGTAGCCCCATCCACCTGCCAAGCTCGAAGAACTAAGTTTCCAGAACCAACCTTCTTCTTACTAAGACCAAGTGCGACAGGTTCGATAGTTCTCCAACCAGGATTCAAGGTCATATCTCCAGCGTAATAAATGGACAACATATTCCTAGAACTAATAGCTTTCGTAAGTTCATCACGACTTGCTACTTCCATAATAAGACCTTTTAATGTATTGTAAAGATTCATCTTAAGTATTTAACTATAGTTGTGGTGTCTTACCATCATCAGTTATTGCTGTATAATATTGGTTCTTAGGCCCATACTCATTACTTTTAATATTTTCTGTTCTAGTTAAAATATCTCCCTGAGTACCAGTGTTTTTTGGGTCGTACACACCTAGAAAAGAAGAATTACCCATACCCTTGCCGTCACCATCACTATTAGCATTTTTATGTGTAGCGTCATAACCATCGTTAGACTCAACCGGGTTATATTCGTTTACAGCAAAAGCTCTTTTTCTAAGGTCTTCACCAATTTTAGTTAATTTTTCACCAGCTGTTAGTTTGTTTTGATTTGCCATTGTTTTATGGATTAATTAATTTATTTATTCTGTTTATTTCCTCTCTTAAAGAATTTGTTGTATCCACACTTGGTACGGCTACTTTGGTTGTGTCAACAGTAACACTACCTTTATTATGATTATCCTTATACTGGTTATCCAATACTTGTGATTTTGTTTTTCTTTTAGACTTTTCACCACTTCTAGTCTTTTCTTCTAAATGTGCAAAAAACTTTTTGCCCTTGTTACCTCCAGTTAATCTATAAGACCAAGATGATTCATCAGCATTCCTAAAGAAATTATTAATTTTCTTTAATAAAGACAGACTGATGATTGGGTCTTTAAGTATGTTTTTGGCTCTAACATACCCTTCAGTCGTTTCTGGACCATCGAAAGAATCGTATGCTACCTTAATAACTTCACGAACCTTATCAGAAACCTTAAACATCTGACCTCCTAGTGACTTGTCAGGCATTATCTAGAAATTCTTTTTAATACCTCAGACAAATCTAAATTGTTAGACTCAACCAACTTCTTAAGATTCATAATTTTTCTTTCCACTACAGAATCTAACACACTATAACCCTCTTCATGCCCATCTTCATGTTCCTCATCTTTATTGTCAACAACAACTAAGTCCTCATCCGGTTCAACAAGTCCATGGTCCGAATCGTCTTTTTTCTTAGTTAATAACTTTTCCACAATCTTTTTAATTCTCTCTTTTTCCATAACAATCATTTTTTCAGAATCTAATTGTTTTTCTGTGTCTGTTAACTTACCATTTTCCTCGGCTTTCTCAACAGCTTTATTGTCAGGAAGGTCATATTCATCTTTAAAATAATCTATTGTTTCATCTCCAGTCATTGTATCTATTTTTTCATTATCACCCAAACCAGCACCATTATATGATTCCGCCCAGAATCTTCTATAGTAGAAACTATCACCTTTCATATGTGCAGATTTCTTTTCGTCGTCTGTAGTTCCTTTACTTGTAATATTCTTAGTTCTTACGTCTAAAGGTATCTTAGAGGACATTATTGACCCATCATAACCTACGATTTCCCCTAGTTCTTTGTCAGTAGTTTCATTATTTTCTTCTTCAGAATCAACGTTTTCCTCAATTTCACTTAACCATTCATCATGTGTTAAGTCTTTGTGGATATCACCACATTCTTCTGTAGTATGTTCTTTATTCATATCAGTTTCTTTTACTATAAATATTAAGTAATCTAAGAAGTATTTATATATAATGGCAACTCAAAATATAAATAACTTTTATTTTAATAAATTAGACGCTAAATTGGACTTTAGTTCGTATCACGACTTCTTTCTTGCGTCAGACGAAAGAGACTATAATTGGGAAGTGGTTTACTCTAAATACCCTATTGGTGTGTATGGTAATGAATCTTCACTGATTAACGGAATACCCTTCTCATCATCGGTATTGGGTTCGTGGTTTGACCTAAACGTAAATGACTGTTCCCAGTATACCAATTTAACATGCTCTTCAAATAACGACGACAATACATTACTTAGTTTAAGTTATTGGGATAAAGCACAACCAACATTGAGAGACGCTAAATGCAGCTGTACGACATGTGAAACAGCTCAATACGCTAATGAAGCTGATTATGTTAAAACAATTTGTGATGTTGGTTTAACTGGTGTGGATAATGGTCTTACTGACTACATGAAAGGTATTAAAAACACATGTAATCTATGTGAGATGGAATTTATTATAACAGGTACATCCACAGGAACAATGGTAGGTACAACAATTAGTGGAACCTCATCATTTACACCAGTCTCATGGTCATCAAATTTACCATTTCAACCAACATGTGTTACAACATGCACTTACCCTAATGTAGCTGTGGTGGGTGGTTTTGTAGTGTCAGAGGTTGGGACTGTGACTAACGACAATCTAGCTACTATTATTTGTACTGACTTAACACAAGCCTCATGTTGTTTTATGACAGGAGGTACAGCATATAGTTTTACATTAGGTAACGCTAAATTAGTTAGTCCTTTAATTTCTGGTTCCACATATGGTGTATTTACAGCCACAACAACTGTAGAGTCTGGGTATGTATCAGTTCCATGTGATATGGATAAAATGACATTATGGGAGACTCTACCAACATACTATGAATTTGATAGGTTAAAATACGACAAGAGACTTAAGTTAACACCTGTAGGTGCTGGTAACGATACTGGAAATAACCTATCTTATAAGATGACAAGTGTTTACGAATCATCGACAGGGTACTACCAACAATTAGACGGTGGATTCTATCAAGGATTCTATAAATTAGAAGGACAACCATACGAGGTATTACCAACAAGAACAGAATGTGGGTGGACAGTGGACAATACAATTAAAATTAGAATTGGTTCTGTGTGTGCAGGTAATACATTAAACGACAAATACCCTAACAATGCTGGATTTTTCTGGTATATGGGAGCTAGAGCAGAGAATAAATTTTGGAATGTATTTTCTGGAGAATCAGGGATAACTACATGTGATTCTGCGGAGTATAATTGTTCTGGTGAAACAATAACAAACATACAACAAACTGAGGATAGTATAGTTAATGGAAGGTGCCATAATAGAAAAATAATAGGTAAGTTTAAAACTTATGACAATAAAATTGACTCTATGAGTAACGCTTTTGGATTAAGGCTGACACCAGATTATAGGATTGGATTTAGGGCGTTATATTACACCAGTAGTTGTGTTATAAGTGGGGATTGTGTTACAGCTAAGACTTACACTACAGGATATACTATTGTTGAAGAATATAGTGACTCAGCAGTATGTGGGTTACCAGGAGTTGCAAATCTTGAGCCATGGTTATTAGTTACGGCTAGATTTGAAAGAAATTTTTGTTATGATGGTTGTGATTTAGAAAATAAGGGTGGTGTTAATGATTTACGAGTTATAGACACACCATTGGGGGACACTACAAATGTCGTTAGAGAAAAAATAGAAACAAACATAGAATTTCATCAAAATTGGATGGATGAGAGAAAATATAGGTTAGGTACATTAACAATATTTGTTAATGGTAGGCCAGCTCTTGTTGTGGAAGATTTTGAAGAGATTATACCTAGGAGGTTAAATACGGACTATAGGTTACAAGTTGGTGTTCCTTATAATATGTCTTGGGGTGGTGGGTCACAAGGACTGTTAGAAAATTTAACATTTAGTGGCACAACATGTTCACCATACAGACAAGATAATAAAGATTTAGGTTTATTAATTGAGAATAATTTTGCTGGCACATATGACGGTGGTATCTCACAAATGAGATACTATCTAAAACCATTAACTGATGATGAGGTAATTCATAATTATTTGGTTAATAAAGATAGGTATAACCTTAAAGACTGTGAGTGTGATTTCACACTATGTAGAGAAGGTAGGACAATATATAGGACTGAAGGTGATTCGGTTGATTTAGATATAACATTTGCTGTTGGAATGGATGAAGTGGCTGTGGATAAATTAGGGACCTACATCAATAGTGATGAATGGACAGGAGTAAAATTTACCAACGTAACAATAGGTGATGTAACAAATAATGTAACAGGATATAGCTTCCAAGTAATCGAAAACATGGGTACAGGTACAATTAAGAATGTAACAATACCATTTTTTATGGGTCCGAATGAGATTATTAAAATAATTATTAATAAGATAAATATTAATATAGAAGCAAAAATAATATTATACGGTAATTTATATAAGTAATGGGATGTAATTGTAAAAACATAATAGAGAATTTTCAGGGTGGTCAAATACCATTAAGCACAACTTTTTTAAGTAGTGTGTACTTTAACTCATCAGTGACAATTACTGGTACTTTGACTTCTAATGGAGTGTCAATATTCCAAGGATTTAGTTATTTTGTTGGCGATACCTTACACTATGGGGATACCACATTTATCGGTGGTGTTACCGGAGACACTATGAGTCTTAACGACCTGTCTGTTTCCAATTCTTTAACATCAAGTATTATAACCTCCAAAAACAATATAATAATAAATGGGGACATATCCTTTCCAATAACATGTAACCATCAGGATAGTACTGGGTTAACACAATCTGTAACAGCCAACTCAGTGTCTGGTATAGTGTCCTTAACTAAAAAAGATTACTCAGCTACTCTTTCAGCGGATACAGGCACATATTTCACAGTATTTAATTCTTATGTTAAATACAACAGCATGGTTATGTTAACTGTAAATCAACCAATAAAACCTTTAAGTGCAAACCTAACAGCTTCGGTTGCAAATGTTATGGATGGGTCATTTGATATTAAATTATATAATGGAGGAATCAGACCAGTATTTTTAAGTGGAGGTGTTGGTGTCAATTACTTCGTAGTGAGTGATACGGGACCTAACGATAAATGTATTAAACCAACACCACAGACAAGGCATTTTAGTTGTTGTACGACAAATGACATAAGCACCAATTGTTCAGGTTCTACAAATATAATATTAATTAATGAACCAGCATCAGGTGTAACCGAATTAAATGTTGTCTCAGAAACTTTCTGGGAGGACTTAGGTAGTCCGTCAATTGGTGAGACTGTTAGTATTTTAGATAATAGCGATAACAACACATGTTGGACGTATATTGGAAAACATTTAGGAACCGCTACTACAGTATCGTACCCAACAACACCAAAAATTTCTACAAAAACTACTTGTGGGGGATGTACCATACCATATGGTAGACATTATAGTTGTTGTGATTCTAACGTATCCGGATTTACTTGTACGGGGTCAACAAATATGATATTACTTGACAGTTCATTACAAGGTGGTGGGTTTGGAAATAAAAAATTATCTGACCTGACCTGGGTGTCATTTGGAAGCCCTTCAATTGGGGCAATAGTTAGTACAACTACTGGTGTTAGTGGCAGTTCAGAATATACTTGTTGGGAATACTTGGGGACTTCTTTTTCTGGAGGTACTGTGTACAATACTTCAGGATTAACATCAACAACATTTGTTACATGTAGTGCGTGTACGATAAGTTTTAGTGGGATATAATCAAATAACGATATGGAATTTTTTATAAGAAAGAACTCGACAGACCCAATACTAAAGATGCAGTTAGTACAAGATGGAAGGAATGACTTTAATGACTTCCATGAAAAATTAGCTAATTCAGCAATTTCATTTTCTATGAAGGATACTAGTAATGGGGTTTTCATGATACTAAACAAAGCAGCTGGAATTGTTGCTAAACACAAACTAGACCCTACAGTACCAACAGAGTATTATATATACTATAGATGGTCAAAAACAGACACCAATACAGAGGGTAGGTATGTTGGGCAGTTTAATATTTCTTTTGTGGAAGACTGTTCAGACCTAATAGTACCAATAAGAGAGGACCTATATATTAACATTACTGAAAGTTTTGTTAACCCTTCTTGTAGTTGTTAATTGACAAAATAAATTTTTCTACATATATTTAGTCGAATGTTAAGTGTAACTCGTGATACTCACGAAGCTAATCTCACAAACGAAAAACTATTAAAATATGGAAAAACCCACGCAAGAAGAAATTAAAAAGTTTCTACAAGGAAACGACCCAGAAAAATATATTGTAGCTCTAGAATATGACTACAAAACAAATTCAATTTATAAAATAATAGAAGACCCCGTTAAAGGAAAACAAATTAAGAAAGAAAAATTTGTACCTTTTTGTTGGGTTGGTGACCTTAGAAAATGTAACTTCTATAAGAATAGTAAAGCATTACAGAAAGAAGCTATGTCTAAAAGAGGTATTATTATAGAATCATTAAAGACGGCTGGTAATAAAAGATTAGAAAATGGTCTTTGTTATTTGGTTAAAACAACAAAAACATACAGAGACCTGGTATCCTTTTTTAAGGATGGTGGTCTAAATCCTTGGGACCGAGAAACTAGGGACTTAATAACAATATTAAGTCCTGTGGAACAATATATGGTACAAAAAGGTAAGCGTCTATTTAAAGGGTTCGAAGAGTATGATGAATTACATAGATTTGTGTTTGATATTGAGACTACGTCACTTAGGCCAGAAGACGGTAGGATGTTCCTAATAGGTATGGGTGATAATAGGGGTAATAGAAAAATCGTATACTCAAAAGACGATGAAGGAGAAAGACAAATGATTAGAGACTTCTTTAATTATATTGACGAATTAAGACCAACAATTATAGGTGGGTATAACTCGGCTTTCTTCGACTGGGAGTGGATTGTTCGTAGAGCTGAGATTTTAGGTATGGATATTAAACAAGTATCTAAAACACTAAATCCTACAGCTTCATTAAGACGAAGAGATTCGATTCTTAAGTTAGGTGCTGAAATGGAGGATTATACAGCCACACAGATGTGGGGATATAACGTAATTGATGTTGCTCACGCTGTTCGTAGAGCACAAACTATTAATTCAGACATTAAATCATGGGGTCTTAAATACATTACAGAGTTTGTAGGAGCCAATTTAGAAAATAGGGTGTATGTTGAGGGTGATAAAATTTCTAAGATTTATGAAGAAAATAAAGAATACTATTTTAATAAATCAAACGGAAAATATAAACTATGTGAGGAAGAAGGATTACATGATTTATTAAGTAGGTTTCCAAATACCTATGAAAAAATAACTGGTGAAGAGATAATTGAGAAATATCTTGGTCATGATGTTGAGGAAACTTTGGTTGTGGATGAACAATTCAATCAAGCGTCATTCCTATTGTCGACAATGGTACCAACAACGTATGAAAGGGTGTCTACCATGGGAACGGCCACATTATGGAAAACATTAATGTTAGCTTGGTCATATAAATACGGGTTAGCTATACCTTCTAAAGATGAAAAAAGACCATTTGTTGGTGGGTTATCTAAATTAGTTAAAACCGGGTACTCCACCGATGTATTAAAACTTGACTTTAGTTCTCTATATCCCTCAATACAACTAGTTCATAATGTGTTTCCAGATTGTGATATTATGGGGTCTATGGAAAGTATGTTAAAGTATTTCCGTGATACTCGTATAAAGTATAAGAAGTTAGCGTCTGAGTGGTATGGCAAGGATAAAAAGAAATCAGAATCATTCGGAAGAAAACAATTACCGATTAAGATTTTCATTAACTCAATGTTCGGTTCATTATCAGCTCCACATGTGTTTCCTTGGGGAGAGATGGATTGTGGTGAAAGAGTAACGTGTACTGGTAGACAGTATTTGAGACAAATGATTGAGTGGTTCATGGAAAAGGATTATGCCCCACTTGTATTAGACACAGATGGTGTTAACTTTTCTTGTCCTCCTGGATTGAAAGACCATAGATATGTTGGTTTAGGTCATAATGAACTTGTTATTAAAGGAAAAGAATATGTTGGTTCAGAAGCTCATGTAGCTGAGTATAATGATTTATATATGGTAGCTGAGATGGGGTTGGATACTGATGGACAATGGCCATCATGTATAAATGTAGCCAGAAAGAACTACGCTTTATTAACAGATTCAGGTAAGGTTAAATTAACAGGGAACTCGATTAAATCAAAAACATTACAACAATATTTGGTGGAGTTTATAGATGTGGGTTTAGGTCTTTTACTACATGGTAATGGTAAGGAGTTTGTTGAACACTACTATTCTTATTTAGAAAAAGTACACAATAAGGAGATTCCGTTATCTAAGATAGCTAATAAATCTAGGGTTAAATTAACTATAGATGAATATAAGAGAAGAGCTAATAAAGTTAATAAGGCTGGAAATCCTATGTCTAAAATGGCACACATGGAATTGGTGTTGGCTGAGAACTTATCTGTTAATCTAGGTGATACAATTTATTACATAAATAATGGAACAGCTATGTCACATGGTGATGTTCAGAATAAAAGGTTAAAAGATGGTGCAAAAGAGACGGTATTGAGATGTTATCGTATTGATGAGTCAGAAATGGAAAAAAACCCAGAAATGACAGGAGACTATAACGTTGCCAGATATGTTAACATGTTTAATAAAAGGGTAGAACCGTTATTAGTGGTATTCAATGAAGAGGTTAGAGGTACATTATTATGTAAGGACCCTAAAGATAGGCAATACTACACCACTAAACAATGTGGATTAATTAATGGGTTACCTAGAAGGGATGGTGACCAAGACACATTAGAGGAAATTTTAACAATAAGTGATGCTGAACATGTATTCTGGGATAAAATGGGTGAAAAACCTGAAAATTTCTTAGATAATTTAGACTTAGGATGTTTTAAGACCGTCAGAGGAGAGGATGTACCAAGTCTCGTCGGCCCAAATTAATTCTACACTACTTTGTGGACCCATATTAATTTCTTCGTACACTTCATCTATTAAACCTTTATGTGGAACTAAAGTTGTATCTGTCATAGATTTAATGTAGTGTCTATTATTTTCAGTTGGGTCTAGAGTTATAGTTACCTCATTATCCTTTGTAATGATATATCTATCATTTTTAGTGGTGTAATTAGTCCTAACAACTTTTACAGTATCTACGGCTTCGTCAGAATAAATAAGAGGTTTAGGTGACGTATTCTTATAAAGTAACTTAACCAACTCCAAAAGACCAGCTGTGATTTGTTTATATTTTAACCCTTCTACTGTTTCTAAGGAAGGAACCCCATTATAAATTACCCAATCAGTTAAACCAACAAGATGAAATTCTTCAGCTATAAATCCTATGTCATGTGAAGCGTCATGGTGCCACTGGAACTTCTTACCTTCAACTAATAATAATTTACTTATAATTTTCTCATCTAAAGGAAGAACATTAAATTTGTATTTAGCTGATGAAGCGTTTCTAAAAACCTCTCCAGTTGTCAAATCAATTTCTAAATCTGAACCAGTACCTGTAGGTATTGTTGATGGGTTTAATTGTAACGCTGAACCGGTTAATATTGGTTCTTGGTTAATAGAAACAATAACTTTGGTTCCACCTGTAGTTTCTACTGCATTGAAATTATATGTTGTGCCTGACTTATAACTAACCTTTAAGTTTTCACCCATATTAGTTGAACCCGACCATGTTACTGTCTTGTCACAATTTTGGTAGGTTTGTCTTGATATATCTATTTTAGTTTTAAATCCCATATTAAATTACGTTATATGGGTCTTGGAAAGGACGATAAGTAAGTGCTTTGTTAAGATTTTCAGCTTCACCAGCCTTTCTCTCCATCATCTTATCTTGTCTTAATCTCTCTAGTCTAAGTGTTAATTCTTCGATTAATTTAGCCTTCTCATCTGCACCTTCACTTTGTAAACTAGAATAATCCATAGTTAAATCAGCGTCTGGAACTTTTAAAGCTCCACTAAATTTACCACGGACCCTACCTAAAGTTTCTTTAGCTAAAGCTGTGAAATACCTCCTAACCCACGCTTTTGCTGGAGGATTTAAAGCCGACCATTGCATTTCCTCTAATGGTGCATCAGACGGAAGTCTAACAACATCAGGATTCTCATCCAAACACTTATCCCTATTTTCGTTGGTGTCGTAATACCAGTACCAAACCCTAGAATCGTTCACATCTATATTACCAAAGTCAAAAGCCCCTCCAGGTGTATTGTAAAGGTGAAGAAATTTAGTACCATCTGGACCACCAGTAATTCTATATGTTAGTTCAGACCCAATAAGTCTATTTTTAAGGTTACGGTCACCCATTCTAAGTAAAAGGTCATATGCTGGCATCATATAGTAAGAACCCACTATACCTACCTGAGCACTACCACCCAAACCACCACCAAGGCCAATACCACCTAAACCACCAAACCCACCCATAAACGGGTCAATTAACATCTCATTAAGTTCCGGTCTTGTAAACCATAGAACCTCATTTATTTCTCTATGTGCCGGTATTTGATAAATTTGTTGTCCTCTAATTAAACTTACATAATCTTTCTTAAGTTCCCATGGTCCACCCGCTTGTAATCCTACAATTTTAGAATAAGCGTAAGTAAAAGATGTTTCCCAGTCTAAACTTCTAGTCATAAAAGCTTTAGTAAGGTCAGCCTCATCTATGTTAATGTCATATATTGATGACCATTGATTTTCGATTAACCAATCTTGAACGTACATACCATAATCTAATACAGCAAGGTCAAGTAATGAATCTAACATCTCATCCTCTAATTCAACACCAACTAAGGGTGCCCCTAATTGATGACGGGCTCTAGTGTATAGTACGTTTCTTTCTGCGTTAGTAATTGATGCCATGGTATTTTATTTATAAATATTCTTTATTGATAAATATCCATTATAATGACAACCCACCTAATATTTCTTTTAGTACGTCATCATCACCTATATTATCACCCATAACGGTATCGATAACACTCTTTTTATTCTCCAGCATTTTATATATTACTAACTCTATTGTGTTTTCATATATTGGGTAAAGTATGGAAACATTTTTCTTTTGTCCTATACGAAAAGCTCTATCTTCAGCTTGTGAATGTTCTGACGGTACAAAACTAAGGTCAGACATAATAACCACTTCAGCTTCAGTTAACGTTATACCTACACCACCAGCTTTTAAGTTGGATATAAATACTTTTATATTTGGGTCATTTTGGAATCTATCTATCGATTCTTGTCTATTTTCCTTTTTCATAGAACCATGTAACACCACAGAATTATCTTTAAATATTTCATGCATTTTCATTAATGGGTCTGTAAAATTTGTAAAAACTATTACCTTTTTATCTTGTTCTAAAGATTGGTTAATAAGGTCACAAGTTAGTTCTATCTTTTCATTAGCTATAATTTGTCTAACACGCATTAATTTTGATAGGTGCATAGCTAGACCAGAATCCTCATTATCCCTAGTCCAGGTTTTATAGTTACCCATCTCAGCATGGTACGCTTTAGATGATAGATATTGGTATATTGGTGTTATAATTTTATCAGGTAGGTCAACAGCTTCGGATTTAAGACGTCTAAGTACTTTTTGTTTTGTGCGGTCTCTAAGTTCTTCTAGGTTAGAAGACCCGCTTGTATTCCATATCTTTCTACCACCAGCAGCTGTAAATTGATGTCCGTCACAATATCTGGTAACGTAACCAATCCAATTTTTCGCTACACGACTTTCCACTAAGTTAAGTAAATTATAATAATTCATTGGTCTTGACGTCATTGGTGTTCCAGTTAATAACCACAATCTATTAATTTTTGAAACCATGTGATTAATTAATTTAGTACGTTTAGCTTTAGTATTGGAAACGTAGTGAGCCTCGTCAATAATTACCAAATCAAATCCTTGTTTTAAAATATGACTATGGTCATCCCTACCCTTAGGAACTAAGTGAAAGTTTTTAAGAATGTCGTAATTCATAATAACATACTTCCCATCTTCCCATTTTTTACCATCAACAATACCTACCGGTTCATCAGTATAATGCTCAATCTCCCGTTTCCAATTTAATTTAAGAGAAGCTGGACATACGACTAATATTTTTTCAGATTTACAAATTATAGAAGCCATAATAGCCGAACCAGTTTTACCCAACCCCATATCGTCAGCTAGAATGTATTTGTCATTGGAAACTAGTTTTTCTACAGCGACCCTCTGATGGTCAAACGGAGGTCTATTTGAAAATAAAGAATAGTCGATAACTTTTATTTTTTTATCTGAAGGTATTACTTGTGATTTCGGTAACCACATTGATTGTAACTCCTGTTGTTCTGTTATTTTCCCCCAAATATGGAATGACTTATTTGAGGTAATTAGTATTTTTTCCACCCATACCTTATCAGGCTTAACCACTAAATAATTCTCTTCCATCAACTGCTCACCATAATAATTATCGATATCTACCCATTTACGCGCTATTTTAGGTACGACATCTTTATTGTCGATAATATAGTTTGCTTGTTTTCTAGTTAGCTTATAGTGTTTACTTTGTGACCTACACTTCATGTCCAAAATATAGTTATTGGCACCGGTATAGGTTTGTAAAATTTTGTAAGCCTCCCTCTCAGGTATTTTAATATCCAAAATTATAATTTTTACTCTATCAATATACGAAAGTTGTGGATATTTATAAATAAAAATACACAATATGTCTAATAAAAAAATACCGATTACCAGAAATAGTATGTTCTTTGGTTCAGAAGACTTTAAACTTCAGGAGAATATGGGTATGGAATGGTTACACGGGTGGTTAAATTTTAGTCTTGTACTATATAGTGTTGACCGAGAAAAGACAGATAATGATGATGTTTACGGTGAAGCGTCACCAGGTGACATTAGGTTCTACCCCCCAGTGGAATTTAAAGCGTATGTTCAGATAGCCGAACCAACAAACACATCATATTCTAATGGTCTAGCTAGATATAATGAACCTGGTAATTTAAGGGCTAGTGTATATATGCGACATTTGAAAGAATTAGATATAGATATACGTTACGGTGATTATATTGGCTATGTTGAAACAGAGGACCGGGTTAGGTATTATAATGTGGTTAATGATGGTAAAGTCACTTCTGACTTAGCACATACAATAGGTGGGTATAAAGCGTTTTATAGAACAATAGTTTGTTCACCCGTTCAGGGAGACGAATTTAAAGGAATATAGATAATGGCGATACCAAAGAAAATTAAAAAAACATTAAATATGTATCCCCCTGTTCAAAACCAGGGACATTACCCTTCTGGTTATAATGGATACACCACACCTGAAAGGAGGGAACAACTAGCTGAATTTATAACTAAAGATGGTACATTTTTACCTAAAAGTGTTTTACACGCTGATTTAGATTTAGGAATGTTAGAGTTTGTTAAAACTGAATTACAGACAGTTCTTAACGGTAATGAAATACCTGTAATGGATAAGATACTAACAATTCAAAGATGGGGTGAATTCGCGACTGATTGGAAGTTTGTTGACCAAGATGAGAATGTTAAATTACCATTTGTTTCTGTAATTAGACAACCAGAGGTACAATACGGTACTAACCCATCACTACAGTACACCATACCAAACAGAAAGACATTTCATTACGTTAAAGTTCCTACATGGGACGGAACAAGAAAAGGGGTAGACCTATATAAGATACCACAACCTGTTCCGGTAGATATGGTGTATGAAATTAAAGTTGTTTGTAATAGAATGAGAGACCTTAATCAGTTTAACAGGACTGTGTTACAGAAATTCACATCTAGACAAGCATATACATTCGTAAAAGGACACTACATCCCAATTATCCTGGAAAGTGTTAGTGATGAAAGTCAAATTTCTGATTTAGAGAGTAGAAGATATTACTTACAAACATATAAACTACAATTACAAGGGTTTTTAATTGACGAAGAAGAGTTTGAGGTTATGCCAGCTATTACCAGGGCTATGACTATGATGGAACTTGATGAACCTATTGTTCGTAGAAATTACGATACTATTTGTGATTCAGAAGATGAAGCTTACCCAGGAGCTGGTTCAGGATGTATCGACCCGTCAGCTGCTAATTATAATAATACATTACAATTTGACTGTTCTGGTGTACAAGGTGGAGTAGATTATAGTTGCTGTTGTTATAATGCAGGGTGTCAAGACCCAACAGCGTTTAATTATGTTTCAGGAGCATGTTTCTCAGCCACTTGTTGTTATATCTCTGGATGTACGGACCCACTAGCGTGTAACTATTCAGGTGCATGTTTTGATGATGGTAGTTGTTTCTATAATCCAGGTTGTACTAACCCAGCAGCATGTAATTATGACCCATCAGCGTGTTCTGACGATGGTAGTTGTTGTCTAGACTATGGGTGTATGGACCAAGCAGCATGTAATTACGACTCAACAGTTTGTTGCCCTGACGATAGTTGTTGTTATATTTCTGGATGTACGGACCCACTAGCGTGTAATTATTACTCACCTTGGACAGCGTACACAACTAATACGTGCTCTGATTTGACAGATACTGGATTAGTTACTACCTCTGTAACCAATCAATATAGTTGGTTCACTGTAAATGACCCAACAGCTACATTTATGGATTACTACTTTAGTTATGTTGGAGGTTCTGGAGGATATGGTATCTGCCCAGGTACGCCTGGTACAGGTGGTACTTGGTCTTCATCTTATCAACTGGCACATTTATATATTAAGCAATCAGGCACGACTTTACCAGGGGAGTATACAACAGTTGATACTTTAGTAGATGCCTTAAACGCACTAGGTTATAACACAATTACATCATCTCTTACTCTACTTGAGATAAGTACTATATTATCTGTATCTGGTGCTGGGGTGGTGTCCATGTGGACGAATTGTAGTTGTGAGGGGATGATAACCTATTCTGCATGTTGTGATGATGGTAGTTGTTGTTACATAACAGGCTGTATGGACCCAACAGCTTGTGATTATGAACCACAAGCTTGTTGTTCTGGAGACTGTTGTTATATTACCGGGTGTATGGACCCTCTAGCCTGTAATTATTTATCAGGTGCATGTTGTGGAGATTTTAGTTGTTGTTATATTACTGGTTGTACAGACCCTTCCGCTATAAATTATAACCCTGATGCGTGTTGTGATACTGGATGTTGTTATATTTCTGGTTGCACTGACGCTGTCGCTTGTAACTATGTGTCGGGCTCTTGTTTCCCAACTGAATGTTGTTATGTTACTGGATGTACTGACCCCTCCGCTTGTAATTATTTATCAGGTGCGTGTTGTGATGTTGGATGTTGTTATGTTACAGGCTGTATGGACCCAGATGCTTGTAATTATTTGTCAGGTGCGTGTTGTCCTGACAGTAGCTGTTGTTATATTACAGGGTGTACAAATTCTGGGGCTACAAATTATAACCCTGACGCATGTTGTGATGTTGGGTGTTGTTTCATTACAGGATGTACGGACCCCGCTGCTTGCAATTATGTTTCGGGTTCTTGTTTTCCTACTGACTGTTGTTATATCTCCGGATGTACTGACCCTGCAGCTTGTAATTATGTTTCAAATTCATGTTGTCCAACCGAATGTTGTTATATTACAGGGTGTACCAACCCATTAGCCTGTAATTATTTATCAGGTGCATGTTGTGATTGTAACGGTGAACCCGTAGGTACATTTAACTCCGGATGGAGTGCTTGTTGTTGTACTGTGGAAGGTTGTACGGACTCGGATGCTTGTAATTATAATCCTGTTGCTTGTTGTGACGACAGTAGCTGTTGTTATATTACTGGATGCACCGACCCAAGGGCGTCCAACTATGTTCCAGACGCATGTTGTGATGATTGTGGTTGTGTATATACAGGAGTAACTGGATGTATAGTTAGTGGAAATTGCAACTATAATCCTCTAGCTATATTTGATTGTAATGGTCACCCAGCTGGAAGCAATCAACCGGGATGGAGTGCTTGTTGTTGTAGTATAGAAGGTTGCCCAGACCCATTAGCGTGTAATTATTTATCAGGTGCATGTTGTAGTTGTAATTGTTGTTATTGGGAAGGTTGTACAGACCCTGCAGCTTGTAATTATGTTTCGGGAGCTTGTTGTGATGATGGTAGTTGTTACATTCTAACTGGATGTACCGACCCATACGCGGTTGATTATAATGCATTAGCTTGTCTTGATTGTAACGGTGACCCCGTAGGAACATTTAATCCAGGTTGGAGTGGTTGTTGTTGTTATATTGGTGGTTGTCCAGACCCTGCTGCTTGTAACTATAACTGGTCGTCTTGTGCTGATGACGGTACCTGTTGTTTCATTACTGGATGTACCGACCCTACAGCTATAAATTACAATCCTGACGCTTGTTGTGACAACTGTACTTGTGAATACGATAATGATTGTGTAGACCCAACAGCATGTAATTATGACATTGAGGCTTGTTGTGATATAGGAGAGTGTTGTTACGATAGTGGTTGTATGGATAATTATCCTGGAGCTTGGCCCGATATAAATGGAAATGGAAGTGACGGATTACCTTGTACATGGCCTTGTGTATTTGGGTATAACACATATAACTTCGACCCAATAGCTTGTTGTTCTTGTGATTGTTGTTACTATCAAGGTTGTACAGACCCAGGAGCCACAAATTACACAACCTTAGCCTGTGCTGATTGTAACGGTCAATGGATAGATAACCCAACTTATGTTACTAGTTCTGGTTGGAATAATTGTTGTACGTATTAGAATAAAAAATAAAAAGATTAATAGATGTCATATTGTAACGACCCATTAGCGTGTAATTTTAGCTCAACATCCTGTTTTAGTGAAGATTGTTGTTATACAAAAGGATGTATGGATAACGCATTCGGATTAAATAATGACATTAATGGTAACGACATGAATGGTGTTGCATGTCCATACCCATGTTCAAACGGTTTCTTTTGGGATAATTACGACCCAGCAGCTTGTTGTGAAGGACATTGTTGTAAAAATTTGGGTTGTATGGACCCGACAGCGTATAATTACGACCCGACAGCGGATTGTGATGACGGTAGTTGTTGTTCAATAACTGGATGTACTGACACTACCACTGGATTATATCCAGATATTTTTGGTAATGGTATAGATGGTACACCTTGTTCTTGGCCTTGTATTAATGCTACCGGATTTACAGGATACCAGGAGAATAGTTACAACCCTGATTCTTGTTCGGATTTGGGATGTACTGAAATAGCTGCAATATACGGTTGTATGGATGAAGATGCGTTTAATTATTATGCTGGAGCTACAGAACCTTGTAATAATGTTACAAATCTTTGTTTTGGTGACTTATCTGGAAATACACAACAAATATACGACCCGTCTGGTTTGGGATATAACATATCTGGGTGTTGTTGTTGTTATATTGGTGGTTGTACAGACCCTACAGCTTGTAACTATTTGTCTGGAGCTTGTTATGATAACGGTTCTTGTACAGGTCTTTTTGGTTGTACAGACCCAACTGCATGTAATTATAATAGTTTAGCTACTTGTGATGATGGTAGTTGTATTTTATCGTCTGGATGTACTGACCCAACAGCTGCAAATTATACCGCTAGTGCTTGTACAAATGACGGTAGTTGTTGTTATATAGGTTGTATGGATAGTACAGCGGTTAACTTCCTAGCAATTAATTGTGTTGATGACGGTAGTTGTTGTTACGATGGATGTACCGACACTACAGCCTGTAACTATAACCCAACCGCTTGTGTTGATGACGGTAGCTGCTTAACAAATTATGGTTGTATGGATGGGTTGACTCCCGCACTTAACTACGACCCAACAGCCAATTGTCCCGACACTTGTTGTTATGTGAGTGGTTGTACAGACCCAACCTCATTAAATTATAACCCTTTAGCTTGTTTGTCAGGTACTTGTTGTTATTCCTATGGATGTACCGACCCATTAGCTTGTAATTATGACCCAGCAGCTGATTGTAATGATGGTAGTTGTTGTTATACTTGTGGATGTACAGACAATCCAGCAACTAGTACAATCCCAAATAATGACGATACTATAACTGGATTTGCAGTGGGACCCTTTAATTATAACCCATCAGTACCACTTACTTGTGATGACGGTACTTGTTGTTATAGTGCCGGTTGTCCGGACATATCTGCATTAAATTACGAACCATGGGCTTGTTATGATGATGGTAGTTGTATTGCGATTGTTTATGGTTGTATGGACGTACTAGCTTGTAACTATTACCCGGGGGCATCTATTGATGATGGTAGTTGTGTGTATGGGGGTTGTATGGATTCTACCGCATTTAACTTTGACCCAACAGCGACATGTTCAGCAGATACTTGTTGTTATATAAGTGGATGTACTGACCCAACAGCTGCCAATTATAATTCTTTAGCGTGTTGGTCTGCAGACACTACTTGTTGTTATTCTGGGTGTACTAACCCATTAGCATGTAACTATGACCCAACGGCTTGTACTGATGATGGTTCATGTCATGATATTTTCGGTTGTACTCAACCAACAGCATTTAATTATGAACCATTAGCCAATTGTAACCAAGGTTGTTGTTACTTTTCAGGTTGTACAGACGCAACAGCGTATAATTATGAGCCAACATCATGCTTTAATATTGGATGTTGTTACGATGCGGGATGTACGGACCCACTATATTGTAATTACGATGAGTGGGCTTGTTACGATAACGGTACCTGTTGTAATACAAGTGGTTGTACAAATAATATTGGGACATTTAATTATAACCCTGCAGCTTGTTGTGATTGTAACAATGACCCATCTGGGACATTTAACTCTGGATGGAGCGCTTGTTGTTGTACCGTAGAAGGATGTACGGACCCAACAGCTGTTAATTACGATGCCACTGCATGTTCTGACGACGGTTCCTGTAGTTATGACATTTCCGGATGTACAAACACTGGGGCTACAAATTATAATCCATCAGCTACTATAGATGATGGTAGTTGTTTCTTATATGGATGTACAAACACTGGGGCTACAAATTATAATCCATCAGCTACTATAGATGATGGTAGCTGTGACTATTGTTCGTTGTTTACAGCAATAATATCAGCAACCACTTGTACTTCTGGTGGTTCTGGTACTACATTATGTACAGGTACTATTGTAGCAACAGCTAGTGGAGGGTCTTCATCATATACCTACCAAGTAGTTGATACTTTCGGAGTACTTCAAAACCCATTAGCTTTATGTATTGGCTACTATAGTGTCACAGTTACAGACACAGTTTATGGTTGTACAGATTCTATAAGTGATGTGACCATTGGGTATGCTGGATGCACAGACCCATTAACTATGAACTATGACCCAAACGCAACTTGTGATGACGGTTCTTGTGTTGCGTGTCTTAATGGATGTTTGGATGATGGTTGTTGTACAGATGGTACCGTAAATGTGGTTGGTACACCGTGCCCTAACGGAACCGTTCCTGGAACAGAAACATGGCATTTATGTCCAACAACAGGGGTAGATTGTACCACAACAACACTATCATACAATTCACCATATCTTCTATATATAAGTGGACTCACAGCTGTTAATCTTTATGCTTCTGCTAATAGAGATGATGGTTCGTGTATATATCGTAACTGTTTAGACCCTACATCGGGTAATTACAACTATACAGGAGATGCTCCTGCACTTAGGTTAGATTGTATTGGTGATGGACCAACAGGTTCTACTATTGGTGATACCAGTTGTTGTTGTTACGGTACCTCACCTATGCCACCATATCTTCCTTGTTGTCTGCCAGGAAATACAAGTGTACCTGATATTATATTCGAAACCTTTATTGAGGCAAAGTCTTGGTATACTTGTGCCACCTCTCCGTCTGGTGAAGTTGTTAATGACTGTATTTGTCCTATAACTCATATGGACCCTAAAGGTCTAAGTATTACATCTTTAGTCGGCATTGAAGGATTCGTTAATTTAACTACATTGGTTTGTAGTAGTAATTTACTAACAAGTCTTGATTTAACCGGGAATGTCTTTTTGACCACGTTGTATACCCAGTACAATCTACTCACCAGTATTGACATATCCACTTGTATTCTATTATATAGGTTAGATTGTCAAAACAATCAACTCACATCGCTCGATGTAAGTACTAATGTGGTTTTAAATAGTTTTCGTTGTGAGAATAATCAACTCACAAGTCTTGATGTAAGTAATAATGTTGCTTTAAGTTATTTTAGATGTGATTCTAATCAACTCACAAGTCTTGATGTAAGTACTAATGTGGGTTTAAGTACATTTTTATGTAATTCCAATCAACTCACAAGCCTTGATGTAAGTACTAATACTAATTTATCGTTTTTGTGGTGTCAAAGCAATCAACTCAGCAGCTTGGATGTAAGTTCTAATACTGCTTTAACTACATTGAGTTGTTATTCCAATCAACTCACAAGCCTTGATGTAAGTAATACTACTGCTTTAACTAATTTATTTTGTGGAATTAATCAACTCACAACGATTGATGTAAGCGATAGTACTAGTTTAAATCAATTGCAATGTAACAATAATAACCTCACCGTCATTAACCTGGGGTCAGGGATAACAATATCTGGGTTTCTTTTACAAGCTACAGGTAATCCTGGTATGGTAATAAAGGTTGGTAGTGCTGCTAGAGTAACCCTAGCTAATATAGAATTTATTCCAGGAACTAATTTTGATGTGGGAACTACAATTACCATTTAACTAGTATTCACCATATACGTCTTTTTTAGGGGAACACTTATCTAGTATAAGTCTTTCTACAAAGGCAAACATTTTAAGTCCATTCTCATTACAATATTTTTTTAATATTTTATGTACTTCGGGCTTAATTTTAAGGTTTTTTATGGGTTTTGTCTTATTCATGCCTATAAGGTAGAAAAAAGTCTTACTTTTTACATACTTAATCCAAAATAGATTTTAAAACCCCCTTCTTTTCAACAAGACAAATATATTTATTATAAAATAAAATGAATAAACAACAACTAAAAAATTAACAGATGGCAAATAATTCAAACAGAGTTTTCGTTTCACCAGGTGTATATACCTCAGAAAAAGACCTAAGTTTTGTATCTCAAAGTGTTGGAGTAACTACGCTAGGGTTAGCTGGTGAAACACTAAGAGGACCAGCATTCGAACCGATTTTTATCAGTTCATATGGTGATTTCTCTACGTATTTCGGTGGTGTAAGCCCAGAAAAATATACAGACACCCAAATACCTAAGTACGAATTAGGGTATATTGCAAAAGCATACCTACAACAATCAAATCAATTGTTTATAACTAGAGTATTAGGTTACTCAGGATATGACGCGGGACCATCTTGGTCAGTTGTTACTTTAGGTGATATAAACTGTGCGACATTAGCACATGTATGTACAACACCAGTGACACAACTTACTTGTTGTGGTGGTATTACAGGAGCTACTCCACAATGTGGTGACCAATTAGGTGCCTCAGTTTCAGTAACATTTGACGGATTAACAGGGACGTATAAACCAACAGTAGTTGGATGTACTCCAACGTTTGATGTTGTGGATTGTGTTATTGCAACAGAAGCTGCTAGTGGACCAGACACCTTCTTAGCTGATAGAATGGATAGTACCATTGAGTTATATAATGGTTCTACAACAACATTAAGAGCTGACATTAATTTAATGTTAACTTCTTATGCTGGTAACTTAGCCGGTTTGACTTGGGGAGCAGGTTCAATATATACAGGAACGTCTACTGCTTTTGTTTACGGTTGTAATAAATTCGATGAATGTAACAATAACGTACCCAATTATCCAGACAACGCTACAATGCCTTCAACGGACGTATGGTACAATTACTTATCTGGAAGAACAACGGATAGATTGTGTTCAGTTTGTAATGATAAATGTGATGATAAAAATGATAGTTGGACATATAACTTCTTTGATTACGATGAAATAAATCAACGATATAATGGTAAATCTGTAACAGTTACTTTATCAAACGCTGTTGGTGCTGCTACAAGTCCTCTATACCTTTCTAATTTATCTGTAACAACATGTGATTTACAAGGTGATACGTGGTGTGAATACCATAATCAAGTTGTCGCAACTTTCCGTTCAAGAGGTGAAAGTACATTAACCTCTGGTGGACCAGTTTATGTTATTACAGGAACTACCGACGTTACATTTGATTGTACGGGTTCTACTTGGACACAAGTAGGAAATGACCCATTCCATAGCTTTGGGATTAAGACCAAAGATAGTTCAGGTGTATCAAGAACATTCGAGACATCAATGAGTGAGTCTAGTAAAAATTACGTCAAGAGAGTATTCGGTATACAACCATTTGATAGAGACGCTGTTGAAATTCCTATTTTTGTGGAAGAGGCTTACCCTAAAATGTTAACACATTACTGGAAGAAAGGGTACATTAAAGGTCTAAGGTGTGAATTACAAGCTTTACCATCTTTTAGAGCTGCAAATAATACAAATACACTTGGGTTCTACCAGGAACAATGGCAAACACCAAGTACACCATGGTTAGTGTCTGAATTACGAGGTTTTAAAGTACTACAATTATTTAGATTTATTACAATACCTGATGGTAACGCTGCGAACAGTACAGTTAAAATGTCTATTTCAAATATTAGTTTTGATAGAAGAGAATTTGATATATTAGTTAGAGATTTTTATGACACAGATGAAAGACCTTCAGTATTAGAAAAATACTCTAGATGTAGTATGAACCCATCATCTAACAATTATGTTGGTAAGAAGATTGGTACGTCAGATAGTATGTACGAATTAAATAGTAGATACATAATGTTAGAGATGAATCCAGAAATTGAAATGGATGATAACATGTGGGACGCACTACCTTGTGGATTTGAAGGATATCAATTTAGACAATACGCTAACAGAAAAAACCCAACGGTTCTTTATAAAACAAAATATGACACTCCGGGTGAAGTTATTTATAATCCACCGTTTGGAGGTGTTCCATCTGGAAGTAACCAAATATTAAGTGGTGGTGATAAACTTAGAAAGACTTACTTAGGTATATCAGATACTGTAGGTATAGACCCAGATTTCTTTGAATACCACGGAAAACAAGCACCAAATGATAAGTGTGCTGACCCTTCTGGAAACGATTGGCCGTGTTTAACACAAGGTTATCACTTAGATATGAACGCTACTTGTGCATTGACGATGGGTGAACTTTGTAGAACTATTAACTGTGGATGTCCTCCTGGGGCACCTACAGGTACAACCAACCAATTTGTTGTTGGAGACGCTCCATTTAGTTCAGAACCTACACTTAGTACAGACCCTTACTTTAGGTTACAATCTAGAAAGTTTACTGTAGCACCTTACGGAGGATTTGATGGTTGGGACATATATAGAAAAATTAGAAGTAATGGTGATTTATATAGAAGAGGTCAAACAGGTTACTTAAACGGAGCTTGTATAACATCAGAATATCCAAACGCTAGTGGAGATGGTTCATTCAAACCAATCGGTACATTAGATGGTAGTACGGATTATTACGCTTACTTAGACGGTATGTTGACATTCTCAAACCCAGAAGCTGTAAATATTAACATATTTGCTACTCCAGGTATTGATTACGTTAACAACAGTAACTTGGTTGAAGAAACTATCGAAATGATTGAGTCTGATAGAGCTGATTCACTTTATGTGACAACTACTCCAGACTATAACGTTTTTGTATCTACACCTAGTGACCCTAATAGTATAATTTCCCCATCAAATGCTGTGAATAACTTAGAAAATGTTGGTCTTGATTCTAACTATACAGCAACTTATTACCCATGGGTACTTAATAATGACCAAGAAAATAATGTAAGGTTATTCATACCTCCAACATATGAGGTTATGAGAAATATTGCATTAACAGACAACATCTCGTTCCCTTGGTTCGCTTCAGCTGGTTATACCCGTGGTATTGTAAACGCGGTAAAAGCTAGAAAGAAACTTACTCTAGACGAAAGAGATACACTATATCAAGGTAGAATTAATCCAATTGCTACATATTCTGATTCAGGAACTATCATTTGGGGTAATAAAACCTTACAAGTTAAATCTTCAGCTCTAGATAGAATTAATGTAAGAAGATTACTATTACAAGCTAGAAAACTTATATCGGCTGTTGCGGTTAGATTGTTATTCGAACAAAATGACGAACAAGTTAGAAACGAATTCTTAGATTTAGTTAACCCAATTTTAGACTCTATTAGAAGAGAAAGAGGTTTAACCGACTTTAGAGTTGTATTATCTGACGACCCACAACTGATTGACCAAAACACTCTAGAAGGTAAAATCTATGTTAAACCTACTAGGTCATTAGAATTCATTAGTGTTGAGTTCCTAATTACTCCGACAGGAGCATCATTTGAAAATATATAAACAATATTATGACAAAATTTAAAGTTAATAAAAAAGTAATGTTAGAGGGGTTAGGTCTTGGTTCTAGTGGAACCAAGACATACGCCTCAAAACCTCAGGAGATAGTTGTTTCAGAATCTCAATTATCAAGATTGTTAGAAATGACTAGAGCTTACGAAGAAGAAAGTTTCGAACAAATAGTACCGGGAGACCAAGGAGACATTCATTTTCATGAAGAAGATGAAGATATTTTTGACGAATATGGTGATATGTCTAGTGTTGAAGATACTGATATGACCTTAGAGTCTGACATTAGAGGTTTAATCCATAAAACACGTTTACAAGAGTTAGAAATGATTATAGGTGACGTACACTCTACAATTAGAGAGGCTATTGTAACTGAAAGAATCTCAGGACTTAATAGACGTGATTATCTATTAACAGAACAAGGTCAGTACGATAGAAATCCTGGTATTGCAGCAGCTGAAGGGATTGAGAATGTAATTAACGGTATAAAAAAAGCTTATGATTATGTTAAAGACCCAACAACTAAGAAAAAAATATGGAATACATTAACTAAGTTAAATAACTTTATGACAGTAACCGCTGAGTTAATTGGTTCTGGTGCGTCACAAACAAGACCACGACCAACATCATCAATCACAAACCCGTTGCCTTACCCTGAAATAGAAGTACCGGAAGAGTTAGAAGATATTGACGACGATTTATAAAACTACATTGTAATAGAAAAGGTCCTTTCGGACCTTTTTTTATTTTATAAGTTTACCACCATTACCTAATATTAATAGGAATATCATTGGAGCTAATACTGGGGCTTTTATTAAGTGAACAAAAATATATATGTTTAACCACCATTGTGTTGGTTCAGTCGCTCTCTTTTTTTCAGACTCTAAATATTGTTCTGTAATTTCTTCTTTATTTACCTGTAAGAAGATTAACATTAAGATTTGTGAAAGTATTAAGTAAGAGATTAAGTAGGTTAACATAGGTTTAAGTTTTAATGGTTAGTGTTTTTGTTCTGAATTCTAATACAAAGATAATTAATATATTTTTAATGGCCAAACGATTAGACCTTTTTTATTAGATAAATATATTTATATTATATGAAAAGAACTATTATAGTTAACGATAAACAATCCAAAAGGTTACATGATTACCTTATGGAACATAAAATAGATAGTAATATTGTTAGAGCTTATTCATTTGATTGGGACGACAACATTATGAATATGCCTACAACAATTAAATTATTACAAAATATTAATGGGGAGTGGACTCCTGTCGATGTGTCAACCAATAAGTTTGCTCAGGTTAGAAATGATGAAGACTATAAATTAGATGACGATGCTTTTATTAATTTTAGAGAAGATGAGAGTTTTATGGGTGATTTAAAGATAGCAATAGAAAACGAAGACTTTGCCCCATCTTTTGAAAAATTTAAAGAGGCTTTATTATACGCTAACCCAATTTCAATTATTACAGCTAGGGGACATACACCAAAAGCTATAAGAGAAGGTATGAACTTTGTTGTTGCAAATACATTCACGGAGGATGAAATTATGTCAATGGTTAACAACATCATTGAACGCAACCCAGAAGTGTCGGGAGGGTCACCGATAGATGTGTTAGACTTCTATTTAGACAGTCATGAGTACCACCCCGTATCGTCAAAAGAATTTTCTGATAGATTCGGAACTGAGTACGGTTCAGCATCAAATCCAGAAGAAAATAAAAAGATAGCCTTTAGAGACTATGTGGGTAGAGTTATTGAAAGTACAAGAAAAATGATAGAAGGAGATTATGTAGGACTGTCAATAGGGTTTAGTGACGATGATTTAGGTAATATAGAAGCTATGGAAAGTTTTATTGATGAGGAATTAAAATATGAGTTCCCCGAGGTTAATTTTACTATATACGATACTTCTGAAGGAGGCAAAAATAAAATAGTTATTAAAAAAGCTTAATAGTATTAATTGCTTTTTATATATTATATATAATTAATATTTATATAATTATTTAAGTATTAAAGGGCTATATTATAGTATAAGAAAAATACACATATCAAGTAAAGAGTAAATTTTAAAAGATTCTAAATGGTCCACGTCTGTTTTTCTAGTTAGATGATATTTATAATTAAGAAACAATAAGGGTTATTAAAGACCCAACAACAAAAGAACAAAAATAATGGCTGATTTATTGATGAAAATGCCGATTCCCTACGAACCAAAGAAAAAGAATCGGTTTATATTAAGATTTCCATCTTCACTTGGAATTAACGAATGGTACGTAGAAAGTACTTCTAGACCAACAATTAATATTGGTTCAGTAGAAATACCTTTCTTAAACACATCAACTTATGTTGCTGGTAGATTTACGTGGAATACGATTTCTGTAACATTTAGAGACCCAATTGGACCTTCAGCTGCACAAGCACTTATGGAATGGACAAGATTACACGCTGAGTCAGTAACTGGTAGAATGGGTTACGCTGCAGGGTATAAGAAAGATATTGATTTAGAGATGTTAGACCCTACAGGTGTTGTTGTTGAAAAATGGATATTACAAGGTTGTTTCTTAACTGACGTTAACTTTGATAGTTTAGGATATAGTGATGAAGGGATAGCTACTATATCAGCGACACTTAGACCAGACCGTTGTATATTGGTGTATTAATTTTTTAAAGATAAAATATAACCTTAGGGTTAAACTTAGTTAAAGTTTCATATAATATATGGAACTTTTTTCTTTGCATGTATTTACAAATATATACAATAACCGACATTTAAGGTAAATACTAAAATTATGGAACCAACAAATACACAAATGCAAGAAGGTCTAGGGGATAATATACCTTATGACGTTATTGAATTACCTTCTAAAGGTTTATTTTATAGAAACAAGAAAGCTTCTGTTAAGGTAGGGTATCTTACCGCTGCTGACGAAAATATTATTATGTCACAGAATCTAGTTCAGTCTGGAGAGATGATTGATGTTCTTTTAAGAGCTAAGATAATGGAACCGGATGTTGTTGTTCAGGAATTATTAGAATGTGATAAAGAAGCTATATTAATATTCTTAAGAAATACAGCTTATGGTTCTAGTTATAAAATCACTTTAATTGACCCAGAAACTAAGAAAACATTCGAAGCGGATGTGGACATTTCACAAATGAAGACTAAAGAGTTTGATTTACAATCTGACCCTAATGGTAATTTCTCGTTTGACTTACCGGTATCAAAGGTTGGAATTAAATTTAAATTTTTAAATGGTTTGGAGGAAGCTGAGTTAACGGCATTACCTAAACAATATAGTGGTAAACAAGTCGCTCCACTAGCTACTAAAAGATTAGAGAAACAGATTATGGAAATATCGGGTGAAAAAGACCCAGGTATAATAGCACAGAGAATCCAAACGATGCCTATTAAAGATTCACAAGAACTAAGAAAATACATAAATGATAATCAACCAGGTCTGGACCTGAATTATTCTATTACCGCGCCGTCAGGCAACCAAGTGAGCACAAGACTTTCATTTGGGTCCGCCTTTTTTCGTCCTTTCTTCGGAGTATAGGCGAGCACTACTCGAAGAAATTTATTACCTAGTTAAGCACGCTAACTTTACCTACCATGATGTGGTACGTATGCCTATTTTTGAAAGAAGATTTTTTATTGATAAGATGTCTGAGGAATTCAGGAAACGAAATGAAAAAGTAGAGGAAATGAGGAATAAGAGAAACCAGTAGGTAGATATTTATATTTAAACAACAGATATGTTTAAATTAACAATCCAACTCTATATTGAACAGATACTATCTGGGTCTAAGTCATATTTGGCTTCACACCCGGAATTAGGAGTGCCTGTAGGTATCTTTAATTATAAAGACGAACCGGACTACGAATCTCGAGTAAAATCCATTAAAAAATACGGAAGTAAAGGTAATCCATTATCTAGAGAACTTGCCAAATTATTTGGGGTTTACAATATTTTACCATCATATCAGTCTGCGGACGACTTAAGGTTAACCATAGAAGCGTTAGAAAATATTGAGAAGAGAACAACCAAACAAAATCAATTACTTGAAAAACAACAGGCTCTATTAAAGGAAACTCAAAAAATAGGGGGAAAATATGGTCAGGATTTAAAAAACCAAAACAAAACTAATACAGCTATTAGTGAGACAATGAGGGTCCACAATACATTGCTTGGCTCAAATCTTGACTACATTACCCAATTTCAACATGAACAGAATAAATTAGTTCCATTAGCACAAAGACTAAAAGACGCTTCAGAATTCGAGGGTAGTATACGTAAGTCGGCTATTAAAGACCTTGGGATACAAGGTGACCTTCAGAAGTCAGTTAGTCAAAATATGATGGAAGCTAGTATAGAAGCTGCTAGATTCGGTATAGATTCTAAGGACATAATAGATGTATTGGCATCACTAAGTCGAGAAGTGGGTCGTAATTTATTAATATCTGATGAAACTATGTCTCGTTTAGCTGTATTTAGTGAAGTTACGGGGTTGATGGCAAATGGAACTGCTAGAATGATGGAGGGTTTTGACACTATGGGGTTAGGTATTGATGCTGCCATAGATAAAGGCCTAGAGATGAGGAGTGTTGCCGTTGGTATGGGTGTTAATGTCGGTAAGTTTATGGAGACCGTTTCCTCGAACATGAATGTAATTAACTCCTACAATTTCCAAAACGGAGTTAAAGGATTCGCTAAGATGGTTGCTCAAGCTCAAAAACTTGGTATTAGTATGCAAAGTACCGTTTCTTTAGCTGATAAGGTTATGGACCCTGAAGGAGCAATTGATTTAGCTGCACAATTACAAGTTATTGGTGGTGCTGTTGGTGATTTAGCTGACCCATTTAAAATGATGTATATGGCGACAAATGACCTTGAGGGGTTACAAGACGCTATGGTAAGTGCTGGAGAACAAGCCTTAGTATTTAATGACCAAACAGGTGAATTCGGAATACCACCAACAGAGATAAGAAGGATGAAAGCGATGGCGGAACAACTACCAATATCGTATGATGAGTTGGTTACAGCTTCTAAACGTTTAGCTAAAGAAAAATCAGCCATATCACAAATGGATTTAGGTTTATTTGGTAGTAGTGAAGAAGAAGAACAATTACAATCTTTTATTGCTGGTATGTCTCAGTTTGAGAACGGACAATATAGTGTAAAACTGAAGAGTCCAGATGGTAAGACTAGTGAGACTATAGCTTTGGAAGACCTTACTGCTATACAGAAAGAACAATTTAGAACATCTATGGAGGCACAGGGAGCTGTAGATGGTCTTGATGAGAAGGATATCGCTTATAAAAGTATGACTCTTCTTGAACAGATAGCTGGAGTTGAGGTTTCTACTGAGGTAGCATTGAAAACAGGAATGAGTTCAGAACTACAAGATTTATCAGATAATTCTATAAAAATGACTAGAGACGCTAGTAAAGTTTTGTCAGAGGTAATGAAGTCTGTTGGTGGTACACTTTCTGTAGTTGCTAAAACTATAGTTACTGGAGAGGAAAATATGGATAAAGTACTGGGTGATTTTGCGGCTGTATGGTCTAAGACATCTGACCAAATTCAAGAAAGTGGACTTGGAAAATGGTTTAATGAGGCAGTGGCACCAGGTGGTGATACTACTTTTAATGCGGACAATGATGGTGGTGGAACAACATACAACATACCAACAGAAAAAGACGCTTTCACATCCGGAGCTGCATTAATCATACCTAAAGACCAAAGTCAAACACCGTACATGACATCTTCTTTCGATAATACATATACCACACCTGACCTTGGTTATGGTGAGATTGGTAATTCTATGCCCAGTGAGGGGAAAACAAATAAACATGATATTAATGTTAATATAGTAGTGGGGGGAACACTTCAAACACTAGGATTTAAACCGTCAGACCTTATAAACGACCACCAATTAATGATGTCACTTAAACATCAATTAGACCTAACCTCTATGACTGGTAAAGCTGTCGAAGGTGTATTAGCGTCAAGTACCCGTAACAGTGATTATGTTGCGTAATACAAATATTTATAATAAAATCTAATATATGGGAATCAACAGTTTAACATTTTCAGCTACAGAATATATACGACAACAGTTATTGTCTAGAAATCTTGATATTAACGTATTCGGAGGAGTGGAAGCCAACATAACACCAACAGGAGCTATGCTTGGTGACGCTGTAGGTACTGAAAAAGCGGGAACCATAGTCACATCCCCAATGAGAGATATGGCTGTAGTAAACCAACTACCAACACAAGAAATGTCTGAATTTTTCATTGACCAACTATATCTATCTAACAAATATGGACCTATTGGTGGTTTTGATGATTTAGTTGAAATTAATACAGTAATTTTAGACAATGCTAATCTAGGTCCTTATAGTGTTGAAGTTGGTAAAGCTAACACCATGGGTATTACAACACACAATAGTGTTGGTTCCTGTTATCAACCAGGACAAATATTATTAGGTGTTACAGCTGAAGGATTATTGTCTGACCCAGATATCATTAATGATACCTTATTACAACAATTAGGGGCTGTACAACTAAAGAAAGAATTTCAATATAGACTTGGTCAAGAACTAGAACAACAAACCATTGGTAGAGCTAACATATTGGAAGCTTTTAAAGACCCATTCATGGCGGTAGATATACTCAGAGGTGAGGAGTCGTTTATTGAAAGGGATTGGCATATTACAATGCCTAAATCACTTGTAGGTAAAGGACTAGATTTTGTTTCTAGATTAACGGGGTTTTACTTACCATTTTCATATATACCAGGAGATTACTTTGAACTAGAGCCACCAAGAGGGGATTCATTTTTACAGAAAGTAGTTAGTGATGTTACTGGACTAATAGGTAGTACATTAGGTATACCAAGAAGAAGACAAACACCATCACAAAGATTTTTAGAATATACTGGTGGTGGTCAGAAATCACAGTTATTTAAACATATAAAATATAATAGGTATGGTCCACAATACGGTGAGGGAGCTCAAGCTCAAACAGCGATTGGTAGGGTATTTGGTGAAATAAAAGACTTTATAGGTGGTGGTATACTAGGAGCGGGTAACTTCCCACCAAACCCACCACAATACGTTGGTAGTAGTCGTAATAACATACCTGATATGACTAGCCCCGCAACTAATAATTACGCTGGTGAAAATTATGTTAAGGTTTTTGGTCCTTCCGAGGTAGCTAAGGACTTTGACGCAAACCAATATAAGTTTGGTACCGTGGCTGAAAGTTATACATCACAAGGTTCGGTAGGTGGAGGGTTTTCTTGGTATAACGATAAATCTGAAAAAGCTGGTATTGGTAGAAGAATAACCAATTTTATGGGTATGACAGAAAAACAATCTGGACCTCAGAAACCGGGTGTAACACAAGGACCTGGAGGAAGTACTGACGACACCACAGTTTATACCAATGAAGAAATACCATCAAGTTACTACGAGACACAATCTACCAGTTATGAATTTAGAGAGGGGTCTATTATGGACGTCACTCAAAAAATCACTGAATCAGTACCAAGTAACAGTAAAAAATTACAACATGTTGGACATGCAATCAACCAAGTAAGTAAGGTATTTAATGATGGGTATAAAGAATTGACTAAAGGTTCTAGGGTAAGGAGATATGAAAATACCGACCCTATTGATATGAGAGGTGTAGAGGTTGGAAAGGAGTATTGTAGAATATGGACAAAGGACATTCCGTATTGGAAACATGGTAGACTACAGAAATCAGAAACTAACCACAGAAAAGAGACTTATTCGGTATTAGACTCACCATTTAATCTTAACATAGCTCCATGGAGAACAGACTCTAGTGGTAATGGTTCTAGTAACATAGTTGATGGTAAGGTTAAAAAATATATGTTTTCTATTGAAAATTTATCTTGGAGAACTAGTAGAGAGAAAGGGTTTACCTACTCAGACTTACCACCATGTGAGAAAGGACCTAATGGTGGTAGGGTAATGTGGTTTCCACCATACGACTTATCTATTGATGAAAATAGTAACGCTAATTGGTCTAAAAATGATTTTATTGGTAGAACAGAACCAATATACTCATATAATAATACTGACAGAACAGGGACACTCAAGTGGAAGATTATTGTCGACCACCCAAGTATTATGAATATGTTGGTTAGAAAAGAATTGGCTAAATTAACGGATAAAGAGATTGATAATATAGTTGATTCATTCTACGCGGGATGTAAGACTTACGACATATATGACTTGGCTAGGAAATGGGGAATTTCTGTTGAACTAATTAGGGAGGTTGAGGATATATTAGAAAACGAAACAGACAAGGAGACTATTATGGAGGTTATAACACCATCAGAGACGGAACCTCAAGTCATTGTTGAGGAAACACCACCATCTTTGGTTGAGTATACTTCACCACCAGTAAAATTCTTTTTTGATAACGATTGTCCAAATTGTGTAAATGATTGGGGACTAACATCAGATTTACCATATAATGACCTAGCGTCAACATACTACTCCCAAACCAATATAGACACATATACCAATACAAATCCAACTCAAGCTACTCAACTTACCACGTTTTTTGGTGAAGCTAAAAAAGAATATGATGTTAGGTATGCAGAAATGATGGTAAAGATACACGACATACTAAGTACCAAAAAATATATAGTTACATTAGATTTCTCAGCCGGGTGTAGTAATTTAGCACCAAGTAACTACAATAAAAACTTATCAATTAGACGACTAGATTCTGTAAAACAAATGTTTGAAGCTCATATGATTGGTGGTGAAGCGGTATTCCAAAATTACACCGACATAGGTGATTTAATACTTCCAGATGGTGCTTCGTTGGGTGAGACAGCTTGTCCAGATTCTGTAACAGATGACCAAGGTGACGTGAATTCAATTTATAACGCTACTGCCTCTGCTTGTAGATTTGCTGCTATAACTAGTATTAGTATAGAGAAGAAAACTCCTGATGAGGAGACAAAAACACCAGTACCACCAATAACACAAATTAGGAAAGACAGACCTGACCCAATAGCACCGACACTAAATCCAAACAAGAAAGTTGTAAACACTAGAAGGATAGTCGCTAATAAACTATTACAAAGGATGGTTACGGAGTGTGATTATTTCGACATTATTAAAAAAGACACACCATTCATATATGATAGTTTAAGAGAAAAGTTCAAGTACTTCCAACCAGCTTTTCACTCAATGACACCAGAAGGTTTAAATGCTAGGTTAACATTCTTAAATCAGTGTTTAAGACCAGGGGCGACAATTCCAGTAGTCAAATCAAATGGGGAACTAGACACTGAACATGCAGCTAAGAATACAGCTTTCGGAGCACCACCAGTTTGTGTAATGCGTATTGGTGATTTCTACAATACTAAAATTGTTATTAATAATATGAGTATTAGTTATGATGATAATTTATTTGATTTAAATCCAGAAGGTATTGGAGTACAACCTATGATTGCTACAGTAAGTCTTACATTTAACTATATTGGTGGTTCTGGACTTAAAGGACCAGTAGATAGATTACAGAACGCTTTATCATTTAATTACTATGGTAATACTGAAATGTATGACGAAAGAGCTGTTATGACTGTAACAGATGATGACCCAGACGAACAAGCTTGGTTAAAAGAAAACCAAGATTGGATTTACCAAGTTGGTGCTGATTTAGAAAATGAAGCGGATGAAGAAATCACAAAGGACACATCACCAAACGATGGTCAAACTATTGGTGATAGAGACAATACTGTGTTAACAACCTCAGGAGAAACTGGAAATGTCAAATATTCAAATGCATTTAATGATTATAAAAAACAGGTTGCTACCTATATGTCTGGTTCTATTAATGAAATTAAGGAAATAATGACTAAAAGAAATTATGGTTGGTTACAACTTATAATGGCTAAAAGACAGTGGAAAGAAGGCCTTTATGATATTGACCCGATTAATAGTGAAGCTGGTAATTTAATTGGACAACCAGTAGAAGTTTCTGTTAGATTAAACGAAATGTTTGATTACGTAGAGTCTCAAATTAAAAGTAAGAGCACTTATATACAAACAAGATACTCAGCTACATCACCAGGTATTAGTAAGAATAGAAAAATGAAAAAATTCTTATTAAAAAAACTAGAAGAAGTTAGACCTACAATTACAGCTGAAGTAGAAGCCGCTGGAACCAATCTAGGTTCGTTATTGGTGGACTTAACACCTAAGATTGAAGAGCTTAATATCGTTAATAGTGGTCCATGTGATGGGTTTGTTGAATCCGGTAAGGTTACCGTGTTATCGGTATCTGGACTATCGACAATACACGAGTCCTCAAAATCACAAACCGTTGTACCTACAAACACATTAGACGAACTTAACAGAGACTATAGTTACATAAATCATGTTAGTGATTATTTTACAAATGCACTTAATGGTTCACAAACTGTATTGTGTGTGGATGGTGAGTTACCTTGTGTCGCTGAGGGTAATGTTCTTAATTCATTAGAATCCGGTAGTTTATTATTGGAGAGTAATTACACTTCACCATCAAACTTTGATAATTTTATGGGTACGAGTCTTGACCCTGAACTTGTTATGGAGTACATCATGTTCTCAGACCAGATTGTAGAAAATAGTGCAGTACCAACTAGTTACCATTACTATCATGGGATATATGGTTTAGGTGGTACAGCCCCATTTTGGGACGAACTTATAAGTGCCATTGGATTACAGAGTATACCAATATGGTTAACAGACGCTAGACAAGTTATTAGTAGTAAGATTATGGAGAATGAAGACCATTATTTGGGTCAGTTATATGCTATTGAGAAACAGATTGTTGATAGATTTGTAACTTCTGATAATGATATTACTGAAGGCATTGTATCACTTGGAACGTCAGATGTTACTACAAGTGTATCTTCCGATAAAGAAAGAAATATGTCTTATGTTAAGGCTAGTAGTGCTAGTTGTGATAGTAAATTATTAGATTTAAGTACACAAGCAAATAAGAACGATGATACGTTTAACTATAAATTTAACAGACAATAGGTATGGCACAATATTATAACAGATATACGGAGTTTACAATTAATGAACAAAATATAACCATACCTTATCTAGGTATACCCGCAAAACCAACAGATAAGAAAGTTATATATAAAGTTGGTAAATCTAGGTTGGATAAGATTAGCCAAGTATATTACGATACACCATATTTTGGGTGGTTAATAATGGAAGCCAATCCTGGTATCGGAAGCTTAGAATTTGATATTCCAGATGGTAGAGTATTGACTGTCCCATTTCCTTTGGTAAGTTCATTACAGGACTATAAACAAAGGGCAGACAACCACTTCTTCTATTATGGCAAATGAGATAATTAATACTGAAAATATCGCTGTTGAATTCGCTGAGCAAAATGTTGTTCTTATCGACCCCAATAGAATTGTCGTTGAAGGTGAAATTCAGGAACGTTTAGTAAAACACGAAGAACTTACAATATATGTAAATCTACAAGCTAGGGTTGTACCTAGAAGTAAGGTTATTGCTGGTGCAGGACTTGAAACTGAGGCCTTGGTTGATATATTTGAAGGTAATATTAATTTTATGAAACCAGGTGGTAAGGATTACTTAACCACAGACTGGGTAGATTCCGCGACTGGAGAACATAACTCCAAACAGTACAGAGATACACAAGACCCAGTTACGGGCAAGGACATTAATAGAGAAATAATTACGAATAAACGTGATTCAGAAGCTTTTGGAATAACAAACATACAGATATCGTTAAATCCATCGTATGTGCCAACAGTGACAATTAATTTTGTGGATGTTAAGGGTAGGACGTTATTTGAACAAGGACAAAATTCACCATACGCAGCGTTCTTTCAAATGCCGTACCCACTATTTTTTTTAACAGTAAAAGGATTTTACGGTAAAGCGGTAAAATACCAACTTATGATGCATAAGTTCAATGCTAGTTTTGACCCTCAATCAGGTAATTACAATGTAGTGTGTAACTTTATTGGTAGGACAACAGCGATGTTATCAGATTTAACGGTACAGGAGATAATGAATGCCCCATACATGTATCCTAGACAATATCAAAAATCAACTAAAGACTCCGAAGAATTTCAACTGATAACCACTAGTAGGGGAGCTCAAGTACAACATGAGGTTTATAACATTTATAGGGCTAAAGGGTTGATTGCTGAGGATTTTCCAGATATGAGTATTAAGGAACTTGTTGACCGAGTTTCGAATTTGGACACACTTATTGAACAAGCGTTAGAGCCGTATAATTTATCGGCTTTAGACGATATTGATAATTATGAGAAACTATTGTCCAACTTTAGTTTTAAAATATTGGGTGAAGCTGGATGGAGTAGACGTTATTTAAATTTTACTGATATTAGTATTTATGTTGATTCGTCCACACAAAGAGTCTACTATACATGGAGAAAGGAAGTCGGTGAGAACGAGGAAAAAAAACAAGAAGCTATTGACGCTCTTAAAAAGGCATTAAAAGAGTATGGTGATGAATTATTAAAGAATCCTACATTTGGTACGAATGGTGACGAATTCATACCTGTAGATATTAAATATTTAGATTTTGTTGCTGAGAATGTGGCTGGTATGCCAGAAGGTACAGATGAGTGGTATGTGCTAAATGGTGATAATACCACATTTGAGGAAAAATTAAATGTAATTAGAACACAGTTTGAAAAGAAAAAAACCAAGATTGAAACTAGGCTTACAAACATTATCAACTCTACTGTTAGTAGTAGTGTTGGTATAGGATTTAAACCAACAATAAGAAATTTATACGCTGTTATATTATCAGGTGCTGACACATTCTTAAGATTAATGAATGAAACACATTTGGAAGCAATGGGTAAACGAGATAATAGTAATCGATTAAATGCTTTAAAAGGTTCAGGTGCTCCAGATAAACAATTAGAAAAAGATGAGTTTGTTTTTCCATGGCCAGCTTACTATATGAGAGAGGATAATGAACATGGTGGGCAGACATTCGTAACTACATATCCAGGAGCTTCTAAAGCACTTACACAAACTAAATCCTATATACCAGGAACTTGGCCTGAGGTAGAGTTTGTTGAGGAATATTTAAGAGCGACCGTTATTAGAGACCGTTTCCCACAAATTAGTGGTCAAAATAATGCTTTGGGTGAAAGATGGTTACCAGTTACATCCGCTGACTTTAAATTAAAAGGTATATATGCTGATACAGCATACATTCCATTCTATTATGAATTGTGGGATAGGTCATTATTTCATACGTATTACTCTGGTATGAAATCCAGGTTAATGTCCGATAAGGCTGATACGACATTACAAGCTATGGCTACTATAGAGGTAGCTAACATGAAGGTAATGTCAGAAGGGGCTTTTGACTTACAAGAACAACTTAAGAACCAGACACTAAACTTCAATTCATTTTCTACACAAGGAGATGGTGGTGGAGCTAGTTTTTTACAACAAATGGCACCTAGAAGTAAATGGCAGTTGTTAATTAGAGATGAAATTATAACACAGAATATTAAAGATATGGTGGATGGTCCTAGATTTGTCATATATCCATACGTTGATTTAATTACAACAAACCACGAAAACGAAAACACCCCAACAGGAGAAGCTACTAAAACAATAAAGGAATTTTTATCTATAGCTAAGGTGGATAACGGAAAAATATTATTTGACACCTATCCATTTATTGATTTTAATCACAGTAATTCACCATGGGTTAAAAAGTACCTAGCGAATGGTAAACAAATAGGGTCATTTCAACAACTATACGGAATATCTAATAACCTTACAGTTTCAGAAAACATAAAAGCTTACACATCTAATATTAAACCAGAAGGTGATTTAGCTGGGTTTGGTTCAGCTATTTTTTATTCAGACCCTAAATGTTTAGTACCTACATATCGTAAACTTTACGAAGACGTAGTAACTAAAAGATTTAATATTAGTGGGAATAAAATTGGGTGGAAAAACTTCTTTAATGGAGTTACAGGTGAGTTATCCGCCACATTAAGTAATAATGATTTATTTTTAACTGAGAGTGAAATTAGTTACTTAGATGGTGATAGTGGTATTGTACCAGGAGGTAAACAAATAGTTTCTATGTTGAACACACCATATTTCACTAATGCATTTAGAGAAGGTGTTTTAAATGATATGTCGGGTTCACAGAATCCATACATTGCTGCGTCATATCTGTTAGTTAATTCTTTACCTTTAGGTACATTAAGAGATAAAGGTGTGGTTGATGTTAAGGGTGGTGTTACAGAACATGGTGACTACATATTTTCAACCTTAAACCAAGTATCAGCTTTACATCCATTACCTTATTCGTGGATATTAAAGTATGGTAGTATTTGGCATAGATATAAGACGTACATTACAACTGGCGTTGACATTTTAACTAATTCTTGGAAAAATTATGATGCCGCACAAGGATTTAACCCATCCACAAATAGTTTAAATCACTTATATAATTTAGATATAGGTTCAAATAACAACACTATTAGTATAGGGGCTGAAATCAATAGTGGTGGACATACTGTTGTTAATTTAGGTTTTTATCCTGAGTTAATTAATATGACACATTGGTTTGTTACTGATACGTTATTATATGAAAATACCACAATAACTGGTTTACCGGTTACTGATGCTGGGATTAATGGGTTTATTATGGCGGGAGCTCTTAACGTTAAGAATAATGAAGATATACATATAAATGATGCTGAAAGTGATACAGAAGTTAATTTCTGGAATGTCTATTACGATACAATACACGATACACTAACATCAGGTATGACACCAACATATATCCTCTACCCATCAAGTGGAGGTATGAAAGAATCACAACTTCAGTTTGATGTTAAAGATGGGTTAGCTAATAATCCAGCTACACACAATGGTAATTCCAGGTTCTTATGGTCAACTTCACAATATGGGTATTTTAAACATAATATTGGTACATTACCAAAACCTTGGCAGTATATGACTAAAACTGACAATTCTAATGATATGCAAAAACCATTCGTTTTAGATAGTGGTTCTAATTATGATAGTATTGAAGAGCTGTTCGACATCTTCTCACCAAATACGTTAGATAAATTTGAGGAGTATTTCTTAAACTTTAGCCAGAACGAAACAAAGTATAATAGTGGTTTAGATGGTTTAGAATACTTTACCGAGGAAGGTGGGACTATTACTGGGTTGACAAATACAAATGAAATGACATTTCAAAGTGTTGTTAGAGGTTTACTAAAACTACCAAAATCTGTGGTTGAATTTAGTGATACTGATAGTATATTCGGTATTAATTTAGCTAAGGCACAGAATAAAAAAATTAATGATACACTTAATAGGTTCTTAAGAAAAAGAGTAACATTTAAGTTCCACAACCAAAACGATATAAATAAAAGAGCTCTTAGGACTTTTATAGGTGACGCAAAATATTATGATTTTGGTTCTTATCAGAATAATTTACCTCCAGAAGTTACTTTAACAACATCTAAAGCTAATTTAACACAAGAATGGGTAACATTACAGAAAAATATTGGATTTTTTAGTGAAGTTGGTTCACATACTTTATATTACGACGATTTAGGTTCTGAGGTTACTGACTTCTTCAAAGAAATGGATATTAATTTCACTAGTGGTAATATTGTAGCTCTTAGAAAGGTGATTAGAATGTATGTTACTGAAAGAATTAGGAATGGTTCCACCCAATCATCTACAATGGCACCAAATCCATCACCATCTGGGTTTAAAGATTACTTTATATCTAAGGTAAAGGAAGTTTTGGATAATTTAGAGGACGGACAATCAACACACGTAAATGAGATATTCTTCCAGTCTAAGGAAATATTTGATAGTGTACCTAAAAGAGCTGAAATTGACGATGTAGACCCAGCATTTCAAACGGATATTCAGAAATTAGAACTATACCAAACATTTAAGACATTGAATGACAAGTGGGTGTCTGGTGAAGAATTTGGACAAAAAACATTATTCGAAGATTTTTTATTTTTTGATAGAGCTAATAGAGATATTGGTGATTTAGCTATTTTAGATGTTAACCCATTGAAATCTTTAAATGCACCTGAAAATGCTAGTTTCTCGTTATACGGTTTATTAGGCAGTATGTTACAAGGTAATAACTTTCACTTCTTAGCTTTACCAAGCTACATTAATTTCTATGGTGTGACACAAGTATCCGCTGTTGAAATTGATAATTTTACTACTAGTAATGAAGCCAATGATTTATTTGGTACTCACCTACAGGTAGACTATCAAGATTCCAGCCCTAAGTTTTTGTGTATGTACGTTGGTGAACCATCACAACATACAGAAGTTCAATCAGATATATACAAATATGATAGTGATTCTTTCTTTTTAGGAAGAACAGCAGGTAACCCACTATTTTCAAATTGTACCGACCCAACTAAGTGTAATAAAGTTGTTGCTTTTAATGTTGATTTTGGTAATTTAAGTCAAGGTATATTTAAAGGACTTAATTTGGACCAGAATGAATATAGGAATACAGCTGAAACATTTTTTGTTGTTGAGAATATGGCCAACTCAGCCAATGACAAATCTATAGCAACACAAGGGTTAAATTTATTTAACGTATATAGAAGTAGGTCATACACTTGTAAGGTAGAGGCTATGGGTAACGCTTGTATACAACCAACAATGTACTTTAATTTAAGACATGTACCTATGTTTAACGGTCCGTATTTAATTACAGATGTAGAACATAGTATTACAGCTAATGACATGAAGACGTCCTTTACGGGTATTCGCTCTCCATTTTTTGACTTACCAAACATTGAGGATATTGTGGCTAGAGTTAATAAGTCCTTTATTACTAGGCTTAAAACTAAAACAACTAAAACAACTACAGTAGCTGATGTTGAAGATAGTGCAGATTATGGACCACCATTAAAACCATCTGTTGGAGATGAGAAGACTAGGGTTAAAAGAGCTATGACCATCTTAATAGATAAAGGAGCTTCGACATATGGAGCTGCAGCGGTTGTGGGCAATATGTTATCTGAAAGTAGATTAATTGTGGATAGGTTAGAGACTTCATGGTTGAACAAGAACGAATCTTATAAAGGTGGTATTGGACTAGTACAGTGGACTGGCAGCAGAAGAACAAAATTTGAAAAACATTTCGGTATAGCTAATAGTGTTGAAGAAAGAAAAGAACTGATTGGTCCAAATAACGAACGAGTATTAGAGTATCAAATTTTAGTACAAGACAAGGTATCGTTTGAAGACGCTGTATTGTATTATTGGGATGAAATAGGAGCTACAGTTCGTAACAAATTAAAAATAGCAAATAATGCTGGAGAAGCTAGTGAAGCTATTTTAGCTGATTTAAGACCAGGTGCTTATTTATGTTGGAGTTTGTGGGAAAGTAAAGGTGAAACCAAGTATTGTGGTAAAGGTCAAAAGACTTATGAAGCAGCCTTAAATAAGAAAAATGAAACTAGAGATAAAAGAGCCCGAAATACAATGAAGGCATATAACACATATAAATCATAAAATAACTAAAGTAAAAGAATTTTACATAATCAATGATATTTATAATAAAAGAATAACACTATGGGAAACTTAGAAAGAAATTTAGACAAGTACTTAAGCAAAACACAATCAAAGAAAGTCAAAGAAAATAATGAAGCTCAAGGAGAGGAGGAAGTTTGTGACATGCAGACAGGAGAATGTTACACAATTAGAAGTAAGGACGGACTTATCGAGAAAGTAAATAAGACTATGAAGACCGAAGATGGTCGTACACTATTAATAGGATAATGGCAAAAAGAACACTAAAAGAAGAACTAGAAAGATTCAATAACATAGGAAGTTATGTTGACGGGTTATCTGAACAATTTTTTGCTACTATGGGTAGTGGATTTAAGGATAGGCAAGAAGGTTCTGCAAGAGCACAAGAATTTATGGAACAAGATGAAGATGCCTTAGATTTAGAAGTTAGTGATGACGATTTAAATTTAGACATAGCTGATGAAGAATTGGGTGATGAAGAATTAGGTGACGAAGAATTAGGTGATGAAGAATTAGGTGATGAAGACTTGGATTTAGACCTAGCTGATGAAGAATTGGGAACTGAAGAAACTATAGAAGATTCTGAAGAAATTGATGTCACTGATTTAGTTACAATGGCTAAGGGTGCTGAAGAAAAAGCTGAAGAAGCTAAAGAATCTTTAGATACACAAAGTGATAAAATAGGTGCGTTAGTTTCTAAGATTGACGACTTGTCATCTAAATTAGCCACTATTGATACAATTACAAAATCTATTGATGACCTAGAACAAAAAATAGAAGATACTATACCACCAACACCAGTAGAAAGGTTAGAGTTGAGGTCTTTAGATAGTGGGCCTTTTAGTGAAAAACCATTAGAGTTTTGGGATAGAAAGAAAGAGGAAATGGAAGGAAGAGGATTTGATAAAGAATATGTCTTAACACAAGAAGAAGCTGATGAGTATAACGATAAAGATATACAGGCTAGTTTTGACAAACCAACACCAGAACAAGAAGGGGACGAGGATGAGTTTAAAGTGTTAGGACACAACCCAAATAAATAGAAACATATTTTATAGAAAAAGTGGGTAACCGCTTTTTTTTATGCTTTTATTTTTTTATAATTATAGTGAGTTTATTGACCACTTACATAGTTGACTTATACATAAAATAGTGTTACAATTAAACGAGAAAGAATTAATATATTAACTAAAAAAAATTAAAGTATGAGTAGTTTAGACGCAATCCTGAATCAGTATGAAAAAAATTCACAAGGTGGTTCAGAAAAAAAGAAATTCGTTAGTAACGAAGAAAGATTAAAGAAATACTTTGCTACATTTTTACCTAAAGGAACTAAAGACGGAGAGAAAACAATACGTATCCTACCTACATCTGATGGCACATCACCATTTAAAGAAGTGTGGTTCCACGAAATTCAGGTACAAGGTAGATGGCAAAAGATTTATGACCCAGGAAAAAATGGGGATGGTTCAAGGACTGGAGAAAGAAGTCCACTTAATGAAGTAGAGGACGCATTAAAATTAACAGGTAACCAACAAGACAAAGAGTTGGCAAGACAATACCGTTCTAAGAAATTTTATATTGTTAAAGTTGTAGACAGAGACAATGAAGAGGACGGTGTTAAATTCTGGAGATTTAAACACAATTATAGAGGTGATGGTATTATGGATAAATTAATTCCATTATTTCAAAAGAGAGGTGATGTTACAGAACCTAAAGAAGGTAGGGACTTAACATTAATCTTAAAAGCTGTACCAACACCAAACGGTAACGGAACATATACCTCAGTATCTACTATTATGGCTGATGATAAAGGGCCTTTAAATATTAACGAATCCACTTCAACAGAATGGGTATCAAATACTGAAGAGTGGAGAGATGTTTATTCTCAGAAACCAATTGAGTACTTAGAAGCTATATCTAAAGGTGAAACACCAGAGTGGGATAGTAACTTAGCGAAATATGTTTACGGTAGTTCAGAAAGTGTTGACATGGGAACCAAAACAACAAGCACCGACCCACAAGCAAACCAAACTACTGACGAAGATTTACCATTTTAATTAGTAGACAATGGCATTAAAGAAAAAAAGTTTTAAAGACATCAAGGAAAAGTTTTCTAAGAAAGCTACATATAAACCAGACCGATTTTTCGATTTGGGTGGAGCTTTTTTGGATGCTTCTGGTATCCCAGGTCCAGCTATGGGGCATATTAACATGTTTTTAGGTCATACAGATACCGGAAAGACAACAGCTTTAGTTAAAACAGCTGTTGACGCACAAAGAAAAGAAATTTTACCAGTTCTAATTATTACAGAACAGAAATGGGATTTTGAACATGCTAGATTATTGGGTATGGAGTGTGAAGAGACTGTAGATAAAGAAACGGGTGAAATAGAATGGGATGGGTTTTTCTTATTCAATAACGATTTTCAATATATTGAACAAATTACTGACTATATCAACGAATTATTGGATGCACAGGAAAAGGGTGAGTTGGACTACGACCTATTATTTATGTGGGATTCTGTAGGTTCAGTTCCTTGTAAAATGACTTTTGAAGGTAAGGGTGGTAAAATGCATAACGCATCCACACTATCTGATAAGATTGGTATGGGAATCAACCAAAGAATATCTGGAAGTAGAAAGGAAACGTCAAAGCATACCAACACACTAGTTGTGGTTAACCAACCATGGGTTGAATTACCAGACAATCCATTTGGACAACCAAAGATTAAGGCAAAAGGAGGTGAGTCTTTATGGTTAAATTCTACACTAGTATTTAGATTTGGCAATCAAAAAAATGGTGGTACAACAAATATTTCTGCAATTAAAGAAAAAAGAAAAGTAAAATTCGCTACTAGAACCAAAGTAACAATTATGAAAAATCATGTTAATGGTTTGGGGTATGAAGATGGTAAAATTTTAATAACTCCTCACGGATTTTTAGCTGGTAGAGATAAACCGATTGAAAAGCAATCAATCGATAATTATAAAGAAGAGCACTCAGAATACTGGTCTCAACAATTAGGGACAGGTGGAGGATTCGAAATAAAAGAAGAAAAATAATAAAATTAGAAATTATGTCAAAAGCAAAAGAAGGAAGTAAAGTAAAGGTACACTATGTTGGGACACTAACTGACGGTACAGAATTCGATAACTCTAGAAACAGAGAAGAAGGTTTAGAATTCACTATTGACGATGGTCAATTAATTAAAGGATTTAATGATGCTGTAAAAGGTTTAAATGTTGGTGAAACAACTACAGTGGATATTATAGCTAAAGAGGCTTATGGTAGCTATGTGAAAGAAGCTGTAATCAAAGCCCCAAAGTCTGAATTCCCAGCGGAATTTGTATTTCAAGAAAACGCCATCGTTCAAGGAAAAGACCCAAAAGGTCAACCAATACAAGGTAAGATTGTTGAAGTTAGAGAAGCGGATGTAGCTATAGATATGAATCATCCACTAGCTGGACAAGACTTAAAGTTTGAAATTGAGTTGTTAGAAATAGCTGAGTAAAAAAAGGAAAACGAGTGTTTAACTATATAGAAATGGAAAATGAAAAATACGTTATTAGTAGATGGTAACAATATACTACAAATAGGGTTTCATGGTGTTAAGAATGTATACAATAAAGATAAACATCTAGGAGCTTTATACCATTTTGTAACTACATTACAAAAACATTTATTAGAAGACTCTTACGATAAAATAGTTATTTTTTGGGACGGACCAAAAGGTGGCCATTTTAGAAAAGAAATCCAAGAAACTTACAAAGCTAATCGTAAGAAGAATAGGATGGATGCAGACCAGTTCCAGTCTATGATGGAACAAAAGAATAGAATTTCAGAGTATCTGGAAGAACTATTTATCAGACAATGTCAATTTGATATGTGTGAGGCAGATGATGCAATTGCGTATTACTGTCAGAATTCACCAGACGAGTTTAAGACAATACTGAGTGAAGACAAAGACCTAACACAACTTATAGGTCCACAAGTCTCACAATATTTACCGAGAAAAAAAATAATTTTAGAGAATGGTGACAAGGTTACATTTGGGAAAACAGATATCCCATCTGTTAATACTGTGTTAGTTAAGGTTCTTATGGGTGATAAATCTGATAATATTGAGGGAATATGGTACTTAGGTGAAAAAACTTTACTATCTTTATTTCCAGAGATAGTTGAGAGAGAAGTTGGGTTGGATGAGGTTTTAAAGAAAACTAAAAGATTAGTTGAAGAAGACGGTAACACCACAAAAGGGTTGTTAAATCTATATAATGGTAAATGCAAGAGTGGTGTTAAAGGAAAAGAGTTTTTCGAGATTAATAAGTTATTGGTAGATTTGGAATTTCCATATCTTACAGATGAAGCGAAGAGTGATATCTTAGATACCATAACACTACCGATGGACCCTACAGACCGAAAGATAGAGAACGTCGTAACAATGACGTTAAAAGACGGACTAAGCAAGTTCCTACCAAAGAACAACAATCAATGGTTGGACTTTTTCGAACCGTTTGTGGAATTAATTAAAAAAGAAATGTATAATTTTAAAAACTATAAAAAAGATGTATAAATACAAAGATAAAAAAGGAATGTCGAAATTCGAATTCATATTAAAAATTAAGGGTAACATTATTTGTCAAAGATATTTTAATGTTAGGGATTACAACCCTAAGAGTGTTGAATCGATAGAGTTTATTGACGAGTTCAACTCAATTAAGAGTGACATATTAGATTATTTAAAGGCTAGGAGTTGTGAATATCTTAACGATAAATATAACGCACACACCAATACAGTGTACTTAAGTCAACAAGACTTAGAGGGTTCGGAGGATGAAATTTTCGAAATTGAAATTAAAGAAAATGGTAGGAATTTAATGACCACATACCTACCTTCAAACATATACCCAACAAGAGTAAGGTATACTGTTGATATTAGACCGATGATACCGTCTATATTAAATGGGTTGACTGACATAATGTCGTTAAGAAATGCGACACCTATAGAAGTTTTATTGTAAAATGGGTGTATTTATTAATGTGTAAATTGTGTAAAATATGAGTGATAAAAATAATTTTGGATACCTAGGGTATAATTTCCAAATAAAACTAATTAATCAACTTATTCTCGATAAAAACTTCACAACAACAATTGTGGATGTGATTGAGGCTAAGTACTTTGATAATCAATACTTTAAATTGATTATGCAAATGATAAAGGAGTATTATGAGAAATATAGTGTACCACCATCCTTTGATGCGTTAGACCAGATAGCTAGGATAGAAGTAACTTCGGAGATAGCTAGAAAGAATATCTTCGATATGTTAAAGGACATTAAGGAATGTCCTTACGAAGACCATTTATGGATTCAAGAGAAGTCGTTAAAGTTCTGTAAACAACAAGAGTTGAAAAAAGCCATAGACAAAGTTAATAAAATTTTAGATGATGGTGATTTTGAATCTTACGATAAATGTGAAGCTTATATTAGAGAAGCTATACAAGTTGGTGAAATTGATGCGACTATGTTGGATGCATTTAGTGGGTTGGATGAAGTTCTAGAGGATGACTTTAGAGAACCAGTACCAACAGGAATTACCGGGATTGATAATTTATTAGACGGTGGACTAGCTAAGGGTGAAATAGGTGTATTTTTAGCACCAACTGGGGTTGGTAAGAGTACAATATTAACTAAGGTAGCTAACACAGCCTATAATTTAGGTTATAATGTATTACACGTATTTTTCGAGGATAACCCAAAGATTATTCAAAGAAAACATATAACATGTTGGACAGGAATTTCATCTAAAGAACAATCTACTAGAAAAGACGAAGTGATGGAAAGGATTGAAAAATATCAAGGTAGGGGTAAGTTATTATTAGAGAAATTACCTTCAGACACTATGAATGTAGGTCAAATTAAGAATAAAATTAGAAAGTTAATAGCTGAAGACATTAAGATTGATTTGGTTGTATTGGATTATATTGATTGTTTACTACCCGACAGAGTATTCTCAGATGAATGGAAAGGTGAAGGTTCAGTTATGAGACAATTCGAAACTATGTGTAATGAATTAGATATTGTTGGATGGACAGCTGCACAAGGAAACAGAACGTCAATCTCATCTGATATAGTAACAACAGATATGATGGGTGGGTCAATTAAGAAGGCACAGGTAGGTCATGTTATTATATCAATAGCTAAGAGTCTACAACAGAAAGAGTTGGGGTTAGCTACAATTGCAATAACAAAATCTAGAATTGGTAAGGATGGTGTCGTTTTCGAAAACTGTAAGTTTGATAATGAGTATCTAGAGATAGATACGGACCAATCACAAACGTTGTTAGATTTAGAACAACAAAAAGAAACAAGAAATGCGGAAAGAGTCAGAAATGCATTAGACAGAAGAAATAGGCAAATAAATAATTAAAAATAAAAAACATAGAATGAAATTATCAAGTGAAATTTTATCAGAAATAACAGTTCATATGAAGTACGCAAAGTACTTAGACAAACTACAAAGAAGAGAGACCTGGACAGAGTTAGTTACAAGAAATATGAACATGCATATTAAGAAGTATCCAGATTTAGATGACCAAATCAGAGATAAGTACGAATATGTGTACAATAAGAAAGTACTACCTTCAATGAGGTCAATGCAATTCGGTGGAAAACCATGTGAGATATCTCCTAATAGGATATATAACTGTGCGTACCTCCCTATAGACTCAATTGATTCGTTTAATGAAACAATGTTTTTATTGTTAGGTGGTACTGGAGTAGGGTATTCAGTACAAAAACATCATGTTGAAAAACTACCATGTATACAAAAACCATACCAAAATAGGAAGAAGAGATTTTTAATAGGGGACTCAATAGAAGGTTGGGCAGACTCTATAAAAGTACTTATGAAGTCATATATGAATGGTGGTGGTTCACGTATTGAGTTCGATTATTCGGATATTAGAGAAAAAGGAGCAAGACTAGTAACATCAGGTGGTAAAGCACCAGGACCACAACCACTAAAAGAATGTTTGGTTAGGATTGAAGGTATTTTATCGTCAAAAGATAATGGTGAACACTTAACAACATTAGAAACACATGACATTATTTGCTATATAGCTGATGCTGTATTGGCAGGTGGTATTAGAAGAGCAGCTTTAATTTCTTTATTTAGTGCAGATGACGATTCCATGATTGGTTGTAAAGCTGGTAACTGGTGGGAATTAAATCCACAAAGAGGTAGAGCTAACAACTCAGCTGTACTAATGAGACATAAGGTAACAAAAGAATTTTTTATGAATGTTTGGAAGAGAGTTGAGTTAAGTGGAGCTGGAGAACCAGGAATTTATCTTAATAACGATAAAGATTGGGGAACCAATCCATGTTGTGAAATTGCTTTAAGACCATACCAGTTTTGTAATTTATGTGAGGTTAATGTTTCGGATATTGAATCACAAGAAGACTTAAATGAAAGAGTTAAAGCAGCAGCTTTCATCGGAACACTACAAGCAGGATACACAAAATTTCATTATTTAAGAGAAGTTTGGCAAGAAACAACAGAGAAGGAGGCCCTAATTGGTGTATCAATGACCGGTATTGGTAGTGGTAAAGTTCTTAAGTACGATATGAAAAAATCAGCTTCATTAGTTAAGAGAGAGAATACTAGGGTAGCTAAATTAATAGGGATTAATCAAGCAGCAAGAACAACAACTGTAAAACCAGCTGGAACCACATCATTAACATTAGGTACATCATCTGGTATTCATGCATGGCATAATGATTATTATATTAGAAGGGTTAGAGTTGGAAAGAATGAGTCAATTTACACATACCTATTAATTAATCACCCAGAGTTATTGGAGGACGATTACTTTAGGCCAGCAGATACGGCTGTGATTAGTATACCACAAAAAGCACCCGAAGGTTCAATATTAAGAACAGAGTCACCATTCCAGTTATTAGAGAGGATTAAGTTAGTTGCTAACGAATGGGTTAAGTCCGGACACAGAAGTGGTTCAAACGGACACAATGTATCCGCTACAGTATCGTTAAGAGACCATGAATGGGATGCAGCTGGAGAATGGATGTGGGAAAATAGAAAGGCTTATAATGGGTTATCAGTACTACCATTCGATGGAGGTTCGTATATCCAAGCTCCTTTTGAAGACTGCACAAAAGAAAAATATGATGAAATGATGGTATCACTACATAATATTGATTTATCACAAGTTATTGAAGCAACAGATAATACAGATTTAAGTGGTGAGTTAGCGTGTTCATCTGGTAATTGTGAGATTGACATTGATTTAGAAACATTAAAAGTAGGTGAAGAATCATAAATATAGCAAAGAAGTACTTTATCATTTTAATTGTGGTAATTGTGATAAATGGTGGACCATAGCGGACCACCATTTGTTATTTAAAGAGAACAAAATAACTTGCCCACATTGTAGTCATAAGGACAACACAACCGAGATTAAAAACAATACCCAACAAAGCAATAATTAATATATTTATAGTAAAACAATAAAATGTCTGAATTTGGAACATATGGAATTAATTTTCCACTTAGTAAGAGTAACTTAGGTTACGCTTTTGATTTAACTACTACACCAGATGAAGAGATTAAGGCTAATTTAATTCATTTATTGTTAACAAGGAAAGGTATGAGATATTATTTACCTGACTTTGGAACAAGATTATATGAATATATATTTGAACCTATGGATAATCAGACATTTGATAGTATAGAGTCTGAGATTAGGGAACAAGTTGATAAATTTATACCAAATCTAAGAATTGATAAGATAGATATCACACCACTTAATGAAGCTGAGGAAGGTCCAGGTGTGTTAGTTACAGATAATGACGATAGGGTTTATAGGGCTGCTGGTGGAGGAACTGAAGAATATACAGCTAAAATAAGAATTGATTTCACCACAACTGGAGGTGCTTTTGAGACAAGAGATTTCGTTATAATAAATTTATAGTATGGGGAATAATAAGATATCATATACAGAAAGAGATTTTGTAGGGTTAAGGACAGATTTACTTACTTATGTTAAGGAACAATATCCTGAATTAATTAAAAATGCTAATGACGCATCTATATTCTCAGTATTGTTGGATTTAAATGCTGCTATTGGTGATAATTTGAACTATCATATTGATAGAAGTCTACAGGAGACTGTTCTACAATATGCACAACAAAGAGGCTCATTATATAATATAGCTAAGACATATGGATTAAAGATACCAGGAAATAGACCATCCGTTGCAGTCGTAGACATTAGTATAACAGTACCAACATTAGGGGACAAGGAAGATACTAGGTATTTAGGTTTGCTTAGAAGAAATTCACAATTTAAGGGAGGTGGACAAGTATTTGAACTAGTTAATGATGTTGATTTCTCAACACCATTTGACTCAAAAGGGTTTCCGAATAGAACGAAAGTACCAACTTTTGATTCCAACGGTAATGTACTTAATTACACTATCACAAAAAGAGAGGTTGTTGTCAATGGGGTTACCAAAGTATTCAAGAAAGTTATTACACCTTCAGACGTTAGACCTTTTATTAAGATATTTTTACCAGAAAAGAATATTTTAGGTGTCACAGCTGTCATGCAGAAAGATGGTACAAATATACAAGCGTTACCTAAAGGAACAGACTTTATAACCTCCACAAATAAGTGGTATGAAGTTAGTGCCTTAGCACAAGACAAGGTATTTATACAAGATTTTAATAAAATATCTGACAATCCAGGTATTAAAATTGGTAAATGGATTAATACCGACCAAAGGTTCACTACCGAGTACACACCACAAGGATTTTTCCACTTAACTATGGGTGGTGGTAGTGTATCCGCGGAAGACTCGTTAGATGATTTAGCTTCAACAGGTTATAAATTAGATTTACAACAATACATGAATAATTTTTCATTAGGTAAAGCACCTAACGCTAACACTACAATATTCATACAATATAGGGTTGGTGGTGGTAAAGCCACTAATGTTGGACCAAACTCAATAACTACTGTAGGTACTATAGATTTTAATGTTAATGGACCAATCACCAATGTTAATGCTCTGGTTAGTAGTTCATTGATGATTAATAATGTTACCTCAGCAATTGGTGGAGCTAATCAACCAACAACAGAGGAAATTAGGAATTATATATCTTATAATTTTTCAGCTCAGGAACGAGCTGTTACAATTAATGATTACGTATCTAGAATACAAACGATGCCTTCAATATTCGGAGCTCCAGCTAAGGTTGGTGTTATGGAGATTGAAAATAAAGTTGTAATTAATCTACTATCGTATAATGAAGACGGCTCACTAACATCCAACGTAAGTTCAACAATGATGAATAATATAGCTGAATATCTTTCAGATTATAGGATGTTGAATGATTATATTAATGTTACTACAGCTGAGATAATTGATTTGAGTGTGGAGATTGACCTAATAGTTGACCCAGGATTTAATCAATCAGAAATTGTAACAAATGTTATTAGTAAAATAAGTGATTTTTTCTCACCAGACAATAGAGAAATGGGTCAAGACATATTTACCGGAATATTAAGTAAAGATATCACATCTGAAAATGGGGTAATCAACATTTCCGACATTAGAGTTTTTAATAATGTTGGGGGTAGGTATTCACAAAATCAGGTATCACAAGCTTATTCAGACCCTAGTACTAAACAAATTGGATTGATTGATGGGACAATATTTTCACAACCAAATCAGTCATTTCAAGTTAAATTCGACAACAAAGACATTGTTATTAGATTAAAGGCAATGGGGCAACCATCAGTTAGTTAATTAATTTACATAATTAATATCTAACCTACCTTTAATTTCATCAGACCAAATATTTATCTGTAATAGTAACGATATGCCTAAATCCTATAGAATACGAACTAAAATAAACGAAGATAGTTTTGTACGAGTAAATCTCGAACAAGATTTTGATTTATTAGAGATACTTAGCCTTAAATTGACACAATCTGAGGTCTTCTCTAGAATGTGTGCTGATTATGGTGTTGTTGTGGGTAGAGTTATGGCAAATGGTGGGTTAGGGCTTCCTAATGCAAAGGTATCGGTATTTATACCACTTACCGATGAAGATGAAAAAGATGCTGTAATTTCAGAAATGTATCCGTTTAAGGATGTTAATGACAAAAACGAAGAGGGGTATAGGTATAACTTATTACCAAAAAACAAACAACACAATAGACACACACCAACAGGAAGTATGTATTCCGCTGAGGAGACAATATCCAACCCTTTAAAACTAGAGGTGTATGAAAAATATTATAAGTATACTGTAAAAACTAACGATAACGGTGATTATATGATATGGGGTGTGCCATTAGGCACACATCAGATACACATGTCGGTTGATGTAAGTGATATTGGATGTCACTCTATGAAACCATTTGATTTTATAGCACAGGGTGTTCCGATTGAGGTATTTAAGAATGCAGCTGTATTTAACGGTTCGGAAAATTTAGACACCTTACCACAGATTGTAATACAAAATAAAACTTTGGAGGTTGTTCCTTTTTGGGGAGACGACGACTTATGTAATACAGGTATTAGCAGAACAGACTTTGACTTAAGAGACTCAAGTGTTGAATTTAAACCTAACGCTCTATTAATGGGTAGTATTATTAGTGACGATAACAATAATAATGTTGGTTGGCAGTGTAAACCATCAAAAAATATGGGTGAAGTCTGTAAGATGACTACTGGTTCTGGTAAGATAGAATCTATTAGATTTACAGTATACAAAGAAGATGATGGATGCACACCAAAATTAGAAAAATTTAATCTACATAGTATTGATGGTAGTGGTTCATTCGTAGCCAGAGTACCAATGAATTTGGACTATATTTATACCGATGAGTATGGTAACGAACAAATATCAGACACTGTAAGTATAGGGGTACCATCTAGAGGTAAATATAGATTCAGGATTTCATTTGACCAGAAGTACTCTTCTGAGACAAGAAAAGGAGAATACTTGGTACCAAATATTAGAGAATACATTAATGATGAAGTTAGGAGTTATAGTTTTTCAGAAGATTTATACGATTATCCAGAAACAATACCTGGTGACCCATCTACTATAGTTTCATCACCAGCTTTTTTAGGGCAAGATTATTTTTATGAGTTTACACCTGATAGGGTATATACGATAGGACAACACATCGACATGTACCGTAACGATTACGGGAATCTAGACTTTGCAAGTGGAGCTGTTAGTCCGTCATCCACATCACGCCCATTCTTTAGAACTATAGGTTCTGCAATAGGTAGAAATAGGTGGGAATTTATTGGTATTAAGAGTACTAATCCACCATACGAATCTGATTGTAGTGGGTCTATTAAAGAATTTCCACCTAATGACGGATTTAGAGGTGGTTCTTTTATATTTTTAATGACACAATTAAATTTATTTGTTACACAATTATCTGTATTTGGACCATTTTTATTATTAAGTATTACAGTTATTATCTCATCTTTTCAGTTTCTTCAAAATTTAGGAATGACACTTATGTCAGCGGCTGCATCCATGGCTGGAGCTTTAGGTGTTGGTTTTGGTTTCGGAGCTGTACAAACAGTACAACCAGGTGGATGGGTATCTGCGGCAGCTATAATAGCACAAGCTTTACTGGATGTGGCGTTTCAGATATTACTGGCAAATTTACTTGTCAATGCTATGGATTCACTAAAGTATAATTTAGGGTTAACCAAGTTTGATGAGTGTGAGAATTGTAATTGTGGGGAATTCTTCTCCTTAAAATTTTCATCTTTCTGGGGTGCTGCTGAAATAGATGAAAATGCTGGTAATATTGTTGTGGACGACCCCGCGTGTCAAATACCACCTCTAATAAGTGGTACCGAGATGTATTTTAGTCCAGCTCATAATGAGGAAATGGGTGACAATTCATCTAAAGGATGTTATAGTATCAGTTTTGAAGGCTCCGGTTTCAAGGGGGCATTTAACACTGCAATATGGTTAATCGCTACAACCGGAATTGCTGCTGTATTTGTACCATATGGTGTTGGTTCGTGGTTAGTCGTTGCTATCACAAAAGTCGGCATACCTGCTTTTGTTATTTGGTTTGCTGTTATAATATTAAAGCGATTAGGTAAAATATTTATGGCTTTAAATGAATGGAGGGTACGTAAAAACATATATAATGGTCTTTGTCAGGGTGTTTTTAATATGGGATTTTGGAATTCATGGATTAGAGGTACATTATACCATTTTAGATTTACTAACTTTAAGACTGAATACGATTCTGGAGGAATTATCGAAGTAGATGATTTCTATTGTAGAGATGTTGTTATAGGTCCACCAGAAATAGCCAATCAACATTATTACTATAGGTCATGCCCATATAAAGAATCTACAGGAAAATTCGACATTGGTGGTAGAGCTATGACCACATTCAATTATTTGGCTGCTGGTGGTATACCAGCCACAATTAATTATAAGTACAATAAAGGGATTAGTTATCCAACAACAATAATTGAATTAGGTACTTTTGAGGATATGACAACTAATAATAGTTGTATTGATTGTGATGCTGATGTTAGCGGTGATTTTTTAATTGACAGAATGGAGTCGTCATCTCAGAAAAGTACTAACGGAGTTTTAGACTATGCTATAAACCAGAAAATGATGCTTTACACTGTTAATGATATTATATTTACTGGAATTAATCATTGGTTTGGTGGGCAGTCACCATATAATTTATTTATATGGCCACCTATGGCACAAGGTCAGGATGGTAATGTAAGAAATGCGGGAATCAACCAACCTAGATTATTAGACGGTGACATAGCTCAATTAGTGTCGTCAAATAATGAAATCGGAACCTATAAATTTCCTAGTTTATTCTATCACCCACAAGACCCAAATTATGGTCCATTACCACCAGGAGTAGTTGACTCTAGGATTACTAAGACCAGTTTAAAGATAGCGTCTGTAGTTTCAGACAACACATTACGTAATTTAGTGGTTGGTGGACTTAATGGTTACCCTAAAACACAAGATATACCATACTATGGATGGAAAAAACCTTTAGCATCTTTTGGTAATTTTGATAATGATTGGGACCGTGCCACTGTATTAACAGCCTCAGCACAACCTGGTTCTACCATCATACCCCCATACGCACCAATTAATAATGTATCACCATATGGTGCTCTATCTGTTGGGTTCTACCATTACTATTTTGGGTTATATCAGGGTAATAACGCTTATGACCAATTTGTGAATAAATATATGCCACCAGTAGAGTAGAATATGGGTAATAGAAATAACATACAGAAAGTACTACCAACTAAAAAGTTTGTAGACGCGGTTGAACAAGACTTGTATTTCCAGGTTAATTTTGACGACACATCTAGAAATTTAATACAGGGTGATAGGTCAGTAGATATTAACTTGGATGAAAGATTTAACGAGGAAAGACAATCGTTTACCGAATATAGGGTTTATGGTAAGATAATGCCTATTTTAGATAATTGTTTTCATGGTCTGGCTATAGACACAACACCAGGAATACCAGTAAGTGGAGCATTCAGTACTCTATTGTTCCAAAACTTATATTATCTACAACCAGCATCATCTCCTTGGCCTGGATATCCACAATTTAATGAATTCGATTTTAAAAGAAATGATGTTGATGAAATCGTGTCAACAAAAACAAATTGGTCAATGTACGTTACTTACCCATCAGAATGTGAAATGAACGAAGCCATGTTTTTTCAGTTAGACGATACCGGTATGGACACTATTAACTATATAGCGTCAGATGGTATTGCTTTTTATGTCACCAATGTTACTGAAGGTGGTAGGAACCTTACCAGGTTTACATGTTCATCACCACACGGTTTAAAAAAACGAGAATTCGTTGAAATCACTATAGATGGTGGGGTTACTTACCAAACATTTCCAACATTGAATTTTGGTGATGGAACAAGGAACTCGAAAGATAATGTGTTTAATTTAAGTATTACTGTTGGAACATATGTTGCTGGTACAACAACACAGATTAATGATAATGTTATGGGAACTATGAAAAGAGTAATTAACCCAAATATATCAAATAGTAAATCTAGATATTATGTTAGACAGAATAAGGTATTAACCAAATTATCTGATTATGTGTTAGATAATTGTGGTTTTGAGGAAGGGGTATTCCCAGATGTTAAACAAGTTGACAGAATCACTCCACTAGCCCAATGTAGAATCTCAACCAGGAAGAGTTATCCAGCATATCTTTATAATTTTACTAAAGATATCGACGTTGAAAGACTTAGAGATAATTTAGGACGACCATTAACCACTTTATTTGTTTCCGTACTTTTAAAAAATGACTTAGGGTACTTTAACTACCCACCAAACAGAGGATGGGAATGGAATTTTCCATATTCTTTTATAGATTCTAGTGTTAGTGGTACATTTGTGAGAGGTACTGGTACTGACTTACAACCGGTGAGTGGTGACATTGTGGACCCTGTTCCTGGTGGTATATTAACTCGTGGTAAAGAACTTAATGTTGGTGATACGTTACGTGGTGATTTCTGTGAATATAACGAATATGAAATTACTGAAAGAGTTGTTGATGGTATAGTACATAGATTTGATTGGAATCCACAGGTGTTTAGTCATACAGGTCAAACTACTAGTGATGGGTACATTTATAAACCACACTATGACGTACCAATTAGGGTATTCTCAAACTATATAGAATATGGTGACCCACAGGAGGTTACTGATGTTCCAGAGTGGGCAGAATACTGGGAACCAACAAAAGAATGGAGATGGAGAGACCTATGGGATATTGGTTTTTTTGATGAAGGTGCTGGAGTTGACTATCCGTTTTTAAATGGTAAACAATATCCTAAGAGAATAATAAAATTTTATATACAGAGACAAAACAGGTCATTATCAGATACAACCGGTAATGATGGGTCTACTATAATTGATGAACTAATAATTGACGGTTGTGAATAAATATACCTTTAAATTAGACGGAAAAGACCTTAATCTTAGTTTGGGTTTTGGTACCACAATCGATGAGGTTGGCAGAGAAGACCTGATAAAAACGTATGAGGACGATGTGGTTAGGAAGGTAATAAACCCAACAAAAGATTATGAAATTACTAGGTATAGGCATGCACCACTGGATGATGGGAGTGATAATAGTCCAGAAATATACTATGAATTTATGTTCTACGATAGTATTCAGTCGACCTGGAATACCAACCCATCAGCTTCCGTAAGTCCACCACCACCATTTGCATATAACTTCCAAGGATACACTAATGAAGAAATAGCTGCCAACACGAGTGATTTAAATAAGAGTTTTTTTAAATTAGATTTTTATGATAAAGTAGATAAACCTAAACAGAAATTTTATATGTCTAGTTTATTTAGTCCTATTAGAGGAAATAGACTTAATTTAGACTCTATAGACTTAGACTGTGATTATGGTGGTGCTGCTAATGCTGATTGGACAACATTAGGTATGAACGAACCAGATTCTCCCATAACTAACATGTCAAATGGTTCCATTATATACGATACAACTAGAGACGTACTAATACCGACATTTACATTAGATATGGACAATAAAAGTTCGGGATATTTTTTTTACTGGTTGAAAAATAAAGAGTTGATTAATATTAAACATTTTTTCATTTCAGCAAAATTCTTTAATGCGAGGGATGGGGTAATAACTAGGTTCTTAAATCAATTACCATCTACTTTACCAGCAACAAAGATGAATAGTTTTGACCCTACAGCTTATTTATATTATAGAGTACAGATTAATCAAACTAATTACACATATAAAGTATTAGACCTAACAGGTATTAGAGTTGGAACAAGTCCAGCAACAGCAATAAAATATTGGGAGTATATTAACCCTTCATAATGGAAAGATATAACATCACAATAAACAGAAGGAAGTATCCAGGTCAAGTGGACATTGTACCACCAGAACTACCTAGAACATATAGACCATCCAATTTCTATATTTTAAGTGGTGCAAATAATTGTAACACATGTTTCTTTAAACATAACAATATGTGTAGTTACTGGAATGCTGAAGTTAGGGACAATTACATTTGTGACATATGGAGAGACCAAAATTCCTCAGAACCTTTACCAGAGGACCCACCATGTCATTTAGAACTAAGTGTTCCAGTTATGTTAACACAAGATTTTGACGATATTGGGATTTACACACCATGGGACGGACTAGCCTACCAAAGAGACGTTATAAATAATTTTGTTTATACGGGAATGAATAACAGTATAACAGTTTTCAATAGTTCAAATGTAGAATTTAAGAAATTTTTAAGTCTAGCACCATATACTATTGATTGGGGTGACGGTACTACTGGTACATTGACATCAGGTCAACTATCCCTTAATCACGTATATCTTTCACCATCTAGTGGGTATACAGTTTCTATGGAACAAATTAACCCATGGGGAACAACCTACATTAAGAAAAAGATACCAATACCATATACAATGATGCCGTCGATACCAAACCCATTCGGTTCATTTGCTATAAGTCCACCAAACATTGGAGAACCAATTGGTTGTGAATATATTACACAAGATTATATTTTCCAGGGTGATTCTGACCCAGATGTGTGGAATTTTTTCAGTTCAAATTATGTGTCTATACCTTTTGCCGTTACAGGACAATCCTATAATAGTCACCTTACTATGTTATTACAGTATGGGTCAGGATATCCAAATGTTGGTGTCCAGGTTTATATTGGAATGTCAGGAACTGGTATGATTAATACTATGACGTCAGCGTATACATCGTATACAATTAATGATATATCGTATACTGATTGGAGTGCTGGAACAACAACGTATAGTGCTATGAGTAAAGGTATTAATCCAGATAATGTTGACCATTATTGTTGTGATGACCCAGAAGAATGTAACTGCACCACACAATTCCCAACCTTAGATTGTTGGATGGTTTCACAAGGCTCATCTTGTCATACAATAGACGATTATCTACAGGGTGGTGGTCCCGCTTGCATTTGGCCAAGTGGTCCCCCACACTTCGGTGCTACTATGACCACACAAGAATGTTTAGATAGTTGTTGTAATGGTGGTACTACCGCATGGGCTGTTCTTAACCCAATATCAGGAGTGTATGAAGGTATTAATCAGCAAGGAATTTATTGTAGTGAACAAGAATGTCTACAGGCTAACGGATTAATGTCTCCTTTAGTAGGTCCATCTTCTAGTATGAGAATGGCCGCTCCAGAGAGATTATTTGAATGTGGTGGTAATATATGTACAGAATTAATGGAAAGTGCTTGGTTAGACTCAAATACTGGAGTTAACAATTATTCAGCAATGTTATTACAACCAAATATGTTCGATAACCTATCGGACTGTAATTCACATTGTGGTGGTTGTGTATCAATGAGTGCTATGAATATAACAATAACCACCGTTAATGAATGCTCATTAATAACAGTTACAAATCCTGATAACACAACATACACAACATATGATTGTGATGGTGTTGTTGAAATAAACGGGTTGGATAGTGGACAAAGTTCACAATATGAAATTACCTGTGTTACTACAGGTGAAATTAAGTTAGTTACACCAGTTAATGGTGTGTTTGGTAGTGTTGAATTTGACAATCTTTGTCCTACTAATTATAACAACATAAACGGACAACCATTTGGTTTATATATTTTTACAATATTAGACGATAAGGGTTGTAGTGTACAAGAAACGGTCTTAGTTGACGGTGATAATTAAAAACCAATAGAATATGGCAGGCGGATGTCCAGGATTACCACAAACACTAACAAGTATAGTAACATTAGGTACTTTTGATATAGCAGCGGGGTACCCAACACCAACGTTAGTAAATACTTCATCAGTTTCAAGTCTTGGTGCTATGGGAGTTTATCATAATGACGCATATGATGTTAATGGTAGTGATTTAAACTCTGCTTTAGAAGGTGGGGGAGGCTCATGTAGTTGTTGTTGTTCAGAAATGATGTCAGGACCTACATTTATGCATATGTGGAATGAGGGTCAGGATGGTCCTCAAGCGATGGAGGACGGAGCATGGGCAAGTAGGGATTATTGGCCTGGAGGTTCCAGTGGAATCTACATGAATATGATGGATGATAAAACATATCATTTTAATGTTGGTCAACGTGAACCATGTGAGGAAATACGTGGTGGTTTATATTCTTTTAGAGACTCCGATGATGTCGATTGTCATAAATACGTATATGATTGGTCTCTAGGTTCTAGTTTTCACTGGGACTACATCAGCACTCATGCTTGTGGGTATGTTCGTGGGTTCACAGAACCAGCTTTAAGATGGGCATTATTTGAAGTTCCCCCAAACCAAACTTATGTTAACTCTTCATATGGGCTTGGTGACTTTAAAATTGTGGCGGATGGAGGTAACCCTACTGGAGGTTTCAATTATCTTAGCCTATGTCTTCCATGTCAGGCAATTACAGACACAACATGTGGTGCTTCTTGTGCTAATGCACAACATTATGGTCACCAGATACCATCTGTTCCACCAACTGGTCCAGGATATATACAAGAACCATATGTTGGTTCTCTTTTTGAGGCTGAGAATTGTGATGTAGACCCATGTTCACCTAATGGAATGTGTTTTGGACCAGGTGGACCGGCAGGACCAGGACCTACAGCTTGTCTTAGTTCCAATTCACCTTTAGATGGTAGTGGTGATGGTGGAGCAGATGAAGATAATGTATGTTTTGATTGTAATTTAACACCAATATTCCACCCATGTTATGATGTGGGTAACCCACAAACAGCTAATAGTGGTAGTGGACCTAATGGTAATACTAATTTGGCAGCGGCACCTCTTTACCAATGTAACAATATATATGTACCTGGACTTGACTCAGACGGGTTACCATTAGCTGGTTCCAGTGCTTATAATAGTACTAATGGTGGACCAGATTTATGGGCTGAACAGACGAATGTCGTACAAGATTTAGACTCATGGGATAGTTGTTGTCTGTATAGGACTATTGGGTGTGTTGATAGCAATTTTGCTAACTTTAACGCAATTGCACGTTCGAATGGTTTCGACTGTATAGGTAACCCAGACCCAAATGACGAATATACTTATTATGACCCTAACTGGTTTGGTACAGATAATGGAGCTGTAGTGTGTCAGAATGTACCCACACTACCAACCGGTTCTAATTTCAATACAAATAACCCACCTGATGAATATACGAATCCAGCTGTTGATATAGCATGTATAGACCCATCAATGATAGGTAATAATGGTCAACCATTCCATCCATTAGGGTGGTCTAATACAAATGCGTTTTTTACTAACACCGATTGTTGTACTAATGATGGCTGTATGGATGATGGTAGTGGAGGAGCAATATGGACATCAGACCCAGGCAATACATTACCTTGGACTGGACCAGGCCCGTATTATCCAGGTTATGATGTGTTGATTGGAGTAATCCCAACACAAATACAAGTAACACAATCCCCAATAGCCGCCACAAACTTTACTTACGCGTTCACTAATGATTGTTCTGGTGTCCTTGGTGGTACCGATTTTACTTGTTGTGAATACGTCATACCGGGGTGTGGGTCGATGTCATACTTAACTGATGGAACAACAGCAGTAGGAGCAGGACCAAATCCAGATATTTTTGGTAATGGTGGTTATAATGTTTGGAATTATAACCCATATGTTACTATAGATGATGGTTCATGCTTTGAAGAACAACCAATAGGTGGATGTATTGATGATGGTGGGTTAGGTCTAAGTACTGTTTTAGTACCACCATTTTCACCAATATATCCAGGTATACCAGCAAATAACTTTAACCCAATAGCTAATATTGCTGATAATAGTTGTACTTGGGACGAAGGGTGTCCTGACCCTTACGCAAATAATTATGACCCATGTGTGATTAATCCTGTGACACCACCTTGTGGATTATTATATCCGGTTATTCCAAATCCTGCACTGTGTAACTATGATATAGCAGGCTCAGGACCCGGTTGTATGGACCCACAAGCTCTTAACTATAATCCATTATCTACTGAAGATTGTGTTGGAAACCAACCACCAACAGTTTTTTCATGTTGTGTTTATCCTGTAGAAGGATGTACTGACTATAACGCAACAAATTATGACCCATTAGCAGTTAATGACGATGGTAGTTGTGAATACGACATTTCGACAACACAAGAAGGGGTTAACTGGTTATATGGAACTAAGGTTTTATTGTGTAGAGACCCACTCACAAAGGAAGAAGTACTAATGGGTGTTTGCGACCAACCAGAAATACAATCTGAAATATTTATTGAACGAGGAAAACAATCTGTGATGGAACCAAATCTACGATTGGGTGAAATAACTACGATGGGTGGTCTCATAAACCATGGGTATAAGTACTTTAGAATAAAGAAACAATAATAAAATAAAAGAAAATGGCATTAGGAGCATACGGAATCAAGAGACCAGCAGACGTTTCACCAGAAGATGTGGATATCACACTAATCTATACACCAACTAGAGAATCTGGAGATGGTGTTGTTGTTAAAAGTTTAGATGCCTCATCTATATTAACACCATACTATCATAATGGAACCACTGGAGGTAATGCTAATGTGGAGATTATGGGTGGTATGTATAATTTAAGGTTACCTTCAGCTGAATTTAATAATAAGGGAATTTATACATTATATTTAAAACCTTTAGAGGTTAGAACAGTTATTACTGATTGTGGCGTTTTATCGTCATTACCTAACGTTAAAGGATTGGTTTTTGATTTAAATAACGTACCAGCTCAATCTAGAAATAAATTTGTTAATAACGGACTAGTTGGATTTAGAATCGAATATCTAAAATCAGACGGAAGTAAAATACCAAACTTCTTTAGAATTGTAACTTCATCGTTTTTCTGTGAACCAATCACACAAAATTTAACAAATAGTAGTCAGAAAGCCATTAGATATAGATACGTTAATGGAGCAAGTAACCTACTATTCTGCACATTAACACCAACATCAGCACCAACAAATAAACCAAACGCTTTACCATATATAGGACAACCTGACCAGAATGTTATAATCACCAATACATATTTCAACCCAATTACAATGGAGATTGAAATGGTTGATTACGATGTTGAAAGTTTAGGTATAGCGTTATACGGTAACCAAAGTAAGTCACTTAATGATGGTACTTACACATTATATGATTCAGAAGATAACATTTATAAACAATATAGTTTATATGAAAAACGAGACGAATTCGGAAATCCATTATACGAAATAAAAAAAGACAAAGGAAATAACATAGACTTTAGTAAGGCATTTAATAACGTATCGTAAGACATGGCAAATGGTAATAACATCACAGGGAGTGGTTTAGATGGTTTCAGTGATAAATTAGTCGGGAATCAATTTACAGACGGAACATCACAATTTACATTGGGTAACTTTGGCATTTCTAAATCTGTAACAGATAAAGAAAATGAAGATTTTTCTCTAGGTAATTTTTCAAGACCAATCACACTTGACACATTAAGTGATAGTACAGATAGTGCTGATAATAGAGATGCTTTAGCCATACTTAAAAGAAATTATAATGATAAAACCACCATTAATTTTGATATTTCTGATGTTACTACATTTACACAGTATGGTTCTTTAGCAGAAAGATTTAAGGTTGCGATTCAGGAGATTATTAAGACCTTTCCAGCAGCTATTAATGTAAATAAGTTAGGGTCCGATTATTCTGTTGCTAATACAGCTACAAATATATTATTCGACCCATTGGAAAATGAAACTAATTTCGATGTCAACATTACAAGGATGTCGAATCCTTTCGCTATCGAATTTACGACTACAGGTGTGTTATTTTTTAGTGGTTCCACTAAAGGGGTTGACGAAATACGTAACATGACCAAAGACTTTGGTGAATATAGTGTGTTCATCAATGGAAACGAGTTTAAAATTACCGATTTAACACCAAGTACAACAAATTTAACTGGTCTACTTAATATTACCGCTACAGGTAAGGTATTTAGTGGTCTAACCGCGACTACAAATGAGTTTCAGTTAAGACCAAACACATATAAGACAGAAGAAATTTTTGATAATATGGATGATATCGAAAAGTTCTTATTGAATAGAAAAACCACACCAAAATATACAGCTGAGTTTAAAACATTGAGGGAATCTAACTATGGTAAGTTAACACAAGTAACATCTACACTAACTTGGCCAACTGCTGACGAATGGAACATTGTTACTGAAAATGATGTGTTCGTCAGATACATTACTAAGTTATATGAAATAGCGGACACATACGATAAACATAAAACAAACTTAATTTCACGATTTTTAACTACCGGAGCTTTAAAAGAGTTCGATACTGAAGACCAAATGTTTGAAAAAATAATACAATTGTATGGTAGAAGTTTTGACGAAATAAAAAAATACATTGATGGTCTAGCTTATATGACTAATGTTACTTATGATAGTATAAACAATGTACCAGACACTTTATTAAAGAATCTAGCTCAATTATTAGGATGGGGAACACCGAGTTCAATAAATGAGGTTGATGTGGTTAAAGCGTTATTTAATAGAGGTGGACATAAAGAGTTTAGTGGTGTTTCTGATAACAGTACACCCGTAGAGTTAGATATAGACTTATATCGTAAGATATTAATGAATACAGCGTACCTATTTAAATCTAAAGGTACGAGAAAGTCTATAGAATGTTTATTAAGATTAATAGGTGCACCTGAAGGTTTAATTGAGTTTAGTGAACACGTTTATGTCGCTGGACAAAAGATTAACATGAGAAAATTCAACGCGAAACTAGAGAGTTTTTCGGGAGGCACATATACAGAAGAAGTTCCAGTAATCGATAGTACATTCGTAGTCCAACCACAAACCCAAACCTTCCCACCTATCTATATAACAGCATATACTTATGGGACAGAATTTGTTACACGAGAGGTTTCAGCTAGTAGAGATGATTATCCGGTTGATGATTTAGGATACCCTAAATTACCAAGGTTTAGTCAGGATGGATACTTTCAAGCAGGAGCTGGATGGTTTGAAAGAACACCAGAACATAAAAGTGATAGAATAGTAGATGTAGCCAAGTCTACGTTTACAGGTAACACCCCAACAATTAAAACTGAATTTGCTCCATTTACATACGGCGAAAAGTATTTGGACTATATGCGTGGGTTCCCACATATGAAAGATGGTTTTGACCTTAAGAGAACAGTTGATAATAGAAAATCTTGGGTTGAAAGTGATTCTAGAACTAAGGACGAAAGTTTTAAAAACCTACAGAATAGAGTTTCTACATTAAGAAATCGAGGTTCAAAATACCATTCAGATGACGAAAAGTTGGTCTTGAATGTTAAGAATGTTGACTTATTTCTTAACCTTGGTCAGGCTTTAGAATGGGATGTGTGGAACCAATCAAATAAATTCGGCTGTTTATTTGGGTTAAAATCATTAAACACACTTAATCCACTATACCCATCTTCACCACTAGGGCCGGATTGGACAAATATACAAATAGACGCGTCAACAATATCATTTTTTGAATTTGCTGATGGATTCTGGAGATTACTAATCAATGTTAAGAATAGACAGACTATAGATGATGGGCATGGTGGTGGATACCCTACACTTAAAATGGTTTATTTGGACTACTTAGATACTCAGAATATTTGTAATGTACCAGACGGTAAGTACACTTATGAAACCATGTTAGAGTTCATTGATGAAATAGGTGACTATTGGATTAGATTGGTAGAACAAATGATACCAGCTACTACAATATGGCAAGGTGGTACTAAGATAGAGAACGCTATTTTCCATAGAAGTAAATTCGCTTATAAACACGAACCAATTTGTGATGATGTTGAATGTTTAGGGTCTTGGGTGGAATGTATAGGACCAAACTTTAATGAAGCTATTGTTAGTGCATACTTAGCTTCAGAAGGTTCAACATTTAGTTCTGCTACATGGTATAATCAAATTACATTAAACGGTAACGTATATACTGGGCCAGACTACTATACAAGTACATCCGGACTAACAGACATACCAACAACAGAAATGTGGTTAGATAATATGGTTAACATACTTAGTGGTATTACCGGTGAGTGTTTTACTTATTTAGTGTTTGATGCTACTACGACCGGAACCCCACCTATAGACAACCCTAGGTCTATTGTTATCCAAGGATGCTGTGAAGGTGGTGTTGACGTTTGGAATGGTAATATTAAGGGTCGTAAACAAACAACAGCTAGTTTTTTAAGTGAGACATGTCTTAATCTAGAAGTAGGGAGAGCCTCACTATCTAGAGTAGATACCGATATATTCGCCTTCTACGACACAAGTTCAACACCATGGAACACAATGTTAGCAGCTAAAAATTCCATAGACGCACTATCAAATGATTTAAGGATAAATGGTTGGACTGGAAAGACGTATCACATTCCTTCAGCGGGTAAATGTGACATAGCGTCATCACCTGGAAATACAGATTGTGCTGAACTCTATGATGAAAGATGGTTAGCATGGCAATCGTATCCCTGGAGTGGTCAAAGTATAAGTATTGACTTAAGAGCACCAGACTTATCATATAATTGTGGTGTTGCGGGTTCATCGACACTAGGGGTAAGAAGATTTTGTGACCCAGATTTGGGTGAATTTTGTGTATTACCAGATTCAGTTTACACACTACCACCATCTAATTCATCTGTACAAGCTGCAGGGGCATTTTCTGGTAAAACTAACAGTGCTATAGTTCTTACTATTATTGACGAATCGTTCCCCAACTATTATGGTCAAAATATACAACCTGTTGGATTTCCAGATGTTAATATATATACTAACGGACCACCATTAGGACTACCACAAGATTGGACTGGACCAACCGGTTCAGGAACAAACACACTACCAGGACCACAACCTACAAATTTATATAGAGAAGATTTTAATGCATTTATGGGAGCATTCAATAATCACGCGTTTTTTAAATCTTTTGTTTATCCTATAGTTCATGCTGATTACAATAACACTATGAATTTTCCATTACATATTTATGGTGCATTAGAAACAGGATTGTGTAAGGAATGTGTTAATACTAATTGGAGTGGTGATACTTGTTATAATGGTTACACATGTGTCTCTACTGGTTTACCTGGAGATACTTGTGATGGTGTTACCGGATATACAAAAGAAGTAATTATTCTAACAGGCTGGACATCAATACAAGCATGGTCAGTACAAACAGGGTATACTGGAACCACATATTGTTATCACACTGGTGATTCTGGACATACATGTAATGGTCAAGTTGGATTTAGTGCAATTACCAAGTTTATGGATTGTGTATCTACATTTGTGGATAACCCAACAGTTCAAGCGGACGCTCAACGTAGTATTTGTCCAACTTGTGGGTCAGGACCTGCATTTCCTATGGGTTCTTACGGTACTTTGGATGAGATAACTAGAACTAATCCTTATACCGTTCTTACAGGAACTAATGTCACTACGGGGTATCAAGGAGCAGGACTTAAGAACTTTGGGTTTAGTGCAGTATACGATTTAGGTATATCCGAAGACTGTATTGGATTATCAGCTTGTACAGAAGATTCATACATAAATGGTTGTTATAGTGAATGTAACGGACAATGGGTATCAGGGAGTATTGTAGCACAAACTTGTAGTGGTGGTACCCCAGGGCATACTAATAATTGGTCTACAGACCCATATAGTTTCTTCACTAGTGGAAGGTTCAATAACGACATACGAGTATTTTTAAAAGAAGATATTAATATAGTACTTGACACATATAATTATTGTGAACCAACATGTGGTCAAGTATGTGTTTTGTCAGCATACACAGCTTGGGCAACAAATACAACATATGAGTATGGAGCTGTTGTTACTTATAACGGTAATTGTTATAAGAGTTTAATCGATGATAACACGGTAACACCTAAAATTGGTGTGATAGAGTCATATAGTGGAAGTAGTGTATGTGGACCTATACTGGTAACAGGGTACACACAAACCTGGGCATCACTAGCTACATTACCGATGAATTTTTATGGTGGTAATAACTTTATACCACGAGCGGATTGTGAAAGTATAAGAGAAATACCTGAGCCACCACAAATGACCGGAACCACATTTGTTAATGAACCAATAGAATTTAAAGAAGTTGTTCATAGTATAGGTGGGTTAGATTGTTTTGATTCTTATTATCAGACTGGTGACGCTGTTACTGACCCATGTGCGTGTGACCACATATATCAAGCAGTAGGTGCAACTACACCACCAACATACCCAATAGATATAAAAGTTTGTTGTCCAGATACGTCACCACACTCAGGAACCACATATATATTAGCACCTACAGCTATTAGTGGTGGTTGTCATACAATTTGTAATCCACAAGACTTTCCAGGTCAAAGATTATGTTATAGTGGTTCTTCAGCGTCAGATGAGTATTGTTGGAAAGTTTGTACTCCAGGTATGTGGAACGACGGTAGAATAGCACCACCATCAATCATTTCCAATACGACATACCCTTGGATTAGTATGTCTAATTTACCTGCTGGTTCGTCAGCTTTAGGTAATAGTGTTTTAATGACTAGAGGTAGCTACGACCCAACAAGTACCCATAGACTCGGTACAACAGGTAAGGTTACCGGATGTAAATGTAGTGCACAATTAAATAAGAGTATTGTTTATGACTCTATGAATGGTTTAGGTCACTTATTTCCAGACGAGGTTAAGAATTTTAGAATTAAGGGTACACAGTATGTTAATAATGTAATGAAATGGTCATCTGTATCTTTAAATGAAAATGAAAATCGTAAAGTGGTGTTCGATACGATAGGTGAACTTTCACCATGTTGTTTAGGTGATACCATTGAAATTATAAATCATGTTTATAAAGAAAAAGAATATTTAGGTGTTAGAAAGTGGATTGTTAATATAACAGACATGACACATATCTACGTTTATAGGATGGCTAAAGAAAAATCGGACAGAACATTTATCAAAATACCAAAAGATTTTGTCTCATTCAATGTTAAAGATAGTACGATGGAGAACACATATGTTGATATGGTATTTGGTGTTGACGATATGAACACTGATATAATAATTGAACTTGGGGAGTCTAGACATATGGATTTCTTTGGTTTATTTAGAATTGACGGTACAACAGCACCTACATTTTTATCTAATTTATCATACTGGGGGAATGTCAATAATGGTGAATTAATGTCATTCTTAGATATGGAAAATGTATTTACCGACACCACACTTATAGATAATTACGGATTCGGATACCAACTAGAGTTTAATATGTTGTGTGACGGTATTCCAGCTAATTCATTTGAGGTAAATGACACTATTGTGTCGTATGGCGGTTTATCTAGTAGATTGTATGATGTACCAGAGAGTAAACCATGCCCAACAGACTTGGACGCTAAGGTGTTAAGGTTAGACCCTACAGATTCAGATATTCTTGATGGTGATTCGTTAATATCTAATGTTAAGAGTAGTTCATTAACACAAACATATGGAGAAGGTGGATTGGTTATATGGGATTATGATTTATTTTGGAAAAGGTATTACCCTTCTGTAGATTCTAATAACTACGAAATTACGGGAGGTAATATTTACGCGGTTTTAAATAACCCAGTTTATAAAACTGACATGCAGATACCATATAATCTATCAACACTTAATGTTAGGATAGACAACAGGTCTAACAATATTAATAAAAAAGGTATTAACATAGTTAATAAAACTTACCTAACCTATGATGATAGTGCAGACTACCCAAAAGCTAAATTATCTTGGATATCGTCAATTGTTAATGCATGGCCAAGTAATACGATACAGTTATTTTTTAGAAATAAAGATGTTATGGATGGGTTCTCTTATTCATTAAGAGGTAAACAGATTGGTAATGTAGAAACAATGGATTTATATGACATTAATAGGGCTAACAGGTTAGACCCATCAACAAACATATTCCAAATACCATCAACAGGTGAAGAGTTAAACTTCACATTGAGTGGAGTTACAATTGAAACTACCGAACCAAATGATAGTTTTATTACTGCTCCTGTATTTTATAAAGATTTACAAGATTGGGTAGTTAGAACTATAGGCACAAATCTATTTAGTAATACGTACGCTAATTATGATACTGATGGTCAGTTTCATTATTTTGAAATTAGAAGTGAAAATAGCACACCTATTGATTCTGTTGATGGGGTACAAAGACGTACCCCACTTAAGAATTTAAATACTGAGTTCTTAGCTACAACATATGGTGATTGGGAAGTTTATAAAAATAGCCATCCTTCTACATCAGCATTAACCGCTGTGTATAATAGTTATACTGACTATTCAGATTATAATGATTTAACTACAGACGTTGTGTTTGATTTGAGTTACATATATTCAGCTTATACGGGTACGACAGTAATACCTATGAGTGGTAAGGATATTGTGGGTACAACATTCCAAGGTGTTAACAATAACAGTATAGGTCCAGCTGTTAAACCAGAGATATTAAGTACTAACGGAGGACCGTTAGTTGTAACATCAGCAAGTACCGATTATATGTACTATGTGGTTAAGGAGACAGGAAGTTACAGATTCCAATACAAAGGCATTCTAACATTTGATTATTATGATACTGGTTGGTGTGATTATTTAAAAACTAACTACAAAGATAATGTGGGTGATACATACCCAGCAAACGATTTTGATTATAAGACTTTAGTTAATAGTTCTATATTATACGCTGGTGGTGGTACTAACATTATTACCACAGAAGGGTACGATGCTAATCAACATACAAATGTCACACCATATTTCATGGTAACACCAAACTACGGATTTTCTGCTGGTGAAGGTATGAAAAATTTTAAATGTGAGGTGTTTATTGAAAAAACTACACTATCAGGTGTTACAACAATATTGGATAGTTATATTGTTGGTAATAATGAGGAAAAACATCCAGATGCTGACGATGTTTTAATTATGTCTGTTACACCAGCTGACGAATTATCTGATAAAAATTTAATAAAAGGTGACCAGTGTGGTAATGGTAGTGGATTTATATTTAATAAAGTTAGTAATGTAGTTTTAGATACAAAATGTACCAGATTAAATAAAGGTGATAAAATTAGGATTAAGAATACCATAGTAATAGACTCAACATCTAAATCTAGTGGTAATGTTTGGGTTAACGCTAATTTAGGTAGTGGTGTAGAAGATGGTATTATTAAAAAACCTTGGATTAGATGTACTAATGAAGCTTGTAGCAAACCAAAGAAGATGTATGATTTAATCTGGGACGTTGACCAACTATCTAGTGAAAATACTTGGTGGAATGATAATAAGCAATATAAAGGTGTAGAAAAAGGAACACTTTATGTTACTACTAGATATGCTGGTAAAAAATTAATAGTACCACCTAAAATAAATAACGTAGGGGATTTAAGTAGATTAACCTACTTAGACGTAACTAAAAAATACAAAGGACCATTCGACTTACAAATAGTTAAAGGAAAGACATCAAATTGGAATGAAAAACTAATTAAAAATGATTTCACTAACGCTATACAACCATTTAAAAAGGTACCATTTACCTGGGAAGGTCTTACAACAACATGGACAATGCCTAGGATAATCGTAGAAGAAGGCCAAACACCTAATTTCCCTAATTACGCACATACGTATCTAGTTGAGACTCATTTTAGAGTGAAAGGTACGGATAAGTTGTTTACACATACAGTATATTATGATGATGACGTTAATACCACTATGAATCAATTTAATAGAACAACATCATTCTCAAATAGTTCAGCACCATTAACATCTAGAGAAGTGGTTACAGAAAATAGAGACCAGACTAGTAGAAAAATATACTTTGAAGGAAATACTCTTATCATTGACGGTAAAGGCACCAACGTATTGTCAAACGAATATAACATACATAATACCATTAAAGAAAATGTAGAAAACTCATTTTTCTGTCAATGTAGAACTAATGTATATTCTAAAGTTGTAGCTAGTACTAATTTAGTTTGTGATTTTGGTGACTGTAAAGGTAAGTGTCAAAAATTCTGTAGTTCTATAAGGTCAAATAAAAAACTAATAGGTAAACTTAGTAAAAACGACATAAATAAGAAAACCCCAAGGGATTCGAATGGAAAATTTAGATATTAATAATGAACAATCCAACGTTTAATTCATACACTTTGAACTACACCATAAGTGGTAGTTGTGTTGGTAGCATTACTAATGTAACATTGTTAGGAGGAACACCACCATATACACTTGTTTGGAGTGGTTCCTCATTTACAGCTAATACACTTAATATTAGTAGTTTATGTGCTGGTATATATAATGGTACTGTTACAGATTCGTTAGGTGATAGTAGTACTACACAAGTTGAAGTTAAATCTTTAACCCCAGTTACATTATCAGCCACAGTTATTAATAGTTCGTGTACCGGAAGTACAGCTGCTTATTGTACTATTAAAATAAATTCTTTTACACATACACAACCAACAGTAAATTATATTTTATATAGAGATGGTACCATTGTTGGGTCAGCTCAGTATGTCGGGTCGGGTAATTTTACGCACACTTTTAGTGGTCTACCACCAGGAGCGTATACTGTTACAGGATATGACGGGTATAATAACACATACCAATCTGTTGCCTTTAGTGGATGTCAAACACATACTACTAGTACTGGAGCGATGTCTGCCGGTACTATTGTAGAAAATTGGGATAGGGTGTGCCCATTTAATAGGTGGGCAAATTACATACATGGACCAGCAGCTACTTTTCCTCTAGGTGCATTTCCTTCAGAAGCATGGTATACAGATTTTCAAGATGTGAGTGGACAATGGTATACCACCGATGACCCTAATTTTTGGCTTTTCACGGGAAATCAAGATGATAGGTTAACCGACACTTCACTACCCTGGTATCAATCTGAGGTACTGTCAAGTGAACAAGCAACATATGAAGGTGAGGATATGGGACCCGCAGCTATTGCTAAAGTTATAGGTAATGCCGGTACATTCTATTATAGTAAACATATCGGTAGATTTGTAATGTTAAACTGGACAGCTATAGGTGGAAATTACCAATGGACAACTATAAACCCAACAAAAAACCAGAGCATAGGTAACCCAACGGCAGCTGAGGATTTAACGTCAGACTTACAATGGACAGTAGAAAATTTGACTACTCAACAATACACAATTAGTGGGGCCTCCAATACTGTAGTTTTAGCTTCTGATAAAGCTGAAACAACAGGAGCTTATGGAATGGTACAATGTACCTCCAACTCAGGAATAGAAAACGGATTCATTAGTAATTGTTCACATTTAAATTACGTACACGAGGTAACACTAGGTTCCACAGCTGTTGACAATGACACTATTGGTGTGTATTTATGTTGGTTTAAGGACGAAAATGGAATATATGGTGATATAGGGCAATCATACAATATTGCATTACATATTGCAAATGGAAACGGAACATCCACACCTAAATTAATTGTTACTTATAATAACTCTAATTCAGTTAACACATTTAGATTATTTCAAGAGGACGCTATATGGGATTCAGTATTTAATTCCACTATTTTACAAAATGATGGCCCATATTATTCAGGTTCAACTGGAGACGCTTGGTTTAATTTACAAGGGAATGTTAGATTTAAAATCACAAGAAGTGGGGAATTAGGTGAAAACTTTAAGATAGAATGTACTGATACTATGGGAAACCAAGGTGGAACCCAAGCTGAAGCTACTATAGATGTTGGAGCTTTGAATCCATATAATGCTGCTTATGAGATAAATTTCTCACTTAACGACCCAACAACATGGACGGGTTCACTTTCTTCAGCTTATGAAAGAGAGGGTGTTATTGGGAATGAACTGGTGAAGTTTTTAGGTTCACAAAAGTATGGATATTGGACTGCATCACAAGCATTAACACAATTTTTTGATATTGATTTCGAAGGTCAACAAAGTAGTTATATTGTTATACCAACAACATTAGGTCTAAGTGATAGTAAATACTTTGAATTGTATGATAAAGATACCATAAACACTGATGTCACAGACCCAATAGTTGACGATTATAGTAATTCATTTGGTGGATATAGGCCTTGTAGAAATAAAGGAGTACCGGTAATCGCACCAACAGCTAAGGTTTTAATGCAAACAAATTTAGACCCACTAGTGACAATGTCTGGAGCAACCAAAATTAGTCACGTTAGTAAAGAATACAACATTTATTATTCGGAAGATATTACTGGTATTAACATAGGTATGAATTTTATTGATAACACTGTAGAACTTAGGAATAACAAAGCTTACGCTAAATATAGTGTGTATCCATATAGTCCAGAGTCTGGGGAATTCGAACCAACAACATTAATAACTAAGATATTTGATAATTTAACAGATATCGTACCTGGTGCTGGTGGGTTTGGTGTGAAAACTACAGACAATATTAGTTTAGGTAGTTTACCTACACAAAATTATTGGGAGTATTGTATTAAACCTAGTTTTATTTTTAAGGACAAGTTAGAGGATGTGTTTTATGCTGGTTGTAGAAAGATAAAAAAAGATGGTGAATCTGATATATGGTTTGACACATTAAACATTAATAGGACTAGTGAAAAACAATACGGTATTTACAACCCTTCTAGTGATTATTATTTTATTGTTGTTAGTAAACCAGAAAGAACAAATATACAAACAGAAACAGTTCTTTATACAACTAACGATTCCTGTGAGCTATATAATCAACAGACTACAGCTATTTCAGGTTCAAGTGAACCATATAATGCTGATTCAGTTGTTATATTATCTGGTAAAACGTGGACTGCACCCCTAACTTACCCTAACGGTGGTAATATGTTAGTTACTGTTAATGGTTTGACGTTATTTAAGGCTTCCGATTCTACAATGGAGGATGGTGACTTCATAACGGACGGATACACGATATCTATTAGAAAAGATACTTTAGAAGATGGGGACTTAATTAATATGTTCTACGTACCAAACTCTACAGGTAGAAGTAACTACGTTCAACAACTTACAGTAGGTAGTGCTATCACATCAACTCAAGTAGCTTCAGGATTATATTACCATAATATAAATTATAGAATTAGCCTAGACTACCCACCACTTGGTTCTGTTGGTATGGTTTGGAACGGTACTGTGCTGTATTCAGGAAGAGACTTTAAATTAATAAATTCAAGAACAATAGAAATAACCTCTATAACGTACCCAACCGGATTAGATGAAGGGGATAAGATTTCTTTATTTTATTTTACAAAACTAACTGTTTCAGGTGTAGCTAGTGTTAAATCACCAGAGGTTAATGTACAACAGATTACCAATGTAAGAAATAACGAAACTGTTGAATTGTTGGTATTTGATATGTCAGCTACAACAGTATATACAGAGACAAAAAGATTAAAACGAGGTTTATCTGGACCTAAAGACTTAACATTCACTATGGACCTACCAGGTCCTGGGGATTACACTTATCAAGTTGTGTCAACTAGGGAATACCCACTTATTAGTGGTGATATGGTTAGAACACAAAATCAAACGGAAAAAGTGCCGTTTATAATGAAACCGGAAGTATATTATTACACACCGGAGTCTACAAATGTTTAATTACTAGAATTGGACATTAAATTGTAAGGGATAATATTTATATATAAAATAAAAAGACATGAGCTATATACTACAAAATAATTCTGGGTTAATTGGTGTTAGATTGACTGACGCAGGAAGAAAAAAGTTATCACAAGGTAACCTATCACTATCATTATTCCAATTAGGGGATAGTGAGTTCTGTTACGATTGTTATACTAATGTATTACCAGAATCTAATGGTATATTCATAACTGAACCTAAGTGGAACGCACAGAATATTTCAAATGTATCAGCTGAAAGAAATAAACAAAATGTAAAGTACCCAGTTCCAGTATTAGAGACCAATCAAGGAGCTACATATGGTGTTTTAACGCCATCACATTCTGAACAAAATGTATTTAATGTAGCTAGACCTAGAGGGTTCTTTAACGATAATGTTACTGGTTCTACAATATATGGTAGTTCTGCTTACGCTTTGTCTTCTAGTTACTGTTGGCCTATGTCAGACACCAATGGTAATAGGGTTATGAATTTAATTACTGGTGGGTGTGGTGGTGTTGCTACATATTGGCCAGTACAAGGTGATGTTATTATGGTACAACAATTATCACCTTATATGACATCTACACCAGGATGTGTGGGGTCATCAACTATTATCCCATTGTCAAATCCTATGCCATACTTATTTTATAACGTATTAAGTGCTACAACATCAGGTGGAACGTCAATTTCTGTATTGGTAGATAGAGCTTTACCTAATTGGGCAGCTTTAAATATAAATGGTGCAGCAACATCAACAGACTGTGCTAATGTTATTATTTACCCAGGTGGACCGATTACTAGTTATTGGGGAAAAAATACACCAGTGCCTTATTGGTCACCAGGTTCGTTATCTTTCGATAATAATTGTGATGTTTCAGTTGCCGATGTCAACGTATGGAACATGAACATCAATTGGACACAATGGGACGGGGTTAGTATTAATATGGGTACCATGGCAGGTATAAATAAAAATATTTATCAAAATGTTGATGGTTATGGTTCTTCGGGATACTGTAGTACCAAAGAATATTTGGGGTATAATAGTGATAATGGACAGTATGATTCGACAAACGTACAAGACCAATACGCACTTAATAATGTTCCAGGATATGACAAGGAAACATCAGGAACATACATTAGAGATTCGTTTGGAGCTATTGTAACAGTAACACCTTCTGAACAAAGAATGGTGGCAATATTACATTTTACAAACTATACAATATCTAACTTTTATGGAGAAAAATTCGCTTTAGAACCAAGTGGTACTATAATAAATGGTGTTGGTGAAATGGATAATTTTAAGGTAAACATGCCTAATATAATGTGGCACAGAAAGAAATCAACTGGTACTGGTATGGGTGATGAATGTAAAATGGGACAAACATTTTATATTGACCCTCCAGGATTTTCAGTTGCTGAGGAACAGTATATAGAGTCTGAACCAAATCCAGATATGAACGAACCTGGTATTAGGTATTACCATTTATGGGATGATAACACCGCTTTATCTTTAGACAGTAACACAGCGGTACCAAATAGAGTAGGTAAAGTATTTCCAGACTTACAAATGATTGTTATTGATGACCAAGAACTTATTACCGCCATGTCACATAAATCAAATAGAAATTGGACACTACCAATGCCTAAAGTTGAATTGGTACCAGCTGGAACAAGTTGTGGTGACTCCACGACTGTGGGAGTATTTAACGGACCACCAAACACAGAAGAATTGTATTTCACATATTTGATGGGTAGTACTAGTGGGTACACTACAGGGTTACATTGTAATTATTATAATAGAATTATTGGTGATACATCAGCTGGTAATAGAGACATTAAGATAAATTTTGGTACTGAATGGCCATATCTAAGAAATATGAATAGTTCAGTTTGTTCTACATCAGGTACAGGATGGAACGCTGACTCATTCCATTTCATATTCCAAAAAGTAGCTTATGGAGACTATCCGGACCCAGCACTATGGTCGATATATAACGCTACCACACAAATAGTTAGTGGAAGTACTGTTATGCCGTTAACCTCATCAAATATGTCACAGAATGTTGGTGGCTTTTATATGGACAGTAATGTTCTTCTGGCTTCAGCACCGTATGTGTTACATGACTACATTAACATACCATTAAATAGTGGAGAAAATAACGTGCTACAATTTGGTGACGAAAATTTCTTCTTTGGTAATATTGAGACAGATATCATGGCAACTATATATGAAATGAAATATAATGTTACGGTAAGTAACACGCAATTTAATACATCTACAAACCCAACATGGAATGTAGGTAATAAAGTTAGAATCACTGAGATTGGGTTATATGATTCAACTAAAGACTTAATGGCTATAGCTAAATTAAGGACACCAGTTAAAAGACAAGGGACACAGACATTTGTAATTAAAATAGACTACTAATATTGACAAATGGGATTTTTAGAATTTAATAAAATTAACTCACTGGAGATGTTCCTTACCGACAAGGGTAAGGAGCTAATGATGAAACAAAATAATTTTGGTTTGTCTGAATTGATTACAAGGTTTACACTTTATGATGAGGACTTTGACTATAGGACTACTTCTAAGTTTTGGTGGAATGGTGTATCACCAGTACCACAATTCGCAACCCCTCCAGGTTCAGACCAACTCTTAATAAACAATGGTTATCCTCCACAATTTCCAGACCACATAAACCCAAAATGGCAAAATCCGACAACTGGTGAAACTAATTATTACTCTAGTACTGATGTTAGGGGACATAGAGGTCATAATGTTCTTAGTTGTTTCCCTGAGTTAGAGACTGTAAATATAGAAAACTGTACTAATGTATATTCTTTCTATGATGTTACAAGTGTTAGTTTAGCCGCCGCTGAGAGGGCTAAAGCATCTTTAGATGCTTGGGCTACAGGTTATTCACAAACAAATTCTGGATGGACAGGAATGGTATTTCATATACCGGTATTTGGTGAAAGATGGGTTCTTTCTTCGTACTATCCATGGAATGGAGAATTGGACGTGTTAAGTTATGACATCGCTGCAAAAATTGCAGGAGGACCACCATGGCCACCAAATGACTTGGATGAATGTTTCGACCCAATTCCAGGTTCCATAACCACATATGATGACGGAACAACAATTATACCAGTAGATAATCCAGGTGAACCTGACGATAAATGTTATTATGGCGTCACAGGTTTATTTAACGGTGTAGAAACTAACTCAGTACCCCCTTACCCAGCAACCGGATTTTCAGTGTTACCACCAGGAACATTGGTAGTAGATGATGGTATGGGTACTATAATTGACGGACCAACAATACCAGGTAGTAAATTAGAATGGTGGGTTACTGGATGTACAA
>TARA_R110002074_G_scaffold68258_1_pt1 | contig 95452 bp, 81 predicted proteins | sample TARA_R110002074 | Tara Oceans TARA_R110002074 (sample SAMEA4397215) | marine metagenome | biome: Polar Biome; feature: [MIX] marine epipelagic wind mixed layer (ENVO:01000061); material: water (ENVO:00002006), including particulate matter (ENVO:01000060) such as... | depth 10-100 m
TATTTGGCTTAGATATTTTTCTAATTACTTCAATCGTGACAACCGCATCATCAGTAGCATTTGGATTTCCATCGTCAACTATGCTATAAGGGAAGCTATCGAATCCAACAAATCCTGCTGGGGGTGTATAGATATAACTTCCATCCGCATTTAACGTTACACTACCTCCTGCAGTTGTTGGGAAAGTACCCACAGTTGTTACAACTTGGTTATCACCTTGATCATCTCTATCATTAGTCAATACATTTCCAGGTACTGGTGTATCTTGTAGTGTATTGTTGATATCATTGATAGCATAGGTTGTATTCATTCCAAATATAGTAATGATAACCGTCGCTTGATCTCTTGCAACAGGAGAACCATCGTCAAATATTTCATATACAAATTGATCGGTTCCAAAGAAGGAAGGATCATTAGGCACATAGGTAAAGCTTCCGTCTGCATTGATTACTAGGACTCCGTTAGTGGGTCCACTTACTGGAGTAATAACAGTATCCACAAACTGATTGTGTCCTTCTGGATCACTATCGTTGTCAAGTACATTACCAGTTATGGTAGCACCTTGATACCCATTATAGGCGTCATCATTTGCATACGTTCTGTTCTTATTAGGATCACCATTTACAGTGATGGTTAAGATAGCAGAATCTGTTGCAGGAATTGCATTATCGTCAATAATGAAATACTCAAAGGTATCTTCTCCTTCAAAATTAGCCGGAGGTGTATAGGTAAAACTTCCGTCTGCAGCAATCGTAATAGTACCACCTTGCGTAGTTGGGAAGGTTCCCACATTAGTCACTACTTGATTATCTCCTTGTGGATCAAAATCATTTGCCAATACATTACCCGTTACCGGAGTATTCACTTCGGTACCTGCAGTATCTGCGTTAGCAATTGTTGTATTAAGACTTACGGGTAATACTTCAATAAATACAGTTGCAGTATCAACGGCATTTGGATTTCCATCATCTCGAATACTATACTGGAACGTATCGGGTCCAGAATAACCTGCTGGAGGCGTGTAAATATAACTTCCATCCGCATTCATAGTAACAGAACCACCTGCTGTGGTTGGGAATGTCCCTACAGTAGTTACTATCTGGTTATCCCCTTCTTCATCTTCGTCGTTAGTAAGTACATTACCTGAAACTGGTATGTTTGTATAAGTATTATTAATATCATTTACGGCATCGGTCGTATTGTTTCCGAATAAGGTAATGATAACAGTTGCTCTATCTCTTGCTACTGGCGACCCATCATCGAAAATTTCATATACAAACTGATCATTTCCAAAGAAGGAAGGATCATTTGGTACATAAGTAAAACTTCCATCTGCATTGATTACCAGTGTTCCGTTAGTAGGTCCACTTACAGGAGTAATTGTAGTGTCTACGAACTGATTGTGACCTTCTGGATCACTATCGTTGTCAAGTACATTACCAGTGATGGTAGCACCTTGATTTCCGTGATAAGCATCATCGTTGGCATACGTTCTGTTCTTGTTAGGATCTCCGTTAACGGTAATCGTTAAGATAGCAGAATCTGTTGCTGGATTTAAGTTATCATCAACAATGAAATACTCAAAGGTATCTTCTCCTTCAAAATTAGCTGGAGGTGTATAGGTAAAGCTTCCGTCGGCAGCAATGGTAATAGATCCACCTTGTGTAGTTGGGAAGGTTCCCACATTTGTCACTACTTGATTATCGCCTTCTGGATCAAAATCGTTTGCTAATACATTACCCGTTACCGGAGTATTCACTTCGGTACCTGCGGTATCTGCGTTGGCAATAGTTGTATTCTGATTAATGGGTAATACTTCTATAAATACGGTTGCTGAATCTGTTGCCACTGGATTACCATCATCTGCAATGCTATACTGGAACGTATCTGGCCCAGAGTATCCTGATGGAGGTGTATAGATATAACTTCCATCCGCATTCATAGTAACAGAACCACCTGCTGTGGTTGGGAAAGTCCCTACAGTAGTTACTATCTGGTTATCACCTTGTTCATCTTCATCATTGGTAAGGACATTTCCTGCAACAGGAACATCTGTAAATGTATTATTAATATCATTTACGGCATCCGTAGTATTGATTCCAAAAATGGTAATGATTACGGTTGCACGATCTCTCGCAACAGGTGAACCGTCATCAAAAATTTCATATACAAATTGATCGGTTCCAAAGAATGAAGGATCATTTGGCACATAAGTAAATGTTCCGTTAGCATTGATTACCAATGTTCCGTTAGTAGGTCCACTTACAGGAGTAATGACCGTATCCACAAACTGATTGTGTCCTTCTGGATCACTATCGTTGTCAAGCACATTACCCGTTACGGTAGCACCTTGATTTCCATGGTAAGCATCATCATTAGCATATGTTCTGTTCTTATTAGGATCACCATTTACAGTGATGGTTAAGATAGCAGAATCTGTTGCTGGATTTAAGTTATCATCAACAATGAAATACTCAAAGGTATCTTCTCCTTCAAAATCGGCTGGAGGAGTATAAGTAAAGCTTCCGTCTGCAGCAATGGTAATAGAGCCACCTTGTGTGGTTGGGAAAGTTCCCACATTAGTCACTACTTGATTGTCGCCTTCTGGGTCAAAATCGTTCACCAGTACATTTCCAGTAACAGGTGTATTCACTTCGGTACCTGCAGTATCTGCGTTGGCAATGGTTGTATTCTGATTAATAGGTAATACTTCAATAAATACGATTGCCGAATCGGTAGCTACTGGGTTACCATCATCTGTAATACTATACGTAAATGTGTCTGGACCAACATATCCAGTAGGAGGGGTATAGGTATAACTTCCATCTGCATTTATTGATACAGAACCGCCTGCGGTCGTTGCAAAGGTTCCAACGGTAGTTACAATTTGGTTATCGCCTTCTTCGTCTTCATCGTTGGTTAAAAGATTTCCTGAAACAGGAATATCTTGATATGTATTGTTAATATCGTTAATAGCATCTGTACAGTTTTTCAAAATTGTAACAGTTACACTGTCATTACATCCATTTCCATCTAATACTGAAATAGTATATGTCCCTTCGGCTAAATCACTAAATACGCCAGATCCTTGAGGAGCTCCACCGTCCAAGCTATAGAAATAAGGAGGTGTTCCACCCGTAGCTTCTACGGTTACAGAGCCAAGCCCCATACATACGATGTCTGTTTGACTAATAATTGAAAGTGATAATTCGGCTGTAGGCTGCATCACCGTTGCCGAATCGTTTAAAGTACAACCTCTGGCATCAGTTATTAATACTGAATATGTTCCTGCAGATAGCCCTGAAAGATCTTCTGTTGTTTGACCACCTGGACTCCATAGGAAACTATAAGGAGGTGTTCCTCCTGTAACAGTTAAATCTAACGAACCGGTTGAATCTCCATAACAATTTACATTAGTTACTGCAATTCCAGAGCTTAGCGCACCTGGTTGATTCACTGTAGTTGTTGATGACGCCGTACATAATGTTGATTGGTCCGTTACTGTAACTGTGTAAGTTCCTGCAGTTAATCCCGTAATTGTTTGTGTGGTTTGGCCTCCTGGACTCCAAGAGTATGAAAATGGTCCTAAACCACCTGTAACACCAACAGTTGCAGTACCATCATTACCACCAAAACAAGATACTGGTGTGGAAGATGCATTTGCATCAAGGTTTCTACACGAACCTGGGTTTACGATTGCTGTTGCAGTATCAACACATCCATTTGCATCAGTTACTGTAACGACATAAGTTCCTGCACTTAATCCAGTAATAGTTTGTGTAGTTTGACCTCCTGGACTCCACGAGTAGGTGTATGGTGGCGTTCCACCAGTAGGGTTAGCCGTAGCAGTACCATCACCGGTTGTTGGACCAGTTTCGTCTGTAGCTGTTGCTGTTACATTAAGAACCGTTGCTGGTTCAGTAATAGTAATACTTTGCTCGACAGGTAGACATAATGTACCGTCAATTCTAACACTAACAGTATATACGCCAGCGGTTAGATTACTAATTGTACTGGTGGTTACTCCCGAATATACTTGAGGAGGAACTGTATTCCAAGTAAATGTAAACGTTGCTCCTGGGTTTAGTACAGAGCTAGCACTAACAGTAGCACTTCCCGTATTATTTCCTTTACACAAAACATTTGTTACATTATCAATTGAAATTACTGCATCACAATTAGGCACACAATCAATAACAACACCTTGTTCTAAGGTACAATTGTTTGCATCTGTAACTACTACTGTGTGTGTTCCAATAGGAAGGTTGGTAGCTGTTTGTGTTGTTTGATTTCCTGCTGAAGCACTCCATTGGTAAGTATAAGGCCCTACTCCACCAGAAGGAGTTGCCGTAGCTTGTCCATTCATACAAGCACCAGTAGCAGTTGCATTTATCTTACTAAACTGAATACTTAAAGGATCGGGTTGCGTTAAGGTTACTGAAATAGAATCGGTATTACCAATACTATCTTCAACAGCAATATTGTACACTCCTGCAACCAAGTTATTAAACGTAGGTGAACCTTGAGGAACTCCTCCGTTTAGAGAATATTCATAAGGAGGCAGACCACCTGTTGCTATTACCGTAATAGATCCAGTATCATCGCCAAAACATAAAATATTCGTTTTTGTGTCTAACGCCAGTTCTATTTCCTCAAAACAATCTCCATCTACATTAACTCCACTAGCTATTACCCAAGATTGACCGTTTACAGTTTGCCCGTTTTGTTGATTTCTAGAATCTACAGTTATAACTACTTGCGTAGCTGCCCCTGGAACATTATCTAATGTAATAGAGGGTATTGCTAAACAACAACTTCCTCCAGGTAAGGATGCATCTGGACCGTAAATAATAACTTGATCTGAAACTCCACCAGACTCGGCTCTAATTAGTAAGTATCTACCATCATTTGTTAATTCTGAAACAGGTGTCTCAATGACTAAATCTCTTGGACCTGTAAATGATGGGATATCAACCGTAATGGTTTGAACATCATTGTACCCACTTTTACTTGTGAAAACTCCCGAACTCGAAGAAGCATTAGGCACATTTCTAAAGGCATATACTACAACGGATTGAAGCTTACACTTTAGTGCTTCGGTTGTAGTATAAGTTACTGAGTTAGTACTACCCGAAATAAGTCCACGGTATACCCAGATATTTGAGCTAGTCCCTACAGGAACTGAACGCACTAAAGTATGGGTTACGTTATTTGAATCTGTAAATTGAAGTGTTTGACCAGGGTTTGAACCTTTATAAACCATTTCAACCACATATTCATAAATATTATTCAATGGATTTGGAATAGTCGCTACAGTAGTTGTATTACAATTAGCATTGTATCCATATTCGTCTACTAATTTATCGTCTCCACATTCAAATTCCCATCCATCAATTTCACAACTAATATATAATGTATCTTCTGCTTCAACAGTAGGTAGCATACATCCTGTACCATATGTTCCATTATAGGAAACTACTCCTTTAAAAATTCCTTGAAAATTACCTCCAGTATATTGAAAAGTTCCTGAAGTTTGATTTGAAGTACCAACTAAAACATCATTTAAAAAAAACTCCCAAGAAAAATTTTCTGAAACTGCACTACAACCACCTTGATCTACAGTTGCAGCATAATTAATAAAGTTGGTACATCCTTGTCTTTCAATAGTGGTATCTATACTTGGACATGGCATACAAATATCCGGACTATTCGCTGTTTTGGATTGTGTTTGACAATTAGAGTCACGATATGTTATTACTGATGGTCCCGCATTATTAATTCCACAAACATCTGGCAGCATTACTGCATTTATAGAATAATTTAATGTAATTGTCTCTGCACTTAATTGATTTACAAACCAATTAATATTGCCGCCGCTAATAGAGGTAGTACCAGTACTAGCAACAATACTTCCCGCTACTACTGCAAAACCTGGCGCAATTTGATTCGTTACTAAAGGCTGCCCTGGTAATGGTGTTGCAGCGTTTGCCAATTGTCCAAATATATCATTATAGATTGATGTGAGATCGGCAGCATTTTCAGTTGTAAATAATCCTGCGTTTTGTATTCCATTAATTGTATTTGTTGCAATAGTTTGTTGATTTCCAGAAATAGCACCAAAAAGACCTATACTAAATACATTCTGGTTGTAAACTGTACCATTTATTGTAGTAGTTTGAGCATTAACCCCTGCAGTGATAGCGTTTTGTTGGCAAATCGTGTTTGCTTGATTGTCGCTACATTGGTTTCCATTATTATCTCTATTAGCAACTCCATCTGTTAATAGAATTATACTTCGCTGTGTTAAACAATTAAAAGTACCATGATTAGTTAATTCATTATCAGCAACAACTAATCCTCCCTGAATATTTGTCCAACCTGAAGCTACTATAGCATTAATTGCATTAATAACAGACTGTTTCCCAGCGCTTGAAGTAAGTCCAATATTAAGAGATGCTGTTGTAGAATAACTAGCTATAGCAACTCTATTTAAACCTGTAGGATTATTTGCTGGCAAAAACAAGTTATTTACAAAATCTATCGCAGCATCCTTTGCATAATCAATAGGCTCATTAGGATCATTAGGAATATCATTCCCCATACTACCAGACCTATCAATTACCAATACAACTTCTTGTGGTTGTGGAGGTGGATTACCTGTAACGGTCAATGTTACGTCAAATTGATTACACAAATTTGGGTTTTCAACAGCCGTTTTATTTATGATTACTTCTTGACTCAAAAGCGAGACTGAAAAAAACATTAAGAACAACACAAAAAGGCCTTTTGCTCCTGTCTTTTCTATTTTTGTAAAAGGTAAAAATCGTTTCATAAAATGTGTTTTTAGGTAAAACCTATGTTTTTTCTTCAGCATTTATTGTTCAGATGGATCTGATGAATAGACACTTAAAGTAGTTGCTGACACAACATTTCTACAGTTTTGAGAACTTGCTTTTATTTCTATACAACTCCAATGATTATAATCTTTTTTTGAAGGAGCTTCCACCTTGACCTGAAACTTATATGTTTGCCCAGGAGAAAGAGATACAACATGATCTCCAGTAATAGCTTTAGAATTACTTCCGAGGATAGTTGAATTTAACTCAGTATTGGATTTAGGAGTATTATAAGTACTATTATTACAAGGAGTAATTAAATTGGATTTTGTAATAATAAAAGAATCTTTTTGAGATGATGAATTTGTCAAAACTAAATAGAAGACTGCCCCATCTTTATCTGCAGATTTAAAATTTCGATCTTTTTCAACCTTTAATTCGGCCTTGCAATTTTGAGATAAAACGTTACCTGAACTTAAAAGTAGGGTGAAAAAAATAAGCATACATAATGCCAGTGTATTTCTCTTGTACATGATTCTTAGTTTTAAATATTATAAAAGTGTATAATATGCCCCAACTGCATAATTACATACCAAATATACGTAGGAAAAAACCTAAGAGTTTTACATTTTCTTAACTATTAGTTGAATTGTAAAAAAAACTCGTTGAACTACCTAAATTGACGAACTTTTCTTTATTTTTTTGTAGGAAAAAAGAATACGTATTTACACGTAGATATCTTATTTTGTTGGTTTTAATGAAAATAAAATTGTGGGAAGATTTTTGTAAAATTAGAAATTAGGAAACTAATTCATATAATAAATTATAATCTAAATTGGCGAAAATATTTTGAATAAATTCCAAAAAAATAACTGGCCATTTATAAGGAAAATAACCAGTTACACTTCTATAAAGTTTTATTTTAATTCTTAATGATAAACATAGATCTTCTGTTAAGTTGATGCTCTTCTTCTGTACATTCTACACCATCCATACAGTTGTTTTGAAGTTGAGATTCTCCATAACCCTCTGCTGTTAATCTATTTCTACTAACACCTTTTGAAACAAGCCAATCTAGAGTTGATTTAGCTCTTCTCTTTGAAAGAGAGATGTTATACTGTTTAGATGCTCTAGAATCAGTGTGAGACTCGATATGTATCTTTAACTCTGGGTATTCCACCATAGCAGCAAGAATTTTAGCAAGTTCTATTTCTGCATCGGGTCTAATATTAGATTTATCAAAATCGAAGTAAATAGGTTGTAACACTAGTCTGCACCCAAGATCATCCTCTGGACAAGGATCAATTAATTTAAGAGGCATTGGGATAAAAAGCGTACCCGACTTTTTGGGTGTTATAACCATCTGTTCATAGGTTTCATATTTATCCTTTTCTGCTCTTAAGTTATACTGCTTTTCACAGTCTGCCACAAAACTAAACAATCCATCATCATTTACCTTATATGTTTCAATAACACTATTATTTTCATCAAAAAGAGTAACCAAAGCACCAGAAATTGGTTGTTCATTATCTGCATCATAAACTTTACCAGAAATGGATATGGTGCATTCTTCAAAAACTGTATAAATATCATCATTTATACTCCCTTCTTCTCCATCTCTATTGGAAGAAAGATACCCTATCTTTTTTTCTTCATTTATTATAAATCCAAAGTCATCTTTATTGCTATTAGCAGGTTCTCCAAGATTTACCACTTCATCTGCACCACCTTCAGTTAGGTTCGTTTTAAAAAGATCGTACCCCCCAAGACCACCCCTACCGTCACTAGCAAAATATAAAACATTACTTTCACTAATAAATGGAAAGGTTTCTCTTGCTTCAGTATTAACAGATGCTCCAAGGTTTTTTGGCTGACTATAAGAGTCTTCACCCAAGATATCGACATACCATAAATCTGACATCCCGATACTTCCAGGCATTTCTGAAGAAAAATACAACCTCTTTTCATCTGGTGAAAGAGCTGGATGTGCCGTAGAGTAGTCGTCATTATTAAAAGGAAGTTCTTTTATGTTGGTCCAATTGTTTTCCCCTGAAAGGGTAGCTTTATAAATTTTTAAGCGTATTGTTTTTTTCTCCCCTGTACCTTTTTTACCATCAATAAAGTTATTTCTAGTAAAATACATTGTTTTCCCATCCTTTGTAAATGCCGGAGAGGTTTCATGATACTTGGTATTAACTTCACCTCCTAAAGGTGATGCATTGGTTAGGTTACCTGTTTCATCCACATTTGCTATATACAAATCTGTAAAGGGTTGCCCCATCCATTTATGTATTTTTTCACCTTCACCACCTGGTTTTGAAGAAGCAAAAACAACTTTATCCTTATAAAAGGAGGGTCCAAAATCTGAATAAGAGCTATTTATTGCTACTTTTTTCAACGTTACATCGTAGGATGTAGTTTCAGTATTTATGGCATTTAGCATTCCCGAATCGCCACTTTTCACCACATAAGTATTCATAAATTTCTCAGACTTTTCAAAATCGTTTAAACTTTTAAAAGACTGTGCCGCTCTATAATAATAGATAGGTTGAGTTTCATTTGAAAATTCATTTATTAGTTTTGAATACCATTTTGCTGCATTGGCATAATCACTATTCCAATAATAGGTGTCTCCTAAATTTTCATATAATTGAGCAGATTGATACCCATTTTCTACAACCTTTAAATATATCTCTCTAGCATCAATATATTCGAACCTATCAAAATCTTTATCGCCTTTTTTAGCTTTCCCTTCTTGTGAAAATGAAGAAAAAGAGAAAAGAGTTACAAAAAGACTAATGTATATACTGGTGTATTTTATTTTCATAACTATTATTTTTAGAAAAATCTAGGAGCTACTATTGCTTCAGGGTTATTAAATATTTCGAAACGAATCATAAACTCATAAGATCCACTGCTATAGTTTTCTATATCTGTTGTTTGATAATCATAAGCAAAACCTAAAAAGATACTGTCGCTAGCCTGAAATCCTACCAAACCGCTTATGGCTGCACTCCATCTATATCCAGCTCCCACTGTAAATTTTTCATAAATTAAAAAGTTTGCTGAAAAATCCCATTGAAGTGGAGATCCATTTACTACTTTGACTAAAGTTGCAGGCTTAAACTTCAAATTACTACTTAAATCAAAAACATATCCTGTTATAAAAAAGTAATGTTGTCTTTCTCTGGCAACAGATGAAATATTTGCATTATTTAGGCTACCTTCATCATAATGCTTTGATCGAAGAAAGTTAGGAACAGAAACCCCCGCATAAAACTTATCTGTATTATAATAAAGTCCTAACCCAATTTGAGGTTGCAAATTATTATCAATATTCTCTTGAAATTTAGGGTCATTCTCGTCATAAATATTAAGTTTCGTGAAATCAACATTTAAAATATCGAGTCCAGCTTTTAATCCAAATGACAACTTTCCAATCTCTGAAGTTTTAATCGAATAGGAATAATCTACATTAACATTAGATTCGTTTGCAGGCCCAATTTCCTCACTTACAATGGAAAGTCCAAGCCCCATTTGATCTAAATTTCCAATAGGAGTGTTAAATGTAAAAGTCCCTGTTTTTGGAGCTCCATTAAAATTAACCCACTGTGTCCTGTACAGTAACCCAAAACTCATAACGTCTCTGGAGCCTACATAGCCTGGATTTACCACTTGAGTGTTATACATATATTGTGTATACTGTGGGTCTTGCTGTGCGTTCGCGGCACTAAATACCATACACACTATTAGAACGAAAAAAATTCTTTTCATTATGATTTCATTTATTCTATTTATATGTTTCATAATTTTTAATTTTAATTATTAATATATAAATAGTCATTATTTGTAAGTGTCTCTCCAGTTTCAGGATCTATTCTAACAAGAATATAGTAATACGTTCCTGTAGGGAGTTTCTCATTTTTATTTACTGTTGTTCTACCTTCAGAAATACCTCTAAAGACATTTCCGTTTTGTCCATACCCTTCAGTTTCATAAACTAACACACCCCATCTATTAAATATTTGCATCGTATTATTAGGGTAATTTTCAATACCTTCAATTCTGAAATAGTCATTAAGGCCATCACCATCTGGGGTGATACCGTTGAATATTTCAAAATCAACTTCTCCTAAAACATTTGGTAAAATAACAACTGTAGGATCATCTGGTTCTCCATCATCATTAATATCAATATTGGTTGAATCATTTGGATCATCTGAAGTATCCTCCACTGTGTTTCCATTTGGATCCTCCGAAGTAACTAAAGCTTGGTTTACAAACTCACCTAAATCAATATCTTCTTGAGTAATCACATAGGTAGCCGTATAGGTTGTTGAATCTGTCTCTCCAGGCTCTAATATATCTATTGGACCACCCTGAATTGTAACCCCTGGAATTGGATCTGTTATTACAATATTAAATAATGTAATATTTCCAGTATTAGTTACACTAAATTCGTAAGAAATTGTTTCACCTACCTGTGCAGATAAATCTCCATTTTCATCGTTAAATACTCCCGATTTTTCAACAGATAATGAACCATTTTCACATAATTCAGTAGTGGTTGGATCATCCTCTAGTATACTTGTATCATCAGAGAAATCAACCAAAATATCCCCATTTTCAGAAGTACCCTCTACGGTAGCTTGGTTAATTACACCTCCATTATTAATATCAATTTGTACAACTATATACGTGGCAGTGTATACCCAAACTTCATCTATTTCTAATATTTGATTATTATTTAGATCACCACTTACATAATCAATAGCAACTACTGGATTGGGATCTTCGAATAATGGATCTGCTATTATGACATTTGAAATCGGCGAATTACCAGTGTTATGAACAAAGAAGGTATAAATAATTATATCCCCTTCTGTTGAACATTCTCCACTTTTTTCAACAACTCCTTCCTTAATTAATGCAATAGAACAACTATTGATCGTTAAGGTAACGGCGGTTCGCGTTAAACTACTACAGTTGGTTTGATCTACAACACCCTCGGCCCAGTAAGTAACAGTCCCTACCGTGTTTAAAATTGGATTCGCAACAACATTGCCGCCAGTGGCAGCATCGTACCAGACAACGCTCTGACCCGCTATGGGCGTAATGGCATCATTGGCATCTAAGGTCTGGATTGGGTCTTCCTCACACTCCGTAATATCCCCCGTGCTGATCGGAGCATCCGCTGCAGGGTTGATCGTTAAGGTAACGGCGGTTCTAGTAAGTGAGCTACAACCACCAATAGTAACTGTTGCCTCTGCCCAATAGGTAATACTTCCAAGTTGATTCCATATAGGGCTTGCAACGACATTGCCGCCCGTGGCAGCATCGTACCAAGTTATAGTTTGACCTGCTGGAACAGTTGCAGTTGCAGTTAAAGTTTGAATTGGATTTTCTTCACACTCGGTTTGATCTCCTCCACTAACAGGAGCACTAGGAGTTACACAACAAGACTGGACATCAATAACATTAGAATGGCTATCGCTATTTGCTGGGACATCACTATCAGTTACAATTACTGTTACAGTTCTAACCCCAGTAGAATTATATGAAACAATATGCGGTCCAGGGCCTACAGCAGTTCCTGGGCTAGCGCCCAATCCAAAATTCCAAGTATAGCTATAAGGTGTGTCTCCTCCAGTTGCAGTTCCAGTAAAAGTAAATTGCTCAAAAGCGTTTCCAGGGACACAATTAGAAGTACTTGAAAAATTGGCTACTAATGGAGCATCAACAACAATGGGAGGTAATTTTTTACATTTGGGTGTGTTACAAATTGTACAAGTACCGCTGGGTGAGTTATTCACATTCCAACTAAAAACAGTGTTATTTACAGACAAAGTTTCTCCACAAGTATATGTTATGGAAGTTATTTGAACACTATGAGGGTTTCCAGCACTGCCATAATCTCCTATACATGTATCAAAAGTAGAATCATATATTCCATCAATAAATAAATCTCCATATACATTAATATCATACCTATTAGTAGCATTAACATTAAAAACTGCATATATATAAGCTACAACAGGGTCTCCTGGTGTACAACTGGTAGATAATGGATTACCATTAACATCTCCAACAAAATAACTTACATCTTGTATATCTTGCGAAGTACAATTTGCCCCAGGGCATGGATCCCCAGGCATCGTTTGACCAAATATTGAGGAAATTGAAAAAAACAATAAAATAAAAATTGTTCTTTTTAAAAAGGTAAATTTCTTCATAATATTATATGTTATAACTCCTAATTATTAAAATTCAATTTATTAAGTACATTACAAATGCAATTAATATTGATAGAATAGAGGTAGATTAAAATCGTAGACTGAAGGGCACATTCCACTAATAAGATAGCATTATCTTATACCAAATATACGTAGGAAAAAACCTAAGCGTTTTACAAAATCTCAACAATTAGTTGAATTGTAAAAAAAACTCGTTGAACTACATAAAATAGCCTGCTTTTTATTCCTTTTTTGTAGGAAAATATGATACGTGTTTACACGTATATGTCTTATTTTATTGGATTTACATTCAAAACAATTTGTCAGAAAACATTTATCATCATTAACTCAAATTCACTTTAATTAGCTCTCTATAAAGTGTATATTTGCACCTAATTATTCAATAGAAATATGTCTTTATTAAAAGAAATTCAACGAAGAAAAACCTTCGGAATTATCTCCCACCCAGATGCCGGAAAAACAACATTAACCGAAAAATTATTATTGTTTGGAGGAGCAATTCAAGAGGCTGGAGCCGTAAAAAGTAATAAGATAAAAAAGGGAGCTACAAGTGATTTTATGGAGATTGAACGCCAAAGGGGAATTTCCGTAGCAACTTCCGTATTGGCATTTGAATATGAAGGAATTAAAATCAATATTCTGGATACTCCTGGGCATAAAGATTTTGCAGAAGATACATTCCGTACACTTACAGCTGTGGATAGTGTTATTGTGGTAATAGACGTTGCCAAAGGGGTTGAGGAACAAACAGAAAAACTTGTTGAAGTTTGTAGAATGCGTAATATCCCTATGATAGTTTTTATCAATAAATTGGATAGAGAAGGAAAAGACGCCTTTGAACTTTTGGATGAAATTGAACAAAAATTAAACCTGCGTGTAACACCTCTTTCCTTTCCTATTGGAATGGGATATGATTTTAAAGGGATTTATAATATTTGGGAAAAGAATGTCAATTTATTTAGCGGGGATAGCCGAAAAAATATTGAAGAAACAATTGAAATTAAAGACATTTCCTCAAATGAGTTGGATAAATTAATAGGCGAAAAGGCCGCCGAAAACCTTCGGAGTGAATTAGAATTAGTTTATGAAGTGTATCCAGATTTTGATCTACAGGAATATCTTAGTGGAACTCTTCAACCTGTATTTTTTGGTTCAGCCTTAAATAATTTTGGGGTGCGAGAGCTACTCGATTGCTTTATTGAAATTGCTCCAAAACCACGACCTAAAGAAAGTGATACTCGATTAGTAAAACCTGAAGAAAAAGAATTTTCGGGATTTGTATTTAAAATTCACGCCAACATGGATCCTAAACATAGAGACAGATTGGCGTTTGTAAAAATTGTTTCGGGAACTTTTGAAAGAAACACAGCTTACTTACATGTTCGTAATGGAAAAAAACTAAAATTTTCTAGCCCCAATGCCTTTTTTGCTGATAAAAAAGAAATTGTGGATGTCTCCTATCCTGGTGATATTGTAGGGCTTCACGATACGGGGAATTTCAAAATAGGAGATACTTTAACTGAAGGTGAAGAAATGCGCTATAAAGGTATTCCTAGCTTTTCTCCAGAGCATTTTAAATATATTAATAATGCGGACCCCATGAAAAGCAAACAATTGGAAAAAGGGGTGGACCAATTAATGGATGAAGGAGTTGCTCAATTATTTATTTTAGAGCTTAACGGAAGAAAAGTAATTGGGACCGTTGGAGCGCTTCAGTTTGAAGTCATTCAATATCGGCTAGAACATGAATATGGGGCTAAATGTTCTTATGAGAACCTGAATGTACATAAAGCTTGCTGGGTTGAACCTCAAGATGTAAAAGGTGCGGAATTTGCAGATTTTAAGCGAGTGAAATCAAAGTTTTTAGCTAAGGATAAAAGAGGTCAATTGGTGTTTTTTGCAGATAGTGCATTTACATTACAAATGACACAACAGAAATATCCTAATATTAAATTTCACTTTGTTAGTGAATTTGAAAAAATTCAATAACTATCGCTAATTTTTTATAAATAAATAGCCTGAATATCAATTCTATCTAAATCTCCAAAGGTTGCTCTAAAAGCAGCATCTGCTGTTAAATCACCTCCATACACAGCGCCATTTAAATGGACACTATACGTTCCCGCTTCCAATGAAATTGTTGTAGATCGTGAATTATAAACATAACCTGTAGCAGTATCACAATTTGAATTTGAATATACAGAACTTGTCATTCCATACGCTTTTGAAGTGTCTGCCGTTGTACCATTTCCTATGTAAAAATAGTTATGTGCAATTTTAGCTCTTCCATCATCTATTTTAGAGACGCCATCATATCCTTCATAATCTATAGAAATGTAATAAGTGATAACAACTAAAGCTCTTTGAGTTAAGGTAAAATTCTTTTGGTATAGCTCGGCAGAATTTAGCCCCGAATTGGCGGTGGTCTGTACCACTACAGGTGAAGATATCCCAGATTCCGAAATAACTTCTCCAGATAAATTACCCAATGAAAGGTTTCCATCGGCATCCACCATAACATTGTATTGGGCGGTTCCTCCAAGGTTCTTATTATTGTTTTCACTATTGAGTCCGTCTACACGAATAGTACTCGTGCTCCCAGCAATATGCAAAGATTCTTGGGGATTGGTAGTTCCAATTCCAACTTGCGCACTCGCTGTTAACACTGCAAAAATATTAAGTAAGATAAGCGTAATTTTATTTTTCATAATTGAGTGATTTATAAAAATTTCAATCTATAATTAGTTTTGTAATAATGGTCCATTTGCATTTCCACTAGAACAGGTACAATATTCATCAGACCAAGAAACATAGGAAATGGTTACTGTATTTGTATCACAGGTTCCTGAATTAGGGAAGGGTAAACAAACCTCATATTCAAAAACAACATCGCCTAAAAATCCCGTTTCAGGATTGTAAGAATAACTTCCATCTGAATTAAATGTAAAATCTTGACCTGCCGGCGTAGGCCCTGAAACTAATGAAAAAGTAGAACCTGCAGGAATGCTATTGGTAACTACAGAACCATCAAATTGAGTGTCCAAACAAGCTTTTTCATTTATGGCTTGTGCATACTTTTGAACAACAAATACTTTACCATCGGCGTGGTCGAGAGTAGCTCCCACTAGTTCAACTTTAGTTATAACAGATCCTGTTGGAGCTAAATCGTCTAATTTAAATATGGCTATACCTATGGTTCCGTTATTTTCTTGAACCCTTCCAGAATTCCAATAATCTACTCCTGCCGGTGGAGCGTTAAATAATGGACCCCATTGAGTTGAATTTGCTCTCACAAACGTATCTCCTAAAAATTGCTCTGGACCTCCACCACTTGGAGTACCATATACGGCAATATAATAACAGTTATTTGCATTCCTTTCTGAGACTGCTAATAGTCCCCCTTCATTTGAAGGAATCCCAGGATTAAAATAAAGTGTTTGTAACTGGGCATCGGTAGTTGCAACGGCATTAAAATCACCACAAATGTCACGTCCATTTGGATTTGCTACGAAATAATGATTCAAATTTTTATCCTGATATGCCGCCTGAGCGTGTAAATTCCAGGTTGGATTTGAACTATTATTATTTACTACCACTCCATTCAAATAGATATTATTTGTGGAATGTCCCGCTGGACCCACCCTGGTCATCTCATAAGAAGTAGGGGCCGCAAAGGCTTCAAAAACCTCTCCGTCTATAGTAATGGATTTAATAGTAGCAGGATTGCTAGGTATTGTTTGTACATCTTCCCATTGAAAGGTCACGCCTGTTTGAACAGATGGTGCTTGGGTTTGTCCATAATGTTTTCCACTAAGTAGAAAAATTAAGGCAATCGAAAGTATGTATATAAGCCTTTGGGAAAGACCTTTAGGTACTGTAGGATTCATAAGTTCAATTTGGGTATGAAAACAAGAATTAATTAAAAAATTAACGGGGGCTCTTGTTTTACTTTACAAATATAAACACATGTTGAGGTATTTTCCTACACGCTGTATCGTATATTCGTTATGAGGCAAAATAAAATCGTTTAAGTGCATAAAATTGTGATTTTTACGTACTTAAATTTTCAAATTTTAAGGGTAATGGAAAGGAAATTGGAAAATTGGTTGGGTTAAATACACTATAAAAATGATGGTAATTTCAATCAAAACAAATAAAAAAACCTTCAAATAACTATTTGAAGGTTTACTTTTTAAGCTTCTCCTGTAGGCCCAAAATTAATAGGCATAGGAGGCTGTTGATAGTCCTTTATTTCGCCGTGAGCATTTTCAAACCTCGCAACATTGTCACTTAATGCTTTTAAAAATCGCTTTGCATGTTGCGGAGTAAGAACGATTCTAGATTTTACTTTACTCTTAGGCACCCCTGGCATGATAGTGACAAAATCTATTACAAATTCAGATTGAGAATGATTTATGATAGCGAGGTTACTGTAAATTCCCTGTGCCACAGTTTCGTCTAGTTCTATATTAATCTGTCCCTTTTTAGGTTGCTTTTTATCTTCTGCCATAATGATTCTGTTTTAAACAATTTGCGCTCCTTTCGGAGCGCAAATTTCAATAATATATTAATTGTAATTTACTTCTTGTTTGGCTTTGGTCATTTCTTCAAATTCCTCCTTAGAGCCAACAATAATTGTGTCATATCTTCTCATACCGGTTCCGGCTGGGATTCTGTGACCTACAATTACGTTTTCTTTTAATCCTTCTAAAGTATCCACTTTTCCGTTTACTGCTGCTTCATTAAGTACTTTAGTAGTTTCCTGGAATGAGGCTGCAGAAATAAACGATTTCGTTTGTAATGAAGCTCTTGTAATACCTTGTAAGATTGGTGTTGCCGTAGCAGGAACCGCATCACGCGCTTCAACTAAAGCTTTATCCTCTCTTTTTAGAATAGAGTTTTCATCTCTCAACTCACGTGAAGAAATAATTTGTCCTTCTTTAAGGTTTTCAGAATCTCCAGCATTTTCAACTACCTTCATTCCAAAAATCTTATCGTTTTCTTCAATGAAATCGTCTTTATGAACTAATTGATCCTCTAAGAATAACGTATCGCCCGTATCTACAATTCGAACTTTACGCATCATCTGGCGAACCACTACTTCAAAGTGCTTATCATTAATCTTCACCCCTTGTAAACGATATACTTCCTGAACCTCGTTTACCAAGTACTGTTGTACAGCAGATGGTCCTTTAATGTTCAAAATATCATCTGGAGTTACAGAACCGTCAGACAACGGCATCCCTGCACGCACATAATCGTTCTCCTGAACTAGGATTTGGTTTGATAATTTCACCAAGTATTTCTTAATTTCTCCTAGTTTAGACTCTACGATAATTTCACGGTTACCACGCTTAATCTTTCCGAAGGAAACGACACCATCAATTTCACTTACTACAGCTGGGTTTGAAGGGTTACGAGCTTCAAACAACTCTGTAACTCTTGGAAGACCCCCTGTAATATCTCCTGCTTTTGCAGATTTACGAGGTATTTTCACTAGAATCTTACCTACCTTAATTTTATCGTTATCATCCACCATTAAGTGAGCTCCTACAGGTAAGTTATATGATCTTATAACCTCTCCTTTAGAATCTAAAATTTGAAGGGTTGGTATTTTCTTTTTATCTCTAGATTCTGAAATTACTTTTTCCTGGAAACCAGTTTGTTCATCAATTTCAACCTGATAAGTAACTCCTTGCTCTATGTTATCGTACTTAATTTTTCCAGCAAATTCTGAAATAATTACTCCGTTATAAGGATCCCAAGAACATACAACATCTCCTCTTTTAACTTTTTGACCATCTTTAACAAAAATAGAAGAACCGTAAGGTATATTATTGGTACTTAAGGTAATTCCTGTTTCAACATCTACTAATTTAGCTTCAGAGGTTCTAGAAATTACGATATCAATTGGCTTTCCTTCGTTATCTTCTCCTTTTACAGTTTTAAGGTCTTCAATTTCTACACGACCATCAAACTTAACAGTTAATTTGTTTTCTTCAGAAATGTTACCCGCAATACCTCCCACGTGGAATGTACGAAGTGTTAACTGAGTTCCTGGTTCACCAATAGATTGTGCAGCAACTACTCCTACGGCTTCACCTCTTTGAACCATTTTATTGGTAGCAAGGTTTCTTCCATAGCATTGTGCACAGATTCCTTTTTTGGCTTCACAAGTTAATGCTGAACGAACTTCAACAGATTCAATTGGAGAGTTTTCAATCTTATCTGCAATGACATCTGAAATATGTCCACCTGAAGCAACATATAGTTCCTTGGTTAATGGGTCATAAACATCATTTAATGAAGTTCTACCTTTAATTCTCTCGGCAAGTGTTTCTACTACTTCTTCATTCTTCTTTAATGGCATTACTTCAATTCCTCGAAGTGTTCCACAATCTTCGGTATTGATAATAACATCCTGAGAAACATCTACCAAACGACGCGTTAAGTATCCAGCATCGGCAGTTTTAAGAGCCGTATCTGCAAGTCCTTTACGCGCACCGTGTGTAGAAATAAAGTATTCTAAAATTGAAAGTCCTTCCTTAAAATTAGAAAGAATTGGGTTTTCAATAATTTCACCACCACCAGAGCTAGATTTTTTAGGTTTCGCCATTAATCCACGCATACCTGTTAACTGACGGATTTGCTCTTTTGAACCCCTCGCACCAGAATCAAGCATCATATATACCGAGTTAAACCCTTGTTGGTCTTCACGAATACGTTTCATAGATAGCTCAGTCAATTCGGCATTGGTAGCTGTCCAAATATCAATTACCTGATTATAACGTTCGTTATTGGTAATTAATCCCATATTATAGTTGGCAATAATTCCATCTACCTGGGTATTGGCAGAGTCAATCATACTCTGCTTTTCAGCTGGGATAATGATATCACCTAAACTGAATGACAATCCACCTTCAAATGCAAACTTATATCCTAAGTTTTTAATTTGATCTAAGAATTCGGCCGTTTTAGGCACCGATGTAACCGATAAAATATTACCAATAATATCACGAAGTGATTTCTTAGTTAATACCTCATTTATAAATCCTGCTTCCTCTGGCACACTATCGTTAAAGATAATTCTACCAATGGTAGTTGTTATAATTTTTGTGACTAATTCACCTTCTTCATTAAGGTCTTTAGTTCTTACTTTTACTTCGGCATTAAGCTCTACTTTCTTTTCATTGTAAGCAATAAATGCCTCTTCTGGCGAGTAGAACGTTAAGCCTTCTCCTTTTACTTTGTACTCTTCTGTAGATTTACGAAGTTTGGTCATATAATAAAGACCCAACACCATATCTTGAGAAGGAACCGCTACTGGAGAACCGTTGGCCGGATTCAAGATATTATGAGAAGCCAACATTAATAATTGTGCTTCCAAAATTGCTTCTGGCCCTAATGGAAGGTGCACTGCCATTTGATCCCCATCAAAATCCGCGTTAAACGCAGTACATACCAATGGGTGCAATTGGATTGCTTTTCCTTCAATTAATTTAGGCTGGAATGCTTGAATACCTAATCGGTGAAGTGTAGGAGCACGGTTTAGCAATACTGGATGTCCTTTAAGAACGTTTTCCAAAATATCCCAAACGACAGGCTCTTTTTTATCTATAATCTTTTTAGCAGACTTTACTGTTTTTACAATACCTCTTTCAATTAATTTTCTAATAACAAAAGGCTTGTATAGCTCGGCAGCCATATCTTTAGGAATACCGCACTCAAATAATTTTAATTCAGGTCCAACAACAATTACCGAACGAGCTGAATAATCCACACGCTTTCCAAGTAGGTTTTGACGGAAACGTCCTTGTTTACCTTTCAATGAATCTGAAAGTGATTTTAGTGGACGGTTGCTATCTGTTTTTACTGCTGAAGATTTACGAGTATTGTCAAATAATGAATCTACCGATTCCTGAAGCATACGTTTCTCATTACGTAAAATTACTTCAGGAGCTTTAATTTCCATCAATCGCTTTAAACGATTGTTTCTTATAATTACTCGACGATATAAATCATTTAAATCTGAAGTAGCAAAACGACCTCCATCTAGCGGCACCAAAGGACGTAATTCTGGTGGAATTACTGGGACAACTTTCATAATCATCCACTCTGGTTTATTCTCTCTGTTTTTTGCTGCTTCACGAAACGCTTCAACCACCTGAAGCCTTTTTAAAGCTTCTGTTTTACGTTGTTTTGAAGTTTCGTGGTTTGCTTTGTGACGCAATTCGAAAGATAATTTATCTAAATCGATACGATTCAAAAGCTCGATAAGACATTCAGCACCCATTTTAGCAATAAACTTGTTAGGATCTGTATCGTCTAAATATAAATTCTCTTGAGGAAGTGAATCTAAAATATTTAGGTACTCTTCTTCCGTTAGGAAATCTAACTTTTGAACTGGCTCTCCTTCTTCATTCTTCGCAATACCTGGCTGAATTACCACATATCTTTCGTAGTAAATAATCATATCCAATTTCTTGGATGGTAAACCTAATAGGTACCCTATTTTATTTGGAAGTGAACGGAAATACCAAATATGTGCAACTGGCACTACTAGGTTGATGTGTCCAACACGGTCACGACGTACTTTCTTTTCAGTAACTTCTACACCACAACGGTCACAAACAATACCTTTATATCGAATCCTTTTATATTTACCACAGGCACATTCGTAGTCCTTTACAGGACCAAAAATACGCTCACAGAAAAGACCGTCTCGCTCTGGTTTGTGCGTACGGTAGTTAATAGTTTCTGGTTTTAAAACCTCTCCACGAGATTCTGCCAAAATAGCCTCTGGAGAAGCTAAACCAATTGAAATCTTGTCAAATTTCTGTACTGTGTTTTCTTTATTTCTTGACATAATGCTGAAAATATTCTTTAAATTTTTGAAACGGGATTTTTAACTATCCCAAACCCGAATGGAAGAGTCCCGCCTAGGCGGGATTTTCCTATTCTTCTAATCTAATGTCTAGTCCAAGACCTTTCAATTCATGCATAAGTACATTGAAAGATTCTGGTAATCCAGGCTCTGGCATCGATTCTCCTTTTACAATAGATTCGTATGTTTTTGCCCTTCCTACAACATCATCAGATTTAACCGTCAAAATTTCTCTTAATGTGCTTGAAGCTCCATAGGCCTCAAGTGCCCAAACTTCCATCTCTCCAAAACGCTGACCTCCAAACTGAGCTTTACCACCCAATGGTTGTTGTGTAATAAGTGAGTATGGTCCAATAGAACGAGCGTGCATTTTATCATCTACCATGTGACCTAATTTCAACATATAAATGATACCTACAGTTGCAGGCTGGTCGAAACGTTCTCCTGTTCCTCCGTCATATAAATAGGTATGCCCAAATCTTGGAATTCCTGCCTTATCGGTAAGCTCATTAATTTGGTCTAATGTAGCTCCATCGAAAATTGGAGTAGCATATTTTTGACCTAATTTTTGACCTGCCCATCCAAGCACAGTTTCATAAATCTGACCAATATTCATACGTGATGGTACACCAAGTGGATTCAATACAATATCTACCGGAGTTCCATCTTCTAAGAATGGCATATCCTCTTCACGAACAATACGTGCAACAATACCTTTGTTACCGTGACGTCCTGCCATTTTATCCCCTACTTTAAGTTTACGCTTTTTAGCAATATAAACTTTGGCAAGTTTTAAAATACCAGCAGGTAGTTCATCTCCTACAGAAATTGTAAATTTCTCACGACGTAAATTACCTTGAAGATCGTTTTCTTTAATCTTATAGTTATGCATTAAATCTCTCACCAATACATTGGCATTATCATCTGTGGTCCATGTACCTCCTACTAAATGCGCATAATCATCAACGGCGTGAAGCATTTTTAAAGTGAATTTCTTCCCTTTTGGGAATACAACTTCACCTAAGTCATTTGTCACACCTTGTGCAGTTTTACCGCCAACGATGTTAAACAACTTATCTACAAGCACCTCTTTTAATTCTTGGAATTTTGCTTCGTAGATTACCTCTAATTCTGAGATATCTTCTTTATCCTTGGCTCTCTTACGCTTATCTTTTATTGCTCTAGCAAATAGCTTTTTATCAATTACTACACCACTTAATGATGGAGAAGCTTTTAAAGAAGCATCTTTAACATCACCTGCTTTATCACCAAAGATCGCACGCAATAGTTTTTCTTCAGGCGTAGGATCACTTTCTCCCTTTGGAGTAATTTTACCAATAAGAATATCACCAGGTTTCACCTCGGCTCCAATTCTTATCATTCCGCTTTCATCCAGATCTTTGGTCGCTTCTTCAGAAACGTTTGGAATATCATTAGTTAATTCTTCGTTTCCTAACTTGGTATCACGAACATCCAACGAATATTCATCGATATGGATTGAAGTAAAGATATCGTCTCTTACTACTTTTTCAGAAATTACAATCGCATCCTCAAAGTTATACCCTTTCCAAGGCATAAAGGCTACTTTCATATTTCTACCAAGTGCCAATTCACCACTTTCGGTTGCATATCCTTGGCAAAGTACTTGTCCTTTAGAAACTCTATCCCCTTTTCTTACGATAGGTTTTAGGTTAATAGAAGTACTTTGGTTTGTCTTTCTGAATTTAATAAGGTTGTATGTTTTTGAATCACCATCAAAACTCACCATTTTTTCTTCTTTGGTACGATCGTACTTAATGGTAATTTTTTCGGCATCAACATATTCTACAACACCATTTCCTTCCGCATTTATTAATACTCTCGAATCTGAAGCAACTTGACGTTCAAGTCCTGTTCCAACAATAGGAGCATCGGCTCTTAATAAAGGTACCGCTTGACGCATCATATTCGATCCCATCAACGCACGGTTTGCATCATCATGTTCCAAGAATGGAATCAGGGATGCCGAAATGGATGAAATCTGGTTCGGTGCAACGTCTGTATAATGAACCGTTTTAGGATCTACCACTGGGAAATCTCCTTCCATTCTAGCAATTACACGATCGGTATCGATAGTTCCATCATCCTTCAAAGGAATGTTGGCTTGTGCAATTAACTTTTCCTCTTCTTCTTCAGCTGAAAGATAAATAGGTTCGTTTTTCAAATCTATTTTACCATTCTCCACTTTACGATAAGGAGTTTCTATGAATCCTAAGTTATTCACCTTAGCAAAAACTGAAAGCGAAGAAATAAGTCCAATGTTTGGACCTTCAGGAGTTTCAATAGGACATAACCTTCCGTAGTGCGTATAGTGAACATCACGTACCTCGAAACCAGCTCTTTCTCTGGATAAACCTCCAGGTCCTAAAGCCGAAAGTCGACGTTTGTGAGTAATCTCTGCCAATGGATTGGTTTGATCCATAAACTGAGATAACTGGTTAGTACCAAAGAAGGAGTTAATTACCGAAGATAGTGTCTTCGCATTAATCAAATCGATAGGTGTGAATACTTCGTTATCACGAACATTCATACGTTCTCTAATGGTACGAGCCATACGAGCCAAACCAACACCAAACTGTTGTGATAATTGCTCACCTACGGTACGTACACGACGGTTACTAAGGTGATCGATATCATCGATTTCAGCTTTAGAGTTAATTAACTCAATTAAATATTTTACAATGGTAATGATATCTTCTTTGGTAAGCACTTGCTTATCCATTGCGATGTCAAGACCTAATTTTTTATTCATTCTGTAACGTCCAACCTCACCCAAGTTATATCGTTGGTCGCTAAAGAAAAGCTTATGGATAATTCCACGAGCGGTTTCTTCATCTGGTGGTTCTGCGTTACGTAATTGTCTATAGATATGTTCTACCGCTTCTTTTTCAGAATTGGTTGGATCCTTTTGAAGTGTATTATGAATAATTCCATAATCTGCTTGAAGAATATCTTCTTTATGAAGAAGAATTGTTTTCGCACCAGCATCCAAAATCTCATCTAGGTGTTCTTTTTCAAGAACAGTATCTCTATCAAGAATAATTTCGTTACGCTCAATAGAAACTACTTCCCCTGTATCTTCATCTACGAAGTCTTCATGCCAAGTTTTTAATACACGAGCCGCTAACTTACGCCCTAAGTATTTTTTAAGTCCTGTTTTTGATGCTTTTACTTCTTCTGCAAGATCAAATATTTCAAGAATATCTTTATCTCTTTCAAAGCCAATAGCACGGAAAAGTGTTGTAACAGGTAATTTTTTCTTTCTATCGATATAGGCATACATGACGCTATTGATATCGGTAGCAAATTCAATCCAAGAACCTTTAAAAGGAATTACTCTTGCTGAATATAGTTTGGTTCCATTCGCGTGGAAAGATTGTCCAAAGAAAACCCCTGGAGAACGGTGTAATTGTGAAACCACAACACGCTCTGCCCCATTAATTACAAATGTTCCGCTAGGTGTCATGTAGGGAATAGTCCCTAAATAAACATCTTGTACAATAGTTTCGAAATCTTCATGCTCCTCATCGGTACAATATAATTTCAATCTTGCTTTTAATGGAACACTATAGGTGAGTCCGCGCTCGATACATTCCTGAATGGAATACCTTGGAGGATCCACAAAGTAATCTAGGAATTCTAATACGAACTGGTTACGGGTATCGGTAATTGGGAAGTTTTCCAAGAAAGTCTTATAGAGACCTTCGTTACCTCTTTCTTCTGATTTGGTTTCCAGTTGGAAAAAATCTTGAAAGGATTTAATCTGGATATCCAAAAAGTCCGGGTAATCCGGCTTATTTTGTACAGAGGAAAAATTCAATCTTTCAGTTTGCGTTGCTGACATCTATGGATGGAATTTTAATTAAAATAAAATAGTTTTTGTGTATGCTGAAATTGAAAACCTTTATATACACAAAATGGTTTAGGTCTTAACCGCCTTGGCAAAGACCTAAACCTTAAGGTTTGGAATGAAGAGGCTTACTTAAGCTCAACCTCTGCTCCAGCTTCTTCTAACTGAGCTTTTAAAGCCTCAGCTTCGTCTTTAGCTACACCTTCTTTGATTGGTGAAGGAGCATTATCAACTAAATCTTTTGCATCTTTAAGACCAGCACCAGTTAATTCTTTAACTAGTTTTACTACTGCTAATTTTGAAGCACCAGCGGCTTTAAGGATTACATCAAATTCTGATTGTTCTTCAGCGGCGTCACCACCAGCTGCGGCACCACCAGCAGCAACAGCAACAGCTGCAGCAGCAGGCTCGATACCATACTCGTCTTTTAATATAGTAGCTAACTCGTTAACTTCTTTTACAGTTAGGTTAACCAATTTTTCTGCGAAATCTTTTAAATCTGCCATTTTCTATCGTTTTAAGTGTATTTTAATTTATATAATTTAATTAGTGCAATAATTTAAGTTACCCTTCTCTTTCTGAAAGGGTTTTAACAATACCTGCAATAGTTCCTCCACTACTCTTAAGAGCAGAGATAACATTCTTAGCAGGCGATTGAAGCAATGCAATGATGTCTCCAATAAGCTCTTCTTTAGATTTAATATCTACAAGAGCATCTAATTGGTTATCACCAATATAAATTGCCTCTTCAATGAAAGCTCCTTTTAATAAAGGCTTATCAGATTTTTTTCTGAATTCCTTGATTACTTTAGCAGGTGCATTACTTGCTTCTGCAATCATAATAGAAGTATTTCCTTTAAGCACATTGGTTAACTCACCAAAATCTTTTTCGGAACTTTCCATTGCTTTTGCTAGCAATGTGTTTTTAACCACATTTAGCTTTACGCCAGCTTTAAAGCAAGCACGACGTAGGTTCGAAGTTGAATCTGCATCAAGACCTGAAATATCTGCCAAATAAATGGTAGAATTTTCAGCAAGCTGTGCAGTTAACTGTTCAATTACTAATGATTTTTCTTCTCTAGTCATAATTTTACAATATTACTACTCAGCAAATCTTTTAGAGTCTATTTCAACACTAGGGCTCATAGTACTAGACATATAAATGCTCTTAATGTAAACTCCTTTTGCAGCCTGAGGCTTCAATTTTACTAAAGTTGTTATTAATTCTCTTGCGTTTCCAGCAATTTTATCTGCATCGAAAGATGCTTTCCCAATTGCGGCATGAACGATTCCAGTTTTATCAACTTTAAAGTCGATTTTACCAGACTTCACATCAGAAACTGCTTTAGCAACGTCCATTGTTACAGTACCAGTTTTTGGGTTTGGCATAAGACCACGAGGCCCTAATACTCGTCCTAAAGGACCTAATTTTCCCATAACACTTGGCATGGTAACGATAACGTCAACATCTGTCCAACCTCCTTTAATTTTATCGAGGTACTCGTCTAATCCAACAAAATCTGCTCCTGCTTCTTTAGCCTCAGCTTCCTTATCTGGAGTAACTAATGCTAAAACTTTTACATCTTTACCTGTTCCGTGAGGAAGGGTTACCACACCACGAACCATTTGATTCGCTTTACGAGGGTCTACATTAAGACGTACAGCAAGGTCCACAGACGCATCAAAATTTGCGTTGGTGATCTCTTTTACTAAAGCGGAAGCTTCTGCAATAGAATAAGTCTTATTAGACTCTACTTTTGCACTTGCTTCTTTTTGCTTTTTTGTTAATCTTGCCATTTTTTAGATTCTTTTCTTGATTAAAAAGGTGCGCTACCTTTAATTTTAACTCCCATAGAACGTGCAGTTCCTGCTACCATTTTCATGGCAGATTCAATAGTGAATGCATTTAAATCTGGCATCTTGTCTTCTGCAATAGCTTTAACTTGATCCCAAGAAATAGTAGCAACCTTCTTCACATGTGGTTCTCCAGAGCCCTTTTTGGTTTTCGCAGCTTCTAAAATTTGTACCGCAGCTGGAGGAGTTTTAATAACAAAGTCGAAAGACTTGTCCTTATAAACTGTAATCGCAACTGGCAATACTTTTCCTTGCTTGTCCTGAGTTCTAGCATTAAACTGCTTACAGAATTCCATAATGTTAACTCCTGCAGCACCTAAAGCTGGTCCTACTGGTGGAGAGGGATTAGCCGCTCCTCCGCGAACTTGCAACTTTACTACTTTACTTACTTCTTTTGCCATTTTCTAAAATTTAAAAATTGGTTTTTCAAATGTGGAAGCCTAAGAAAAAACCTTTTATATAGCGTAACAATTAAACTTTCTCTACTTGCATATAACTTAATTCTAATGGAGTTTTTCTTCCGAAAATTTTAACCATTACCTCAAGCTTACGCTTTTCTTCATTAATCTTTTCAACCGTACCATTAAATCCATTGAACGGTCCATCAATAACTTTTACTGTTTCCCCAATAACATAAGGGATATTTATATTATCATCTTGAACAGCTAATTCATCAACCTTACCTAACATTCTGTTCACTTCCGCTTGACGAAGCGGCACAGGATCTCCTCCTTTGGTTTCTCCCAAAAATCCAATAACACCATTAATAGAACGAATAATGTGAGGAATTTCCCCTGCTAAAGTTGCCTGAATCATGATATATCCAGGAAAATAAACACGCTCCTTATTAATTTTTTTACCGTTACGGATTTGAATTACTTTTTCAGTAGGTACTAAAACTTGTTCTATATAGTCTTGCAAGTCTAATCGGGTAATTTCAGACTCGATATAAGATTTAATCTTATTTTCTTGCCCGCTTACCGAACGAACCACATACCACTTTTTTGTACTTTTAGTTTCAGTCATTCCTTATTTACTTAGGATTTAATCCATTGAAAATATTGCCCTACCATTTTACTAAAAACAGTATCAATCCCCCATATAGCCAAAGCTAAAACAACAGAAAATACAGCCACCACAACAGTAAGACGCTGCGCCTCTGTCCATGTAGTCCAAGTCACATGATTTCTAAGCTCGTTATAAGATTCTTTGATGTAGTTAATCATATTCTTTATTTTAAGTACTCAGCTTTGAGAGTTCTGTTCCAGAGCACGGGTTGAGAGACTCGAACTCCCGACACCTGGTTTTGGAGACCAGTGCTCTACCAACTGAGCTAAACCCGTAACAAAAGTCAAGGCGTCCTGCAAAACAAGACACCTTTTAGACTTTTATTTAAATTTTATTTAATCTAAAATTTCAGTTACCTGACCAGCACCCACCGTTCTACCACCTTCACGGATAGCAAAACGCAAACCAACAGTCATTGCGATAGGCTGGATAAGATCTACAGTAATAGTTAAGTTATCACCTGGCATTACCATTTCAACTCCATCAGGAAGATTAATATTTCCAGTTACGTCTGTTGTACGAACGTAAAATTGTGGACGGTAGTTGTTATGGAATGGAGTGTGACGTCCACCTTCTTCTTTCTTAAGAACATATACCTCAGCTTTAAATTTAGCGTGCGGCTTTACAGAACCTGGCTTAACAATAACCATTCCTCTTCTAATATCGGTTTTCTCGATACCTCTTAAAAGAATACCTACGTTATCTCCAGCTTCTCCTCTATCAAGAATTTTACGGAACATTTCAACTCCAGTAATGGTAGAAGATAATTTTTCTGCTCCCATTCCAATAATATCTACAGCATCTCCAGTATTAGCAACTCCAGTTTCGATACGACCAGTAGCAACTGTTCCACGACCTGTAATTGAGAATACATCTTCAATTGGCATCAAGAAAGGCTTATCAACTTCACGAAGAGGCTCTTCAATCCAAGAATCTACAGCTTCCATTAATTCCATTACAGTATCAACCCATTTTTGCTCACCGTTCAATGCTCCTAAAGCAGAACCTTGAATTACAGGACCGTTATCACCATCATACTCATAAAAGTTTAATAGGTCACGGATTTCCATTTCAACAAGCTCTAAAAGCTCAGGATCATCCACCATATCAACTTTGTTCATAAAAACAACAATACGAGGAATACCAACTTGACGTCCTAATAGGATGTGCTCACGAGTTTGTGGCATAGGACCATCTGTAGCAGCAACCACAAGGATAGCACCGTCCATTTGAGCAGCACCAGTAACCATGTTCTTTACGTAATCCGCGTGACCTGGACAGTCAACGTGAGCGTAGTGACGGTTAGCTGTTTGATATTCTACGTGTGAAGAGTTAATAGTAATACCTCTTTCTTTTTCTTCCGGAGCATTATCAATTTGATCAAAAGATCTAGCTTCTGAAAAACCAGCATCTGCCATTACTTTTGTAATTGCAGCAGTCAAAGTTGTTTTACCGTGATCAACGTGACCGATAGTACCTACGTTTAAGTGGGGTTTAGACCGATCGAAAGTTTCTTTTGCCATTTGTATTAAGTTTAATCTTAGTTATATATTAGTGTTCAATTATAAACGAATTTGAGCCAATGATGGGAATTGAACCCATGACCTCTTCCTTACCAAGGAAACGCTCTACCCCTGAGCTACACCGGCGTAAAGTATTTTTTTCTACTCCTTACAAAAAGGAAGAGATTCCTGCCTTCGCAGAGAATATTGAGCGGGAGACCGGGTTCGAACCGGCGACATTCAGCTTGGAAGGCTGACGCTCTACCAACTGAGCTACTCCCGCTTTTTTTCCTGAAAAACATCAAGAATTGGTTATCAATATTTCAATACATTTATTAGAATATTTTTTCTAAAAATGCGTGCAAAGATAATGATAAATCACTAGCCTGCAAAATCTTAATGCAACTATTTTTTTGCATTAAAAATGGTGGGGAGAGCAGGATTCGAACCTGCGAAGTCGTAAAACAACAGAGTTACAGTCTGTCCTCGTTGGCCGCTTGAGTATCTCCCCAATGCAATAATCTGCACTACTTTAATGAACTTTAAAAGAGCCGATGGAGGGACTCGAACCCACGACCTGCTGATTACAAATCAGCTGCTCTAGCCAGCTGAGCTACATCGGCTTTTATGTCTTTTTAACACTAAAATTTAGCATAAAAAAGTCCGCTATTTCTAACGGACTGCAAATGTATATAAATATTTGTTTCTAAAAAATCTTTTTCAAAAAAAATCTTTTATAAATATGCTCTTTGTTTTTGCTTTCTTTTTTTTAGCTGCCTTTCGAGAGATTGTACACATTCGTCGGTGCCTTCTTCAAAGGTTTTGGCTTCTTTTTTTACAATTAAATCATCGCCAGGGACACTTAATAAAACCTCTACTGTTTTATTTTCCTTTTCACTTGTTTTTTGAACTTTCAGAAAAACATCTGCATAAATTATTTTGTCATAAAACTGTTCTAATTTTGCTAATCTTTTTTCGATAAAGTTTACAAGCTTAATGTCTGCAACAAAATTGGGGGTTTGAATGTTTACTTTCATCTGTTACTTTTTTTCTGTTAATAAATAGGTCTATTAAAAAGTTACTCTTTTCTAGAGTTTCTGGGGTGTGCATTTTGGTAAACCTTTTTTAATTGTACTATACTATTATGAGTATACACTTGTGTTGATGCCAAACTTGCGTGCCCAAGTAACTCTTTTACTGCATTTAAATCTGCTCCTTCGTTAAGAAGGTGGGTTGCGAAAGAATGTCTTAAGATGTGTGGGCTCTTCTTAATCTTTTCTGATGCTTTACTAAAGTATGAATTTATAATTCGGTACACAAACGTTTCATATATTTTAACTCCTTTTTTGGAAAGTAATAAAAACGGTGTGTCTTTAATGCATTCTAAACGTGCACGCACTTGCAAATATTGCTCTATAGAAACTACCAAAGATGATATAAGCGGAATGATTCTTTCCTTGTTTCGCTTTCCTAAAACCTTTATTGTTTTTTGAGCTAAAGAAACATCAGATACTTTTAAATTTACCAATTCTGCACGCCGCATACCAGTGGCATAAAACAACTCTACTATAAGTTTATTGCGCAGCCCTTCAAACCCTTCTTCATGCGATAGCAATTCAATTACTTCGTTTATTTCTTTTTCTGAAAAAGGAACTTGTAGTTTTGAAGTGGTTTTTAAAGATTTGTGCTTTACTAGTGGATTCTCTTTAATTTGTTGCGTCTTCAATAAAAATTTGTAGTAAGTTTTTAAAGAGGACATTTTTCGGTTTATAGTTCTATTGGAAATTCCACTATCGACCAAACTTACTATCCAACTTCGTATTACACTATAGTTTACCTTTTTTATAGTATGGTAGTCATATTTAGCTGAAGCAAACGCCAAAAAGGTCTCTAAATCTTTAAGGTAGGCCGTAACGGTATGCTTAGAATAATTTTTTTCTAAAGTAAGATAATCTGTGAAATCTTTAAACGGCATTCAGAAGGTTAAAAGTTAAAGGTTAAAGTTACAATAAATGAGGATAGATAACATAAAAAAATCCGCTGAAACATTTGCTGCTCCAGCGGATTTATAAATTATTAAAACTGAATACTAAATTTCCTCAGCGTCACGTAGTCCTTGAATGTACTGCGCTTTCTGAACTTGCTTTCTGCGTTTTACAGAAGGCTTAGTAAATTGTTGTCTATCTCTTAATTGACGCATAGTTCCCGTTTTGTCGAACTTACGCTTAAAACGCTTTAGCGCTCTATCAATATTTTCTCCGTCTTTTACTGGTATTATTAACATAGTGTCATCACCTCCTCTCTTTAGGGACGGCAAATATAAAAAGTAATTTATAATTAGCGTAAAATAAAATGCAAAAAGTTTATTCCTTAAATAATGAAGCCCGTTTACTTAAATCCCTAATGAGTTTTTCTTCTTCGGCACTTTCAAGTAACACATTATAGTTTCTCCAAAATCCTTCATTGTATGGCCTTGGTGCAAAAATATCTGAAGACCATTCTTTTTGCAATGATTCTGAAATAACTTCTGGATCTTGAATGACTTCTGAAAATAGAATCTCCTGAATGGTATAATAATACTGTTCGTCTTTATCAATGCCCTGCTCCTCTTCATTCTTCTCTCTATCCGAAGATCGATCCCCAATGTTCACCAATTTTGGTGTTTCGTAATACAAATAACTTGGGTACATTTTATCATTGTATTCCCTATATGTTATAACAAGTTTATGATTTACATTCGTATCAAAAAGGCTTTTGCTTCTTCTTTTTTGCACATCAGAAGCTGCAACGAGTTCGTATTCCAATTTTTTGACCGCGTAATTATCATAATAAATATAGATCCACCCTTTGGCTTCGAAGCCTTCGTTGTAAACATTTTCAGTATTCAAGCCAACAAAATCTTTACTTTTTGTGATCCTTATTTTGTACAATTTTCGGCCATCATCCACTAAGATAGTATCCAACACAAATTGATGCTTGTCTAGCATTCCTTTTCCAAACAATGCATCGCGAGTGTTGGAATTACGAATTAAATTTAGTTGTCCTTTAAACAAATTTTCAACACCGGTAAGTCTACTATCATTCCATTTAATGGCATTGACTAAGGTTTTGGTTTTAATGGTATCTCTAAGAAGATTTTTTGACCTCAACTTTTTATTTCCACCGTGATAGCGCAGATAGGATGCATACGCAAAGAGACTATCCACATCACGTAAATCGTAACTCTTTCGGTTTTCATCAACGTTTATTTTTAAGTTCTTTCTAGATCCTGAAGCAAAACTAGAATCATATAGGGTAAGCGCACTTTCAATAAGCCATTTGTATTCTTTTTTGTTTCGCTCTCTATGTCTTAAAAATCCCTTTTGAAGATAGGGCCCATCTGGCATATTGCGATCCAATCTTTCCATGGCTCTTACCACTATTCCGTTACCATCGGTGGGTCTAGGATCGGCAACAATAAGTACTTCATCCAATGAGGCAATATCCTCTTCCAAAAATACCTCTTGGGTATTATCAAATTCACTTACCAAGGTTTTAAAGCTTTTAAAGCCAATGGAAGAAATTACCAAAGTATCATTCTTGTGCTCCTGCGGAACCAACAACACAAACTTTCCATCAATGTTACTCACCGTACCTATGGTCGAATTTTGCACGTACACACTAGCGCTTTCTATAGGCTCGAAGGTTAAAAAATCTGAAATTTTGCTTTTGATTTCAATTTGCCCATAAGTATTTATAAAGAATAGGCTTATGAATAAAGTTAAGAAATGCTTAGAATAACGATACTTCATCTTTAAAGTTTAAGTTGTTAGTAGGTCGTTAGGTTGCTGGTTTATATGTTTTACCATCAATTACCATTTTGGCTATAATCTCTCTCAAAATCTCCGATGTGCCACCACCAATAGGACCTAGTCTACTATCACGCAATAACCTTGCCATTGGGTAGTCCTCCATATAGCCATAGCCTCCTAAAAGTTGCAGACACTCGTAAGCAACCTCATCGGCTACTTTGGTAGAAAATAGTTTCGACATAGTAGCTTCTTTCACCACATATTGTCCTTCTCCTAAACTCTTAGCCACATTATAATTAAAGGTTTTAGAAATTTCAACTTCTGTTGACAAATCTGCCACTTTATGCCGTAAGGCTTGAAATTTTGAAATACTCTGTCCAAAAGCCATACGGTCTTTCATATATTGAATAGTATATTCCAACGCCCATTCACTTCTTGCGTGTGCATTAATCCCCATCACCAATCGCTCTAATGCAAAGTGTTGCATAATGTAAGGGAAACCCATATTTTCTTCTCCCATTAAGTTTTCCACAGGAATTTTGACATTGTCAAATGCTATTTCACCAGTGTCACTTGCTCGCCATCCCAATTTATCCAGTTTTGTGGCAGAAACACCCGGAGTTTCTCTATCTATTACAAATATGCTTATACCTTTATTCCCAAGTTCGGGTTTGGTTTTAGCTGCTACAATTAAATAATCGCTATACACCCCATTTGTAATAAACGTTTTTGAACCGTTAATTATATAATGGTTTCCATCTTTTACCGCTGTAGAACGCATCCCACTTACATCACTTCCTCCAAAGGGTTCCGTAATGCAAAGACAGCCCATTTTTTCACCAGAAATACTAGGTGCTAAATACTTTTCTTTTTGAGCTTCATTTCCTTCCTTTTCAAGATGCGTCATGGCCAAATAGGTATGTGCCCACATGGCTGCAGCAAAACCACCACTATTTAATCGTTGCATTTCTTCAAGGAAAATAACCATGTAGAAAATGTCTAAATTTAATCCGCCATATTTCTCCGGATAGGAAATTCCGAAATAGCCCATTTCGCCCATTTTTTTCCATATAAAACGGTCTATGATCCCAGATTCTTCCCAGGCATCAATATGTGGAGCTACTTCCTTCTGAAGGAAATCACGAAAAGTCTTTCTAAAATATTGATGTTCTTCAGTAAAATATTGATCATTCATCTATTTGGTCGCTTTAAAAGTCTTCAATTCCCCGAAGCTTTTGGGAAATTATTCAGCTAGCAAATATAGTTTAATTAGCTGTAATTTTTGAACGGTAATTCCTTCAATTTTCGATAATTCATTCAAATCCGCAATCCCATTTCGCAAATGAACGAATTCCCAAATATCTTTTGCTAGTGCAAACGAAATACCAGGAAGTGTTGCAATATCTGAAGCCGACGAATGATTGATATTCATTTTTTGAATTTCTTTGGGTGATTTTACAGTAAACTTATTTAGAGCTCTGTGTACTACCGAAGCATCTAAACCATACACAAAATAAAGCTGGACATCATCTGTAAACCCGCCCAATTTGCTACGATATTCAATGATTCGATTGCTTAGGGCATCACCTATACCACTTACTTCCATGAACTGTTCTTTTGAGGCCTTGTTTAAATCTGTTTTTTCAGAAAATGATAGCACTTTATTATAGGAATTTGTCTTAGTATTCCTTTTGGGATGGGTTACCCACTCTGGAAATTTAAAATAGGGACTTATTGAGTCCAACCATTTTTGGTTTACTCCTGTAACTTTCTTAAAATCTGAAACTGAATTGATCCACTTACCCTCATCTCTAAAAGCCTTTAGTTTGTCATATTCTTCTGTTCTCATTCCTAACGTGTACGCTTTAAAATCTGTAATGAAATTAGGATTAAAAGGGTATAATTTGGGTTTTCTTTTATGAAGTTCAACCTTACGAAGTGAATCCATTTCTTTTTGAAGTATCAAAACTTGAGGATTGTCTATTATGAAGGAAGATTCAGAAGAAAAACTAAAGAAATAATTAAGATAAATAAGCAGTATAATTAGTAACGACAAAAGTAAAATCCCACTTTGCTCGCTTCGAGTGAACCGAAAGTGGGATTTTAAAAAATTTTGAAACATAACTCCACATTTTAAATGCTAACGGGGAGTTAATGCACTATAAATTTAAAAAAATATTTTAATCTTTTAAAGCATCTCTTTTCAATTTAATAGCATCGAGATAACGATTTAATTGTTTTTTAACAACTGGGAATAAGAAGTATAATCCTATCATATTAGGGAATACCATTGCAAAAATCATTGCATCAGAGAAATCCCAAATAGATTGCATACTTGCTGCAGCACCTATAACGATAAAAGTTAAGAATAAAATTTTATACACTAAATCGGCTGTTTTTCCTCTTCCAAAAAGGAATTTCCATGATTGCAATCCATAATACGACCAAGAAATCATCGTTGAAACTGCAAATAGCACCACTGCAATGGTTAGGAAAATATTTGAGTAAGGAATAAACTCTGCAAATGCTTTGGATGTTATTCCAGCTCCTTCGTAAGAAATACCATCTATGATAGCAACGCCTTCACCTGTTATATCTCCGTATTCAAAATAACCGCCAAAATTAAATATTACAATAACCAATGCTGTCATCGTACAAATAACTACAGTATCGATAAAAGGCTCTAACAAGGCTACTAATCCTTCACTAGCCGAATATTTAGTGCGTACCGCAGAGTGAGCAATGGAAGCAGAACCTGCCCCAGCCTCGTTTGAGAACGCCGCTCGTTTAAATCCAACTAATAATACCCCAATTAAACTACCCACACCAATTGCGGTAGGATTAAAAGCTTCCTTGACAATTAGCGCAATTGCATCATCCAATAATCCAAAATTACTAAAGATGATATATAAACATGCCAATATATAAAATACCGCCATAAAAGGGACTACTTTTTCGGTAACAGATGCAATTCGCTTAATACCACCAATAATGATAATACCTACAAAGAATGCAAGCACTAATCCTATAATGGTTCCAGCCATAGTGCTTTCAGTTCCAAACATTTCTTTAAGTACTATGGTCGCCTGATTTGATTGGGCTGCATTACCTCCTCCAAAAGATCCTCCAATACAGAAAATAGCAAAGAATACCGCAGCTATTTTACCAAGGGTAGCAAATCCTTTTTCTTTAAGTCCTTTGGTTAAGTAATACATAGGTCCACCATACACAGTTCCATCTTCACCAACATCTCTATATTGAACTCCAAGTGTACATTCAACAAATTTGGTAGACATTCCTAATAGTCCACAAACAATCATCCAAAAAGTAGCTCCTGGACCTCCCAAAGCAATAGCCAAAGCAACACCCGCAATATTTCCATTACCAACAGTACCTGAAACAGCTGTTGCCAATGCTTGAAAATGGGATACTTCACCATCACTACTTTCATCACGAATGGTATCCCTAATATCTCCATCTATGGCCAATTCATCATCAAGAGTTCCAATATGGTGGTCGATATCTTCCACCTTATTCATATCGACTCCTTGGGCAATCCCATCTTCACCGTACAATATTTTAGCTCCATGTTTTTCAATATCTTCATACTTTCCTCGCACAGTGTTAATTGCTTTTCCAAAAAACCGAATATTTGGAAATCCAAAATAAATGGTAAAGAAAGCCGCACTACCTACCAAAAGCACAATGATAAATGGCACATTGGGATACACTTCAAAAAAGATGACATTAGAAAAGAAACTAGAAATAGGAGCAAATGCTTGATCTATCTTTTGGTCTATACCAATTTCTTCAGTGGCAGTTTCTTGCGCAAAAGTTACTAATGGAATAATAAAACTTAGAATGGAAAGAAGGAATTTCTTCATGATGGGTTTTTTAGTTAGTATTTAGTTTTTCAGCACAGCAAGATGCTAAAAAAAATAGCTTTTTCAAATTTTTACTGCGTATTAATTACCGTATATCCTAAACTTGGTACTGCGCTTTTAAATTTTCAATCTGATTTGGTCGTCCAATTAAAATTAATTTTGAATCTTTTTTCAAAACTAAGGAAGGTTCTGGGTTAACAATATACTCCCCTTCTGGGGTTTTATACCCAATAATAGAACATCCTGTTTTTTTTCGAAGATCTAAATCTTTTATAGCTTGTTCCTTTCCACTTGGACACACTTTTTCAAACGGGATTTGTTCTACATTTATGCTGTCTTCTTCTCCAGAAACCGTAAGATTATCTAAAAACTCAACCAAATCTGGGACTACTACCAAGGATGCCATATGGTCTCCTCCTATTTTGTCTGGCATGATGACATTATCGGCCCCAGCTAACTTCAATTTTTTATAACTGGTTTCTTCTGTAGCACGGCTAATTATTTTTAAATCTTTATTAATCTGTCGTGCAGAAAGCACTACAAAAAGGTTATCTGCATCACTGGGCAACGCCGAAATTAACGTAGCGGCTCTTTCAATCCCTGCTTTTATTAGGACTTCATCTTCATTTGCGTTTCCTGTTACAAATAGATGGTCTTCATCCGAAAAGCGTTCTACTACCTCTTCATTTTTTTCTACAACAACATAATCCTTATTATAAGCTTCTAATTTTTGTACCGCCTGCATTCCGTTTCTTCCAAAACCACAAATAATAACATGATTGTGAAGTTTGTCTATTCTTTGTTGCACTTTTCTTTGTCTTAAATTACCTATATTACTCTTACTTAAAATATATTCGGAAATTACACTTATTGCATACCCAACGATAAAGATACTTGAAAGAATAAGAAATGAAGTAAAAATCTTTTCTGAAGCACTCATGGGGTGTAGCTCTCCAAAACCCACCGTGGTTATCGTAATGACCGTCATATAGACAGCATCTATCCACAAATAATCAAACAGAAATTTAAACCCTAAAATCCCCATAAAAAAAACGAGGATCAACAATCCTAAAGCTCCTGTAAATCTTGAATGAAAAAACCTACTCATAAATCGAAAACCGAACTTCTCTTAGTGTAAACTAAATCTTTAATCTTAAGCCAAAAAGCCAATACCAAATATAAAGCAAATCCAGCCCCGAAGGTTGCAAAGGATACATAAATAAAAGACAGTCGAACTGTCTTAGCGCGCATCCCCAATCGCTCCGCCAATCGAGAACTTACATAAAAACCTCTTTTTTCGAAGTAATGACGTATGTTATAAACCATTTGAAGCATGGATGCAAAATACTACATTTTTAAAGAATAAAAACGCTAGGATTTTAAAATATAATTCCCCACTTCACATTGCATACAACGGTATTTATTGCAGTATTCATTCTTTAATTGCAGTAATGCTTGACTATGCCAAGCCGAATTTTCAATAGTTCTTAATGCCTGAAACTTTGTGATAGTTCTATTATTTTCAATGGGTAATGAAAGGGCTAAATCAATTAATTCTTCTGAAATGTCTTTCCCTTGTTGCGACTCATAAGCAAACTTTAATGGAATAATAGTATTGATTATGAACAAATCTATTACTCCTTTAGTAATACTCTTTTTTCGTTTTGTGGAAGTGATTTCAAAATTGTAGTGTGCATCCCAATATTCACTAGCAGCAACATTAAAAAGGTCGTAAAATTGTTCTTTGGTGGATGCTTCCATTACTTTTGAAAAAAGATGCGTATTGCCAGACCATAAAGTAGCTAATTGAGACAATCGTATGGTGGGAAAATTTGGAGGTCTAAGTCTAAAAAATTTTGAAGGAATCACCCCAACATTCGAGATTTTATACATGGTCTTAGAATACTCATAACTATCTTTCAATAAACCAAAATATCTTCCTCCTTTTTCAATTTCCAACAAGCCAGCTTGCCCAAAAAGCAGGGCTTCCAATTTCAATAAATTTCCGCCGCATTTCTTAATAATAGCATAATCTATAGATTTGGCGACACTATAAAACGAATCTGCATTTAACTTAAGCCCGAAGTTTTTTGACAGCATATAAAACATAACGGCTTCCCAATTATTTTGGGTTTCAGAAAGCTCCTGTAAAATAAGGGTTGTTTTTTTCTGAAGCCGCTCTACAAACAATCGCCAAAACCAACTTTGAAGAATAAAATCATCCACCCTTCCAAAATCATTCTCACAGGAAATAAATTGTTTTGTTTTTGAAAATAATTGACGGTATTGCAACAACGTTCTTTGCTCCACAATGTCTTTTACTTCTAGGGTTGGCAATACACTATTATCATTTCTAAAAATAGCTACATCGTGCTCCCATACCAAATGCAGTATTACATTATCATAATTTGAATCTTTTTCGTGTTGATGGGCATACCAATCTGAAGACTTTATATGAATTTCTATATTCCCAACCCACAATTGTCCATCAATTTCTACATGCGCCAAAAGGAAATCGGGACCAGCATCCTGATTATGATGACCTACTTGTAAAACCTTGATGGGTTTTATGTCTGTTGTAAATAAATTAACTGTAGAAAATTTTTGAAATTTCCACAGATAATGAAGAAAATCCTCCTTCATGAGAGTTTAATATAGGGGGGAGTTATTCTGCGGAAGTCTAAAAATAAAAAAACCTCTCCAATTCTGGGAGGCTTTTCTTACATATTTTGATTATTGTTATTTAATATACCCCATTTTTCGCATCCAATCGTCATTATACATTTTACCTACATAACGACTTCCGTGGTCGTGAAAAAGGACCACCACTACATCGTCCTTCGTAAAATGTTCTTTTAACTGCAGCACCCCTTTTATGGCTGCTCCCGCCGAATTTCCTAAAAACATCCCTTCCTCTTTTGAAAGGCGTTGGGTATACACCGCGGCATCTTTATCGGTTACTTTGGTAAAACCATCAATTATAGAGAAATCTACGTTTTTAGGAAGAATGTCTTCTCCAATCCCTTCCGTTACGTAAGGATAGATTTCCTTTTCATCAAAAATCCCTGTCTCATGATATTTTTTAAAAACGCTTCCGTAGGTATCAATCCCCCAAACTTTTACATTCGGGTTTTGTTCTTTTAAATATTTTCCCACACCACTAATGGTTCCGCCCGTTCCTACTCCTACCACAAAGTGAGTCACTTTACCATCGGTTTGTTTCCAAATTTCTGGACCTGTACTTTCATAATGCGCTACCGCGTTACTTGGATTGTCATACTGATTCACATACCAAGCGTTCGGGGTTTCTTCTGCCAATCGACGTGCTGTAGAATAATAGGATCGAGGATCTTCGGGTGCAACATCGGTGGGGCACACATACACTTCACTCCCCACTGCCTTTAAAATATCTACCTTTTCTTTACTCTGCTTATCGCTGGTAACGCAAATCATTTTATACCCTTTTACAATGGCTGCTAGGGCTAGTCCCATTCCTGTATTCCCACTGGTTCCTTCCACAATAGTACCACCAGGTATTAGTCGTCCGTCGGCTTCGGCATCTTCAATCATTTTTAACGCCATTCTATCTTTTACCGAGTTTCCTGGGTTAAAAGTTTCGTATTTGGCAAGAACCAAACAAGGTAAGTCGGCCGTAAGTTTATTGATTTTAACTAAAGGTGTATTTCCAATAGTTTCTAAAATATTTTTTGCGTATTCCATCTTTTATTTTAAAGCTGGGCAAAAGTACAAAAGACTTCAGAGAAAAGAGAATAGACTATAAAGAAAAGCGATACTTACTGAAACCTAATGGCCTTTACGGGTGAAATTTTTGACACCATATACGACGGAATTAACAGCATCAACAAGCATAGTAGTAAGGTGCCAACATTCAACAGAATAATGTAACCAACATCGATAAAAACAGGCGCATGGGTTACGTAATAGGTTTTAGGATCTAAAGTGATAAAATTTCCATATTTCTGAAGGAGCAGTAATCCTATTCCTATCACATTTCCGAAGAACAATCCCACACAAATAATATAGCTTGCATTGTATAAAAATATCTTTCGTATACTCCAATCGGTACTCCCCAACGCTTTCAAAATACCAATCATTTGAGTGCGTTCCAAAATTAAAACGAGCAAAGCAGTGATCATATTAATCCCTGCAATAAGAATCATAATTCCTATAATAAGTACCACATTAAAATCGAACAAATCTATCCATTCAAAAATGGAATAATATTTATCTCGTATGGAAATGGAATCTAAAGTGCTGGGAGTGGCTTCGTAAACCTGATTCCCTATCGTTTGTATATCGCTAAAATCGTCTACAAAAATTTCGAAAGAGCCTATTTCATCTTCGGTCCAATTATTCAATCGTTGGATATGCCGAATATCGGTAAGCATAAATTGTTCATCAAATTCCTGAAATCCGCTATCGTAAATTCCCACAAGGGTAAACCCCCTACTTCGGGTTTTATTTTCCTTTTCTTCCTGAAGAAAAAATGTAACAATTTTATCGCCTAGCTTAAACCCCAATCTATTGGCGAGATACGAGGAAATAAGCACCTCATCTTGTAAGTTTTCAGTATAATTAGGCAGCCGTCCTTCCACGAGATATTCTTCAAAATACTGCCAATCGTAATCGGCGCCTACACCTTTCGCCACAACGCCTTCAAAATCGGTTTCGGTACGGATAATACCTCCCTTGGAAGCGGTTACCTGTATGTGCCTTATTCCTTCTACAGAAGTAAACTTGGGATAAAAATTTTGATTTTTTGAAATGGCAACTTGCGACTCGTCGCTGGTATTGGTATCGAAATTTGAAATGATAATATCGCCGTTAAAAGCAGATACTTTTTCCCGTATTTTTTTCTGAAGTCCAACACTGGTAGCAATGGTTACCAACATAATCACCATTCCCAATGTAATTGCCGCAATAGCAATTTTTATTATTGGTGCCGATACACTACTTTTATAATCCTTCGAAGCAATGATGCGTCGAGCAGTAAAGAATTCAAAATTCACGGGCTATGGTTCGATTTTCTTTTTTCAAAAATACATTATTAATTATTCTTCCATTAACGATGCTCGTTTGTTTTTCGTGCGGAGGGCAGAATTCTGAAAAGAAAAATGAGAATCAAGATAAACAAGTCAAGAAACAAGACGCCAATATTGTGGTAGCTGCCACTCAATTTTCTGAATATGCTGAATTTTTAAAAAACAAGAAAGTAGGAGTCGTAGCCAATCAAACCTCCATAGCAAAGGATGATATTCACTTGGTAGATTTTTTACTTTCTGAAGGCATTGCCATTCAAAAAATATTCTCTCCAGAACACGGCTTTCGGGGCTCTGAAGATGCAGGTGCCGAAGTAAAAGATGGCAAAGACACCAAAACAGGATTGCCTATTTTTTCACTCCACGGAAAGAACCGAAAACCTACCTCTGAGCAAATGCAAGGTTTGGACGTGATGGTGTTCGATATTCAAGATGTGGGCGTGCGCTTTTACACCTATTTATCGACCCTGCATTATGTGATGGAAGCATGTGCAGAGGCCAATATTCCATTAATTGTTCTAGATCGTCCCAATCCCAACGCCCATTATGTGGATGGCCCGATGATGGAACCTGAAAATACTGGGTTTTTAGGACTGCACCCTGTGCCTTTGGTCTACGGAATGACCATTGGTGAGTACGCCCAAATGATAAATGGGGAAGGTTGGTTGAAGGATGGGATACAATGTAATTTGACTGTTATTCCCATTAAGAATTACAATCACCAAAGCCACTATTCGTTGCCTGTGCGTCCTTCACCCAATTTACCAAACGATGTCGCCATTAATTTATACCCGAGTTTGGGATTATTGGAAGGCACCAACCTCAACGCAGGTCGTGGCACCGAAATGCAATTTCAAGTCATTGGTTCGCCCTATTTACCCAAAGACAAATATCCATTTAGCTACACGCCACAACCAAATTTTGGCTCTAGCAATCCTAAATTTAAAGGCGTTGCCTGCCACGGACTCGATTTACGAAATACCCCCCGATTGGATAACGTAGATCTCACTTGGATTATGGATGCCTACCATAATTACGAAAAGAAAGACGATTTTTTTAACACCAAAAACTTTACCGCCCACGCGGGAACGACCAAACTACAAAAGCAAATTGAAGCAGGCCTATCTATGAAGGAAATTAGAGAAAGTTGGCAACGCGATTTGGAACAATTTAAAAAGGTGAGAAAGAAGTATTTGATTTATGAGTAATGCAAGAATATCTATTTAGTAAACAGGAATTAAACTTAATTAAGTTTCTAAAAACAGAAACTCCTTTCAGAATTTGGTCAGATCCTATTGAATACATATTCGAGTATGTAGATTTTTACATTGCCCTTCAAATTAAATGTGTTAAAAGTTTTAATTTGGGTTACATTATTGAGGGCAATAAAAATTCATTCAAAGACTCACAATTAACACAATATGTTTTGAAGGCCAAGTTGGAAAAAGTTAATAATAAATATATTTCACAGCAAGCTTCTAAACAATTAAGTGCCAATGAAAAAGTTAATGAAATAAGTGTTGTAAGAACGTTGCTTTATTTCTGTAAATACCGAAGGATAAAAGAAAACCCAACTTATTATGAAGGGGACAGCTATATTTCTAATCCAGATTTTGAATTAGATGAAAAATTGAAAATTGAAAAGAAATTTCTTGCGGATATAGGAATTGTTGTTCATCTGAATAATAGAAATCTAAATTGTTTTATAATGGAAAATGATGATGATTTTTCAACTAATTAACTATGTCAAACAGATAACTTGAAAGAAGCCAAAAAAAATCTTTATAAATTTATTAAAGTAGAATAAATTTATCCTATCCGCCGCTTCATCTCCTCCACAATGTTGAACGCCGCAGGGCAAATTGTTTTATTTTTTTGTGAACCTTTTTGAAATTACAACATTCTCAAAATAGAATTTTACAAAATACAATCCAGTTTCTAAACCTTCTACATTAATTGATAAATTTAAATGTTTGTGAGACAAAATTTTCTTCCCTAAAAAATCAAAAATTTCAACTTTTAAAGGTCGGAATTCGGTGTTAAAGTGCAACACGCTTTCAGTTGGATTGGGACTTAGAATAACGTCTGTTGAAAAAGGATTTTCTTCAATACCTAATGAACAATCACTACTATATTTAACTTCATTATCAAACAACCATTGTCCATACGGCGCACTTGTAGGGTCATCCACTTCCACACAATATAGATATGGATTATCCATTGCTAAAACAAGTGTTAAAGTGGTAGTATTGCCATTACGTAAATCCAAAGAGTTCAAGTTATTTTCAGTTATCGCTAGGGTTTCAAGTATTGGATTTCCGCTAAGATCTAAAGAAGTTAAATTTGGATTAGATTGGGTAACCAAAACCCTTAGGTTTTCGCAACCTAAAACATCTAGATTTGTTAATGATGCATTTTCACTACAATTTATGTTATCTAATGCAGGTGTATTAATAAAAACAATACTCTCAAGAGAATCATTGGTATCAATATATATATAATTTAATTCGTCATTATTTTCTATTAAAACACTCTCTAAAAATGGATTATTACTGATATTAATACTTCTTAATAATAAATTATTACTCAAATCAATACTCTCTATTGAAGTTCCTATTAAATCAAGGTCAAATAGGTCTGGGTTTTGAGTAATATCAATATAATTTATGTTAAGCGATCCAAGAGATAATACTTTTAGATATGGATTATTAGTTAAATCAACATTTTCAACTGCAGTTTGCGCTGCATTAAGTATCAATAAATTCGGTGAATTACTTACATTAATTTCGTTTAATGGATTGCCAGAAAGCCATAGGCGTTCGGCTAATGGATGCATTGTTACATCAAAATGTTCAATTAAATTATTTTGACACCAAATTTCTTTTAATCTGTATAAGTTTTCTATTCCCGATAAACTTTCAATCTGCGATAAACCCATTTGATTTAAATCATGTTCATCCATCCATAAATGAGATAAGTTTAAAAATCTATGTTTAAATACCAAGTGATTATTAGCAACATCATCGCCAAAACCTTTGAGTTCTAAATACCCTTCAAAATTATCGTCTGGAATGGATGTTGTTTCCATTGGGGTATAAGGAAAATCGAATTGAAATGAAGAATTATCTAAAGGGTTATTATAGTCACATAGACCAAATTCATCCCATGTAAAAAAATTCATATTAAAGATAAATTCAGAAAATCCACTTGGAAGATTAATATTGAATTCTTTCTGGTCATAGGTTCCTGAGGTAAAATAAGTATTGGAATAACAAAGATTAAAATTAACCTCATTTCCCTGAATATCAACAGTATGTTCTAAATAATAGGCTAAGTTAAAATGATAAACCGTCGTATGAAGTGTAACAGTATTTGGATTAATAGTAGGTTCTAAATAAAAATTGGCTAATTGTTGACCATAAGTAAGAGAGAAGCCAAACAAACCGAATAGAAGTAGTATTTTTTTCATTTCAACCTTATAAATTGCAAACTGCCGTGGGGAGGTTTTATAAAGATAGAAAAAAAATCAATTTGTTATCCTCCGCTTCATCTCCTCCACAATGTTGAACGCCGCAGGGCAAATCGCCACATTTTTCAGCGTCAGGTTTGAGATTTGTTGGAATTTTTTTCTATCGGTATGCGGGAATTCGCGACAGGCTTTGGGACGTACTTCGTAAATACTGCAATAGTTATCGGACCCCAAAAACGTACAGGGCACGCTTTGCAACACATAATCATTGTCTTCATCCACGCGCAAATAGGTTTCAATAAACTGTTGGGGTTTCATTCTAAAAAGTTTGGCAATTCGCTCCACATCTTTATCGGTAAACAAGGGTCCCGTTGTTTTACAGCAATTGGCACACTTAAGGCAATCGGTATTTTGAAACTCGGTATCATGTAATTCAACCATCAAGGTATCTAAGTTCTTGGGTGGTTTTTTCTTTAGCTTGGCAAAGAATTTTTTGTTTTCGTTATGCGTATCTTTGGCGCGCTGTGGGAGTTGTTTTAGGATTTCTTCCATTTAGGTCTTGGGTCTTGGGTAAATTTACTTATTCTATTCGAAAATGAAAGATATATTAGGAAAAGCATTACTAGATTATTTTCACGGAAACTACACCGAGGATATCCTCACCGAAACCAATATTAGTGATGAAGATGCGCTGCCCCTGCCCTATCTTTTCCGAAATTATGACGAAATGCCTCTTATTGAACAAAAAGCGCTCGAATTATGCAAAGGAAGTGTTTTGGACGTAGGTTGTGGCGCTGGAAGTCATTCGCTTTGGCTTCAAAATAAAGGATTACAAGTTACTGCAATCGACACCTCCAAAGGCGCTGTGGAGGTTTCAACCTTACGCGGGGTTGAAAATGTAAAACAGATATCTCTTTTAGACTATTCCAAAGAAAAATTCGATACCATTTTATTGCTCATGAATGGAACGGGTATTTTTGAAACTATTGACCAAGTTCCAAATTATCTACATCATTTAAAATCACTTTTACAACCCAACGGGCAAATTTTAATCGATTCTTCCGATTTAAAATACATGTACGACACCAGTGAAGAAGGTGGTATTTGGGTCCCTGCAGATCGATATTATGGCGAGTTGGAATTTACGATGAAATACAAAGGCGAGCTAAGCAACCCTTTCCATTGGTTGTATTTGGACCCGACTCGTTTTGAGGTATACGCAAAAAATAATGGTTTCAAATTTGAAACCATTATAGAAGGTGAACATTTTGAGTATCTAGCGAAACTTACTGCTTATCCACTGTAAGATAGCCTCCTTTTACAAGTTGTTTAATCTTTGTACCAAATAACTCACGGCTCCAATCGGAAGAAATTTTTTCGATGTCTTTGGTGAGTTCTTTTCGGTTTTTTTCAAACTTCTTTGATACATCACTGTCAAGGTATTCTTGAAAAACAGCATTTTCTTCTTCGGTTAACGCATAATCTGAAACTACTTTTTGGCCAACTTCAGAGCTATAAAAATCGTTCATTTTGGCAATGTCTTCTCTTGTAAAATACTTTCGATAAGCAAAGGTAAGACGAGAAATGATATCGTCTATTTGATCTTCTTCGTCAAGTTTAAGCTCTTCCCAAGCTTCTTCTGGAATTTCCTTATCCCTAAAGTTACGTTCTAAAACAGGGAACAATTCGTAAAAAGCAATGCTGTATTGAACACGGGTTCCGTTGATATCTAAATAATCTATAATTTCTTTCTGAAAATCATCCACTTGAGAGATTCCCGAAAAACAAATAAGTAAAAATATCGTTAAAAAGGTAGACTTCATTTTAAATTTGGTATTATAAAAGTTATGTTTGCCAAACTTACAAAAATTGCGCCATGTCACAATATTTAAGAATTTTCTTTTTTGCTTCGTTGCTATTATTTTCATTTTCGGGATGTAAAAATGACGATGGCGGCGAGGTAATTGCAGACCCAACTGCCGAAAATAAAAAGGCTTTGGGGGTATCTGCAGAGGATTTACTTTCCGATGACATTTATGGCTCTTTGACAGTGGAGTTTGTGTATACCCCTTCTTCGAAACCTGCTGAAGCAAGTATTAATGCCTTCAGAAATTTTTTACAGGCTCGAATTCATAAACCTGGTGGTATATTTTTTGTAGAAACTCAAATTCCAGACCAAGCGGGTGCACCTTTCACGTTAAACGATATTAAAGATTTTGAAGAGGAATTTAGAACCCAATACACCGAAGGAGATGACATAGCAGTGTATATCTTTTTCTCTAACGGAAGCTCTAGCAACGACACCCAAACCAATGTAACTTTAGGAACAGCCTATAGAAATACCTCCATGGTAATTTATGAAAGTACATTACGGACCATCACTGAATCTGATCCAGTTTTGCTTCCTATTTTAGAGCAAACCACTATGCAACACGAAATAGGCCATATTTTTGGATTGGTGAATATTCAAAATGATGATATTCATACCGCTCACGAAGATCCGAGTGCTAGTAAACATTGTATTGTGAATGAATGCCTCATGTATTTTGAAGCGACTAACCTTTTAAGAAGCGAAGTAACTCGTTTTTTAAGACGAGGCGCTGTACCTCAGCTAGATCCCTTGTGTATTGAAGATTTACAAGCAAAAGGAGGAAAATAAACCTATTTCTTATTTTGCTTCAAAGACTTTTTCTCCGTTGATAAAAGTTTTAAGCACTTTGATATTAGGTATTTCATCCTCTGGGCAAGTCATAATGTCCTTATCAATAATAATAAAATCGGCAAATTTTCCTGCTTCAATACTTCCTTTTTCGTTTTCTTCAAAATTAGAATAGGCCGCCCAAATGGTCATCCCTTTTAAGGTTTCTTCACGAGTTAATCCTTCTTCTTTACGGTACCCATTTTCAGGATATTGTTTTAAGTCTTTTCTAGCCGTGGCAGCATAAAAAGTGTACATAGGGTTTACATTTTCCACTGGAAAATCGGTTCCCAACGCCACCAATCCAGCTTTTTTCAACAACGTTTTATACGCATAAGCACCTTTAATTCTTTCGGAACCCACACGGTCTTCTGCCCAATACATATCGCTTGTGGCGTGGGTAGGTTGTATGGACGGAATGATATTTTTTGAAAAGGCATCAAAATCGGATAGACTCACCACCTGTGCATGTTCTATTTTCCAACGAGCATCTTTCTTTCCGTCCAATGCTTTTTTATAGGCTCGTAACACTGAAACATTTGCAGAATCACCAATGGCATGGGTGTTCATTTGGTAGCCAGCTTTTGCAATTCTTTGGGCTAAAGAATCTAATTGAGCGGCACTGGTAATCATCGCACCAAAATGCCCTTCTTTATCACTATAAGGAGCACGTAAAGCCGCCCCTCGGGAACCTAAAGCGCCATCGCCGTAAATTTTTACAGAACGTACATTTAATCTTTCGGTTTTTACAATTCCTTTATTTAAAAAGTGATTTAAATTTTCTTCACCATTACTCACCATAGCGTATACTCTCAATTTCATATCACCGGTCTGTTGAAGACTTTCAATTAATTCAATAATATCTCTATCTAAGCCAGCATCATTCACTGTAGTTAATCCCAAGCTTACACACGCTTTTTCAGCATCTTTTAATGCTACTGTAGAAACTTCTCTTGATGGTACGGGCATAATATCGAAGACCAATTTCATAGGCGAATCGACAATTATACCGGATGGTTCTCCATTCTCTAAAACGACTTCTCCACCTTCCATTTTGGTGGCCGATGTAATTCCAGCCATTTCAAGTGTTTTGGTGTTTACCCAAAGTGCATGACCGTCAATTCTACTTAAGGCAACAGGGGTGTCTGGAAATAATGAATCAAGCTCCTTTTTTGTTGGAAACTCCTTTATAGGCCAATCGTTTTGATCCCAACCACGACCAAAAATAAAAGTTGAATTTTTGTCTTTCTGAACATCTACAATTTTTTGAAGCGTCTCTTCCTTACTAGTCGTCCCCACCAAATCGACATTTTGTAATCCTAGTCCGAAATTGTATAAGTGCGCATGGGCATCGATAAGTCCAGGTAGAACAGTTTTTCCATCCACATCCAATGTTTCTGTGGCTTTGTATTTTCCTAAAATACTTTCTGAAGTTCCTACTTCCAGAATTTTACCATCTTTTATGGCAAATGCTTCAGCGGTTTCAAATCCTTCATTCACGGTGTAAATTTTAGCGTTAGTAACAATTAAATCGGCTAAAGGTTTTTCAGAATTACAAGAAAATAAAGACGAAAGAAGGGCGAAAAGGAGTAGTTTTTTCATGAAATTGGTTTTGGTAAAAATAAAAAAAGCATCCGATTATGAACGGATGCTTTCTATATTAAACCCTAAACTTAACTTTTCCTTTTCAATGCTATTTATTAGATACTTAATAGCAAAAAGGTTGCTTCATTTACCAGTCAAATTTATAGGTGGCACCAAGAAGTCCCTGTATTCCTTGCACAGGAAAATTTTGCCATTTTTCATAGTTGTTTCCTAGCAGGTTACTTCCTTTGGCAAAGATGGAAAGACGGTCGTTTACACGATATCCTAAATTAACATTGGCATCAAAAAAAGAGTCCAACGAAATCACTTGTGAATTGCTTGTGTTAAGCAAATCTTTGCGCTCTCCAACAAAGAATAAAGACACACCTCCGTAGACTTTTTCGGTTATATTGAAATTGGAAAAGATCGACGCTTCTAATTCTGGTACATTCCAAGCTTCAGGTTGATTGTCTAAAGAATAACTATAAAAATTGGCGCTTGCTCCTAACATAAAAGTATTTGACACTTCTACTTTCAATTCACCAAAAATGTTTAAAATATTAAGGTCATCGTAAACCAGTCCGAAGGAATTTCCGTATTCGTAACCTTCAAAATTAGGGCTCATTCCTTTGTACGGATTTAACTGAAAAAAAGCTCTGTTTTCTTCTTTTCCGTAGCTTCCGCGAACATTATATCCCACTTGATTGCTCAACTTCCCTTTTAGTCCTCCAAAGGCATTGTACAATTGACTCGTAGGCGCGATAAATAAGGTGGGGGACACAAAAGGGTTTTCATTTTTAAACTCGCGGTAGGTGTTTTGATGCAAGCCTCCCTCGGCACCCCCGTACACAATTAAAACCTCATCTACCAATCTATAAGAAGCATTTATTTGCGGATAAATAAAGAATTCTGTTTCGCTATTTTCCGTATCCAAACTCACTACAGCATTGGCACCCAAAGAAAGGGTTAAATCTTCATTTACATACACCAAAGATGGTGTAATTCCTGCATTAAGATAACTATAGGCAATGCCCATATTGTTAATGTAATTCCTTTCGAAACTTCCATTTACATAATCCACTTCTCCATCTATTTTTAAGGTAAAATCGGTTAATGGAAAAGCAAATTTGGGTTGAAGATTCAAATTAATTTCTGAAGAAGAAAAAGCATCTCCCAAATAATGAATCTTTGCCGAAGCACCTTCAAAAATAGATTCTTCCAAAGATATATTTCCTCCCACATGAAACCCTAAATAGGTTTGTTGCGGATCGATTTCATTAAGGGTTTCATCAGTTGCAGTATCAAAGTTATCATTTAAACCGTACCAATTAAAAAGTTGATGCTCCACACCAGCTTCCAACTTATAAGACATATCCTTTTGACGGCTTGTGTAATTTCCGCTAAGTTCGGTATCGTAATATTTGTTTTCTAAACGTACCCCATCAATATCACCTTGTGAAGAATTATGGCGGAAGAAGATTCCTGCATTGTCAGTACGGCTAATTTCAAAACTACTGAATAATTCTCCTAATACACTGGTGTAATTTCCAAATCCAAGCGTAGCATAATTATCATACAGCGTTATTGGTTTTGCTTTATCTACTGTGGCGGCCTTTCCTTTGGAAGGCGTAAAAGTAGAAGCTACTGGTACCGAAAAAATTTCATACCTAACCTCCTTTTTTTGAACAGAATCTGTATCGTTTAATTCAGGTGTTTCCTTTACTTTAAAGGCATCTGAAATAGTTGGAGTGTAAGGCTTTACAATATTTACTACTTCCGTTCCTAAATCATCCTTGTCTTGAGAAAAAACAAGACTTATAGTAAAAAAACTAAGTGCAAAAATCAGTGATTTTTTGAATAAAAACATAGTGTTTATAATAATTTGATTTGATGAATTTCTAATTTCCGTCGGTTTCTACAGAAGAATTGGTTTTTGACTCTGCTGCTTTAATTACAGCAAGCTCTGCTTTGGCTTCTTCCACTACGTCGGGATAGTCTGTGAAATTGGTCGTAACACTTTCCAGAATATAGGTGGCTTGATACGCATCTTTTAAGGCATAAAAGTTCTTCGCCATGAGTACCAATCCTTTTGCTCCATAATATTTATAACCCGAAAAATCTTTTGCCAATTTTTGAACGGAGGCATTGGAAGCTTCATATTTTCCTTCCTTATTTTTGAAATACGCATCGTAGTACAACGCTTCTGCAGCTAATTTACCTGTAGCAATTTTGGCGACCTCTGCATAAGCCGTTTTCGCTTTTTGCTCTTCCCCAGTTTCAATAGCCGATCGTGCAACAATAATTTGCGCATCACTTTTTATTGCGTTGTCAATTTTACCATTCTGAAGCACTTTTTCTGCATAGGTTACGGCTTCACTGTATTTTTTCAACTCATAACTCGCCTTCATACTATTGGTCTGCGCAAAAATGACGTTTTGGGGGAAATCGGCTTCGGTTTCAAGACGTTTCAAATAAGTGAGGGCTTTATTATAGTCCTTTTTGCCTAAATACAATTCAGAAATTCTTGCTAAAGCCTGCTCGCTAAATTCACTTCGCTCCTTCCCTACTACAAACTCGTAATGTGGAATGGCTTTGTCGCCTTTATTTTCGGCAAAATATAATTGTGCTACATAAAAATGGGCTTTTAATGTGTGGGAACCATTTGGAAAATCCTTTAAATAGGCTTCAAATCGGGTGATCGCTTGAGAAGGTTTATTTTCGAGATAAGGTTGTTCTGCCGCTTGATAACTGGCGTCGTCCAATTCGGCATTTTCAACTTCTACAAAATCTAAAGTGTTTACCCAAGTGGCATAATCATTCACTCGACCTTGATCAATGTAAATAATCTTTGCCGAGGCCACTGCCTGTAATGCTTCGGGTGTGGATGGAAAATCATTGGCTACTTTTTTAAATTTTGCCAACGCTTCGTTGCTTTTTCCAGTATTGTCTAAAATAAGTGCTTGTTTTAATAGCGCTTTAGGCACATAACTACTCCCTGGAATTTCATTTATCAGTTTTTCATAAGTTACCATCGCATCGCGCGTGTTTTCTTGGGATACATAGGTATTTCCAAGTTCGTATAAAGCATCATCGCGATAAAAGGATTTTGGATATTTAGCCGAAAAACTTTTCAGTTCTTCCAATTTCTTTTCGGTTCGGTCTACAAATCCGTAACTAATTGCTTTCTGAAACGCTGCATAATCTTTATCTGGCGTACCACCTTCTATGGCTTTATTATAATTTTCCATCGCCGGCCAATAACTACTGCTAACAAAATGACTATCCCCTAATCGCAAATACGCATCGTTTCGTCGTGCGGCATCGTTGGAAGACGATTCTAAAAACTTTTCATATTGTGTAATCGCTTCAGGATAGTTTTTAAGTTTGAAATAATTGTAGCCCAAATTATAACTGCTATTTTTATACTCGGGGGTTTGAGAAGCATTAGGTAATTGCAAAAACTGTTTGTATCCTACCAGTGACGCTTCAAAATTAGAAGCTTGGTAATCGCTTTCGGCTTTCCAAAAAGTAGCTCGGGCAGTAAAAACAGGATCGAGTGGTTCTTTTAATGATTTCTGAAAAAGCGCCACCGCTTCAGGATAATTTCCTTCGTTATATACTTCCAAACCTCGATAAAAAGCAACTTTTTGATAGGCTTTTTTATTATTGAATGTCTTGTTGTTTTCTAACAATTCCAACGCAGCTTGATAGTTCTTTGAAGTGATATACGAATCAATTAATAAATCCTTCAAAGCTTCATTATTTGGGTTTTTGGGATAGGTCTCCAAAAAGGAAAGAATCACTTGTGGAACACTGGTATAACTGTTACCAATTTCGTAACTCAGCTTAGCATAATTAAACCACGCATCCTCCTGAATTTGAGCCGAAAAATCCATCTCGGAAGCATTTTTAAATGCATTTAATGCTTGTTGCTTTTTATTTAGTTTTAAATAGCTTTCGGCTAAATGATAGTAGGCATTTTGCGCCACCGCATTACGCCCGTCTACAATTTTATTAAACTCCCCAATAGCATTTTCATAATTGCCTTGTTTGTAATAGGCATAGCCCAATTGGTAATAATCTGTGTTGTTCCACTTGCCCTTTTTCCCTTTGTATTCTTTTAAATACGGAATGGCTTCGTTGTATTTTTCTAGGTTAAAATAACTTTCTCCTATAATCTTAGAAAGTTCACTTTTCTCCTGCGGATTGGAATTATCATATTGTTGTAAACCTAAATTGATAGCTTCTTGAAACTTCCCTAGTTTGAAGTTCATATCGGCCTTGTAATAACTTAAGCCTTCGGCATATTTTTCTTCGTTTTCAATGGTTTCAAATTGTTTGTTGGCTTCTTCGTAATCGTCTCCTTCGTATGCGATAAAACCTAAATAGTACTTGGATTGAGAACCGTACTTTTGAGAATCACTTACACGATTAAAGTATTTTTGAGCTTCAGCATAACGCTTGTTTACAAAATAAGCATACCCATTATTGAAATAAAACTTCTCTCGATCTCCTCTACTCAAACTACTCTCATCAACTTTATCGTACCACTTGCGCGCGTAGGAATATTTTCCGTTTTCAAAATAGTAGTTTGCTACATTAATAAAGGCATCGTTTCGCTTTATGCTTGTTGGATAGTCATTTACAAATTGCTCCATAAGGAAATCGGCGTCCTGCTGATTAAGTCGCACGGCACAATTGGCAATGTAATAAGCGCAATCGCCTTTTAGGGTTTCGTCTTCGGCATGGTCCTTAATCGCTGAAAACAATCCTTGAGATGCAAGATATTGGTTATTATTGTATAGCTCCAGTGCCTTGTTATAGTTAACCAACTCATTGGTAAATACTGCTGTTTGCTGTGCAGCAAGTGTTCCAAAAAATAATATAAAGAGGGAAATAGAAATGAGGTTTTTCATCATTTTTAGATAGATTTTGGGCTTAAGTATGACTGTATTCCTAAAACATGCTAACGGAATATTATAAAAATCCGTATGTTTTTTATGTATTAAATATTTGGGTGCGAAAATTACTGTATTTTTAAAGTTCAATAAATTTTAAACTTCAATTGTTATGAAGAATCTATTGTTAATAGCTGTTATTTGTTTTACTACCAGTTGTATTGCACAACGGGATTTTAAAAATCTTACGGAAAAAGATGGAAAAATTGGAATAGGCACTTCCAATCCAGATGAGTTGCTTACCGTAAAAGGAAAAATACACACTCAAGAAGTATTGGTAGACCTTGAAGGAGCTGTGGCTCCCGACTATGTTTTTGAGTCCTATTTTGAAGGATCTTCAACTTTAAATCCCGACTATAATCGCCTTTCCTTAAAGGAAACTGAAACCTATATAAAAGAGCATTTTCATCTACCTGGAGTGCCTTCAGCAATCGAATTGGAAGAAAAAGGAATGTCTTTAAAACAAATGAATTTAATATTACTAGAAAAAATTGAAGAACTGACGCTTTTTACCATAGAACAGCAAAGAGAAATAGATATTTTAAAAGAAAAAATCAGTTCTTTAGAAAAATAAGTTCCTGAAATTGGAGTTCGCATGAAATCCATTTACATTTGAAAAAATAATTTAAACTACATGTCCCAGCCCGTATTAGAATTAAAAGATGCGTCTATTTTCCAACGAGAAAGTTTGATATTGAGTGATGTTTCGGTGACTATCGAGAAAGGAGAATTTGTCTACCTTATTGGAAAAACCGGAAGCGGAAAAAGTAGTTTTATGAAAACACTTTACGGCGATTTGCCACTTCAAAAAGGGACAGGACATATAGTGGGTTTCGATTTGGTAACCTTAAAAGAAAAGGATATTCCTTTTCTACGAAGAAAATTGGGCGTGGTATTTCAGGATTTTAAATTGCTGAATGACCGAACTGTAAAAGACAATTTGTTGTTTGTATTGAATGCTACGGGTTGGAAAGACAAAGCAGCAATGGGCACCAAAATTGATGAAGTTTTGGACAAAGTAGGAATGAAAACTAAAAGTTTTAAGTATCCGTATCAACTTTCGGGAGGAGAGCAACAACGTATTGGTATTGCTAGAGCATTACTTAATGACCCCGAACTTATTTTAGCAGATGAGCCTACCGGAAATCTAGATCCACAAACAAGTGTTGAGGTGATGCAAGTGCTTCAGGAAATAAACAAAAATGGCAATACTATTTTAATGGCCACTCACGATTATGCTTTACTACTAAAATACCCTTCAAAAACTTTGAAATGTGATGAAAATCAGATTTTTGAAGTGGTGCAAAAGACAGTGTAATTAATCTTCCAATATACTAGGATCACGAAGTACCAAATCGCATTCTTTCTCAAGCTTCGGATTAATTTTTAAAGCTATTTTACCGTTGACTCCAGGTTTTAATACGGTATTACCTTTGATAACAATTCTATTTTTCGCGGTAAGATTAAGAGATGCGCTATCCGTAAATTTTTGATTCTGAATAATAATCTCTTTAGACAAAGAAGTTAGTTTAAAATCCCAGCGGGAAAAGTGCTGATTATCAATATACGCTGTTTCATTTTCGTTATATAATTGAAATACCATTTCTACTGCATCACCTGTTTGTAACATTCCTGCACCATATAGTCCAGCAAAAGGTTTATTTTGCTCGATATGATCAATATTCCAAGAAGTTATTTTCAAAATAGATTCTACCTCATCTACAGGTAAGCAAGGATATAATGAAAACATTAAACCAATGGTACCTGTAACTTGAGGAGCAACCCCCGAAGTTTGAGCCCCTTCACTCATCTCATCATCATCGTATAATGACTTTTCGCCATATCTATAAACACCCGTTGCAGGACCTACTAGGTCTATCGCATTATTTAAATTCGTTACACTTGCATGATAAATAAAGGGTTTTTTGAGGGTATCATTATCTTTAAAACCAGCATTTTTCCCAACATATCCTTTTATATTACTAGCATAATAAAATCCTCGTTCACTTTTTTTTATATTATCTAAGGGATTTTCATAACGGTGCATAGCAGAGGATATCGCAATAACATTATGGTAGGATGCTGGATAATAAAACTTTTCTCCCTTTGCTTTATCAAAAGTTGCATTATGACCTGCCGCGACAATCACGGTTCCATTATTGAAAATTTTATTTATGGCCTCTTGACCTGAATCCAACCACTGTGTATTACCCCAACTACAATTAATAACTTTAGCCCCTAAATTTGATAGCTCTTGAAGTTGTTCAAAATCCTTAAAATTCCCAAATTTTGAGCTATAAATTGTACAATCGTAGCATATTCCTGCAATACCGTAAGCATTATCCCCTCTACCAGCTGCTGTCTCCGTTACAGAAATACCATGTCCTTTTGAAAGGAAAGACTGATGAATAATTTTCGATTTCCCCTTAAATTCAATATCATTTGTATCAATGGCCCCATCTGCGATGCCAATAATAATATCCTTCGAGCCAGTAGTATAGTACCAAGCTTTAGGAACGCCAAGGAAATCTAAATAGTCCAAATTCACTTGGGCACCTAGGTTTTCACCAATAGTACTTGTAAGTCCATAATCGTTGGGTTCAAAGATTTTTCGATCTTTCTCTGGTATTAGTTCTCCTGAAGCAAACAAATGTGATGCTTTTATCAATAATTCTTTTAAAAGATAAGTATCGTTTGCAATAACAAAGAATGTTTTATTCAAATTCCTTTTAGAAGCATTCCTGTAGGTCTTTTTAAAAGTAGAAATAGAATAATTTTCAAGAGCCATTTTCAGTTTTTGATCTTCTCCCTTATACACTAATGCACCATTTTCCTTTTCGAAAACGGGGAAAAACTCTTCACTGTGTGCCACTAAATAGAACCACTCTTCTTTTTGTTGACCAAAAGAATAAAAGGTATTTGTAATAAAAAAGACTACTAAAAATATTGACTTCAATATAAAAGGGTATTATGGTGAACAAATTACTAAATTTACAAAATAAAAGTGCCTACAGGTATTACATCTCATTAAAAAATGATTTCAATTTTAATCCCTACTTATAATTACAATGTGTTTCCTTTGGTAAAAGAGGCCCATCTTCAAGGCGAAAAGGCTAGTATTCCCTTTGAAATTTTAGTGTATGACGATTGTTCGCCAAACCCTGTTGGTGAGAATGAAAACATAAACCAATTAACGAATGGTTCTTTTTTAAAGCTACCAAAAAATATAGGCCGAAGTGCTATTCGAAATAAACTTGCAAGAGATGCCAAATATCCTAATTTGCTTTTTCTGGATGCAGACACCCAAATAATTTCATCACAATTTTTAAAAAATTACCTACATGCGATTAAAGAAGATTCTCAAATAATATATGGCGGGATTTTGTATCAACACAATAAGCCAAATACTGCAGAAATTCTTAGATGGGTTTATGGAAATAAAAGAGAAGCATTGCCCGTTACCGAACGTAACAAGCAGCCTCATTTACGTTTTTTAACACTTAATTTTCTGATTAAAAAAAACGTTTTCTCCATAATTGAATTTAACGAACAAATTCCTAATTTAAGACATGAGGATACACTTTTTGCACTCGACGCAAAGAAGAGCGGAATTAATGTGTCTCATATTGATAATCCGGTGGTACATTTAGGATTAGAAAGTAGTGAGGTATTTCTAAGGAAATCTGAAGAGTCTGTTGACGTACTTCATCTTTTTCTCGAAAAGAATATGATAGATGCAGAAGAAGTGGCATTAACAAAAAGGGCAAAACAACTCAAAAAGATGGGGCTATCAGGATTGTTTCTTTGGTTCTATAAATTTTCAAAAAATAGCATGAAAGAAAACCTACTTTCAAAAAAGCCGTCTCTCTTCATTTTTGACTTGTATAGATTGGGCCATTATTTAAATTATAAATCAAGCAATGCCTAAGTTTTCAATTGTCATACCGCTCTTCAACAAAGAGAATTATATTGAAGAAACATTGCAAAGTGTTGTACAGCAAACATATAAAGACTTTGAAGTTTTACTTGTAAATGATTGTTCAACAGATTCTAGTTTGCAAAAAGCAATATCCATTATCGATACACGAATTAAAGTGATTGAGCATGACAAAAACAAAGGTTTATCTGCCGCTAGAAATACTGGAATTAAAAACGCTCAAGCCAGTTATATTACTTTTTTGGATGCGGACGATATTTGGAAACCTACTTTTTTGGAAAAAATTGAATTTTTAATACATACGTATCCTCAAGCAAATTTATTTGCAACCAATTACGAGGTTTTATTAGAAAACCATAAAACGCGCGCTTATCAATATAAATTTCTAAAAATTGAAAAAGATGGTATAGTTTCCAATTTTTATGAAGTGAGCAGAAATCAATCTATTTACAACCATTCCTGCTTTTGTGTTTCAAAAAAAGTATTTGATGAGGTTGGTTTTTATTCTGAAAATATTACCTATGGGGAGGATATAGATTTTATGATTAGAGCACATGCTAATAATAAAATGGCCTATTATAATGAACCGCTTTCTATGTATCGATTGGAATCTGAAAATCAAATTACACAAACCGGAATTTTAGGTAAAACATTACCCGATTACGATTATTATGAAAGTCTTTTTAAAGGAAGAAGTGATATAAAAAAATACATCGATTTTTACCGATATACTATAGCAAAACAATATAAAATTACAGGAGAAAAAAAGAAGTTTCAAGAACTATTGAAAAAGATTGACCCGCAAAATTTAACCTGGAAACAAAGATTACTTTTACAACTTCCCAACTTTATTTTAAATTCAATTTCCTTGATTAAGAGGTATTTATTTAGGTTCGGCATTACGCTTACCTCCTATTAAATCTTTATTTTAAAATTTCTTTCCATTCACGCATTATAGATACAGTATTGAATTTTTCAACTGAGCTTTGAGCATTATTTTTACAAGAACTGTATAATGCTTCGTTAGAAGTTAATGTATTTAATGCCTCCTTATATTTCTCAAAATTTTGATCTTCAACCAAAAGCCCGTTTTGGTTATGACGGATAATTTCATTAGGACCCGATGTACAATTAAATGAAACCACAGGGGTTCCTAATTTTAAAGACTCCAGCAAAACCATTGGGAATCCTTCAAATTTGCTACATAAAACTAAAAATTGTGCGTTTTTTATAATGGGATAGGGATTATCTTTAAACCCTAAAAGAAATACATTCTCTTCAAGATTTTCCTTTTCAATAACGGCTTCAAGATGTACTTTGTCCTCCCCTTCTCCTAAAATCAACAGTTTTACATCACTTTTGGGTAGTTCAGAATTTTTATAGGTATCTATTAATGAATCAATTTGCTTTACCGCGTTATTGAGCCTAGAGACACTTACAATGTAGTTAGAAGGCAAATTAATCTCAATTGGCATATGAGCCTTTGCACTTACCAGTTCTTCATCTATGAAATTGTAAATAAGCTTTGTGTTGGTTAATCCATACTCACCATTTAATCTATCCTCAATAGCTTTTGAAACAGCCACAACTTTATGGGACTTTTTATAAAATTTTCTGAAATAATTACCGTTGGGTATATGTAAATCCACATGATAATTATGAATGGTAAAAATCATCTTTGAATTGACAAAAACAAAGGCGTGAAGCAAAAACTCTAAAATTGTTCGATTTCTGACTCTGAAATCTATATAAAAATCCGCATTTGCATTTTTATACGCTTTTTTAAATTTGAAAAACTTTTTTATTTGTTTTACCCATTTAATTTTGGATTCATTTTCACCTAAATTGTATAATGTACCTGTGTATGGATACGTAATTTTATCCCACAACGAAATAATTGAAATATCATACCCTAATTTTTCAAGTTCAATACTTAAAACTCCTGCAATTTTTTCAGCGCCACCAATGCTTAAACAATCTACAATAATACATACTCTTTTACTTTCGTTTTGCTTCATTAATACAAAGGATTATCTTCACACAAATATACTCACTTTATGAAGATCTTACTCCTTGGAGAATATAGTAGATTACATAATTCACTTAAAGCTGGGCTTTTGGCTCATAACTGTGAGGTTACTTTATTGGGAGATGGTGATGGATTTAAGAACTTTCCATCGGATATTTCAATTCAACCCGTCCTTTTTAATAATTCTTTTTTAAAATATCTCAAACTTAGCGTATTTAAAATAACGGGTTGGGACCTTACAAAATTGGAGAGGGGGATTCGTTTTTGGTTACAACTACATAAATTGAAAAATTATGATGTTGTACAATTAATCAATGAAACACCAGTTAAAACATATCCTTCTTGGGAGCGGTTTTTACTAAAAAAAGTTTTCAAACAAAATACGAAAATTGTTCTCTTAAGTTGTGGTGCCGATTTTGCAAATATTAACTATGCGGTAAATCATAAAGATGAATTATCATTACTTACCCCATACTTTAAAAATCCAGAAATAAAATCACATTTTTCCTTCGCTTTAACCTATTTAAAGAGGTCTCATAAAAAAACGCATGATTTTATCTATAAAAATATAGATGCTGTCATAGCTTCAGACTATGATTATGTAGCGCCATTAACAGGCTTTCAGAAATATAAAGGACTTATTCCCAATCCCATTATTATTAATAATACGCCTAGGCAAATTAATTCTCTAGATGGACAGATTAGAATCCTCTTAGGAATCAATAGATGGAATTATTATGCTAAAGGCATTCCGTTTTTTGAAGAAGCATTAATACTGTTAAAAGAAAAATACGCTTCTAAAATTGAGATTATAAAATCTGAAAACCTTCCCTATAAAAATTATGTTTCTATCTTAGAAAAAGCACATATCATTTTGGATCAAGTATATAGTAAAGACCAAGGCTACAATGCATTGGAAAGTATGGCCATGGGAAAGGTTGTTTTTACAGGAGCTCATTCAGATTTTTTAATCCATTTTAACCTAAAGGAAGATGAAGTCTGTATTGATGCCAAGCCTGATGCACCCTATTTGGTTGAGAAGCTCTCCTACTTAATTGACAACCCAGAAAAAATTAAGGAAATTGGAAATAATGCTCAAAAGTTTGTTAAAAAAGAACATCACTACATGGAAGTTGCTAAAAAATATTTAGCGCTATATAACTCTATTTAGTGTTTTGAAAAAAGGTGAGAAATTGATTGTATTCTCGAATATAATCCTCCTCTTTATACACATCACTTACCAGTGAAAGACACACAGCCCCAGCAGAAAAATTATCTAATTCCCTCCAAATTCCATTAGGGATGTACAATCCTTTATTAGGACGATTTAAGGTTATGGTTTGCTTTTCTCTTCCATCGTCTAGTACCACATCAAAACTTCCGCTAAGTGCAATTAAAAACTGTTGCAATTTAATATGGGCATGCCCTCCTCTACTCGAATCTGAAGGAACATCATACAAATAATACACCCGTTTAATTTCGAAAGGGATAATTGCCTTTTCAATAACAGATAAATTTCCCCTTCCATCGGGATCACTAATTTTGGGAATGTCGATTAATTTAATGTCTTCCAAGGCAAAATTGTTTATTCAAATATACACATCTATTTAAGTAACTCTTTTTTCTTTTGTTTTCTAAAGTAGCGAAGTATTAGTACAAAAACTACCACAAAGTAAATTATGTATCGAAGAAAGTGTGCAATGGTTATCCCCTCAAGTCCATAAATATCAATAAAATAATAGGCAAAACCATAAAACAATGCCAGTGAAAGGACTTCGGTAAAAATGAAATTATACACCATCTTTTTGGCTAAAAATTGCGACGCTAAAAGGATGGCGGCAAGTCTAATAAAATCTCCTAGCAACTGCCATTTAAACAAGGGAGACATAGCGCTATAGTCATCTTTAAAAATTAAATCGATGGCAATATCTCTAAACACGTAAACTAAAAACATCCCCACAGCAAATAGTGGTAATAATGTTTTGTAAATACTCCCCAGCTCTTTCATAAAATCTGGCTTGGTGTAAATTCCTGCAAACTTTGGAAGTACGTAAAGGGTAAGCAGTGCATTTGAAAATACCATATAATTTTTTGAAATAAACATAAGGCCTGTCCAGATTCCTGCTTCGTCTTCGCTTATTTTACTTTCAATCATATTTCGTACTTCTATTTCCACTTGATTCAACAATATGGTAGAAAAGAAGGACATTACGGTAAAGGCGAATAAACTTTTTGCTAATGGGGCTTGCCATTTTAGTTGTGAAAACTGTAAATACTCACGAAGAATTTTTACCACCAAAAACATCATCACCAGAACCTGAACAACGGGTGCAATGGCTACCGAAATTAAAACCCCATCCAGTTCATTATAATAAAGAAAAACAATAGTAAGTAAAGCACTAACCAAATAAGCAACCAATTCTATTTTGGCAAAGCTTTTATATTCTGAAAGCCCATTTATCACCCCACTAAACACCCTTTGTATACTAATAAAAGGGATGACAATAGCCGTTAGTTTTATGACATAAACAAAATCGGGTGAATTAAAGTAATATTCACTAAAATAAGAAGCACCAAAAAATAAAACGAAAAAGGATACCACGCTACCAATAGTGGTAAAAACAAAGGTGGTCGAAAATAATTTTTGAAGTTGGTCTTTGTTATCTCTATGCTCTGCTACATATTTTACAACCCCGTTAAATACCCCCAGTGATGTAAAGGAAGTAAGTTGCGCAATTAAGTTGCGAAGGTTACCAATTTTTGCATATCCCCCTTTACTAATTACATCTGTAATTTCTCGGTTTACAAAAAAGGTAACAACCAATCGTATAACAATGGTCGCTGCATTTAAAGAGGTCATCTTTAGCAACAAATTCTGCCGTATAAACTTTGGTATCTTCAACTAGTAGTTGTTTAAAACCGAAATAACCCTATCCACTTCCTCATTGCTCATTACTGGACTCATGGGCAAACTTACTACTTCCGCATGAATTTTTTCAGAAATTGGAAAAATAAGATGACTAAATTCTTTTAGAGCCATTTGACGATGGGGTGCAATTGGATAATGAATTAAATACCCTATTTCATTTCGACTTAAATATTGAGTAAAAAAGTCCCGGTCTTCCACCATGACTACAAATAAATGAAAAACATGATTTCTAGAATTATTATAAAAAGGAAGAGAAATCTTTTCATTTTTTATTTCTGAAAGATATCTATTTGCAATCAAACGTCGCTGGTCATTGTCGTTATCTAATGACGCTAGTTTTATATTCAAAAAAGCAGCCTGAAGCTCGTCCAATCGTGAATTGAATCCCAACTCATCATTCACATATTTCGAAGAGGTTCCATAATTTCTCAATATTTTTACTACCGAAGCTAATGCAGCGTCATTCGTAGTGATGGCTCCGGCATCTCCCAAAGCACCTAAATTTTTAGTTGGATAAAATGAAAATCCTGCCGCATCTCCAAGATTTCCGGCTCTCTTCCCTTGTTCTGAAAGAGCCCCATGTGCTTGCGCTGCATCCTCAATTACAATCAAATTGTGCATTTTAGCCATTTCAACCAATGCATTCATGGGAGAAAGTTGACCATATAAATGAACTGGCATGATAGCCCTAGTTTTTGGGGTAATTGATTTCTTGAGTGATTCTATTTCAAAATTAAAAGTTTTCGCCTCCGCTTCCACCAAAACGGGTTGTAATCCGGCCTGCTTTATGGCCAATATGGTCGCTATAAATGTATTTGAAGCTACTAAAACCTCATCGCCGTGATTTAATTTTCCCAATACCTTATATCCTTCTAAAATGATACGTAAAGCGTCCAAGCCATTTCCAACACCAATACAATGTGAGACTCCACAATACTGGGCAAACTTTTCTTCAAAAGCCGCAACTTCTTTTCCTAAAATAAAGTGACTAGCCGTTAACGTCTTTTTGAAAGTTGCTTCAAAGGCCTCTTCAAAACGAGCGTTTACTTTTTTTAAATCTATAAAAGGAATCATATAAATACCTGGTCCATTAGTGAGTATTGTGACGGGGCAATTTCATAATATCGATGTGCCATAGGTCTAGCCCCAAAGCATTCTTTCCAATATAATAATCCAGAATTAAGATTGTTTCCACCATTTTCATTAGAGGTTCCAAAATCGAAATAATCTTTATTTTTATATTTTTCTAGGATAAGATAATAAAATAGATAATCTAGCGCTCCCAATTCTTGCCTATTTTCATTAGCCGAGATATACTGGACATGAGCTACTTTTTGGGTTTCAAAAATTGTGGCTCCTGCAACAATTGTACTTCCAGAATAGACATTAAATTGCTTGATGTTTTTAGGAAATTTAGATTGTAAATACTGTATTTCTGAAACAGTATGCACAGGAGACGCTCCATGTCTTTTTTGAAGATTTGGGATTAGTATTTCATTCCAAAAACCTTCAAAATTAGACTCTTCCTTTATAGTCAGCTGTGCTTTTTCGGCTTTTTTCACCCCTTCTTTTCGATTACTTTGAATCTTTAAAGCCTGGTTTTGTTTAATACTACTCGCAACATCCGTTCGCACCAATTTCGCTTTCAAAATATAAGTTAGATAAGAAAACTCATCAGATGGATAGGTGGTGTACATATTAGGTATTTCTTTTACAACAAACTTTTGAAATCCCTTCTCTTCAAAATATTGAAGCAAGGTTTTATAAATGTCCCAAACCTCACTAAGCTTGACATCCTTTTTTAAGACAATCCCGCCATATGTTAACCCTGAATGCGAATAAACTGTGTCTTCCTTTTTATTTGCAGGAACCACAGAAACTAATTTATCTTTTTTATAAATAAGTACAGAAAAATCTTCGAAACGATCTTTATGGTATTCCATAAAATCACGCTTAAATAAAAACGTAGCATTTTTAGCTTGGTCTACAAATGTATCCCAAGCCTGTTTTAGCTCTTCGCGATATGACTCTACTCGATAAATAGTTTTAATTATTTAGTTTTTCGTAAACGACGTTACCATTTTTATCTATTACTTTTCTAACCGATTTAAAGAAGGACCCTTCATTGTTGAGGTTATAGCTTTCGTCACCTTCTAAATGCTTCAAATACGCTTTATTCTTGCTTAACGCTGAAAACAATACCCTAAAAACATTGACATTCGATTTTAAATCTTCATCATATCCTTCATTATCGAGTCCATTCCATTTAATGGCACATAGTGAAGCATAAATAGATTCTATTTTAGTAGCGTCTCGGGTACTAAACATATCTTTGTAATCATACACTCCAACCCAACCTCCATGGTCTGCCAATACAATGATAACTGCATTAGGGTCTTTCGACTCAATGAAACTAATGGTTTCCTTTAACCAAATATTTACTTCTTCAATTTTTGATAAATAATCCAATCGCTCTGCTTCAATTCTATTTTCATAAATTTCAAAATGTACATGATGCGGCAAGCATTTTTCGATAAAAAAGAATTTAGGTTTATTAACATCAATTTTAAACGCTTCCTTTACATCTGCTAGAACATCCCTTGTTACATCTCCACCTCCTCCAAAATAGGGTATCTCATCAAGATTGGTATTGGTATAATCGTATAACTGTTCGCATCTATTTTGCTGAAAATATTCATCTTCGGCTATAAAAAAAGTATGATACCCATTCCTTTTAAATATTCTTACTACTGGGTTATCTCCAGAAATAGTTTCCCTTGCGTAAGGCATTTCTAAATCTGGTAACAACGAACTCCCAAAGTAATGATGCTGCATAGCAAAAAGGGATGCGTTTGAGTTTAAACTTGCAGGATAATTACTTCGAAAAGGATCATAAATTTTAAAATTATTGGTTTCTAACCAATTATACATGGTCGTTTCATAATTATACAAGTCACTCTCCATCATACTCTTACTTACATAGCCGTCGGGTTGAATCACATACACATTAGGTTTTTGAGCAAATGTTACTTCCTCGATAGGATCCGTAGGCATTAGCCAAGTCTTTTCAGAGTATTGGTCATACACCTTATAAGCCAATTTTGAGAGCGGAAGGATACTTACCACCAAAATTAAGGGTAGTAGTTTTTTGTAACGGTCACTTAGTTTTAATGAGAGTAACACCGAAACTACCAAAGCAACAAGTAACAATTTCTTTTTTACCACCAAAGAAGAAGCATAGGAGGTAAAAAACACAACAAGTAGTATAATAAGAACAAATAGGATTTGATTCTTATAGATTGCAAACCTTTTAAAATTCTTTAGAATAATGGTTACGAAAGAAAATATGAGAATTGGGATTCCAATAAAAAACAATAAATAAAATCCCCAATTTTCCCAAGAATTGGTTGCATAAAAGTTATTCGAAACATAAAATAGGAAAGGATAGAGACCACAAATAAATCCAATCCATAAGGAGGATGTGCCATCTATTTTAAATAAATTCAGAAAATTATTAATTCCTTTCATTAATGGTTAAATAAAAATATTGGTTTAAAATCTACCTTTCCATTTTCATCTAGAATTCGGTAGATTCCTTTGGGAGCTCCTTCACCAATAACTTGGTAACTTCCGTTATCCTGTAAATGTTCTAAATACTTTTCATTTTCACTTAAATGAGAAAATAAAATACGAAAGGTATTTACAGAAGTTTTTAAACTATCATTAAACTCAGGAACATCATTTCGCGGCCATTTTATAGCTCCAAAGGTTCCAAATACCGAATATATATGATCCCTATTTTGTGTTTTATCAAATAATTGATGGGCATATTCATAGCCAATATATCCTCCATGATCCGACATGATAATAATAAGTGCATCCTTATCATTTTCTTGAATATTGCTTATCAAATTTACAAGAATTTCGTTGGATTGCACTACTCTCTCCATCCATAAGGTCTTTTCTTCTTCAATACCCCGACTCTGATCTTCTCTATTGGGAATATGGGCAGGTAAAATATATTCTATGAAAAAAAAGTGTGGCGAGCTCATATCTAATGGATAGGATTCATCCAAGGCTTCTGTTACTTTCTTGAGCCTTTGGAAACCTGTACTAATTAAGGGAACATCTGTAAATTTAAAATTACAATAATCGTATCGTAACTCTCTATGATTCATCAAAAAATAGGGAGAATGCAATAACAGATGTGTTTTATAGCCATTGTTTTTGAAAATATTTAATACCGCGTTGTTCTTCACCAAAACCTCTCGCGGTTTAAACCCATTATTGTGCGAATAAACCTTATTATAATAATGATGCTTCATTTGAAAAATAGCAGCATTGGTAGACAAAGTAGAAGAATAGTTACTTCTTAAATTTTCATATAGGGTAAAACAGTTAGACTTTAAATAGTTTTTAAATTCGGTAACATCCATATTGTAATGCCCTTTTTCAATTTCTGAAAAACTCACATATCCATCGGGTTGAATGAAATAAACATTAGGCTTCTTTTTAAAAACAACACTTTCAATATCATCGGGTTGTTGCATCCACTGCATATCAATTTGAGTATACCTATACACAGTTGGAATAAAATCCATAAATCCCAAAATGGATAACAACAACTGAAAAACGATTAACTGTTTATGATATTTAAACAGTAAAAATGATATGGGAATCAACCCCACAAACGTCGCTAAGACTAACTTCTTTGGAATTTTTGCATGAATTATTAGTTCTATAAAAAATAAAAATAGAAAGGCACTCAGGAAAAAAAGAAACTGCTTTTTATACTTCTTGTATAATTCAATTCTATTGAATTTCTCAAAAAACAAAAAAAGAAGCGGTGGAACTAATAAAAAAAGGAAAATTAAAAATCCAAACTGAAGCCACGAGTTGGAAAGGTAAAAGTTTTTTGAACTGTAAAATAAAAAAGGATATAAACCTGTTGCTAGCCCAGCCAGACCTGCTGGAATATTTTTGGATACTAAAAAGTTAGTAAACCATTTCATTTTTACTCCTTTCGTTTTTTAAATTGAAAGAGTACTCTATTAGTCCCCTTAATTTCTTCCTTTTTTTCAAGGTCAAAATAAGTTAAATAGCCCCTTTCAAAAGCTTCAAGATTGTAAAAATCAAAATGATTAATAAACTCTCGTTTTCTAACCAAAAGGGACTCCACCCAAGAGTCCTCACGCTTTGGAAATTCAATGATTAAGTACTTAGAAAATTTCGCAAAAAAGGCTGCCGATTTTTCAAAAGGGACATTTCCAGAAAGTGTAATATGGTGTATTAATGCCAATGCTAGGGTTACGTCTGGGGCATAATTTTGAAGTCTCTCAATTAGCGAATCACGCTCCACATTATTAAAGCCAATTCCAGGAGAAGGTTGTAACACATCACATACAAAAGGAAGCATATTCTCTTCTTTATTTTGTTGTACTTGCCAATAGTTATATTCTACAGCATTGCTATCGATATCGGTTACTATAACCTCTGGGACTTCTTCTAAAAATGTTCTCGCAAATGTACCGTCGTTTCCTCCCATATCTATGGCAGATTTAGGCTTTAGGTCCAATACCCAATCTCGTATTAAATGCTTTTTCCCATCAAAAGCTTCTTTATCGTAATTAGTTTTGTTGTAATAGTCACCCCACTCGGTCGCCTCGCTAACTTTCAGTTTTTTGATATAGTCGAAAAGACTTTCCAAAATATTATTTTGCGCTTTTTTAGAAAGCTTGGCTACTTTGGTTTCGGCTTTATAATCTTCACTATGCTTACTTTCCATTTTTGCCAATAAGTGAATATTGGTGTAAAGAGTTGAACTGAATTTTGTTTTCTTGGGAAGCAATGATGCAATTAATTTTACAGGAATCCCATCGATATGGGTTTGCATCATTTTAAAGATTTCGGTACCGTGATAATGTGCTAACACTAACGGTCCTAAAAAATGTGTAATAAATTGCTTATAAGCCCTCCAAGGGGTATTTTCTTCGTAAAAATCGAACGAAAGGGTGTCAATAAAAACGGTTTTCCCTTTATGAAAGGTAACGTTATAAGCTGAAGCATCTTTCAAAATAAAACCCTTGGTTAAGGCGTATTTTTGAATTTGAAGAGTTAATAACGCAGCGTGTTTGTATTGCTCAAAACTCCATTCATAAGGGTTGGTAATAAACGGAATCTTTTCTGGGGTAATGATAATTGCGTCTTCAGTAACGGAAGTTTCCGTATGTGGAATTAACAATCCCTTTTTAAATAAGGTTTCAAAAAAACCTGAAGATTTTAACTTTCGGTATTGCGGAAAATAAATAGGATTAATAACTCTTCGCAAGGTATCGCCATCGTGAAAAATATATCCCGATGGATCTCTAAAAGAAGCTTCGTGTGTGTTATTATTTTTTTGATTCATTTTCTTGGGTTTCATCGTCTTCGATATCAATGGAATCATAGTGCTCATCTTCCTCTTTTATTAATCCAAAGAAAGATTTCACCTTGTACATTACATTTTTCGAAAATAATAAAATCCCAGCGGCTGCAGCAACAATCGCTTGCACAATCATTGCACCCAAACCTGGATCGAAGTATAAAGATATCATTAAAAAATTATTCATAATTCACCCTATTTTTACAAAACCTCAACAAAATAACTAAAAAACGAGGAGACTATGCTTTTATTTTACTTAAAGTTTACCTCGTTTACGGTCCACCTCTTTTAAGAAAATTTTACGCAGCCTTAAATGTTTTGGGGTTACCTCCACAAATTCGTCTTTTTGAATATACTCCAACGCTTCTTCTAGCGAAAACTTAATCGCAGGAACAATCTTCGCCTTATCGTCTGCTCCAGAAGAACGTACGTTACTCAATTTTTTTGTTTTGGTTACATTCACCACCATATCATCTTGACGAGAGTTTTCACCAATTACTTGTCCTTCGTAAATATCTTCTCCCGGATCGATAAAAAATCGTCCTCTTTCCTGTAATTTATCAATAGAATAAGGAATTGCGGTACCATTTTCCATAGAAACCAAACTTCCGTTTTGTCTTTCAGGAATTCCTCCTTTTAAAGGCTGGTATTCAAGAAAACGGTGTGTCATAATAGCCTCCCCTGCAGTAGCAGTTAGCAACTGATTTCGTAAACCAATAATTCCACGTGATGGAATTAAAAACTTACATATCATACGCTCGCCTTTTCCTTCCATGCTTATCATTTCGCCTTTACGTATGGTTACCATATCAATAGCACGACCACTTACTTCTTCTGGTAGGTCGATGGTTAATTCTTCAACTGGTTCGCATTTAACACCATCTACCTCTTTTATAATTACCTGTGGCTGACCAATTTGAAGCTCATATCCTTCACGGCGCATGGTTTCTATTAAAACAGAAAGGTGTAATACCCCTCTTCCAAATACCATAAATTTATCGGCACTATCGGTTGGCTGCATTCTAAGCGCCAAGTTTTTCTCCAATTCTTTTTCCAGGCGTTCTTTAATGTGTCTTGAGGTCACAAACTTTCCATCTTTTCCGAAGAAAGGAGAATCGTTTATCGTGAACAACATACTCATCGTAGGCTCATCTATGGCAATAGTTTGCAGTGCTTCAGGGTTTTCAAAATCGGCAACAGTATCACCAATTTCAAATCCTTCCAATCCTACAATGGCACAAATATCACCAGCACTTACTTCGGTTACTTTTTTTCTTCCAAGCCCTTCAAATATGTGTAGCTCTTTAATTCTAGATTTTTGAATTTTACCATCTCTTTTCACCAAAGAAATAGGCATATTTTCTTTTAAAATTCCTCTTTGTAAACGTCCAATAGCAATTCGTCCTGTAAACGAAGAATAGTCTAAAGATGTAATCAACATTTGAGAGGTTCCTTCTTCGGTTTTAGGTGATGGAATATGCTCCAATACCATATCCAACAGAGATTCTATGTTATTGGTAGGTTTTTTCCAATCATCACTCATCCAGTTGTGCTTTGCAGAACCGTACACCGTTGGGAAATCCAGCTGCCATTCTTCGGCACCTAGTTCAAACATTAAATCAAAAACCGCTTCGTGCACCTCGTCTGGAGTACAGTTTTCTTTATCTACTTTGTTAATAACCACGCAAGGCTTTTTTCCTAAGGAAATAGCTTTTTGAAGTACAAAACGGGTTTGTGGCATGGGGCCTTCAAAGGCATCTACCAACAACAAAACGCCATCTGCCATGTTTAATACACGCTCCACTTCACCACCAAAATCGGCGTGACCAGGGGTGTCGATGATGTTAATTTTGGTGTCTTTATAAATTACCGAAACGTTTTTTGAGGTAATGGTAATACCACGCTCACGCTCCAAGTCGTTATTATCAAGGATCAATTCGCCTGTTTTTTCGTTTTCACGGAACAAGCTACAGTGGTGTAAAATCTTATCTACCAATGTGGTTTTACCGTGGTCTACGTGGGCTATAATAGCAATGTTTTTAATCTTCATGACTTCCCCTTTTTTAGGACGGGCAAAAGTACTGCTATTTCCTTGAATATTTGTACTTTATTGAATTATTATTTTTCTAAGCATCCTTCGAATAGAAATCCCTAATTCAGCTAATGAAAATGATTATCTTTGACGTTCAAAACTATTGTACATGAATCTCGACCTTATTCCGAAGCTAAAACACACCCAATCCAACAACTTTTTTTTGCTAGCTGGTCCTTGTGCTATTGAAGGCGAAGAAATGGCATTACGTATTGCCGAAAAAATTGTTGGGATTACCAACAAACTTGAAATTCCGTACATTTTTAAAGGCAGTTTTAAGAAGGCCAATCGAAGCAGGATTGATAGTTTTACAGGAATAGGCGATGAAAAGGCATTGAAAATTCTGAAAAAAGTCTCGGAGACTTTTGATGTTCCCACGGTGACTGATATTCATGAAGTAAGTGATGCTGCCATGGCCGCCCAATATGTGGATGTGCTTCAAATTCCAGCATTTTTAGTTCGCCAAACCGATTTAGTGGTTGCCGCTGCACAGACAGGAAAAGTAGTCAACCTTAAAAAAGGACAGTTTATGAGTCCTGAAAGTATGAAACATGCTGTGACAAAAGTTACCGATTGCAACAACAAACAGGTTCTTATTACCGATCGCGGAACCATGTTTGGCTACCAAGATATGATTGTTGATTTTAGAGGCATCCCTACCATGAAACAATTTGCTCCTACCGTTTTGGATGTAACGCATAGTTTACAACAACCCAATCAGAGTGCAGGTGTTACGGGCGGTCGTCCCGAAATGATTAGCACCATTGCGAGAGCGGGAATTGCTGTAGGCGTAGATGGAATATTTATTGAAACACATTTTGATCCTAAAAATGCAAAAAGTGATGGGGCTAATATGCTTGATTTAAGTTTATTGGAAAAATTACTTACCGACTTGGTGGCAATTCGAAAAACGGTTAACGCACTTTAAAACCCTCTTCCCTTGTTCGGTAGGCTTCTTTAATACAACGAATTAATAATTTAGCATCAATTTCTTCGGGAGTGCGATATCGTAATGATTTTACACGTTTTCTTTTTTCAGAAATTAAATCTTGATGTTTAATTAAGAATTCATCCGAAAGCCAAAAGCAAACATCTACATAGCCTTTAGTAACGTTTAAATAGCAAATAGGACAACCTTCTGTAAAATAAAAAGGCAAACGCCATTTGTAAAGCAACTCAAAATTTGGAAGTGTTTGCTCCACAAGCACCTGCACTTGTATAAGAATAGTTTTAAAGGGTTCTGGTTTTTCGAGTATGTAAGCTTCGGCTGGATTCATATTCTAAAAATAAAAAAGGTTGTTCAAGAGAACAACCTTTTCTTAGCAAAATAACCGCATTTTTAACTCCCCAGTTAATCATTAGACGATTATTACTATAAACTTAAAATTCGATGGCCAATTAACAAAAAGCTTTATCACTTCAAATATGCAACCTTTTTATGAATAAATGCAACAGGGTTTTTCCTGTTTTTAAAGGGGATTTTTCCTATTTTTTATCAGGGTTTTTCCTGTTTTTAAAAATTAAGGGAAAACTTTACATCAAAAACAATTTGACAATTTTAATTTTTGCATTCTTAAAAATAAGGGGTAACATTGTTTAAAAATTATTATAAATATCTCAAATGCAAAGTAAGTATCTGTTCCTTCTACTCTTAATTGTGATTTGCTCTTGTAAAGAAGAACCCAAAGAAATAAAAACGGCAGAAGAAAATCCAAAAAATTCGGATTATAGGATTTCTACAATACAAATGATAGATAGCATCCAATCTATTAAGTCTAATGTTAACTTTAGACAGCATATATATGAAAGCTCTGAAAAACTAAAGTTGGTCGAAAAAGAGTTAAATGCTGCCAAAGCAAAAAATCAACTTCCCATAAATTTATATGTCGAATACGGCAAAACATTACTTGATGCTGGAAGATCTCAAGATGCAGTCAATGTTTTTGAAGATCTTTTAATTAGAATGCCAGAAAACAAAGTAATTAACACCACAACAAAAGGGCTTCATGAAGCGCTAGCCATTAGCTATATGCGAATAGGTGAACAACTAAATTGCAGAGACAATCACACTACAGAGTCCTGTCTATTCCCAATAAAAGGTGGCGGAGTCCATAAAAATAAAACGGGTTCACAAAAAGCCATTGAAATTTATAAAGAAATACTGAAGGTATTTCCAGATGATCTTCAAAGCAAATGGTTATTAAATGTTGCATATATGACTCTCGGCGAATATCCCACTGCCGTGCCAACGCATTTATTAATTCCTCCAAATGTTTTTAAACCCGAATACAACTTACCCGTTTTTGAAAATATTTCAATGAGCATAGGTTTGGATGTAAATGAACTTGCGGGTGGAGTCATTGTTGATGATTTTAACAATGATGGCTATATCGATGTACTCGTGTCTTCTTGGGGATTGTTTGGACAACTTCATTATTTTGAAAGTGATGGAAATGGCAGTTACGTTGAAAAAACTGAAATTTCTGGGTTAAATGGTCTTACTGGTGGTTTAAATATGGTTCAGGCAGATTATAACAATGACGGTCATTTAGACTTTTACATCATCCGAAGCGCTTGGAGTGGTTATAAATGGATGGGACAACTCCCCAATTCTTTAATAAAGAATAACGGCGATGGTACGTTTAGTGATGTAACCATAGCTACGGGAATGTATGCCCCCCACCCCACTCAATCTGCTGTTTGGTTCGATTTTAATGCTGATGGTTGGTTGGATTTATATGTGGGTAATGAAACGCACACCGCACAGGAATTGAATCCTGCACAATTTTTTTTAAATCAAAAAGATGGAACATTTAAAGATATAGCTCCACAATTAAACCTTAACATCACAAATTATATTAAAGGTGTTGCTACTGCCGACGCAAATAATGACGGTTGGGAGGATTTATATATTTCAATTCTTGATGGTCCCAACAAGCTTTTTATGAATCGCGGTGGAACGTCTATTGAAGATTGGAAATTCGAGGAAATATCAGTAAAAGCCAAAGTTTCAGATCCACAAGAAAGTTTCCCAACTTGGTTCTTTGATTATAACAATGATGGTTGGGAGGATATTTTTGTGAGTTGTTACGATCCCTATTTATTAAAACAATGTTCCATGGAGGTTACGGCAGATTACCTTGGGTTAAAATCCAATTCAGATTTTCCAAGATTGTATGAAAATAACAGAAATGAAACTTTTTCAAATAGTACAAAAAAGACCCATTTAGAGCGTATTCTACCAACGATGGGATGTAATTTTGGAGACGTTGACAATGATGGATTTTTAGACTTTTATTTAAGCACAGGTGCACCAGATTATCGCTCCATTACTCCAAATAGAATGTTTAGAAATAATGAAGGAAAGTCATTTCAGGATGCTACCTATTCAGGAAACTTAGGACATATTCAAAAGGGTCACGGGATTGGATTTGCCGATTTGGATAACGATGGCGACCAAGATATTTATGCGGTGATGGGAGGATCCGTTTCGGGAGATATTTTTCAGAATGCTTTGTTTGAAAACCCTGGAAATAACAATAGGTGGATTACACTGCGATTAAAAGGAACCTCTTCCAATCGCTCTGCCATTGGTGCACGAATAAAGATTACAGTGGAAGAAAAGGATGGAACAACAAGAGATATTTATAACACTGTAAGCTCTGGCGGAAGTTTTGGCGCTAATAGTTTACAGGCTGAAATTGGATTAGGCGATTGTAAAGCGATTAAAAATATTGCTGTGAATTGGCCAAACGGGCAATATTCATATTCGGACTACGGTAGCGTTGATAGTAATGGAGTCTATTTTATTGAAGAAGGAAAAAATGCAATACAGTCCATGGAAAGCAAAAAAAATCCTTTCAAAAAAGGACACCATTCCATGTCTCATTAATTTTATGTAAATATTAACGAATAAATACTTTGAAAATAAAAAGGAAAAACATTACTTTGTAATTCAAAGTACTTTATTATGAGTGAGCAAGATTATCTAAAAGACATTAGTGAGATTAAAAATCTTATGAACCGTTCCTCCCGATTTATATCCCTTAGCGGACTTTCGGGAATTTTTGCAGGGATATATGCGCTTATCGGTGCTGGAGTTGCCTATTTCTTTTTGCTACCTAATCAAGATTACGTAACACTACATAGTTGGAATTTTAAAATGTTGGTGGGCCTATTAATTGCTGTAGCTGTATTGAGTGTCGTTACGGCTTTCCTCCTAACAACAAGAAAAGCCAAAGCTCATAACGCTAAAATTTGGGATGACACCACCAAAAGATTATTACTTAATTTTATGATTCCTTTGGTTACCGGCGGGATTTATATTCTAATAAAGCTGAACAGCCAACACTATGGATTAACCGCCGCGTTGATGCTTATCTTTTATGGACTTGCTTTGGTGAATGCTTCAAAATACACCATTGGAAATGTAAAATATTTAGGTTATGTTGAAATTATTGCGGGATTGATTTGTGCCGCCCTACCTGGATATGGATTCTATTTTTGGGTATTTGGATTTGGTGTGATGCACATCATTTACGGAAGTATTATGTATTTTCAAGAAAAGAAACAATAGGCTTTGGGAATCATTGAAAACATAAATAAGCTTTTTGATCATCGAATACGATTAGGCATTATGTCTATTCTAATGGTGAATGACGATGCCGATTTTAACCGCCTTAAAGAATTGCTCGATGTTACCGATGGAAACCTCGCCAGCCATATAAAAGCCTTAGAAAATGCTGAATATATCTTAGTGGAAAAACAATTTATAGACCGTAAACCCAATACACGTTATAGTGCTACGAAATTGGGTAAAATGGAATTTAAAAAACATATTGACGCACTAGAAAAGTTAATTAGAAAATAAATTTTTTTATCTATTTACTTTGTTTTTCAAAGTACTTTAAATTATGTATATCAAACTCAAAACAGCGAAGAAAACAGCATTTACCTTTTTTATCATTGGAACACTACTTTTTTTTATTAGATGGGTTTCAGGCTACGAAAAAAGCATAACCCTTATTGTGTTAGCTTTTATTCTTTTTGCAGTAATATATAATCTAATTGTCCTAATTCTACTCATCACTCAGCTAATAAAACATAATGAGTTGGACTCCTTTTTCTCCATGCTCATTATTCTTTTAAATATCCCAATAGCAGCGGGCTATGTCTACATACTTATTCATTTTTCATAAACTCTAAAAAATATCAATATGGAACCTAAAAAACAGAAGTTTACAAGTTGGTTAAAAACATCCATTACGGCTAGAATGATCGTCGTGGGATTTTTATTATTCGTATTACTTATTCCCTTGGAATTTGTAAAGACGCTAATTTCAGAAAGAGCGTATAGACAACAAGAAGTCATTCAAGAAATCAATGGCAAATGGGGTAATGAAGTGTTACTCTCTGGACCCATTTTAAAAATTCCTTATAAGACCTACAGAGAAGAAAAGGTATACATCCCCGAGACCAAGGTTTTTGAAATAAAAACCGAAGAAATCATCAATCACGCGTACCTTTTTCCAGACGATCTAAATATCGTTTCTAAAGTCACCACAAAAGAAGAACCTCTTAAAAGAAGTATTTACGAGTCCGTAGTATTTACTTCCGAAATAGCAGTAGATGGTAGTTTTCCTAGTATTGATTTCTCCAGCAAAGGCATTCCACAAAAGGATATTATTTGGGATAAAATTTCGGTTTTAATTAAGACCTCAAATCTCAAAGGAATACGAAACACCATCGAAGTAAACCTAGCAGGAGAAACCCTAGCCATGACACCAAAATATTCTCAGGCCTATTTAAACACAATTGAAACACAATCTGTTTCCAATTTCCCAAAAGAAAGTACTGAAATGATTCCTTTTTCTTTTACAATGAAAGTAAATGGAAGCGAAAGTTTAAAGTTTATCCCAATTGGAAAAGAAACCGACGTAAGCATGACCTCCAATTGGCACTCCCCTAGTTTTGATGGTAACTATTTACCAGATGATGGCTCAAGAGAAATTACCAAAGATGGGTTTAAATCTACCTGGAAAGTTTTGCAGATTAACAGGCAATTTCAACAAGAGTTTTTTAATGAATTACCCGATTTAACCGAGTTTGCTTTTGGTGCAAAATTAATTATCCCTGTGGATGAGTATCAAAAAAGTGAACGAACTGCCAAATATGGTTTTATGGTTATTGGCCTTACCCTTTTGGTTTTCCTTTTAATTCAGTTGGTAAGTAAAATATACATTCATCCTTTTCAATATATCATGATTGGATTGGCATTAGTGATGTTTTACACCTTACTCATTTCCATTTCAGAACATAGTTCCTTTTTTAAAGCCTATGCTATTGCTTCAGCTTCGGTATTAGGCTTAATTACATTGTATTCGAGAGCCATTTTAAAAGGATTTAAATTTCCAATTCTAGTTGGTGGATCTTTGGCATCCTTATATGGGTTTATATATGTCATTATTCAGCTTGAAAATTATGCATTATTAGTAGGTAGTGTTGGCTTGTTTGTCATATTAGCCGTCATTATGTTTGCTTCCCGAAAAATTGACTGGGGTAATGAATAGTCCATAAATAGAAATAAAAGCTATAGGTATTAATCAAAATGTCTATAGCTTTTACCCTCCCAAACAAATTAAAACCCTATTAATCAATTATAAAGTCGTGACATTTTTATTAAAAATGTACGAATTTTCCACATATATTCGTGTATTTCATCGTTATTTTACTCATTTCCACGATTATATGAGCAAAATCAATACCTCTTGTCAATTTTTATATATATTTAACCACCCAAAAAAATGAACCTACTTGAAAAAGAAAGTTTTCATATTAGTAATTGCACTACTGCAAACCATACTCTTCTCAGCGCAAAATCCTGAACTGAAGCTTACAGATAGTATTGCTAATGCTCAAAAAGAGCAGAAAGTCAAGCATCTGGATAGTATGGTGAAGCACATCCGAAAACAATTTTATGGAAATAATCTGGATGCCGCCATAGAATTAGGGGAACCTACGTTAGAATTAGCAAATGAGTTAAACAATCTTAAAGCCATAGTTGCCATTTCTAGTTTAATGGGTAACGCATTTTTAAAAGTTGAGGACACCCTACAAGCTAAGCGTATTTTTACGAATGCAATTGAAAAGGCAGAAAAAGAACATGACTCCACAAGAGTTATAACCACGGCACGAATAGATCTAGGAAACTATTATGCCCTTCAGAGTAAAAGGAAAGAAGCTATAGAAATATATAAAAAGGCATTACCACTTCCTGAAAAATTAAAAGACACTACACACCTATATATTATTAACTACAATATTGCAGAGCTATTTTTAGATGATAAAGATGTTATCAATGCTCAATTTTATGTAGAAGAAACGAATAATTATGTTAAAGGGCTTAATCCAGACGCCTATCACGCTGGAGCAAAGCTCCTTACAGGAAAACTGTATTTTCTACAAAATAATACCCAAAAAGCAATAGAAGTATTGACCGAAAGTGTAAAACTTTCGGAGAAATCAGGATTTCAGGATGGACTTATAGAAGGACACGATTTTCTAGCCAAAGCGTACCAAAAGGAGGGAAATTTACTTGAAACCATTAATCACATGCAACTTTTGGACACATACAAAAGTGAAAAGTATAAAAGTGATAAAATCGAGGCCATTGAGTATGCAACCGCAAAATATAAAACCAACTTTTACCAGCAAGAAATTAAATCGCAGTTGCTTCAAAATGAAATAAACAAACAAACTGCCAAAAGGGAAACCACTATTTTCTGGATAAAAATTGCTTCGGCAATTCTCATAATTTCTGCCATATTCTTATTTATATCTTATAGAAAAAGAAAGCAATTGCTTTATCATCTAATCGACAAAAACAAGCAATATCTGGAAGAGAAGGAAAAGTCTGAAGAACTTGCAAAAGCAAAAAGTATTTTATTCTCCAATATCACTCACGAGTTAAGGACGCCTATGTATGGTATTATTGGTATTTCCTCTATTCTTATGAGAGATGCAAAACTTAAAAACCATAAAGAGAATTTGGCTTCTCTTAAATTTTCAGCAAATCACCTTTTATCACTTATAAATAATGTGCTTCAATTAACAAGTATTTATAGCACTAAAAAAGAAGAGCTTAAACGAAACAAATTTAGCATTAGAGAGATAGTTGAAAATGTTGTTAAATCATCAAAATTTATTAATGCATCACATCCAAATAAATACATTGTAAATATTGATGACCAAATCCCAGAATATCTTATTGGGGATGAAGTGAAGATTTCTCAAATACTTATAAATTTAATTGGCAATGCATCAAAATTTACTTTTGACGGTGAAATTACCATTAACTTAACACAAGTAAAAAATCAAAATAATAAGCTCTGTGTTCATTTTAATATAAAAGATACAGGTGTTGGAATTTCAGAAGAAAAACTGGAAATGATCTTTGATGAATTTTTACAATCAAATAATAATGACCAACATCAAGGTACTGGACTAGGATTACCAATTGTAAAGAAAATCTTAGATATTTATGAATCTGAAATAACTATAAAGAGTACTGTAGGTGAAGGAACTGAAATAGATTTCGAACTTTGTTATGAGGAAACGAAATTAGAAAGTACTCAAAATAAAGACACTCATAAGCATTCAGACTCCTTATTAAAGGGGAAGAATATCTTAGTAGTGGATGATAACAAAATTAATCTTTTAGTAACTAAGAAGACTTTAATGGCCTATGGTGCCAATGTAAGTATTGCCCCTGGCGGTGCTGAAGGTATTAAAATGGCGAATGAGGAAAAATTTGACCTTATACTAATGGATATAAATATGCCAGAGGTAAACGGTTTTGAAGCTACAAAAGCAATTAGGCAAAAGGATACCCATATCCCTATTATTGCACTTACTGCGGTAGAGATGGAAAAGGTAGTTGGGGAAAGTTCATTTAATTTAATGAATGACTTTATAATTAAACCCTATAAAAACAATATCTTTTTAGATACCATTGCCAAACACATATCTGAAAGACAACTTCTAGAAGTATAATCTTATTTAATAGCACTTACCGTACTTTTATTCCCCGTAAAAACCAATTTCCCTTGCACTTTATCGAAGGAACTTCACGTTGCAACAATAATTGTTCGCCATACCTACCAGATTTTGAGCTTATCAAACATTCTTTTCATTTTAAGTGGTGATTGATTTGTTCAGGATAGCTAACCCTGTATGGCAACTTAAACTAGCTAAGTACCCTATATAAAATACTTGAATACCTTAATGCTGATACCGTTTACATTCTAATGAAACACGAAAAGGTTGTTGGCAATAGGTAAATTAAGTTCATTAATCCAACCACATAATTGACAAGTATAGGGTTTCTCACAAAGTATTTTATTACATAATTATTAACCTTGCTATTAGATGGTCCCTTTAAATTCTAACCACTGGAATATAGTATAGCTATTGTTGTGCCTTTCTAAACCTTAAGGTTGTTAAACATCTAATCTGTTTTTTCCAAACAATAAAAATATAGTATCAATAAGACTATAGTTCTAAAAGAATTATTAAGGTATTTAATACAAACAAAAAAGCACTCCGGTTTTGGAGTGCTTTTTCGTTTTCTATATTGGTTCCTTTTATCTGTCCATAATAATCCACTTGGATCTTGTGGCATCATACATTAATTTCACCATCTCATATTGTTGGACTACTAGATTACTATTATTCTCAATTCTATTTCCAAAGAGTGATAATAGACTATTAGGAATAAATGTTAGATCACCTGTTGTTGGGTATAACCAAATAGTTTGACCGTCTTGACCTGCTGCAATACCTGTAACTATAACATCACCCAATATACTTCTAATTCTAATGACAGATTTATCCTCATTAGGCTCACCCGGCCAAATAATAAGGTTTAAATCACTTATTACGGGTATACCAATAGGATCAATATCACCAATAGTAAGGATTTTGTCATTAGCTCTAATGGTATTGTTTTCAAGAATAAGATTTTCAGCAACTTCTACTTGAACAATATTTCCGCTGTCATCAATACCAACAATTCTTGTTGCTATAACTTCGTTGGGACCTTTTTCGGCATCACGTAAACGCAAAGTTCCATTAACATCTAAAGTGGCTGTGGGTTCTGTAGTATTTATTCCTACTTGGGCAGTACTTATATATCCAATAAGTAGAGCAATGAAAATGGGGGCTAGATTTTTCATTAGGCTTAATTTTATTTTATAGTACAAAATAACCTTTTAATCTATTAATAATCAAAGGTTCGTAAGCTTTTTCTGAAACTTTTCGATAAAATGTAATAAATATCCTACGTTCTGCTTTTTAAATAAAGTATGCTAAGAAAAAAGGATTCATTATTCACCAACATACTCTTTTAAATATGCAAATCGCTCTGTTAATTGCCCCTCATTTGTGGTAATCCTTGCCCTTTTTAAAATTCCATCTTTATCACCATTAAAAAATGCTGGAATTACGTTTTCCAAAAACATATCGCCAAAACCTTTACTAGCATCTTTGGGTAGCTCACAAGGTAGATTATCTACAGCCATAACCCCAATACTATTTGGAGTTCCAAATGGCACTTCGCTTTCCGTTTTTGGGTCATACCCGTAAAAAGGTTCGGCTATTGTTGAAGCACGAAGCGTACTTGCGACAGGACCATCAACATCGCAAGAGATATCGGCCACCAAGTTTATATTAAACTCTGGGCTTTTAGCATCTTCTCGTGTAAAAAGATAAGGTGCATTATTGCCGTAAAAATGACCTGTGATAAACATGTCGCTCACTTTGGCATATTTCATAAAATCACTTTCGTAGCCTTCAGGATTTACGTAAAAAACGTCCTTTTCAAATTCACCACCATCGATTCGTCTGTTGTATTCAGTAACATCAATGAGGCAATACACAGGCTCATCATATTCCTTCGAAAGATAATCGGCATCTGTTACCTCTCTAATCTTTAAATGATCAAGAATTTCTTTGGCACCACGAGCCACTTTTCCTGTCCCCGAAAGAATGATTTTAATATTAGGCAGGGTAATTTTATCCAACTCGGCTTTTACCGCTTCTAAGTCTGGTAAGGTTTCTACTTTAGGTAAATGGAAGAGATTGTCTCTATGTCCTAATCCTCTAAATCCGTTATACGCTCCTACCAATCCAGCATAATACCCAAACCCAATTAATCGATGATTACTGTCATTTACTATAGTCTCGTGGTCAAAAAGCTCAATGTTCTTTGCTAAAATAGCCTGAAGTAACTTTCGGTTGTACGGTTGTTTTTTTATAGTATGACTAAAGAAGAAATACTTTTTATTCGGAATTAACGCATCTACTGGCACTTCTTTTACACCTAACATCACATTGGCTTCTGAAATATCTTCTTTCACTTCAAATCCAGCTTCTCTATAAGCTTCATCTGGAAAAATTCGAACGTCTGAAGTTTCTACAATAATTCGCGCATCTGGAAACTTTTGTATGACTTCTTGACACTTTTCAGGTGAAAAAACAACGCGTCTATCGGGTGGATTCTTTCTTTCTTTAATAATTGCGAAGGTAATGGGCATTTGGAATACTTTTTGAGTTCTATTTTAGGTCTGCAAAGATAGGTTTTTAATGTATCTTTGCCACCCAAAAGTTCATTGAAAATAACAAGGGGCCGACTGGTTTTGACAGCGGGTTTCATTGTACGGTAAGCATGTCGAGCGCTGGGATACAGCTCGTAAATCTCATATTTCATCTTTTTTAAACGGCGAGAATAACTACGCCCTAGCTGCATAATCCGAATTATAGTAGGATAATGCCTCGGCCCGCAAGGCGGGCAAGCAGGAAGTCACTCGAGGGCCTTGGTTTGCGGCAATCGATTTAGTGGCTTCGTAAAAGTAAACCTAGTTTGTGTAGCGCTTTGATACACTTACGAATCCAAATTGAAGCTAAGTCTTGCGCAGGTTGTTTCCAGCCAGTAATAGATCGAAAACCTTAATGGAAAATAAACATGTAGAAAGCTCTACAACGGCACGTTTGGACGGGAGTTCGAATCTCCCCGGCTCCACGACACTCAAGAAACCATACCAACAGGTATGGTTTTTCATTTTATGAGAAAAGCAAGCTTGCTTGTGGTTTTGAAATGAAATGAAAGTGCAAACTGAGTCAACAGTTTGGTTTCTTATTTGCAACATAGGAAGGGGGTGACATTTAATCTCCCAGGCTCCACAAAAAAACCCGAGTAATACTTGGGTTTTTTATTAATTCACCGTCTCTAGCCCTTTGGTTTCCCAATTGTCAATACCACCTTGGAGGTCATATACTTTGGTAAAGCCCATCTCTTTTAAAATGAGTGCAGCTTGCGCACTTCTTCCGCCCTTTTTACAATATACGTATACAGGTTCGTCTTTATCGAGTGTGGCAACCTTCTCTTTAAAATCATCATTCGTTACACAAATATTTTGGGCATTTTTTAAGTGGCTTACAGAATATTCATCGCTGGTTCTTACATCCACCAACTGAAGGTCCTTTTCTGAGTTTACAGCATTCACCACTTGTTCTGGGGTAATCATAATAATTTCCCCTTCCTTTTTATTTTGACAGGAAGCTACCAAAGAGGTGATAGCAATAAATAAAAGTATATTTTTCATAATTAAATTGTTTTAAACGGTTTCACCATTCCACTGCATCATTCCACCAATAAGATTGTATGTGTTCTTAAATCCTAATGAATTCATAATCATACATGCTTGAGCACTTCTCCCTCCAGATCGACAATAGATATAATAATTTTTTGACGTATCCAATTGTTTTACTTTTTCCATAAAATTAGCCGCATTCATAATATCAATTTGTTGTGCATTTGGAATCATTCCTTCGGCAACCTCGGCGTTGGTTCTTACATCTAAAACAATAGCGTTAGCATCATTTTCTAATTGATCTCTCCACTTAGATTGGTTAAGTTCTTGCATATTTTTTAATTTTCCATAAAAGTAATAAAAAACCCCAAAACACTTGAATGGTGCTTCGGGGTTTCTACGAAAAATTAATTTACTTAATTAAACCTTTATACTACAGCCTATAGCTTTGGTTTCTTTTACAGTTACTTCTTTCCCTTGAAGCAATTCATTTACAGCATTGGCAAGAAAACGGTCCTTCACGGCGGCTCCATTACGCACATTATCATCAATGGCGCCAATATATTTTACAATATTTTTCCCTTTTTCTTTTTGAAGTAAATACACATGAGGTGTTTTTTTAGCGCCATATTCTGCATATATACTACTAGAGTCATCATAAAGATAAGGGAATGTAAATCCTTTTTCATTTGCCTTTTGCTGCATCTTCTCAAAGGTATCGTCTGGTTGCACCTCAGGGTTGTTAGGGTTAATAGCAATTACAGGAAACCCTTTGGACTTAAATTCTTTATCCAACGCTATAATTCGGTCTTCACTAGCAACAGCATAGGGACAAGTATTGCAAGTGAAAATCACAATAAACCCTTTTGCATCTTTGTAATGAGATAAGGACACCATTTTTCCATCTACATTTTTTAAATTGAAATCGGTTGCCGCGTCACCAATGGTATATCCATCTGAAGCAGGTGCCTCAGAAGTATTTGTAAAACTAAATGACCCAACAACAATAATTGCTAAAGCAACTACCTCTAGTACAAGCCATTTTTTTAAAATTGAACGTTTCATAATTTTCATTTTAATTTGTTATCGCTTTTATTTCAGTTTCTAATTCTTCATAGGTGAAAGACTTTTCAAAAAAGACCTTTTTTCCATCCTTTATAATTAGGGTTGCCGGTATAGCTCCACTCCATGCTTCACTCACTTTCGGAATCCAAGTATTGGCATCTGGATCATCAAGTAAAACTACCTCACTTTGTAATTGATGTTTTTCAATAAAAGGGACTACCCCTGTTTTTATTTTTTCTGGAAAATCCAGACTTACTAAAACTACTTTAATTCCTTGTTCCTTATAATTTTCATTTAGCTTTTCAAAAGCCGGTAATTCTTTTACACAAGGTTTACACCAAGTTGCCCAAAAGTTAATGACATAGGTAGACCCATCTTCTTTGTTAAAATAGCCATCTTCCAGCGATTCGAAATCGTAAATCGGAATCGAGGAAGGTTCTTCAATAATGGGCTTCTCAATTGCTTCTGAAATGGCAGGCTCTGTCTTTTCCTTACATGACCAAGCAACTAGGATAATAGAAAATAGTAACATAATTTTTTTCATAGCCTAAATCTACTGAAAGTATTAATTTCTTGTATACGCTTTAACGTTTGATTAATATTTATCATAAATAGTAAAAGCTAAAATTTTGTTAATTGGTATTTCATTCGAAAAATAGTATTACATTTGTATATACAAATATTGTTTATACAATTATGAATATTGAAAACGAAATAAAAAACACTAGTCCCTTAAGTTTAAGCACTCGTACCGTAATTAACTTAATGTATACTGCACGGCAAATTGAAGAAATAGCCGCAGCAAAATTTAAAGAATACGATTTAACGTCACAGCAATACAACGTGATGCGTATTTTGAGAGGACAAAAAGGAAATCCTGCTAATTTATCCACCATACAGGAACGTATGATAGATAAAAGCAGTAATACAACTCGTCTGATTGACAAGCTTATTCAAAAGGGATTTGCAAAAAGACAAATTTGTAAAAAGAATAGAAGAAAAATAGAAGTATTTATTACTGAAAACGGATTGGAATTATTGAAAAAATTAGACCCACTTACCGAACAAGCGAATAAAAATATTATGGAGAAACTCTCCATCAATGAAAAAGAAAAATTAAACTCACTCTTAGATAAACTAAGAAATTAACAATTAAATTAAAAACAATTTGCATTATGAAAAAGACAGTAAAAACAGTATTAATTTTAGCAATTGCTACAACGGCTTCCGCTTTTACAAACTCAGTAAAAGAAAAAATTGAAGTAAAAGAAAGTACCATTAATTGGTTAGGTAAAAAAGTAACAGGAAAACACAACGGTATTATTACCCTTAAAGAAGGATATCTAGAAATGGACGGTGATAATATCTTAGGTGGTAAATTTGTTATTGATATGACTTCTATCACTGTATTAGACCTTAAAGGGGATATGAAAGGAAAACTTGAAGGCCATTTAAAATCCGACGACTTCTTTGGAGTAGCAGATCATCCAACAGCTACTTTGGTTGTTAATAATGCCAAGAAGAAGGGAAGTATTTATACTGTTAATGGCAACATTACCATTAAAGGAATTACACAACCTATTACATTCGATTTAAATAAGAATGGAAATACGGCTACAACAACCGTTGTCATAGACAGATCAAAATTTAATGTACGTTATGGATCAGGTAGTTTCTTCGATAATTTAGGGGATAAAACTATTTATGACGATTTTCAATTAGACGTCACTCTAAATTTTTAAATTTTTGTATGGTTAGTTTCAAATTCATTTCTATATTTGAAGCAATGAAAATAACAAATCAACATACTTGGTGGTGGAATAATTTACGTAATCAGTCGTGAGCTAGACCACTTTGTATGTACCTAATATAAAAACCTGTCTTTCACGACAGGTTTTTTTTATTTTATAGTATGAAATACGCATTAAAAACATATTCTAAAAAATTACTATCAGATACCCTTACACCCGTGTCGGTATATTTGAGGCTACGGGATAAATTTCCTAATAGTTTACTTTTAGAAAGTAGCGATTATCATGCAAACGATAATAGCTTCAGTTATATTTGTTGCAACCCTATTGCCTCAATAAAAATTGAAAAAGAATCCATTATTCAGCAATTCCCTGATGGAAAAAATGAAGAAGTTATAATTTCAGACGCCACCCATATACCAGAAATTCTTCAACAATTTGCATCTTCTTTTGAAGTGGACGCCACTCAAAATTTCAAATTTATCAACAACGGGATTTTTGGATATATGAGTTATGACATGGTTCGCTATTTTGAAAATATTTCAATTAAAAAGAAAAAGGACCAGCTCGAAATTCCAGATGCATTTTACGCTGTGTATCAAAATATCATAGCCATCAACCATTTTAATAATGAAGCCTATATTTTTGCTCATTGTTATAATACTGAAAACAATATCCCTCAAATTGAACAACTGTTAAAATCGAAAAACTTTGCAGAATACTCCTTTGAAAGAGCAGGTGAAGTAACTTCAAATTTAAACGATGCAGATTTTAAAACTTTAGTAAAAAAGTGCAAAGAGCATTGTGCACGAGGGGATGTTTTTCAAATTGTTCCAAGTAAGCGTTTTTCACAAGCATTTACTGGAGATGAATTTAATGTGTACAGGGCATTACGAAGCATAAACCCCTCCCCTTATTTGTTTTATTTCGATTATGGAAATTTTAAAATTTTCGGAAGTTCGCCAGAAGCACAGCTTATTGTAAAAAATGGAAAAGCCGAAATTCATCCTATTGCGGGAACTTTTAAACGAACAGGGAATGATGAAAAAGATGCCCAATTGGCGAAACAACTAGCCGAAGATATTAAGGAAAATAGCGAACACGTCATGTTGGTAGATTTGGCTCGAAACGATTTGAGTCGTCATGGAAACCAAGTAAAAGTGGAAACCTATAAAGAGGTACAATTCTTTTCGCACGTAATTCATTTGGTAAGCAAGGTTACCGCCCAAATTGGAAGTGATGCAAATACACTCCAAATTGTTGCCGATACCTTTCCCGCTGGTACATTAAGTGGAGCCCCCAAACATAAAGCGATGCAATTATTAGAAAAATACGAGAATGTCAATCGTGATTTTTACGGTGGTGCCATTGGTTTTATGGATTTTGAAGGTAATTTTAATCACGCCATCATCATTCGTTCCTTTGTAAGTAAAGATCATACCTTACATTTTCAAGCAGGAGCGGGAATTGTTTCAAAAAGTGATGAAGAAAAGGAATTGCAAGAAGTATATAATAAACTAGGTGCTTTAACGAAAGCTCTAGAACTAGCCGAAACGATATAAAAATGAAAATAGTAGTCATAGATAATTACGACAGTTTTGTGTACAACTTAGTGCATTATTTGGAAGAATTCGATTGCCAAGTAACAGTTTTTAGAAACGATGAATTTTCAATGGAAGAAATCGAAAGTTACGACAAGATTTTACTGTCACCAGGCCCTGGAATTCCGGACGAAGCAGGGTTCTTAAAAGAAGTAATTAAAACATACGCCGGCAAAAAGCCCATCTTTGGTGTCTGTCTTGGACAACAAGCCATTGGAGAAGTTTTTGGAGGAAAAATTGCCAACCTTAAAAAAGTATTTCATGGAGTGGCAACGAAAGCTACTATTCTAGTAGAAAGCGAACCTCTTTTTAAAGGGCTTGACAATGAAATAGAAATTGGAAGATATCATTCATGGGTGGTTTCCAAAGAAAATTTTCCTGAATCCTTGGAAATTACCTCTGTAGATGAAACGGGACAAATTATGTCGCTGCGCCACAGAGAATTTGATATTTGTGGGGTACAGTTTCATCCCGAAAGTGTCCTTACGCCCAATGGGAAACAATTAATAAAAAACTGGATAGAAAACTAATATGAAGAATATCCTAAACAGACTTATAAATCACGAACAACTTACGCAAGATGAGGCAAAGGAGGTGTTAGTAAATATCTCTCAAGGCAGCTACAATGGCAGCCAAATTGCGGCCTTTATGACGGTGTACATGATGCGAAGTATTTCATTGGAGGAGTTAGAAGGTTTTCGTGATGCCCTTTTGGAATTGTGTATAAAAGTGCCTATAGAAGATTATAATACGATTGACTTATGTGGCACAGGAGGTGATGGAAAAAACACCTTTAATATTTCAACCTTAGCATCCTTTGTTACCGCGGGTGCCGGGGTATTAGTTTCAAAACACGGAAATTATGGGGTCTCTTCCATTAGTGGTAGTAGTAACGTCATGGAAGCTCTCGGGATAGAATTCAGTAACAATTCAGACTTCTTAAAACGATGTTTGGACGAAGCTGGAATCTGTGTGATGCACGCACCGCTCTTCCACCCTGCCATGAAAAATGTAGGCCCTATACGCAGAGAATTGGGGGTAAAAACATTCTTCAATATGCTTGGACCCATGGTGAATCCAGCTTTTCCAAAAAATCAATTGGTGGGAGTTTTTAGTTTAGAACTTGCCAGAATGTATGGGTATTTATATCAAAAAGGTGCTAAAAACTTTACGGTGCTACACGCTATGGACGGTTATGACGAGATTTCATTAACCAGCCCCGTAAAAATGATTTCAAGAAATTCTGAAAAAATCCTGAATGCCTCCAATTTTGGCCTTTCCGAAATCTCACAACAGGAAATTTACGGAGGGGATACCATAGAGGCTTCGGCAAAAATTTTTGAAATGATTCTTAACGGTAAAGGCACCGAAGCCCAAAACAATGTGGTTTGTGCCAATGCAGCCATGGCGATAGCCACTGTGGAACATAGTTCCATTGAAAGAAGTCTCGAAAAAGCGAAAGATTCATTGCTGTCCGGAAAGGCGCTAAAAAGTTTACAAACCCTTCAAAAACTTAGCAATGACCATTCTTGAGAAAATTAATGCCTATAAAAGATTGGAAGTTGCTTCCAAGAAAGGAGTCTTTCCTATTTCTCTGTTGGAACAATCATTTTATTTTCAAAAAGAAAAAATTTCCTTAGCGAAGGCAATCAAAAATTCTTCCACAGGAATTATAGCAGAGCACAAACGAAAATCCCCAAGTAAATCCGTTATTAACGATAAAATTCTACTACCCGAAGTAGTAAAAGGATATGAATTGGCAGGTGCTTCAGGTATTTCGATTTTAACCGATACTCAATTTTTTGGAGGATCGTTAGACGATTTATTGTTGGCGAGAAAGACTGTTTCATTACCCATCCTAAGGAAGGAATTTATTGTAGAGGAATACCAAATTTATGAAGCCAAAGCCTCCGGCGCAGATGCTATCTTGTTAATAGCCGCAAGTCTTTCAAAACAGGAAATCCGAGATTTTTCAATTTTAGCAAAACAACTACAACTCGATGTTTTAGTTGAAATACACAATGAAGCAGAGCTTGAAAAATCGGTTCATGCCACAGTCGATATAATAGGTGTGAACAATCGGAATTTAAAAACGTTTGAAGTCTCTATTGAAAATAGTATTCGACTTTCTGAAAAAATTCCTTCCGAATTTGTAAAAATTTCTGAAAGTGGAATCAATTCTGTCGAAAATGTAAAAGAATTGAAAAAATATGGGTTCGAAGGATTTCTCATTGGAGAACATTTTATGAAAACTGAAAATCCAGGAAATGCTTTAAAAGATTTTATTTCAAAATTATCATGAGAGCACGAATTAAAGTATGCGGAATGAAACACAATGTTGCCGAAGTCGCAACACTGCTCCCTGATTATTTGGGTTTTATTTTTTACGATAAAAGCCCTAGAAACTTTGAAGGGCTCATTCCAAAGATTCCTTCAGCAATTAAAAAAGTTGGTGTTTTTGTGAATGAAAAGATAGATTGCGTTATTGAAATAGCAACCATTCATAAATTAGATATCATTCAGTTACACGGAGAAGAATCTCCCGAATATTGTGGTGAACTTTCAGACCTAACCTCTAATCTTGAAATTTGGAAAGTATTTTCCATAGGTGAAACTTTCAATTTTGATTTAGTAAAACCCTATGAAAATATAGTGGATAAATATTTGTTCGATTCAAAAGGAAAAAACAAAGGAGGAAACGGAATTACCTTTAATTGGCAAATCCTTCAACAATACCCTTCAAAAAAACCTATGATTTTAAGCGGAGGTATTGGTGTAGAAGAAATTGATAGTATTAACAAACTCATGGCAGAGGAATTTTTACCTATACACGCCATAGATGTAAATAGCAAATTTGAAGATCGACCCGGTCTTAAAAATTTAAACACACTTAAACATTTTTTTGATGAATTATAATGTTGATGAAAAAGGATACTACGGGGAATTTGGCGGTGCCTACATTCCTGAAATGTTATACCCAAATGTTGAAGAACTGAGGCAACAATATTTGCAAATAACCGCTGAAGAAAGTTTTCAAAAGGAATTTAGGCAATTGTTAAAAGACTATGTAGGACGCCCGACACCACTTTATTTTGCAAAGAGGCTTTCAGAAAAATACAATACAAAAATATATCTCAAACGTGAAGATTTATGTCATACGGGAGCTCATAAGGTAAATAACACCATTGGTCAAATTCTCCTAGCAAAACGGTTAGGAAAAACGCGAATTATTGCAGAAACGGGTGCAGGTCAACACGGTGTAGCTACGGCCACGGTTTGTGCGCTAATGGGGCTTGAGTGTATTGTTTATATGGGTGAAATAGACATAAAGCGGCAAGCGCCCAATGTAGCACGAATGAAAATGCTAGGTGCAAAAGTAATTCCAGCAATAAGTGGAAGCAAAACCCTAAAAGATGCAACTAATGAGGCTATTCGTGATTGGATTAATAACCCCATAGACACCCATTATATTATTGGTAGTGTTGTGGGCCCCCATCCTTATCCCGATATGGTAGCTCGATTTCAAAGTGTTATTTCAGAGGAAGTAAAAAAACAATTACTTGAGAAAGAAAATAGAGAAAATCCAGATTATGTAGTAGCCTGCGTAGGCGGTGGCAGTAATGCTGCGGGTATTTATTATCACTATCTTAATAATCCCAAAGTGGGCATCATTGCCGTGGAAGCGGCTGGAAAAGGAATTGATAGCGGCGAAAGTGCGGCCACTTCGAAATTAGGTAGAATGGGAATCATTCACGGAAGTAAAACCCTCTTAATGCAAACTCCAGATGGCCAAATAACAGAACCCTACTCCATTTCGGCAGGGTTAGATTATCCTGGTGTGGGCCCTATGCACGCCCATTTATACACTAGTGGTAGAGGAGAATTTATTTCCATTACAGATGACGATGCTATGAAAGCTGGTATGGAATTAAGTCAATTAGAAGGAATTATTCCCGCCATAGAAAGCAGTCATGCCTTGGCAATTTTTAAGGAGCGAAGATTTAAAAAAGAAGACATTATAGTACTCAACCTAAGTGGTCGTGGTGACAAAGACTTAAACACCTATATCAATTATTTTAAACTTTAACTATTTGGGCGTTCCCACGCAATTGCGTGGTCGGGCTTTCGTTGCTACACGATAGCACACTCAATCCCTAACGCAATGATTATAGAAAATGAATAGATTACAAAAAACACTTCAACTAGATAAAAAGTTATTATCCATCTATTTCACAGCTGGCTATCCTAACTTAAACGACACAGTTTCCATCATTCAAGAATTGGAAAAAAACGGGGTGGATTTTATAGAAATCGGACTCCCTTTTAGCGATCCCTTAGCAGATGGTCCCACCATTCAGGCGAGCTCCACTCAAGCCTTAAAAAATGGAATGACTACTGCTCTTCTTTTCGATCAACTCAAAGACATTCGAAAAACAGTGCAAATTCCTTTAATAATCATGGGATATTTCAATCCAATACTTCAGTATGGAGTTGAGAAATTCTGTAAAAGATGCCAAGAAATTGGTATTGATGCTTTAATACTACCAGATCTTCCGTTGGAAGAATACAAAACACTTTATAAAGCTACCTTCGAAAAATACAATCTTTCCAATATATTTTTAATTACACCACAAACTTCGACTGAAAGAATAAAAGTAATAGACAGCAATAGTTCAGCCTTTATCTATATGGTTAGTAGTGCCAGTACTACAGGAAGTCAAAATGGTTTTAGTGGCAAACAAACTGATTATTTTAAACGAATTGCCAAACTAAAATTAAAAAATCCGCAAATCATTGGGTTTGGAATTAGTAATCATGAAACTTTTCAGACAGCCATATCGAATGCCAAAGGTGCCATCATTGGTAGTGCTTTTATAAAGATAATAATCAAGGAAGGTATTGCCGGAATTTCATCATTTATTAAAAGCATTAGAAATTTCTAAAATCTCATCTTTCTATTTTTTAGTAATTTTAGATTTATTAATCTAAATTAAATGATATGGGAAAAGGCGATAAGAAAACTAAAAGAGGAAAAATTATTAGAGGAACTTATGGAAAAGTAAGAATCCGAAAAAAGAATAAGCACGAAAACATTAAAGTTCCTAAAAAGAAAAAGTAATATTTTCTTTTATAAAAAATAAAACCCCCTTCATTTCTGAAGGGGGTTTTTGTATTTAGGTTAGCAAGATGATTATCTTCTTACTAATCGTTTTACTGTTTGTGCGCTTTCGCTTTGGATTTGTACCATG
>TARA_R110002074_G_scaffold390_4_pt1 | contig 93352 bp, 86 predicted proteins | sample TARA_R110002074 | Tara Oceans TARA_R110002074 (sample SAMEA4397215) | marine metagenome | biome: Polar Biome; feature: [MIX] marine epipelagic wind mixed layer (ENVO:01000061); material: water (ENVO:00002006), including particulate matter (ENVO:01000060) such as... | depth 10-100 m
GTCTATGAATTGCCGGACGAACCCTCGTCGACCGCCGTCTGGGACTGGATGCCGCCAGAACTTGTCGACACCCACCGTCAGCAAATATGGCACTTCACCGCGGGAAAGATCGCCGAGGCCCCCTGGACCGGATATGGGATCAATGTCATTAACCGCGTCGAAGGCGCCGGCGACATTCTGCCCGGTTATGAGGCCGAAGCCCTGCCGTCTCATCCGCACAATTGGATTTTGGAAATTCTGGGAGAAACCGGGCTGATCGGATTCATTCCGGTCTTTCTCGCCATCGCCTGGTCCGCCGCCCGCAGCTTTCGCCGCTACCTTTTATGGGCGGACCCGGCGGCGTTGGCCCAGCTCGGCCTGACCGCCGTCTTCTGGGGATCGTCCCTGTTCAATTTCTCGATCTGGTCGTCCTGGTGGCTGATCGGGTATTTCCTGCTGATGGCGATCATCAGTGCCGGGGCACGGCAGCGAACCTAAGGTCCATCAACGCTGGCGCAGCCGCTCCTGACGGGGCGGGTAAAGGTCACTCGCCCAGACCCCGATCAGGCGCGAGCGAAAGCGCGTTTGCGCGGCGGGGGGCGTCCCGTCCGGCAGGCCGTCATGAAGTGCGATGATCATCCCTTTGGGATGCGCCGCCAACCAATCTTCCAGTTCCGCCGGCCCATCGACGACCCCGAGCGGGCGCGTCAAACGGCCGAGAAAGTGGAACTGGCCGTGGTACTTGCCGAAGGTGACGAAGTCATAGCCCTTGTCTTCGTAGGTCTTAAGGGCTTTCGCGAAGGGCCGGAAGTCGTGCGATTCCATCATCAGCGGCCTGAAGGTCAGGTGGATGCCGACAATCATCGTCACGGACAACGCCGTGATTCCCACGGTCCGGGCCACCGCCCCCCCTTGAGCCCGAAAAAACAACGCAACCGCGACCAGCACGACCATTGCCAGGGGCCAAAGCTGCGCATCGCCGACCGAGGTGGCCCAGGACGGCCTCAAATCGAAATGGAAAGCCCCGGCGATCACACCCGTCAGCAACAGGAAGAACGCCACCGGCAACCAGCGGTCGACGGGACGCCAGAACCCGGCCGCCCCGACCGATGCGCCGCAGAGGGCCCGTGCCGCCAGCAAGGCCAGGGCGGGGAACTCGGGCAAGAGATAATGCGGCTGCTTGCCGCTGATCGCCGAGAACACCAGGAAGGCTGCGCCAAACCAGATCACGGCGAGGCGCGCCCCACCGTCGGCCCGCATGGCCGTCATCTCGGCGCGGACGGCCCGCCACGCGGCCGGCCAGATCAGCCACGGCAGCACCATGCCCGGCAGGATTGCCGCGAACCACCAGAACGGGCGGCCATGGGCGAAGGAATCGACCATCCGCCCGGCCGACTGGCCCCACAGAATGGCATCGCGGTAGGCCTCGCCGCCGGCCGCCGCCGCCGGCAGCGCCCAGGCCAGGCCGATTGCCGCCCCGACCAGCACGGCGGCGCCAAGGCATGCATACCACCGGGCCCATCCGCCGTCCCAACCAAAACTCCGCGCCCAAAGCGGAGCCGCCAGAGCCGCCGGCAGGAGATGAACCAGGATCGCAGGGCCCTTGCCGAGAACGCCGAAGCCGACCGACAGGGCGAACAGAGCGTACCCCGCAAACAGCCGGCCACGGGCCGCAAGCGCCAAGCCGATGATACCGGTCACGGCGAAGCAGGCGTGCAGCATGTCGAACATCGTCATGGTGGTGAACAGGGTCCAGAACAGAGCCCCCAGGGCCAGGGCCGCCGCCACGGCGCCGGCCTCGGCCCTATCCGGCCACAACAGACGTCCCAGTCGCCATGTCCCCAACAGAGCCGCGAGCCCGAACAAAGGCGCCACCAGCCTTGGCCACCAGTCATTGACGCCGAACAGAGCCCAGCCCAGATGCATGCCCCAGAACAGAAGCGGCGGCTTGTGGCTGTAGGGATCCCCATTCAGGTAGGGAACCAGGAAATCGCCGCGCTGCCACATCTCCCAGGCGACCGCCAGATAGCGCGTTTCGTCCACGGGCAGGAGTGGGCGCACCGCAATCGCAACCGCAACCATCACCGCCCATAGAATGGTCAGGATCAGGACAAAGGGGAGCCGACGTACCGTCATGGGCCCCTGTTAACCGATCAGCCGAAGCAAACCAACGGCAAAATATGCGGCAACGAGCGCCCCACCCCGGGCCAAGGCTTTCTTGACACCCAACGGAATGACGACTATTCCGCCATCGTCGGCGCAGGCGGCGGTGCGTGTGGAAGACAGGGAGATGACGCGTGAACATCGACGGCTTTTTGGAGCGGCGCCTGCCCCTGGTGCTTGGCATCATTTTCGTCGCCTGGACAGCCTATATGCTGTTCATCAAATTCCGCCTGCTCCACTTCGGGCTCGCGACGGATGATCTGTTCAACTACCTGAACGCCCTGCACAACACAAATTTCCGCGACAAGTGGCTGTTTACCGCCCGCTACGAGCTGATCAACGGGCAGACATCACTGCTGTTCAACCATTGGCAGCCCGTCCTGTTGTTGCTGTACCCCCTGATCAAAATCGGCGGCGCCGAGGCCCTTCTCATCGTGCAGGCGCTGGCCCCGGTTTGGGCCGCCGTCTTCTTATTGAAGATTGCCGAACACATCGGACTGCGCCCCTTCGACCGCCTGTTCGTTGTCGTCGTTTGTCTTTTCCATCCGAATTTGACGGCCGCAATCATGGACAGCCTGTACGGTTTCCACGGCACGACATTGTTGCTGTATTTCGGCGCACCCTTGGCCTGGGCGGCGATCACGGGCCGATGGATGCTTGCACTGGTGCTGCTGGTGTTTTTCCTGAACGTCAGAGAAAGCGGATCTTTCTATGTTTTCGGGGCCGCGTTCGGGTTTATCGTTTTGGGCAACGCTTATTTCCGTTCGCGTCGGCAAGTCCTGCCCGCCGTGGCGATTTCCGCGGCGGTCTTTCTTTTTGCCATCATCGGCATCCCGAAGATTTTCGGCGTCAATCATATCCATGCGGATCAAGCCACTTCTGCGCTGACGAGCATCGACACGATCTTTCACCACCTCTCCCAGATGGACACGGATTGGCACAATCTCTTTCTGTGGCTGTGGCCTGGTTTGGCGTCCCCGGGCATGCTCATGGCGATGCTTCCGGAATCCTTCATCCTGATGATTGTCGGCAAGAAAGCTTCCCACTGGTACGGCATGACGCTGGTCTTTGCCGGGGCCATTGCCGTTGCCTATGGGCTTTCTCGCATCCGGGCCTTTGCCGAGCTTAAGCGCAAGGGACATATCCTGACGGGAATTTTGGTTCTCCACATGGTCGCAATCGCCGTCGCCGGGCCCAAGGAAATTCGCGGCCAAACACAAAAACTGGTGACCCGCATCGGCATCCATATCCCGATGGACTCGAAGCAAGCCGCCCGAGCCGCCATCGACGACCGCTGCCGGACGGCGGTGGAACTGCAGGCGATGTACGGATTTGGGAACCTTGCCTACTTGCAGTATCCGCGTCAGGCCCATCAGTCGAAATACATCGTCTCGATCCCGTCGATGCCGACTGGGATGACCCAGTGGACCGAGGCCAATCAAGCGGCCCTGAAAGTGCTCTATGAAGACAAATACTTGAAAGTCTTTGAAAACCCGGGCCGGCCCTGCGTTTGACGATCATCCGCCGCCCCGCGCGGTGCAGCCTCATCCATCAAGATCAATAACCCGCGAGAACGTTCGTTCCATCAACACGCTCTCTGAATTCCGATCGTTGACCGGCATTGCCTCGCCCTCTTGGTAAAACTTGGCACTCGGCACCAGGCGGAAAGACCAGGGGGGCGCAGAATGAAGCAGGTCGTCTGGCCGCAGTCCGATGACCTCGTCATCGATGGACATCTTCCGGCTGGCGAATGACAGGCTTACGCGGCGCTTCAGCATACAACCCGGCAGAACCTGCGTTGATTTGATCAGCCGGGATTTGAAATAGGCGTTGAACGTGGGGCCCAGGACTCTCAAAAGGCGCAGAGCGACCGTCTTGAGGGGGCTTGCGGTCAGGGTCGCATACCTTTGAAAGGAGGCCCTGGTTTCGAGGACCATGCCTTCGGCAGAACGTTCCAAACGAAAATCCGGATTCGCGTCCAGAACACAGGTTGCGAATGTCTCCGCCCCCCGTCGCACACGGTACCCGCAATCAATGAAGGTCGCCGCCGCGGTTTCGAGCTGAACGGAGCCGCCCTTATTAAGGCCTATGATGACGGCGGTCTCGGCACGCCTGCATACAATAAGCCCTTGAGCGCTGTGGTCCCCTATGGACCAGCCGGTTTGTTCTTTCACGCGGGATGGAATATCGGCGCCGTCCCGCGCCAGTTTCAAACCCGTGAGCGCCAACGACGGTAGGCTGTAGTGGATCAGATAGCGATCGTCGAGTTTGTCAAAGTTGGCGGACAGGTCCAACCGCGAAAACCGTCCCTGCGGATCGCCGCCCCGAACAGCGGCCTGCAAAAGGCCGAAGGGAAGAAAGTAGGTCGTGCTGCGGGCTGCGAACTCGCCGCCCAGGAATCCTCTGGGCGTTACGAAATCGGCGATGACGCCAGCGAGTTTTGCCAGACAGTCGCCCGCCGGATAGCTCTCGTCTTCCGCCATATAAGCCAAATAATTCAGCGACACCGTCGCGTATCCCAGATCCAATCCGCCGTATTCACCAAACGCCGCCTTTCCATCTTGGCCCGCCAAGAGTTTGGCGGCGGCGGCGGCAACCTGATCCGTTTTCCAGTTTCGGGTTTTCCCATAAAGAGCGAGGAAGGCGGCGGCGGCGGTGTCCTGATTTGCGGCAGGCGATGCCGGACGGCTTAGGAGGCGCGCCGCCGCAGCCGCCAAGCCCGGCGCATCGATGATCTCCTGCTGGCCCAGCATGACAGCCGACTTAAGCGTGGCGTATCCGGCAAAAACCGTGGCCGGAAAGGACCTTTCGCCGGGAAAGTACTCATCCAGAAACCCATTGGCCTCAAGCAGGCGGACGTTCCGCCGATTGATCGCCAAAGCGAGCTTTCTCCAATATCCCCGGTGGGCGGGGTCAAGATACCGGCAATCGGCAAAGTCCGTGTAATCGGCCAACCGGTCCAATGCCGCCAGGGTAAGGCCGGCTTGCTGCACAACCCCCGAATCGAAATCGTTCAACCGGTACATCCAGAAATGCCGGTCACATGACCCATAGGTGGGAGAGTCTGGGTCCCGGTCGATCTGAGTCAGAAGCCGTGGATAGAACCGATCGAGAAGATTGATGACGAGGTTCAGGTCGAAAAGCTGGCCGGCACCCACATCAATCGTAGATTTCATAATAGAATTTCTTCTCGTATCGAACGGCGAAGCGTTTCAGACGGCGCCGGATAAACGGGGGAAGCTTGTAATAAGCATAGCGCGCGACGGTCCGGAACAGAATGCTTTGGCGCGACCCGAATGACAGACCTTCGCGGGAAAACCGGTTTCGCATGATGATCCGCAGCGGGTCATGCTTGCGCGGCATGATTTTAACCTTGTCACGGTAGTAGCCGAAACTGACCAGGGCGACCGGATCGTAAGCGCTATGGATGTTGAAAACACGGCGCACCTCCGCCCGATTGGGGAGATGCCCGATCCAACAGCTGCCGATACCGATGGAATGGGCGAGCAACTGGAACGTGGTGATGAAGGCCGCGCCGCTTTGAACATGATCGCGCCATTCCTGGTTATCTGTTCGCCGATTGTAGCAAAGCAGGAAGCATTGCCGCACCTGGCGGAGGAACGACGCGGAATCTCGCGCATAAAGCTCTTCGATCAGGGCCGGATCGTCGACCAGAATCAACTTCCATTGTTGTTCGTTGCAGGCCGTCGGTGCGTTCATGCAGGCGGCGACCAGCCACTGGAAGGTTTCATCGTCCACCATCTCGTCGGCGTAGTGCCGTGCCGTGCGCCGCGTATGTATGGCGTCCAAAAGCGGCATCAGGGCATTCGGTTCCTGCACCAGTTCTCCCGGCCGCAAGTACCGGCCGGTGAAGGACACCGACGCCTGATTGGACAGGTCGAATTTGGGGAGTTCACGCGCCACGATTATGGAGAATTTTCATGAAGCCGGTTGGTTATATGAATCGGGCCATCGAATGCCCTGTGACAGATTGTCCGAGCAGGCCCTGAGTTCGGTCCTTTTAATCTTCAGAGAGCGCATTATAAAGGTGATGTCAGGGAGCCCGAAGTCAATTATCGAAATAGAGCGGCTCAATTCCCGAAAACAACATAATGTCCGGTCCGATATAAATGCCAATTTATCCAATACCATGCCGATGATATACCGTTGGCCCGTCGGAGAATTCACGATGAAGTATGGGCCGCATAGGGTGCCACGCTAAGCAACGGGCACTAACCTCAAACTTAGCGAGCAACACGTGGATGTCACAAAAATATAAACTCATCAGCTTCGTCGTGCCTGTCCTCAACGAACAAGATTCGTTGAGACAGTTGATTGACGAGATCCTGGCCGTCGCGCCATCGATGCCCTGTGACCGCATTGAAATCATATTCGTCGACGACGGCAGCACGGACGGTTCCTGGTCTGTGATTCAGGAGATTTCAGCAAAGAACCCAGAGAGTGTGCGTGGGGTTCGCCTGCGTCGCAACTTTGGCAAGACCCTCGCCATCAATGCGGGCGTAAAGGCAACCTCTGGAGAGATCATTTTTCTCATGGATGCCGACTTGCAAGATAACCCATCGGAGATTCCCAAGTTTCTGGCGAAGATCGACGAAGGTTTCGACCTCGTCGTCGGCTGGAAGGTCGACCGCAAGGACCCCTGGCACAAGACCCTGCCGTCATTGGTGTTCAATTACATGACATCCCGCCTGACGTCTCTCAGGCTTCATGACGTTAATTGCGGGTTTAAGTGTTTCCGCGCCGAGGTGTTCGAAACCATATCGCTGCATGGCGAAATGCACCGCTTCATTCCCGTCATCGCCAACGATCTGGGTTTTACCGTGGCGGAAGTTCCCGTCGATCACCGCTCCCGGAAACATGGTGCGTCCAAGTACGGTTTTGAGCGGTTTTTGCGCGGCGCCATCGACTTGCTGACCGTTGCATTCATCGGCCGATACTCGTCAAAACCGGCCCATATATTCGGCGCCCTGGCCATTTTTACCGGACTGGTCGGCATGGTCACGCTGACCTACCTTGCCGCGCTCTGGTTCCTAGGCCAGCCGATCGGGCACCGGCCGCTCTTGCTGTTCGGCATCATGATGACGCTTGCCTCGCTGCAGTTCAGCTCAATCGGCCTGCTGTCGGAACTCATCATCCGGCAATCCTCGCCGACTCACGATTGGAATTTCGTGATCAAATCGACAACGGACCGGCAACCAGACACCCGTGAAGCCGGCCACCGGGAAGCTTGAAACGTTGCGCGAAACTCTCCAGCCGAGACGCGAGACGGGCTCCGGTTCCGAGGGCGAGCCAAAGGCCGCACAAGGCTTTCTCCAGGATCCCTGGAACCTGCCGCTTTATTTGATACTGGCTTCCTGGGCCGTATTCATGCTGGTCGTCAAATTCCGTCTGGCACACCACGGACTCGCGACGGACGACCTCTACAATTACGCCAACGCCCTCTACAACACCAATTTCTGGGACAAGTGGCTGTTCGTCGCACGATATGAAGTGGGGCGGAGTCTGCCATCATTGTTGTTCGACCATTGGCAGCCGACAACCTTGGTTCTATGGCCTGTCGTGCAGGTGTTCGGCCCGCATTCCCTGCTCGTGATCCAGGCGCTGGCGCCGGTCTGGGCCTGTCTGTTCCTGATCAAAATCGGCCGCCATCTCGGGCTAAGCGCATTCGACCGCCTGTTCACGGTGATCATCTGCCTGTTCAGCCCCTACATGATGCTGGCGGTGATGGATTCCATCGAAGGATTCCATGCCACCAGCCTGCTGCTCCTGTTCGGCGCCCCACTTGCCTGGGCCGCGGTCATGGGGCGATGGAAATTAGCGCTCGTGCTGTTGCTGTTCTTTCTCAACGTGCGGGAGAACGCGGCGCTCTACGTTCTCGGTGCCGTGATCGGCCATTGGGTCCTGGGGAACGGATACTTCGACAGCCGCAAGCGCGCCCTTGCTGCATTGCTGATCGCGGCCCTGGTTTTCTGGATCGGCGTTAAGGGAGGCCCGATGCTGGCCGGGGTCGACAATTTCCATTTCAGCAAGGTCGGGCATGCGGTCGGCACGTCGGCGGTCCTGGACCTCGATTTCTCCCAAATCGACAAAGATTGGGCAGCCTACGCCATCGGGCTCTGGCCCGCATTCTTCGCACCCGGAACCCTTATGACGGTGATTCCCGAGGCCCTGGTGTTGATCATCGCGGACAAAACGATCGTCAACTGGTACGGCATGATGCTGGTCTTTGCTGGTGCCGTGGCGGCCGCCTTCGGCCTTGCCCAGTTGCGCGCTTGGCTGCCCGGCCAAACCATGCAGATCGCGCAGAACCTTGTCCTGATTCTACATGTCGGGCTGCTCGCGGCGACCAGCGTCCACAATGTCTGGGGCAAGATGAACGTCATCGTCGACCGCTACGGCTATGCTGTGCCCGCGGCGTCGTTGGTCGCCGCGCGGGCCGCCATCGACCCGACCTGCCGGACGTCCGTGTTCTTTCAGGCCATGAAAGGGTTCGGCGACCTACCCTACCTGCAATATCCCCATCCGGACCAATCAGCATGGGCGCGGTATTTAGTGGTCAGCAAACGGGCGGAGTTGAATCTGCTGCATAACCGGCTGCAGCGGGCGTTCGTCGAAGAGATCAAGGGCGAACTGGTGCCGCGATATACGGACGATTTTCTAACGGTTTACGAACACCCTGCCACGCCCTGCGTCAAACGCACAAAGACCGGAATGGCCGGCGGATAACTACCGGTCGCAATCGTTCTGACAAAAGTCCGTTTCTTTGCGGTAGAGCTTTTCGAACAGGCCTTCATTGCGCGCGTAGATATCTGCGAAATCGTCTACAAAAATATTCCCGTCCAGCTTGTGTTTCGAGCAAGTCACCTGGACCTCACCCGTCGGATCGACGCGGATGTTTTCGAGCGATCGGTTGCAGATACCGTAAGGTTTGTTGGATTCGTCCTCGTTGAATTCAGTCGAGGTCAACTTGTCGCCGAGAATCGCGCGCAGTTCCTTCACCACGGAATAGAAACGCTGACGGGTCATCCGATTGAACGGATTGACCGTATTGCGCATGCGCGGCAACAGATGCCAGAACCAGAAGGTGTCGAACAGGTCACCGTATTCACGGGCCAAGATCAGGGCTTGCTCGGCGTTTTCCTCGAAAGCCGTGAAGTTGATGTTGACGACCGGCTTGTCGGCACCGCGCTTTTCTTTCAAATCCTTGAGCTTGCGCAAGTTGTTCAGAACCCGCTCCAAGTCGTTCACTTCGCGGATCTTCTCATACATTTCCGGCGTTGCGGCGTCGATCGACACTGCCATCCGGTCGAGCTTGCAGTCGACCATTGCCTCAATCATGTCATCCGTCAGAATCGCGCCGTTCGATACGAAGTGCATGTAGGGGACGTCATATTTCGCGGCGACGCGAATGAAGTCGGCCAACCGCTTGTTCATGGTTGGCTCCCAAGCGCAGGACAGAGCCAGGGAGTGGGCATAGGGGAACAGACGTTTGGCCGTCTTTTCGAAATCCTCCAGCGACATGAGCTGGGTCCGATGGCCGGTCAGGTCCAGGGTATAACAGTACTGGCACCGGTGATTGCAGGCGGAAACCGTGTCAACTCGGACAGACAGATAGCGTTCACCCTTCTTGCGCCGCGCCATCAACTGTTGATGAACGCGTCCGGACAAAAGCCCGTTCTTGACCTTCGACAGCGCTAGATAAGTGCTGGCGGGCAACGTTTTCCGAAGTAACTGTTTCATCTGCAAATCAATATTCCATATGGCGCCAGCTCGCCTTCGATCCATTCAAAATGGGCCCCGCCTACGGCGCCGTCAACTCATACCTCGTTCACCGATCGAGGCGAATTGAATTCCCGCTCCCTTGCGGCGGCGTCAAATGATCCCCGCACTCTCCAGCATTGCGATGACTTCGTCTGCCAGTTCTTCCTTGGTGCGCTCCGCTGACCGCAAAACCAAGTCCGGGTGTTCCGGCGGCTCATAGGGACTGTTAATGCCGGTGAAGTTAGGAATTTCGCCCGACCGGGCTTTCTTATACAGCCCTTTCGGATCCCGCGCTTCGCAAACTTCGATCGGGACATCGACGAAAATTTCAAAGAACCTGCCTTCGCCGACCAGCTTGCGGGCCATGTCACGTTCGGAACGGAACGGCGAAATGAAGCTGACCATCGTGATCAGACCGGCATCAACCATCAGTTTGGAAACCTCCGCGATACGGCGGATGTTTTCAACGCGGTCCTCATCGGAAAAGCCAAGATCGCGGTTCAGGCCAAACCGGATGTTGTCACCGTCAAGCAACATAGTGTGCCGGCCTAATGCATGTAGGCGCTGTTCGACGATATCCGCCAAGGTTGATTTTCCCGCGCCCGATAGGCCGGTCAACCAGAGCACACAAGCAGTTTGCCCCTTTGCCTTCGCCCGGATACTGGCATCAACTGCCATGTCATGGTGGTGAATGTTGGTCGCCCGGCGCAGGGCGAAGTCGATCATGCCGCAACCGACCGTCGCGTTGGACATCTTATCGATGATGATGAAACCGCCCATCGTGCGGTTGTCAGCGTATCCGTCGAACGGGATCGCGCGATCCAAGGCGAGGTTACAGGAAGCGATATCGTTGAGTTCCAGGTGCTTCGCCGCGATATGCTCCAGGGTATCGACATTGACCTTGTATTTAAGCTCGGTCACCTGGGCATTCACGAAGGTTTCACCCATCAGCAACAGATATGAACGGCCCGGAAGAAGTTGGTTCTCATACATCCAGACGACATGGGCGGCGAACTGGTCGGCGAATTGCGGCAGCCTGTCGGGCGCGACGAGCACGTCGCCTCGGGATATATCCAGATTGTCGGCGACCACCAGGGTGATGGCTTGACCGGCCGTAGCCGCCTCAAGATCGCCATCCATCGTGACGATCCGGGCAATGGTCGTCTCTTTACCGGACGGCAGCACAACGACGGGATCGCCAACCCGGATATCTCCGCTGGCGACCGTGCCAGCGTACCCGCGAAAATCCAGGTGCGGTCGAGACACCAGTTGGACCGGGAACCGAAAACCCCCGGCCGGGGCATCCTGGTCGACGTCGACGGATTCCAGATGCTGCAAAAGTGTCGGCCCGCTGTACCAAGGCATCGCAGACGATGGAGCGCTAATGTTGTCCCCAGATAGCGCCGAGACAGGAATGCAGGTCACATTGGGAATGCCAATCTTGTCGGCATAGGCCCGGTACTCATCGGCGATCTCGTTGAACACCGTCTCGCGCCACTCCATGAGGTCCATCTTATTCACTGCCAGGACCACATGATTAACGCCCAGAAGAGAGATGAGATAGCTGTGGCGGCGAGTCTGCGTGACCAAACCCTTGCGTGCATCGACGACCAGCACTGCAAGGTCGGCCGTCGAGGCCCCAGTCACCATATTCCGCGTATAGTCGGCGTGGCCGGGCGTGTCCGCGATGATGAATTTCCGCCGGGCGGTCGAGAAGTAGCGATAGGCGACGTCGATGGTGATGCCTTGCTCCCGCTCCGAAGACAGGCCGTCGACCAACAATGCGAAGTCCAGATTTCCAGCGCCCGTCGTCCCAAAGCGGGCGGAATCGTTCTCCAACTCGACGATCTGGTCTTCATAGAGCAGTTTACAGTCATACAGGAGGCGACCGAGAAGCGTGGATTTGCCATCGTCGACGGCGCCGCAAGCTAGAAACCGCAGAAGGGTTTTACTGTCAGCTTCGGCCGGCTGAAGATCTGTGTCCTGCGGCCCCACGCCAGAGATCGACGTATCGCCCATTAAAAGTAACCCTCTTTCTTCTTTATCTCCATCGAGGCCCCCGCATCCTTATCGATAGCCCGGCCCTGACGTTCGCTACTGGTCGCGACCGCGGCTTCGCGGACGATGTCCTGCAGAGTACCCGCGCGGCTTTCGGTCGCCCCGGTCAACGGATAGCAACCCAGGGTCCGAAACCGGACCCAACGTTCCTCGGGCTGTTCGCCCGGCTCCAACGGCAACCGGTCATCATCGACCATGATCAACGCACCGTCGCGGCGCACGACTGGACGGCGTTTGGCGAAGTACAGGGGGACAACTGGAATGTCTTCGAGCAAGATGTATTGCCAGATATCCAACTCCGTCCAATTGGACAGTGGGAATACACGAATGCTCTCGCCTTTGTTTAGACGGCCGTTATAGAGAGACCAGAGTTCCGGTCGCTGGTTCTTCGGGTCCCATCTATGGGTCGCGGTGCGAAACGAGAAAACCCGTTCCTTGGCTCGGCTCTTTTCTTCGTCGCGCCGGGCGCCGCCGAATGCAGCGTCAAAACCATGCGCGTCCAGGGCCTGCTTCAACGCCTGGGTTTTCATCACGTCTGTATAGGCGGCCGACCCATGGTCGAACGGATTGATCCCTTGCGACAGCCCCTCCGGATTGGTGTGTACGATTAGATCCAATTCGTGTTCCCGGACCTGGGCATCACGAAATTCGATCATTTCCCGAAACTTCCAGGTCGTATCGACATGAAGAAGCGGAAACGGCAGGCGCCCTGGGTAGAACGCCTTGTGTGCGAGATGAAGCATCACGCAGGAATCTTTGCCAACCGAATACAGCATCACGGGTTTAGCGAACTGGGCCACCACTTCGCGCATGATGTGTATGGCTTCAGCTTCCAACCGACGTAAATAATTCATTGCGCACCTTGGGGGTTTTTCAGGCTGCGTCCCCGGACATCGCCAACGGCCGCGGCCCGCCGCATAGCGGGATTCCAGATAGGCGTCAAGCGACAGCGCCGGAAACGTTTTTTCATCGCCATGGCGCCCCTCAATTTATCCTCTCGACACACCCGGCGACGACCGTTTGAGAAATTGGATTGCCGATATGATTCAATAGGTTCATGCGATCGAGCGCTCCAATAGTCACTTGACGTTCGTACCATGAACACCTTATGTTCGCAAGATGAACGCGGGGTCCTATGGCAATCGGAAAATATGACAACCAAAGCCAGCATCAAGCTGTCGAGACGACACTCGATCTGCTGGATGCAGTGACCGAAAATCCGTCCATGTCCCAACGGGGGCTGGCGGACCGTCTCGGCGTGGCACTTGGCCTAACCAACGCGGTGATCAAACGTTGTGTAAAAAAAGGCCTGCTGAAGGTCCGTCAGGTTCCGGCTCGGCGGTTCGCTTATTTTCTGACGCCCCAGGGATTTGCAGAGAAAAGCCGCCTGACGGCAGAATATCTCAAATATTCACTGACCTTCTACCGCGAGGCGCGCCAGGAATATACCGAGATATTCAATTACTGCGCCACCCGGGGATGGACCCGCGTGGCGCTCGTAGGCGCAACGGAACTCGCCGAAATCGCTTCCTTGGCGCTTCCTCAGGGCAAGATTGAAATCGTCGGCGTCCTCGACCCCGGTCGGAACGAGGAGGCGTTCTGCGATTTCACCATATATCAGTCGCTCAACGACGTGGAGCCCGCATGCCGTCCCCACGCGGTCATCATCACGGACATCACCGACCCTCAGGGGATTTACGACAGCCTGCTTCAGACGCTACCCAGCGAGCAGGTACTGGCACCCCGCCTTATGCGGGTCACGACCCGTCCGCCGGAACTGGATATCGATGGACAGAATTAAGGGAGATAATTCGGTGAACTGGTACGTCGCCTACACGCAAGCGCAGAAGGAAACAATCGCAACCCAAAACCTCATCAATCAGGGGTTTGACGTATATCTGCCTCGATATCGCAGGCGCTGTAAGCATGCGCGCCGCATCTACAACGTGATGGCGCCCTTGTTTCCCCGTTATCTGTTCGTTCGCATAAATCCGGCGGCTCAGCGGTGGCGGTCGATCAATGGCACGATCGGCGTGAGCTACCTATTGACTGAAGGCCCCAACCCAATCACCGTTCCCAATCAAGTCGTCGAAACCATTCGTGACCGCGAGGAGCAAGGCGCGGTCCAGATCGCCCCCCCCGAGTTCGTCACCGGCCAGAAACTTTGCGTTACGGATGGCCCGTTCGCCGACCTTGAGGGTATTTACGAATGCGTTGACGATGAACAGCGCGTCGTCTTGTTTCTTGAGTTCATGGGCCGTTTCGTTCGCACGCGCCTGCCGGGCCATGCCGTGACCGCTGCCTAAGGTCGCGCCGGCAACAGTCTGATTAAGCTGGCTTGGGTGAAGAGGCTTTCACCCAGACTGCGGTAGCATGCGCGAGTTTCGGGTTCAGCCATTCCAGTGAGACAAACGGATTCTCTCTCCACGTGATTGATCAGCGCAGTTGTCTTGGCGTAGTCGTCGCCAGAGGTGGATCCAAAGGCCTGCCGCGAAAGAACCTTGCCGACCTGGCGGGACGCCCCATGATTGCCTGGAGTGTCGACGCGGCCAACCGGTCCCGTTACCTTGACGCGGTTGCCGTGTCCTCCGACGACGAGGACATACTGGCGGCGGCGGCGGCGGCCGGCGCCAATACGCTCGTTCGCAGGCCCGGGCACCTGGCGACGGACACGGCGCCGGTCCAGGGCGCGCTGCTGCATGCTGCGGAATCGATCGACAGGCCTTTCGATTACTTGGTGCTGTTACCGGCGACCTCTCCCCTACGCCAGAGCATCGACATTGATGCCTGCATCGAAGCCTGCCACCCTGCCGCGCCGGCCGCGGTCACCGTCACCGAAATGCAGAAACCTGCGGAATGGTTTTGCCGCCTTGATCCAGATGGCCGCCTCGTGCCCTTGATCGACGGCGACGGCCTCCGCACCCGCCGCCAGGACCTATCACCGGCGTACCAACCGAACGGCGCGGTCTATGTCACTCAATCGCAGTGGTTCCGCGTGCACAAAACATTCTACGACAACGCGACGGTCGGCAGCATTATGCCATCCGTGCGGTCCGTGGACATCGATACTGAAATGGATTTGATGATGGCGCGCTGGATGATCGAAAGCGGTCTGGCGACGGCAGAGGCCCCAATATCGTGACTGCCAATCGAAAGCGGATACTGGTCACCGGGGCTGACGGCTTCATCGGCTCGCACCTGACGGAGGCCCTGGTCCGGCGGGGTCACGATGTGCGCGCATTCGTCTATTACAATTCGAACAATTCCTGGGGTTGGCTCGACCATGCCGGGGAGGACGTGCGCCGCAGCCTGGAGATTTTCGCCGGCGACATCCGCGACACCCATGGCGTCGGCAATGCGGTGAAGGGTTGTGACGTCGTTCTGCATCTGGCGGCGTTGGTGGCAATCCCCTATTCCTACCATTCGCCGGCGACCTACGTAGACACCAACATCCATGGCACTCTGAACGTGCTGCAAGCGGCGACGGACCAGGGAATTAGCCAGGTCGTTCATACCTCGACCAGCGAAGTCTACGGCACCGCCCTGTTCGTGCCGATCACGGAGAGCCATCCCCTGCAGGGGCAGTCTCCCTATTCCGCGAGCAAAATCGGCGCCGACCAAATGGCGCTTTCGTTCTACCGGTCGTTCGATACGCCAGTCACCGTGATCCGCCCCTTCAACACCTACGGCCCGCGGCAATCTGCGCGCGCAGTTCTGCCAACCATCATCATTCAAGCATTGACCAACCAGCTGAATCTGCGCCTGGGCGCGCTGCACCCAACGCGCGATTTCAATTTCGTCTCGGACACCGTCCGCGCCTTTGTCATGGCAGCCGAAACAGGCAAAGGCACGGGCGAGGTCATCAACATCGGCAGCAACTTCGAAATCTCCATCGCCGACGCCGTCAAGGTCATCGCCGAGGTCACCGGCACCGATCTGGCGGCTGCGTCCGAGGCCGAGCGCCTGCGCCCGGAGAAAAGCGAGGTCAACCGGCTATGGGCCGACAACGCAAAGGCAGCCGCCGTCCTTGGTTGGACGCCTGAGTACGATGGCCTAGACGGCTTCAGGCGAGGGATCAGCGAAACAGTCCAATGGTTTCGCGATCCCGATAATCTGAAACGCTACAAGGCGGATATCTACAATGTCTGAGCTTCCCTCGAGCGTCGCACTACAAACAGCTGCGGCGACGGAAGCGGCGGACCGCTTAACGCAGTTTCTGCGCACGAACCTGGCCATTGGCGGCAGCGTTGCGCTGCATGAACCTTCGTTCGAAGGTCGGGAATGGGCCTATGTTAAGGAATGCTTGGACATCGGCTGGGTCTCTTCGGCCGGCAAGTTCGTCGAGCGCTTCGAAACCATGACCGCGGCGGCCTGCGGTGCGGCCCATGGCGTCGCCGTGGTCAACGGCACGGCCGGGCTTCATGCCGCATTGCTGGCCGCCGGCGTTCGCGACGGAGATGCGGTGATCTGTCCGGCGCTGACCTTCATCGCGACGGCCAACGCGATTTCCTATTGCGGCGCGGCGCCATTGTTCGTCGACATCGAGGACCGGACCCTGGGCATCGACAGCGCCAAACTCGCGGCTTTTCTCGACGAAGCCTGCGAGACCGGGCCGGAACCGAGCGATCTGCGTCACCGCGATAGCGGCCGCCGCATCGCCGCCATCCTGCCCGTACACGTGTTCGGTCATCCAGCAGACATGGACGGGCTGCTTGACCTTGCGGCCCGTCATCGCCTGCCCGTGATTGAAGACGCCGCCGAGGCCCTAGGCAGCCGGCATCGTCGGGGCGCCTGCGGGACGCTGGGCGCTGCGGGCGTCATCAGCTTCAACGGCAACAAGACTCTGACGACCGGCGGCGGCGGCGTCATCGTAACCAACGACGCCGATCTCGCCCGGCGCCTGAAACACCTGACAACGACCGCTCGGACTCCCCACCGCTGGTGGTACGACCACGATGCAGTCGGTTTCAACTACCGCATGCCGAATATCAACGCGGCGCTCGGCTGTGCGCAAATGGAACTGTTGCCGCAATTCCTGGCCCGCAAACGCCGGCTGGCCGAGTGGTATGACAAAATCTTCGCAGGCCTCAACGGCGTCGAGGTTCTGCGCGAGCCGGCGGGATGCCGAAGCAACTACTGGCTCAACGCCTTGTTGTTCAAAGATGCGCCCACCCGCGACCTGTTCTTGGAACTGACAAACAACCAAGGCATCGAAACACGGCCCTGCTGGCGCCTGATTCCTGACACCACCGCCTACCAAGACGCACTTCGGGCCGCCGACCTGACCGTTTCCCGAGACATCGTGTCGCGCTTAGTCAACATTCCAAGCGGCCCCTGCCTGAACCCCGACGACATCGGCTGAGCCATGCCCACCCGCCGCATTTGCATCCTCACCACGACCCGCGCCGACTATGACCTGCTTGTCCCGTTGCTGGACGAGATCGACGGGCGGAACGACCTCGAATCGCTGTTATTGGTGTCCGGCACGCACTTGTCGCCGGCCTTCGGCATGACCGTCGATGCCATCGAGGCCGAGGGCCGTGCCATTACGGCACGTATCGACATCGACGCCTCGACCACGACCGACAGCCCAGCGGGCGCCGCGGCGGTAATGGCCCGCGGGCTGGAAAAATTTACCGAGGTGCTGCTGGACCTGACCCCTGATGCGTTGGTCCTGCTGGGGGACCGATTCGAAATTCTCGCCGCCGCCGCCGCCGCAACGTTAGCTGGCGTGCCGATCGTCCATATCCATGGCGGGGAATTAACCGAAGGCTCGTTCGACGATTCCATCCGCCACGCGGTCAGCAAACTCTCCCATCTCCATTTCGCGGCGGCCGAGCCTTATCGCCAACGGATTATCCAGTTGGGCGAATTACCGTCGCGCGTGTTCAACGTCGGCGCCCCTGCCCTCGACAACATTCGTCGGACCGACTTCATGGACCGTGCAGCGATTGAGGCGGATATCGGGATTCCGCTGTTGCCGCCCGTGCTTCTGATCACCTATCACCCGGTGACCCGCCCCACCGAGCGGTCGGCGGGTGAAGAGGGCGCCGAAAGCCACGGCGGCATATCCGCCTTGATCGAAGCGTTGTCGCGCCACCCCGGCGCAACCTGCGTCTTTACCGGCGTCAACGCGGATCCAGGACATCTGGCCGTTGACCGGGCGATCCGCGATTTCGTCGCCGCCCATCCCGAGCGCACCTCATTCCACGCATCTTTGGGCCGACAGCGCTATTTGAGCCTGATGAAAATTGCGGATTGCGTGGTCGGCAATTCATCGAGCGGCGTGATCGAAGCACCCGCGCTGGGCACATCAACGGTCAACATCGGCGACCGCCAACTGGGTCGTTTACGCGCGACCACCGTCATCGATTGCACGGAAACTGCCGATACCATCGCCGATGCCATTTCCCAGGCTCTCGCGCAGGGCTCAGCGGACACGACGACATCGGACTTTCTCGGCGACGGCCGGTCGGCCGAGCGCATGGCGGCGCTGCTGGCAACAACGGCCTTGTCCCCAAGCAAACAGTTTCACGATCTGGCACCCACCGCGCCAAGCCCGGTGATGGTCATTGCCGAGATCGGCGTCAACCACAACGGCTCCGCGGCGCTGGCCAAAGATCTGATCGACCGGGCCGCCGAGGCCGGTGCCGATGCCGTCAAATTCCAATCGTTTCACGCCGATGCCCTGGCGACGCAGCGCGCGCCAAAAGCCGGATATCAGACCCGAACGACCAGCGCCGAAACCTCGCAACACCAGATGTTGAAGAGTCTGGAGTTATCTGAATCGGACCAGGCAGAACTGCACGCATATTGTCAGACCCGTGGCCTCGCTTTCCTATCAACGCCGTTCGACGAACAAAGTCTCAACTTCCTGGTCCGAGAACTCGGCCTAGATCTTATCAAGATCGGCTCCGGGGACTTGACCAACGCGTTTCTGTTGCTGGAGGTCGCCCGCCTGGGATGCGACGTCATTCTATCGACGGGCATGGCTACCATCGACGAGATCGAACGGGCGCTCGGCGTGCTCGCTTTCGGCTATTTGGACGGCGACGACACGCCTGGGCGCGCAGCCTTCGACCTTGCCTACCTGGACCCGCGCGGCCGCGCCGCGCTGGCCGAAAAGGTGTCATTGCTGCAATGCACGACGGAATATCCGGCGCCACCGGATCATCTCAACATCCGGGTGATCGACACGTTGTCCGCGCGGTTCGGCTTGCCGGTCGGGTTTTCCGACCATAGCCAGGGGTCGGCAGCCGCCATTGCCGCGGTCGCCCGCGGGGCGCGGATCGTCGAGAAACACATTACCCTTGACCGCGCGATGGACGGGCCCGATCACGCTGCTTCCATGGAACCGGACGAATTCGCCGCGATGGTCGCGGATATCCGGCTTGTCGAGGCCGCTCTGGGCGATGGCGTCAAGGCGCCGTTCCCCACCGAGCTTGAGAACCGCACGGCCGCCCGCAAGAGTTTGGTCGCCCGCGCTCCGATCGCACAAGGCGACACCTTCAACGACCGGAATCTCGGCGTGAAGCGTCCGGGGAACGGCATTTCGGCACTCGATTTCTTCGACATGCTCGGCGAAATATCGACCCGCGACTACGACACAGATGAGCTGGTTTCGTGACCAAACCGCTGCTGATCATCGGCGCCGGCGGGCATGGTGCGGTCATTCTCGACGCCGCGCTGGCCGCCGGGTTCACGGTGCTCGGGCTGACTGATGCCGACCCGGCCCTTCACGGCACCCGGGTGTTGGACCGCCCCGTGCTTGGTGGCGATGATGTCGTGCTTTCCCACAATCCAGACGCCGTCCAGTTGACCGTAGGAATCGGTTCAACGGGAAACACCGACCTGCATCGGGAAATCCATGATCGATTTGCCGCGCGGAATTACCGCTTCGCAACAGTGATCCACCCGACCGCCACCGTCGCGGGGAGCGCCGCCATCGCGGACGGCACCGTGCTCATGGCCGGAGCCATCGTGCAGCCGCGCTGCCGTATCGGAAAGAACGTTATTCTCAACACAGGCGCCCAGATCGATCACGACTGTGACATCGGGCCGCATTGTCATATTGCACCCGGCGCTGTGCTGTCGGGAAACGTCACCGTCGGTGCGGGTAGCCATGTTGGTACCGGGGCGGTTGTTATTCAAGGCATCACCATCGGCCGGGAGGCGATCTGCGCCGCCGGCGCCGTCGTTATCCGCAATGTCCCGGACACCATCCATGTGGCCGGGAACCCCGCTTCGGAGATCGCGCATTGAGAAACTGGAAAGACGCAGTCGTCCGGTACGGCGACAGCATCTTAACCGCCATCGAAAGCATCGAGCGCGGCGTGCTTCAAATCACCTTGGTGCTCGATAATGACGGCCGGCTGGCGGGCGCCGTCACGGACGGCGACATCCGCCGCGCCATCCTACAAGGCACGCCCCTCGACCAACCGGTCGAGACCGTTATGAACAAAACGCCGTACAGCATCACCCCGGGCTTCGACCCCGAAGAAGTCAAAGCGACGATGCTGGCCAGGCACCTGCACCAAGTGCCCGTGGTAGACGAAGACGGCCGCATCATCGACCTGATAATCCTGGACGACTTCATCAAGGGCGGTCAGACACGCAACAATTGGGTGGTACTCATGGCCGGCGGCCTAGGCAGACGGCTTCTGCCCCTGACAGAAACGACGCCCAAGCCTCTGATCGAAGTTGGCGGCAAACCGCTCCTAGAGACCATTGTCGAGAAGTTCGTTAACCAGGGGTTCAAACGGTTCTATATGTCCATCAATTATATGGGCGATCAGATTAGGGACCATTTCGGCCACGGTGAAAAATGGGACGCGGAAATCCGTTACTTGGCGGAAGACCGCCCCTTGGGCACGGCCGGCGCACTCGGCTTAATTGAAGAGATGCCGGACGAGCCGATTATCGTAATGAACGCGGATCTCCTGACGGACATTGATTTCAAGAACATCCTGAATTTCCACGAAGAACATGCCGCGAAAGGCACGATGGCCGTACGCGCCTATGAGTTCAAAGTGGATTTCGGCGTCGTTGAAATCGAGAACAACCGGATTTCCGCGATCAACGAAAAGCCCGTCCACAAATTCATGGTCAATGCCGGCATTTACGTTTTGGCCCCTGCGGCACTAGCCGAGATACCGAAGGACACGCCGTTGGACATGCCTAATCTGTTCGAAACTTGGCTGCAGACTGGTGAGACTTGCGTCGCCTTTCCCGTCCATGAATATTGGCTGGACGTTGGTCGCATTGAAGATTTAGAACGGGCCCAGCGTGAAACTCGGCGGAATAGCCAAACGTGAAACTCGACGCGACATTGGATGCTCAATCCCCATGAACGATTCTCTTTCGGATTATCCCTATATCGACCGCCTGCGGAGCGTAATCGCCAATCGCTTTCCGTACTTCAAGGGAACGATCGACCGCCAGGTAGATGAGTTCGGCGCCGAATGGATGCGGGCATTTGACCGCGACATGACGGTGCATTTCGCGGGCGATTTCAGTAGATTCGACAAAGCGGTCGAAGGGTATGGGCGGTTCGCCCTCGAAGCGATGAAGCTGCAAGTCGCGTTCGACAAGACGCGGGAATATGAAGCCAAGACCTACGAGGAAGCCGCGCAGGAGGTCTACCAGAACGAAGACTACATGCTGGAAATGTATCTGCCGGGCATCCTGCTGTCCCACTTCCTGTGGCGCCACCATTACAAACAGCACATCTTCTTCGAAGAAAAATTCGCTCCTTTCGTGCGCAACCACGGCGGCCGGAATTTCTACGACGTCGGTATCGGCACGGGTTTCTATTCCAAAGAAATGCTCGGGCTGACGCCCGACATGCGGGGCCGCGGGTTCGACCTCAGCCCGTTTTCCAAGAAATACACCCTGAACACAATCCAGGCTTTCGGTTACGCCGACCGCTACGACGTCATCCTGCGCGACATCACCGAGGCAACAGACATCCCGCCGGCGCCGTTCATCGTGAATATCGAAGTCCTGGAGCACCTTGAACAGCCACAGGTGTTCCTAAACGCCTTGAACAAAATGCTGGAAAAAGGGGGCTTCGGCCTAATTTCCGCAGCCCTCACCGCGCCGAATGCCGACCATATCTATCTCTATAACGACCCGCAGGAAGTCGTCGACCAACTTGAGCGCGCGGGGTTCGATGTCATCGAGCAGATCGAAGATCCGGCATACGAACCGAAAAGCCCCGACAAAAGCGTGCCACGGAACGCGGCATTCATCGTCACGAAATGAACAAGGAGCGGCACCTTTAATGGGTACGACGTCACAAGCCGAAGAAACCATTTTCGAGACCATTACCCCGATCTTCCGCGAGGTTCTGGAAGACCCGGGCCTGGAAGTCACACGGGAACTCGACGCCCACCAGGTCGAAGCCTGGGATTCCCTCAACCACATTACGCTGATCGTCGAACTGGAAGGCGCATTCGGCATCCAATTCACGACCGACGAACTGGCGGCGATGTCCAAGGTCGGCGATCTGGTCGATTGCCTTCTAGCGAAGGGCGTCGAGTAGATGGCGCCTGTGCCTCTTACCATCGAAGACATCGAGATTGGCGCCGCCGAACGGCGCGAGTTTGAGTTTTCGGAGCAGGTCGTGACTGCATTCGGCGATCTGATCGACGATCACGCACCGGTCCATTTCGACCCGCAATTCGCCGAGGCTCAAGGGTTCGGCGGCACGATTGTCCACGGTTACCTTTTGGCCAGCGTGTTTTCCGGCATCCTGGGCCAACGCCTTCCCGGCCCGAACACCGTCATCAATTCGCTTTCCCTTAAATATCACCACGCCGTCCCCGTCGGCGAGACGGTGACATTCGAAGCGGCCGTGGAACAGGTCAGCCTTGCCGTCGGTGCCGTCGTCCTGCGTCTGACGGCAACGCGTCTCGACGGTAGCGTCGCCGTCAGCGGCCGGACGACTTGCAGCTTTCGGACCCGATAACCGACTGACCATGCAGGCCGTGAAAGTCGTCGATAGCTTTGACTTGGCAGAGTGGCCAGTCATGGATGCGTTTCTCGCGGAGAACTATCGTGCGGGGTACGTGATGCGCAATCGGGCCTTGTTTGATTGGCATTTCGGACGCGACGACGAGCCGGGTACCGCCAATGTCATCTGCGCCTATTCGGACGGCCGCCTTGTCGGGATTTTAGGCTACATGCCCATGGACCTGTTCTGGGGCGACGCGGGCAAACCGTTACGCGGCGCCTGGATGGCCAATTGGATGGTGACGCCGGATTTTCGCCATGGCGTCGGAGCTTTGATCATGCGGCGCCTGATGGAAAAATTTCCGGTGTTGCTGGGCCAAGGCGCCGGCCTGATGAATGTTCCGATCGCCAAGATTTTGAAGTTCACCATTTTCGATCGCATTCCCCGATACCTAGCCGTGTTCGACGTGGCGAGGACCCGTGCCTTCATGACCGGCGACGAGGGCGGGGACATGGACGGACTTGCCATCGGCGAAGCCGCACCCGGCGACAATGTGAATGACGGATTGCCGCCCGGATACGATCCTGACTGGGCCGCTTATCCCAGCATCGTTTTCGGCACGGTACGGAGCGCCCAATACCTGGACTGGCGCTACCTCCGCCATCCGGTGTTCTCCTATCGGATCAAATCAACCGGTGGCGCGCGCCATCCGGCAGTTTGTATTTACAGAGTAGAGAACACCCGAGGCAGCGCCCAATACCCGGTCGGGCGGATCACCGAATTGTTCTTTCCCGACACGGAAAGTGGGCGGCAAGACGGTATTCGCGTGCTGAAGGCCGCTTTGGCCGACCTGCAACGCGCCGATTGCGCCTTCGCCGACCACTATTGTTCTTCCGGACCCTGTCGCTCGGTCATTGAGGCCGCCGGTATGGAAACGGCCACAGATCTTCCGCTGGCAACGCGGCTATCGCCCATTGAGGCCACCCATCATCACCAGAATCTAGAGGTCTGGAGCAAGCCGGCAAATCCTTACCCGTCCGATCTCGGCGATTTTTACATCACCAAGGCGGATGGCGACCAGGATAGACCGAACTAACGTCATGGCGAATTCCGACAGCAACCGTTCTCCGCAGGACATCCTGGATGCATTCCATGCGAACCTGCCGTTGAGCAAGCTTAACCCGCTGGTGAAGGCTTGGCGTGGCATCGCCGATGACGGTATCGGCCCGAATTCGGCGCGCCCTCTGAAGGTCGCTGTGCTAGCCAACCATTCAACGCAGTTCTTGTGCGGTGGCCTGCAACTGGCTCTCGCGAAGCGGTCGATCCAGGCCGAGGTCTACGAAGGCGGATACAACCAGGTCGAGATGGACCTGCTTGACCCGAACGGCACGCTCCATGCGTTCCAACCAGACGTCGTACTGATCAGCCTGACGACGGCTCTGCTAGCCATGCGCGGAGTGGACCGCGCACCCGCCGAGACGGCGGCGGAACTTTCCAACCTGGTGGAGAACGCCCATAAGGCCCTCGGTGCACGGATCGTCCTGACGCTGCCGGAGCCGCTGGAGGAGGAAACCCACAGCAGCGCCTGGTCCATTACCTGGCGGCGAACGGTCAATGACGTCCTCCGCGAACGGCTGTCGAAGACCTGCGTTCTGGTTGATCTGGAGCCCCTCATCCGCCAGGTCGGCGCACGGAATTGGTTCGCGGGACGGCTGTATGTCGCGCAGAAACTGAGCGCACATCCGGACATGACTGCGTTGATCGCCGACTACCTCGCCCAACACATAACCGCGGCCGTCTCCCGGCCCGTCCGCCTGGTAGCTGTCGATCTGGACAACACCCTATGGGGTGGCATCGTCGGAGAAGTGGGATGGCAGGGCGTTGATCTTGATGCCGAAGGCAAGGGCCTGGGTCATCTGAAACTGCAGCGCTTTCTGCTCGACCTGTATGAAAAAGGCGTGATCCTGATCGCCGTGTCCAAAAACAATCGGCGGGACGCGCTGGAAGTCTTCGATAATAGGCCGGAAATGATCCTTAGAGTCGAACATTTCGCGGATATGAAAATAGACTGGTCCCCCAAGTCGGACAACATCCGCCAGTCGCTCGACGATCTGAATCTGACCGAGATCGGGGCCGCCTTCATCGACGACAATCCAGCCGAACGGGCCGAAGTCCGTGCCGTGTTCCCGGACATTCACGTGCCCGAGTTTCCGGCGGACATTATCGACCTGGTTCCGTCTCTGTCCGCTAGCGGCCGGTTCCTGATCGCCCGATCGACCGAGGAGGACAAAAATCGCCAGGAATTCTATCGTACCGAAGGCGCGCGCTTGCGAGCGCGAACAGTTTCCAACGATCTGTCCTCATTCTACGCCTCGCTTGAATTGAAGCTTCGCCCGCACCCCGTCGGCGTAGAGAACATGCACCGGGTGCTCGACTTGATCGCCAAAACCAACCAGTTCAACCTGACAGGTTCGCGCCATGGCGCATCGCGGGTCGAAAGCATTCTCGCGACCAAAGGTGCCATGGCCTGGGCCTATCAACTTACGGACAAATTCGGAGACTACGGGCTGATCGGCGTCGTTCTCGGCCTGCCGGAAGAGGACCGGACGCTGACGATTGACACCTGGGTCCTGTCCTGCCGTGCCATGGGGCGAACAGTTGAACACGGCATTTTTCGGCATCTCTGCGATCAAGTGCAGGGCGCGGGATACGACCGGATCAAGGGTGTGTTCATTTCAACCAAACGGAACCAGCCCGTGGACGGCCTATATGAACGGCTCGGTTGCGCGCCGCTGCCAGCGGAATCCATCGACCGGCGCTGTTACGAATTTCTGCTCGACACCCACGACAAGCCGGACACCCATGTCGAACTCATATAAGGCCACCGGCTTGAAGACCCGACCGGCGCGAAAGATTTCGGACCATGTCTGAAGTCCGCATGATCAGCCGCCTTGATATCAAGGGCGAGAATGTCATCAAGGGCATCCATCTGGAAGGCCTGCGCGTGGTCGGCACCCCCGGTGCCATGGCCCATAAATATTATTCCGAAGGGGTCGATGAACTTGTGTTCATGGACGTCGTCGCTTCGTTGTACGAGCGCAACAACATCCTTCCGATCGTCCAGCGCGCCGCCCAGGATATCTTTGTTCCAATGACGGTCGGCGGCGGGATTCGGACCTTGGACGACATCAAGGCGGTCCTGCGGAGCGGCGCGGACAAGGTGGCGATCAACACCAAAGCGACGAACCGACCGGAATTTCTCTGCGAAGCCGCCCGTACATTCGGGAGCCAATGCATCGTTCTGTCGGTCGAAGCCGTCAAACGAGGCCCCGGCAAATGGGAAGCCATGATCGACAACGGTCGAGAAAGGACCGGGCGGGATGTGCTGGAATGGGTCGCCGAAGCCGAGGCCCAGGGTATCGGCGAGGTTATGATCACCTCTGTCGATGCGGAAGGAACCGAGAAAGGCTTTGACATCGATTTGGTCAAAGCCGTGGCTGACGCAACCACCGTACCGGTCATCGCCAGCGGCGGCGCCGGCTCCCCGGACCATATCGTCAACCTGATCCGCGGCGCGCGAACGGATGCCGTCGCCTGCGCGTCAATCCTGCATTACAACAAGTACAGTTTACCCGAGATCAAACAACGGCTGCAGCAGGAAGGCTGCTCTGTGCGGCCGTGATCTGTGTCGTTGATTACGGTCGGGGAAACCTGTTCAGCATCGGGCGCGCCCTCGACGTGCTTGGGCTGAAATACCAAGTGACGGAAGACGCGGACACCGTGGCCGCTGCCTCTCGCGTGATCCTTCCCGGGGTCGGTGCCTTTGGCGGAGCCATGGAGATCATACGCGAACGCGGGATCGATTCCGCTCTCTGCGAGGTCGCGGCCCGTGGCGACCAGATCGTCGGCATCTGCCTTGGTGAACAGATGCTCGCCACACGTAGCTTCGAATTTGGCGAGCATGCCGGGCTGAACCTGATCCCCGGCGACGTCGTCCGGCTCAAGGATCCGGCGCACGGCCAGGGAACACGCATACCCAACATCGGCTGGAGAGAAGTCACGGCGCACAATAGGTACGACGCACTCGAACGATTGGGCCATCGCCCGTATTTCTATTTCATTCACTCCTACCATGTCCGCTGCGCCGCGCCAGAGCATGTTGTCGGCACCATCGAAGTTAACGGCGACCACGTTCCCGCGATCATCCGCAAGGAAAATATCTGGGGCTTCCAGTTCCATCCCGAAAAGAGCGGCCAAGCGGGACTTGCCCTGCTTGGCGATACGCTACGAATTTAGAAGTCCCGCCAACCCGGCAGAAGACTGATATCCAGAGAGCCCAAATGGAAAAACAAGACATCATTTCGAAATACAACCTGCCCCGCGAGGTAAAATTTTGCACGCGCTGCACGGTTTCGAATCAACGCCCGCGCATCACCTTCAACGAAGAAGGCGTCTGCAGCGCCTGCACTTATGCCGAGATTAAACGCACGATCGATTGGGAATCGCGCGACCGCGAACTGCGTGACCTTTTGGACCAACACCGGCGGACCGATGGCGGCTATGACGTGATCGTGCCCTGCAGTGGCGGCAAAGACGGAAGCTACGTCGCCCATCAACTGAAACACGTCTACAACATGAATCCCTTGTGCGTCACCTGGGCCCCCAACATCTACACACCAATCGGATGGGAAAACCTACAGAACTTCATCCGATCGGGCTTCGACCACATACTGGGATCACCCAATGGACAGGTGAACCGCAAGCTGATGAACCTGGCCTTCAAACACATGGGCGACCCCTTTCAGCCGTTCATTTACGGACAAACCAATTTCCCGCGCCAGATGGCGGTGCGCTACGGCGTGCAGTTGATCTTCTACGGTGAGAACGGTGAACTGGAATACGGTGGCGACCTGAAGGAAATCAATACGTCGAAACGCGAGTTCGCCGACGACTTTAAATACGCATTCTCAGGCATGCCCCTGGAATTCTGGGAAGAGCATGGCCTTCCGCTCAAAATGCTGCAGGCCTATCAGGGACCGAGCTACGACGAGTTAATGTCGAACGGAACCGAATGGCGTTACTTCGGCTACTATAAGTTTTGGGATCCGCAGGAAGCCTATTATCACGCTAAGGAACACACCGGCTTCACCGCTAACCCGGAACGCAGCGAAGGCACCTATTCAAAGTACGCCAGTCTCGATGACCAGATCGACGGCTTCCACTATTATCTTGCCTATATCAAGTTCGGGATTGGCCGATGCACCTCCGACACCGCGCATGAGATTCGCGACGGCAAGATCAGCCGCGAAGAAGGCGCCGCGCTGGTCAAGAAATTCGATGGCGAGTTCCCGGCCAAATATTTCCAAGTCTTCCTCGACTACGCCGACATCACCGAAGAGGAATTCTGGGAAGTCATTGACTGTTGGCGATCGGATCACATCTGGGAGAAGTCAGACAACGACTGGGTTCTTCGCAAACCCGTATGGAAGGACGTCTAGGCCATATGATATTTCCCCACGGCCTTATGTTTCATCACTTCCACGGCGCAGGCCATTCAGCCGTGGACGGGTCGATCAGCGGTGAAGATTTCGCCGGCATCATCGACTATGTCGGACGTGACAATATCCTTGATGCAAAGCTCTGGTACGAACGGTACTTGGCCAATGACCTTTCCGGTGTCGAATGCTGCATCACCTTCGACGACAACCTGCGCTGCCAATACGACGTGGCGCTGCCGGTGCTCGACAACTACGGCCTGACGGCCATGTGGTTTATCTGTTCGGCGCCTTTGGGCGGACAGATCATCCAAGTGGAGAAATACCGATATTATCAGACCGTTTGTTTTCCGAATTCCGCCGCATTCCATGCTCATTTCTTTGCCCGTCTCGCAGACTCACGGTTTGCCGGCCTATACCGCGACGGCATGTCCGAGTTCGACCCAAACACCTATCTCGCCCAGTATTCCTTCTATTCAGACTCGGATCGCGCCTATCGGTTCGTCCGCGACAAAGTTCTAAAGCAAGAGCGGTACTGTGCATTCATGGATGAATTGGTCGCGGAATCCGGTCTGGACGACGATCAGCTGATTTCGCGTTTGTGGATGGACCGCACGGCGGTCCGCCGGTTGGCCGCCGAAGGACATGTCATCGGCCTGCATTCCCACAGCCATCCGACGGCATTGGTCGATGTGCCGGTCGCCGACCAACGGCGCGAATACGAAACCAACAAAAACCTCCTGGAAGAAATCATCGACTTTCCGGTCACCACCGTCGCACATCCCAACAATTCCTACGACGACGACACCCTGGTTCTGCTCGAAGAGCTTGGGGTGACGCTGGGATTTTGCTCGAACATGGATGCCGCGCGCTTCGCAAGCCCGATGCAGGTTCCGCGCCAGGATCACGCGCATATCGTCAACGCCATGAAGCAAGGCAGCGCCAGCTATGGCGCGCAATTGTCATCCTAGCCGGCGCGCGAGGTGGCCACGATCACCAACCGGCCTCGCCAAACAAAATGAACGATGACCTCCCAACAGATTCAGCCGTACCCGAGGGCGCTTCGCAAAGGCGCTTCATCGTCTTCGCGCACCACATCATCAGTGAACGCGACAGGATTCGTTTCGGTGAAGACGTGTTTCGGCGGCGCGGATACCAGGTCCAGTACATCAGCCTGTGGTATCTGTTAGGCAACACAAGCAACGCCGGCGTGGAAACGGAGAACTTCAAGAGCGTTCGCAGCCTTTGGCAACCGACCGAGCATGAGGAGTTCCTGACATTCCTTGACGGCCTGCGCCCCACCGATTTCGTCATCAACCTTGTCGGATTATGGCCTGATAGCCACTGGCTGCACCTCGCCCTTGCACGACGACGCATCCGCTATACTTTCCTGAACTTGGGGAAGTTTCCCGATCTGCAATTGTGCGGCCCTTGGCGACTCGGCGACCTGCGGCGGAGCCTCACCCGCGCCGCGTCCAATGCCTTTCATCTCGCCCATCGCCTTTACGCGCGACTCCGGCTGATCGCCACTGTCGGTCCGTCATACTTCATGCTCGATGGACCGATGATCGAGATTCGGGGCGGCGTCTATCAAAGCCCGCTTTCCTGCATGTTTCCGTTCCCGGGCCGCAGCCGGAAGATCGATGCGGAAGGGTTCGAACTGCTATGGGCGAACCGGGCCCTCGCGAACGCCTCAAGACGCCTCGACGGAAAGTATGCCGTCTTCCTTGACGGCGGCATCACCGGCCTGCCCGACAACGTCATCTGGAACCTGGACTATACCAAGGACCCGGAACCTTACTTCGCGGAACTTCGCAAAACCTTCGACAAGTTGGAACGCGACCATGACATCCCGATCGTCATTGCGCTGCATCCCAAGTCATCCTATTCGGAAGCGGAACTTCGGACTGCTTTCGCCGGACGGCCAACATTCATCAACTCCACGCCCGAACTGGTCCGCGATGCGGAGTTCGTCCTCATGCACGGCAGCACCTCCGTCTCCATCGCGGTCGCATTCCGAAAGCCGGTCCTGTTCCTCACCAGCGAGATCGTACGTTCGACACCGGATATGTATGCCGTGGAGTATCTTGCCAGTTGGTTTGAACAACGAACGATCGACATGAACGGTGCCGATATCGAACGACAGGAAAAGATCCCAATCCCAACGCCGACAGAACGAATTTACGGGCGTTACATGAGAAACTTCCTCAAAGCCGACAATGTCAAAGCCCCCTCGACCTGGGAAGCCGTCCTCGACACGTTCGAAGAAATGACGGGGCAATACAGCAAGGCGGAGGAGGCATTCCCCGCTGAGGCTCTAAAGTGACGATCACCCGACACCCTGCCGGACAAAAGACCTGCATCAACCGCCGGGAGGAGTGTTGCCCCTTGGCCCAGGAGATTTAGGCCAGCCTTGCCAACGTCTGATCGTGCGTGCCTTCCAGCGGCCGTCCAACCCCGTGCCCTTATCCGCACGTCGCCGCGAAGCCAAGCACCAAACGCCAAGGAGACGTCTTCTTTTGCGCTTTATCACCCACCCCACGCATTAAATCGGAAGTACATCTATGGGAACTCTCGACGGTCATTCCATTCTTATCACTGGCGGCACCGGCTCCTTCGGGAAAGCCTTCGTCCGCCACGTCCTTGCCAATCACAATGTCAAACGTCTCGTTGTCTATTCACGCGACGAACTGAAACAGTTCGAAATGGCACAGGAGATATCGTCCAAGAACTTGCGCTACTTCATCGGCGACGTCCGCGACGCGACGCGTCTGGACCGCGCCCTGGACGGCATCGACACCGTCATTCACGCGGCCGCGATGAAGCAAGTTGTGGCGTCGGAATACAACCCCATCGAATGCATCATGACGAACGTGATGGGGGCAGAGAACGTCATCAACGCGTGTCTCGACAACGGCGTGAAACGGGTCGTCGCCCTATCGACCGACAAAGCGGTCAACCCCGTCAATCTTTACGGCGCCAGCAAGCTTTGCTCCGACAAGCTGTTCGTCGCCGCCAACAACATCGCCGGCACCGACGGCTGCCGGTTTTCGGTGGTGCGTTACGGCAACGTCATCGGATCTCGCGGCAGCGTCGTTCCCGTGTTCCGCAAGCAAATGGCCCACGGCAAGCTAAGCATCACAGATCCGCGCATGACACGTTTCTGGCTGACCATTGACCAAGGCGTCGGCTTCGTGATTCGCGGATTGTCCATGATGCAAGGCGGTGAAGTGTTCGTGCCGAAAATCCCATCCATGCGGATCACCGACCTAGCTACCGCCATGGCCCCGGAGTGCAACCAGGAAATCACCGGCATCCGGCCCGGTGAAAAGCTTCATGAAATCATGATCCCCGTCGACGAAGCCCGCCAAACTCTCGAGTTCAACGACTTTTACGTCATTCGCCCGGACTTCCACATGTGGACGCCCGACAGCCATCATGTCTACGAAGGCCTACCCGGTGCTCCCGTGCCCGAAGGATTCTCCTATACCAGCGACGGCAACAGTATCTGGGTCAACGCTGAACAGTTGCGCACCATGATCGGGAGTGAGGCCTGAGGTGGCCCGCACCTTCATCGGTTACGGCCGTCAAACCATCAGCGATGCCGATATCGCAGCGGTCGTCGACGTCCTGAACGGCGAGTATCTGACTCAAGGGCCTGCCGTCGAACGTTTCGAAGCCGCCTTGGCGGAACGGGTCGGCGCGCGCCATGCCGTTGCCTGCAGCAACGGTACCGCGGCCCTGCATCTAGCCTGCCTCGCCGCGGGCCTCGGACCGGGCGACACCGCCCTGGTGCCGACCATGACATTCGTGGCAACCGCCAATGCGCCGATCTATTGTGGCGCCGAAACCCAATTGACCGATATTGATTCTTATAGCCGCTCGATGACGGCGGAAGACGTGTCTTCCTTTGTCCGATCGGTCGGCGCCAAGGCGGTTTTGCCCGTGCATTTCGCCGGACTGGCGGCCGCCATGGTCGATGTCCGCGCCGCTGCCAACGGTCTCGTCGTGATCGAAGATGCCTGCCACGCCCTGGGCGGGGCGTATGAAGACGGACAATTGGTCGGAAGTTGCGCCCATTCGGACATGGCGGCGTTCTCCTTCCATCCCGTCAAGCCGATCACGAGCGGCGAAGGCGGGGCCGTTACCACCAATGACAAAGATCTGGCGCAGCGGCTTCGACAACTGCGGAACCATGGGATTGAGCGGGACCCGGATCGTTTCGTCGATGTCGGCGACGACGAGCCCGGCCCTTGGCGCTACCAGCAACAGATGCTGGGATTCAATTATCGGATGACCGACATGCAGGCCGCACTCGGGCTCGCCCAACTCACTAGGCTCGACAGTTTCCTTGCCAGGCGGCGGGAGATCGCGGCGCAGTACGACGCGGTGTTCGGCGGCCTGCAAAACGTCGCGGTGCCGCAGGCGGACGCAGCCGACCGCTCGCGGTCGGGGCTGCATCTTTATCAGCTGGATATCGATTTCGCCGCCGCCGGAACCTCGCGGCGCGATCTCATGCAGACTTTGGCGACAGCCGGGATCGGCACCCAGGTTCATTACATTCCTGTCCACCGCCAGCCCTTCCACCGCGTCGCCGCGCTAGAACACGGCCGGTTTCCGGCTGCCGAAAAGCACTATAAGGAAACCCTATCCATTCCCTTTTTTCCGGCCATGACCGACGAAGATGTGGATTTCGTCGCATCTGAGATTGTCAGGAATCTGACGTGAACCTAACCCGCTTCGCCATCGAACTGTTTCACCGGTACCCGAAGCTGTTCGCCGTCAACATTTTTCTGGCGCTGGTTTTGATCGGGGTCGACGCCTTGACCCTGTTCTCGATCGCACCTGTTGTCAGCGCTCTGACCAACGGTGACGGCGGCGAGGGTTTGCAGATGTTCGAAAAAATCCTCGCCATGATCGGCGTCGAAGGCAGCGTGATTTCCTACCTGCTGATTTTCATGGTGCTCTCGGTGCTGTCCAGCCTGATGTTGGTATTGATAAATCTGTACGCCTTGAGATCAAAATTCGCGGTCAGGGAAGACATGGTGATCGGCACGGCGGAGTTGATCTTCTTCACCAGCATGAATTTCATCAACCGGCAACGACAAGGCGATTTCATCAACTCCCTGACCCAGGAAGCCGTCCGCGTCAGCGACGCGTTTATGTTCGTGACGCGCCTGATTTCACCCATTGCCCAGGTTGCCGTCCTTCTGGCGGTGCCGTTCTATATTTCTTGGCAGATCACCGCCATCGGCCTGGTCAGCGCCGTGGTCTTGACGATGCCGCTTCGGATATTTCGGAAATACGGATATCGGCTTGGCCAGACCCATTCCACCAACAACAATCGTTTCTTTTCGGAACTTCAGGAATCCCTCTCGAATCTACGACTGATCGCCGGGTTCGCGAACGAGGGAAAGGCGCTCACGCGGCTGAAGACAGCTTTCGTGACTATTCGCGAGGTCGGCGTCAAATCCCAGATTCTGCAGTCCATGGTCCATGCCGCCTACACACCAGTCGGCATTGTGATCGTATTCATCTGTTTCCTGGCCAGCCGCGAGATCGGCGTAGCCCTCGCTGAGGTTGCGGTCGTGCTTTACGCGTTCAACCGACTGTCCGGCACCTTGGCGACCATCAATTCAAGTGTAATGCAGGTCGTAAACCTGTACCCCAGCTTTGAACAAATCATGCGCATCCGCACGGAAGCCGCAGCCGCCCGGCCAATCTTCGGAGACACCCCGTTCACCGGTCTCGGCGTGGGAATCCGCTTCGACGGCGTATCATTCGGCTATGCTGACGACCGCCCCGCCCTAGAGAATATTGAATTGATCTTGCCGGCCGGCAAAATGACTGCGTTGGTCGGCGCGTCGGGCGCCGGAAAATCGACCCTAGCCGATCTCGTCATGGGCTTGCAGAAGCCGACCGTGGGCCGGATATTCATCGACGGCCGCGACATGAACGACCTCGACATCATGTCCTACCGCCGGGCGATCGGCTATGTTCCCCAGCAATCAGCCCTCTTCAATTGTTCGATCGAAGAAAACATTCGATGGGCGAACCCCGATGCCGACGACGCTAAAATCAGCACGGCTTGCCGGTTGGCCAATGCCGAAGAATTCATCGAGAACCTGGAGCACGGATTGTCGACGGTGGTCGGGGACCGCGGCATTCGGCTGTCCGGCGGCCAGGTTCAGCGCATCGCTCTGGCCCGGGCGTTGGTCCGCGATCCGGCTCTTCTGATCCTGGACGAAGCGACCAGCGCATTGGATTCCGAAAGCGAATCCCTGATTCAGAAAGCGATCGAAAGCATCATCGGGCAAACCACGATCCTGGCCATCGCCCATCGCCTGTCAACAATATCAAAGGCCGACAACATCGTCGTCTTAGACCGGGGGCGCATCGTGGAACAGGGCACCTTTGATGAACTCACCAAGCGGGACGGCCCCTTCGCGCGGTTGGTTGAAATGCAGCAACTCTAAAGAGCAGGTACAGGATTCATGTCGCACACAGATACCTACATGACACAAGTCAAATTGATCGCAGATCAGATCGACAAGACCCAGATTGAGGATGTCGTCCGCCGGTTATCCGACGTCCGGAACCGCGGCGGGCGGTTGTTCGTCCTCGGCGTCGGCGGCAGTGCCGCCAACGCCTCGCACGCGGTCAACGATTTCCGAAAACTTTGCGGTATTGAGGCCTACGCGCCAACCGACAACGTGTCGGAATTAACGGCGCGAACCAACGATGAAGGCTGGGATACGGTGTTCGGTGAATGGCTGAAGACCAGCCGCATCAACACCAAGGACGGCGTCTTCGTGATGTCCGTAGGCGGGGGCAATGTCGAACGCAACGTCAGTGTCAACTTGGTGCGCGCCCTCGACGTCGCCAAACAGGCCGGCGCGTCCATCGTCGGCGTGGTCGGCCGCGACGGCGGCTATGCGGGTCAGGTCGGTGACGCCATCGTCATCGTGCCGACCGTCGACTCCGAATTGGTGACCCCGCATACGGAGGCCTTCCAGGCCGTCGTCTGGCACTGCCTCGTATCCCATCCTGACCTGCAGGTATGCGCGACCAAATGGTAGGCACCGACCCCACCGTCTGGAAAAAGCGCTTGGCAATTACGACGTGAATTCTCTTCAGTCCAAAGTTCTTCGTGTGCTGGAGGCTCTTTACCGCACCGTTTTGATGCCGCCGCTATTCCAGGTCATGCGGGTTTTCCGCGACCAGGTCTTCCTGATTGAACTGCGCAATTCAAATCTGCGGCCGGCAGTCATTGCGCCGATATTGTATTTTCCGCTGCGCGTGTATCGCGCCCTTGGCCGGATGATGACACATACCTTCAATGAATACGCGCTGAGTAAGTATGTCTCCTATATCCAACACCACTACAGCAAGGGTGGGCGCGGATATTTCGCCTACGCGGACCTTTCAGATCAGGAAAAAATAGGTTTGTTCGGGGTCCCCAAGGGTCGAATTGCGCCCCTGATCGACAGCCATGGCCATATCCTGGGACTGAAGGACGGCGATTCCTTCTTCGATGTCGGCTGTGGACGCGGCCAGAACATCAAGGTGTTGATGGAGCGCTTTCCGAACTCGCCCATCCGGGCCATCGACATCAGTGCCGAAGCCGTCGATGTAATTGACCTCGCGGTCAGTGACCCGCGGGTCACGACCCAGGTATGCGACCTAAAGGATGCGGCGACCTACGCGGGGATCGGGGATAACACCTACGATCACGTCGTGATGTCCCACGTCATGGCCTTACTAATCGGCGGATCCATCGCCGAAACCCGCGCTACGCGGCGAATGATCATCAGCAACCTTGTCCGCATCGCCCGCAAAAGCGTTGTCATCATCGATAACCCGGCGATCCTCGCCGACCAGGCGGCGTTCAAGATCGAACAGCTCAACCGGGGCTATTTCGCCGAATCCATCCTTCCTTATTTTCCCGCCAACGCTGGCGCCGTGGTGACGGTCAAGCTAGGTGAAAGCGTCGCCGTCGTCTCGTTGCCCGCTGTCCCCGGCAAGGGGAAGGAATGAGCGACTCCAAGCCTTCACGCAACGCCGGGCAGTTTGTTGGCAAAGCGACGGTTGGGGAGCTGACGAAAGGCCAACTCCTTCGTTTCGCGGCCACGGGCGGGATGTCCGGGGGCGTGTACCTAGTCATCTTGTTCGCGCTTCAGCCGGGCCTGCGGATTATGGTGGCGTCAGCACTGGCCTATACTGCGGCGATGGCGGTCAATTACTTGTGCCAGCGGATTTGGACTTTCCGCAGCGGCCGTGTCCATCATCAGGCTGTGCCGCGTTATGTGGCTGTCCATTTGGCCGGCATTTTGATCAACGGCGCGACCTTGCATTTGGCCGCCGAGGTCTACGGCTTGCCCCTTCTTCCGGTACAAGGCGCCGCATTGGTGCTGGTCGCCGGCTGGAGCTTCACACTACAGAAAGTGTGGGTCTTTACGTCTCCGCCCACATCCGACACTGAGTCTATTCACGCTCGGCAACAACCAAGAGACAGGGCGCCAGCCCGCGAAATGCCTTACGATTGACGAACGGCCAATCCAATAGCTTGATCGGGAAGGTCGCGGCACAGAGGGCCAGGTAGGCATAGGCCTTCAACCGCTCGCTTCCGAAACTCAGCAAGGTGGCGCCGAACTCCACGAAACCGAGCAAAAAGTAAGATATCGGGCCCGAGGCGTTTCGGGTGTCGACAACCCGGAACGCTCCGAAAAGATGCCTCAGACCCTGATGCGTATAGCGGACGAAATCGTGCGGCGAAGAATGGAAGTGATAGAGGAACGGTACCATGTGCACCGCCTTCCCCTTCGGCTTGGTGCAACGTGCAAGTTCTGCGACCAGTGTTTCAGGAGACTCGATATGCTCGATAACACCCCATGACGTCGAACCATCAAGCACCCCGTCCTTGAACGGCAAGCGCTTGCAGATATTGCAGACGATATCGACTGCGGAATAGTCCGCAAAATCGATGGTGATCATTTCCGCATCCAGGCGCTGGCTCCCGGAGCCGCAATCGATCACGATCTGACGCGACGTGTCGAAGGCATTGCGGACTTCACGACGACGGAGAACCGGAAAATCCGGAGCAACAATATCGACGATCGTCCGATAATTACGACCGATGAGGTCGCGTAGGTGGCCCTTGACGGTGTCGAACTCGTCATTGGCGCCCTGCGGCTCGACGAAATAGATACGGTGATCGCGGATCGCAAATTCGGCGCGGCAGGACAAGCAAGCACAGCTGCCGTCCGAGAACGCCAGATCGCCACCACATTCGGGACAGGCCAGAATTCCGACGATACGATCAAGCCGACGTTTCCGTTCCGCCGTTTCCCGTTCGGCGTTCGCCAGAAATCCCATGGTTTCCATTCCTTTCGCGGTTCCACCCTGCTCCGGTGACGTGGCGCTTATCCTGCGTGGGCCGAGAAAATGCAATCGGACGAAAGAGGAAATTCAACGCCCATGATCAGCGTTCTCCGATAGGCGAATGCCGTAGCTGATGAACTGGGCGCCCAGGGGCAGCCAAGCGAGGCACCGTTCGAGACGGCGGGCCCAGGCGGCATCGAAGGGCAGGAATGCGATATAGCGCGTGGCGACTTCGCCGAACCCGGCGTCTTTCAACAGGGTACTGCATTCTACAGCGCGAAGAAGGACTGCGTCGCGATCCATTTCGCAGCCGTTGACGACATGACGGGTCACCGGGTTCAACGGATTGTGTTCGACGATGATGGCGAGTCCACCTGGCCGGACGACCCGTCCCACCTCTGCCATGAACGCGGCACGTTCCGGCGGGTCAACATGATGCAAGACGCAAATGGTAAAAGCCGCGTCGAAACTCATGTCGTCAAACGGCAAGCGTCGCCCATCATAATGCATGAATAGACTATCCGGGTTTCGCCGGCAGGCAAGGTCGATTGATGATTGCGACACATCCACGCCGACCAGCCCGATTGTCCCCGCTGCCGCCCTGAGGTCGGTGTGTATGACACCGATGCCGCAACCCACATCCAACACCTGCGGCGGCGTCTCCGGCACGAGTTTTTCCAGAAGCGCGGCAATCTCTGAAGCCTTCAAAGCAGTGAAGAATGCATGGTCGCGACCGGAAAACTCGATACTTTGATCGATCGTATTCGTATACTCCTGGGCGTGTCTGTCGAACTCATTCCCTGGGGACACCGGCACCTCGTTCCGTTAATAGTCGGCGTTCCGACATCGGCCGCATTCTATAGATTACCCAACCCAGGCACCAGAAGACATGTCCCCATCAGATAGCCAACAAGCGATCAATATGTCGCCGCCCTCCGCGAAGCCAACGGTTTCCGTCGTCGCTCCCTGTTTCAACGAGGAAGGCAACTTGGAGGCTTTGGAACGCCGCGTCATGGCCGCCTGCAACGAGTCCGTCGGTGACGATTTCGAAATAATCCTCGTTGACGACGGATCGCGGGACCGGACCTGGGAAATGATCTGCGAACGGGCGGCGACGAACCCCCATATCCGTGGCATTTCCCTTTCCCGGAACTTCGGCCATCAGATCGCGCTGAGCGCTGGCCTGGACGCCAGTGCCGGCGATTGGATTTTTGTCATCGACGCCGACCTTCAGGACCCGCCGGAACTGTTGGGCGAGATGTTAACGGTTGCCCGGGAAGGTGCGGACGTCGTCTACGGCAAGCGGCGGCGGCGGCCCGGCGATTCGTTGCCCCGAAGGGTCTCTGCCGCGGCATTCTATCGCTGCCTCAATTGGCTTTCCGACGTGGAAATTCCGACCGACGCTGGGGACTTCCGCCTGATGAGCCGCCGGGTTCTCGATGCGCTAAAGTCCATGCCCGAACAACATCGCTATATCCGGGGCATGGTGAGTTGGGTGGGGTTCAATCAGGTGCCCTTTCTGTATGATCGGGACGAGCGGACAGCCGGCGTCACCGGCTACGGCCTGCGCCGCCTCATCCGCTTCGCGATCGACGCGATTGTGGGCTTTTCCGATCAACCGCTGCGAATCGCCTCCCATCTCGGACTGCTCATCACCGGCCTCGGTACGGCGGGCATCGTCTTATTGATATATCTTTGGGTGTTTGTAGAAATTGAAGCGCCGGGATGGATGAGCCTGATGGCCACCTTGCTGTTCCTGGGCGGCCTGAACCTGCTGTTCATGGGCCTAATCGGCGAGTACGTGGGGCGAATTTTTCTACAGGTCAAGGACCGGCCGCTTTACGTGGTCGCCCAGCGAACCGATAGAGGCCCGGATGGCGATAGACCATAGCTGGACCGGTCGACGCCAGGCCACCCGGAATGCCGCACCTGACTCATGAAGAAACCCACTGTTCTCGTCACAGGCCGCAGCAGTTTCCTCGCCCAATGGTTCGTCGCCACCACGCGCGATGCCCTGGACCTGCACCCGGTTGACCGGATCGCCACGGAATCCGCAGATCAACGAACCTTCGACGCGGTCGTGAATTTTGCTTGCACGCCGGAATATCGCAGCGCCCCTTACGATCCGAATAACGATATCGACGGCATCCTGGCGAACCGCTTGAAGGGAAAATTTGGGCACTACTTCATGTTAAGTTCGCGACTGGTTTACGGCCACACCGAGAATCTCGCAATCCCGGAAACCCAGGCGCCAGATCCACAAAACGCCTATGCCCGCAACAAGACGATCACCGAAACGACGTTGATCGACCGCCTCGGACAGACAGTCACCGTGCTTCGCCTCGCCAACGTGTTCGGGCCGGAAACCAATCGCCGGACGTTCACTGGCCAAGCTTGCGATTCGCTGATCACCCGGGGTGAAATCGTTCTCGATATCGCCAAGTCGACCCGCCGGGATTTCCTTCCTCTGGCGGATTTCAGCCGCGCTCTCGCCAAGTTGGTGGCGATCCGCCCCGGCGGGGTTCTGAACTTGGGTTCCGGTCTCCCTACGACGGTCGGCGATATCGCGGATTGGTTCGTGCGCGGGTACGGCATGGGACAAGTGCGGGCGACCTCAGCCCAACCGCGCGACGAGTTTTGCCTTGATATTGGTGCGGTGGAGAAGTTAATCGGCACCATCACGACCTCAGGCGCGATCAAGCGCCAGGCAATGGATGTGGGACGGAGCCTTCAACATGCGTAAAATTCTTCTGACCGGTGGTGCCGGGTTCATCGGGTCCCATGTCTTGGAGAAACTGGTCGACGATTTTCCCGACGCAGAGATCACAATCCTCGACCGGATGACCTATGCGGCCGACTTCGAGAACATCTCCCATCTTCTCGACCGCCGCAAACGGACCCTGATCGTCGGCAATGTGACGGATCTGCAGCTATGTTCACGCCTAACCAGGGACGTCGACTGCGTGATTCACACGGCGGCCGAAAGTCACGTCGACAATTCCTTTGGAAATTCCATCGAGTTCACGATGTCCAATACCTTGGGCACCCACACCCTTCTGGAAGCCGCCAGGGTGAACGAAACGCCGCTGTTCATCCATGTGAGCACGGACGAGGTTTACGGCGAGGTACTTGAGGGCCATTCAGTCGAGCGGGACGCGCTCGACCCCAGCAATCCGTATTCCGCATCCAAGGCCGGTGCAGAAATGATGGTGCGCGGCTACCAGCACTCGTTCTCCATGCCGATTATCACAATCCGGGCGAACAACATTTTCGGTATCCGGCAGTTTCCCGAAAAAATCATCCCAAAGTTCACCATGCAATTGCTGTTCGGGCAGCCTTTGACCATACATGGAACGGGTGAAAACGCCCGCCACTACCTAGCCGCCGAAGACTTTGCCGAAGCGCTGACGATGTTGATACGCAACGGGAAGATCAACGAAATCTACAATATCGGCAGCGACCGCGAGATGACCAACCTGGAAGTTGCGCGGCTGATCTGCGAAGTAAACGGCGCCGATTTCGATTCCGTCGTGACGTTCATCGCAGACCGCCCGTTCAACGACCGGCGTTACTGCGTTGAGAGTTCCAAGATCAGCGCATTGGGATGGACGCCGCGCATCGACCTGCCCCAGGCATTGCCTGGCATCAAGCGCTGGTATCAGGATAATCAGTACCGCTATCGCCATTTATTCGGCATGGCAGATTGAAACCGGATTCACAGTTTCTGGTTTGCCCATGACCGCCTCCAAATCCCCTCACCCGTCCCAACGCCCGCTTATTCCGCTGGCAGCAGTCCTATGTTTGGCGATGGCAGCGATCACGATGGGCGCCGTCGCATTGGGGTGGCATCGGTTCGTTCCGATCCTGGGTCGGTGGGAGCATTTTCAGTTCTATTACAACTACGGTTCGGTAGACCCTTATTTGTCCTTTGCGATCTCGCCACGGGCCAACCTGGGCGGCAAGGGATATCCCCTTCTCGACATCGGCGTCTACATCACTGACCTGTTCGGCTTAACGCTGACTCATTTCCGCGCCGTAACCTATGTCTACGCCCTGTCGACCTTCTCGCTTCTGGTGATCGTGTTTTCCCGTTGGTTCGGACGCGGCCCTGCGCTCGTCGGCGTGACCATTACCCTTTTGAGCAGCGGGTTTCTGATCTTTTCCAACCAACTTCTCGTCATGATTCCGACCTTGATGCTCTGCGTGATCTTGGTCGAACGCTGCCAACGGCTGACACAAACACCAGATTCCAAGTGGCTTATCCCGGTGATCGGTTTGGTCGTCGCCCTGCTTCTGATCCATTACGCCATGGGCCGTTTCTTCGCCGTCGGTTGGTTGGCATTCTATTTCGGACACCGCCTGATTTCGGCTCGGCTCGACTTGGGCCCCGGGGAAGCATGGCGCCGGACTTTCCGCGCCGAAGCGAAGACTGCATGTCTGATCGGCCTCGCAGCGATTATCATTCTCTGCATCCTGTCGTACCGAAACGCCTACTATTTGCTGGACCCCTGGAATGTATTCTTTCCGCGCGTCGGCACCGAGGTCGAGATGGACCCGGGTGATCTTTGGGGCACAATCGCGACGAACGCCGGCCATATCGCCGAGATGCTTTTTCCGTTCATCCGTATTTCAGGAGACGGCCTGCCCGAAGCGTTGATGTCAGCCTTTCGGGGCCCCATCCTCAATCTTTGGCACACGCCACTGTTGATCCTGGGGTTCCTCGTCGCGGTCCATCGGGCGGTGCTGCTCCCCCGGGATAAGGCGAAGCACTATCTCGGCCTGCATGCCATTTTCGTCCTGACGGTGCTCCTGTCCCTGTTCTCGGAACAGTTTAACGGCCGTTCGACGATTTCCGTTTACCGGATTTTCTGTGGCTATTTCGCCTTCGCAGGCTACATCACGGTTGCGGTCCTTTGGCTGGCCGGTTTCAGCGCCGCCTGGCCCAGTAGAGTGCGGGCGGCGGCCGCGGCCATCTCATTCATCGCTGTCGGCATCTGGGCTGTCTGCGATCTGGAGGACTTCCGCAAGACATTGGATCGCCGGCTTGACAGTCTGGCCCAGGTCAATGCCGCCACTGGGCAGTTTCAGCCGATTCCCGAAACCCTACCCTACGGCTCCAAAGTGACCACCTACCTGCAGGCGCGGTACGCGAAACTCGCTGATCTGATCGCCCCCGCCTTGGCCTGTGCCACCGGGGATATGCCGCTAATCCTGCGCATAGACCCGGCCGTGTTGCTCAATCGCAACAAGTACGAAGGTATTCACTACCTGCGGCTTCATAACGATTTGTCAGCGACTCTCGCCTTCTATCTCGCGGACCACGGGATCAATTCAGGCCATGTCATCATCCACGCCAAAGGCGACCCGGGCTACCGAAGCCGAGGCGACGGGTATGCGGGGAAGGCCCGGGTGTTTTCCGGGCCGATCTCCTGGGCAGACAGCAAAATTATTTTTAAGGCGAAAGAACCTTGGAGAACGGTTCTCAAATCAAGCCGACTTGGTGTTCCTCCGGATGTGCTCGTCACCTTTTCCCAGGCCGAAAGCCATGCCGCAGCGGCGCTTTTCCGCCAGCAAGGGCAGCACTTCCTGCAATCGCGCTGGATCAAGACGGTCGCCTCCCTGGCGTCCGCGCAGTCCGCCGCCGGCTCTCTTTGCCCGCCCCCATCCTGACTGAACCCAACCGCTCTACGGCGCCCCTGTGGCGGCTCCGCACGCGGCCGGAAAATGCCATCAATATGTTGTAAGAACGGACAGTTTGTGCGACATTGCCAGCTCATAGTTCATGATATGAACATAGAATTTAGATCGCGATTTCCAACCGGCGTGCCAGGCATTCGCAAGAGCCGCGGCGCAGTGTTTTACCGGATGGATTGTGGGTTTCCACCGGTCCCGGTGACGTTCACCCGGAGTGCGGTAGCATGGCCAATCCGGATCGACTTGCAAATCTGCCGCCGCCATACGGAATCCTAACGACATGAATTTCAGGTCTGCGGTTTTTTTTGATCGAGACGGCGTGCTCAGCCAGACGTTCGTTCGCGACAGCAAACCGTATGCCCCGAGACAACTGGAAGATTTCAAACTTGAGCCCGAGGCCGAAGCCGCAACCTCAGCCTTGAAACAGTCAGGTTTCCTGCTTGTCGTCGTCACCAATCAGCCCGATGTCGGAAACGGGTTCGTCGACCGGGCCGTCGTCGACGCGATGAACCAAAAATTGATGCAGGCGCTTCCTATCGACCAAGTCGAAACCTGTTTCCACGCTCAGTCGGCCGGATGCGAATGCCGGAAGCCGTCGCCAGGCATGCTTCTGAAGGCAGCGCAGGATCTGGAAATCGACTTGACCACCAGTTTCCTGGTCGGGGACAGGTATTCGGATGTCGAGGCCGGTCAGCGCGCTGGCTGTTGCACGGTCCTGATCGACAGGAATTATCGCGAACCCGCGACGGCCGAACCCGAATTCACCGCACCTTCGTTAAAGGCCGCCGCAGACTGGATTTTATCCCGCCATGACAGCGCAACGGACAGACACCTCCCACATTCCCAAAGGACCTGATATGACCGCTCCGGCAGATTTGGCCATCAAGCTTTTCGCCGACGGCGCCGATCTGGACGGCATGATCCGGATGTACGCCAACCCGTTGATCAAGGGCTTCACCACCAATCCGACCTTGATGCGCAAGGCGGGGGTGGAGGACTATGAAGCCTTCGCCCGCGAGGTGCTGAAGGCCATTCCGGACCGCCCGGTCAGCTTCGAAGTCTTCGCCGACGACCTGCCGACCATGGCCACCCAGGCACGGGTCATCGCCGCCTGGGGGCCCAACGTCAACGTCAAGATTCCCGTCACCAATACCAAGGGCGAATTCACCGGCCCGATCATCAAGGAATTGTCGGCCGAAGGCGTCCAGCTGAACGTCACGGCGGTGTTCTCCCTGGATCAGGTCCGCGCCATCACAGACGCCCTGGATAAAGAGGCGCCGGCCATCGTCTCCGTTTTCGCCGGGCGGATCGCCGACACCGGCCTCGACCCCATGCCGCTGATGGCCGAGGCGCTGAAGATCATGGCCGCCAAACCCAAGGCAGAGCTCCTGTGGGCCAGCCCGCGTGAATTGCTGAACGTCATCCAGGCCGATCAGGTCGGTTGCCACATCATCACCGCGACCAATGATCTTCTCGGCAAGCTTGGCGGCATCGGCAAGGACCTGGAAGTCTTCAGCCGAGAGACCGTCCAAATGTTCTACGGCGACGCCACCGCCGCCGGCTACACCATCGTCACACCCGCCGGCGCGGCCGCCGAATAATCAACGGAGTTTCGAGACATGCCCAACGCCTTCAATCACGTCCTGATCACCGGCGGCGCCGGCTACGTCGGAAGCCTTCTGGCGCCGCAGCTTCTGGCCCGCGGATACAAGGTCACCGTGTTCGACATCATGTATTACGGCAACGACTTCCTGCCGAAGGACAACCCCAACCTGCAAGTCGTCAAGGGCGACATCCGCGACACGGCGGCGCTCAAAGGCGCGCTCGACGGCGTCGATGCCGTTATCAGTCTGGCCTGCATTTCCAACGACGCGAGCTTTGAGTTGGACGAAGGCCTGTCGACCTCGGTCAACCTGGATGCCTTCGAGCCCATGGTGATCGCCGCCAAGGAAGCCGGCGTGAAGCGGTTCATTTTCGCCTCGTCGTCGTCGGTCTACGGCGTGTCTGAATCTCCCGACGTGACCGAGGATCACCCCCTGGTGCCGCTGACCCTTTACAACAAGTACAAAGGCATGTGCGAACCGCTGCTGTTCAAGCATCAGTCCGACGACTTCGTCTGCGTCACCATCCGCCCCGCGACCCTGTGCGGTTACGCGCCGCGCCAGCGCCTCGACGTATCGGTCAACATCCTGACCAATCACGCCGTGACCAACGGCAAGATCACCGTGTTCGGCGGATCGCAGATGCGCCCCAATCTGCATGTCCAAGACATGTGCGATTGCTACGAAATGCTGCTCGACCTGCCCGACGACAAGATCGCCGGCGAAACCTTCAACGTCGCCTTCCAGAACATGAGCATCATGCAACTGGCCGAGATCGTGAAAAAAGTCGTGCAGGAGGAATTTCCCGAGAAAGGCGACATCGAAATCGTCACCACGCCGACGGACGACATTCGCTCCTATCATGTCAATTCGGACAAGATCACCCGCGTGCTCGGCTTCTCGCCCAAATACAATATCGAGGATGCCGTGCGCGGCCTCTGCGACGCCTTCCGTAAGGGCAAGCTGCCGGACAGCATGGACGACGACCGCTACTTCAACGTCCGCCGCATGAAGGCGCTCAACGCCGCCTAGCGGGCCTGAACCGATCCGTACGGTCGGCCGTCGATCACTTCTGTCGCCGTCACGCAGCTCCATACTCAAGGCCAAGTCACCAACCTCATGTCTACCGCCTCTGCCGCACCGATAGCCGCCCAGGAAAAGCAGATTTATTTCCATATCGGCATGCCGAAGACCGGGACATCGCACTTACAACGCGTTTTGTTTCCAGCGCTCAATCCGGAACGCATCTGCTTCAACGACCCCGAGATCATGTCCTTGTTGCGGGCGCAGAGTTCGTTCGAAAACATCGTCTGGGAGTTTTTCCTGACCGATGAATTGAAACTCCGCATCGCCGAGGCACTCGATCGGATTCCGGCGCAGAAGGTTTTGCTGTCACGGGAAGCCTTTCTCGCCTTTCCCTTCTTCGACCGGACGGGTGCGAAGGACATGCCGGCGGAAGACGCAATCAGCGACACCATGATGCGCCAATCCCTGGACGGCCTGAATATGATCAAGGCGTGCTTTCCTGGGGCGCGGACGATCATCGTGATCCGCAATCAACTGGATTGGATACAATCACGTTATCGGCAATACATCATGTCGGGCGAGAAAATGACCTTCTCCCGCTATGTTTCCTATGACGGTAACAAGTTCACCGCGCGCACAGATCGCAGTTACACCAATATGAATGCCTTCGCGCTCGACTATGTGAAGCTGATCCATCTAGCGGAAGACATCTTCGGCAAGGACAATGTCCTGGTTCTCGCCTACGAGGAATTCCGGGACGACCAGCCTTCATTCAACAAGAAGATCGCCAATTTCATCGGCGAATCGGTGCCCTTGCCGGCAGCGCATCAGGAACGCACCCACCGCAGCTTTTCCGCGCTTGCGATATGGGTGACCATTGCCCTGCGGTGGATACTGTTTCCATACGTTTCCTCCAAGGCGATGCATCGCTACGTATCCATCCGCCCTCTGTACCACCGCATCCGCTCCGCCATCGGCGCGCCCGCCCCGGCGCCGGCGAACCGCACACCCATCGGCGGTATCCTCAGCCTGCCCTACCGCATGGTTTTAAAGGGGCTCGGATTTCTAGAGGGGCGGTTTTCGCTAGTCAGCTTCCTTCTGTACTGGCGTAACTTCGTGCAATGGGGGCCGGACCGCTGGATTTACGTCGATTGGGACATGTGGCCTGCGGACCTCAGGCGCCGCGTTGGCGCCCACTATGCGAAAGTCAATCGCGAATTAGCCGGATATCTAGACAAACAGATTTATGAAAAATATTACCGACAACCACATTGACGCGCTGCGGGGTACGTCTTGACCGCCAAGCAAATTTGCATTGTCACCGGGGGTGCCGGCTTCATCGGCAGCCATATGGTCGACCTGCTGCTGGAGCGCGGCTATGCCGTGCGCGTGATCGACGACTTCTCCGGCGGCCACGAACGCAATCTCGCGCACCTCGCGGGCAACCCCGACCTCATGGTCGAGCATGCCGATATCCGCGGGCTCGCGCCGGGGTCGGCATTGTTCCAAGACGCCTGCTTCGTGTTCCATTTCGCCGGCATCGGCGACATCGTGCCGTCGATTGAAAAGCCCATCGACTACATGGACATCAACGTCCAGGGAACGGTGAAGGTTTTGGAATGCGCACGCGCGGCCGGCGTGCAGAAGCTGGTCTACGCCGCGTCATCGTCCTGTTACGGCTTGGCCGACGTGCCGACCCGCGAAGATCATCTTATTGACCCCAAATATCCCTACGCCCTCAGCAAGTATCAGGGCGAACAGGCGGCCCTGCATTGGCACAAGGTTTACGGCCTGCCGGTCAACGCGATCCGCATCTTCAACGCCTACGGCACCCGCGTCCGCACCACGGGTGCCTATGGCGCCGTGTTCGGTGTGTTCTTCAAACAGAAACTGGCCGGCAAACCCTTCACCGTCGTCGGCGACGGCACTCAGGGTCGCGATTTTCTTTATGTCACCGATGTGGCGCGCGCCTTTCTGGCGGCGGCGGAGACGGAGCACACGGGCGAGATCTACAATCTGGGCGCGGGCAATCCGCAGACGGTCAACCGCCTGGTCGAACTTTTGGGTGGCGAGGTCGTTTACATCCCCAAACGTCCGGGCGAGCCGGACTGCACCTGGGCCGACATCAGCAAGATAACAAGAGACCTAGGCTGGGCGCCCGTGGTGTCGTTCGAAGAAGGCGTCGGCCGTATGACCGCCGAGATCGAGAACTGGCGCGATGCGCCGTTGTGGGATCCGGCAAGCATCGAACAGGCGACAAAAACCTGGTTCCAATACATGGCCCCGACAGACAAGACATGACCGCTGAATTTTTCGAAAAATACCAATTCAAGCTGAAGACCGCCGTGGAACTGCGCGACCTGATCGGTCCCTTCCCGCGCGACAACAAGGTGATCATGTGTCACGGCGTATTTGACGTTGTGCACCCTGGCCATGTCCGGCATCTGGCCTATGCGAAGACCAAGGCTGATATTCTGGTCGCCAGTATCACCGCCGACAAACACATCAAGAAAGGGACCTATCGACCGCACGTCCCCGAACGGTTGCGCGCCCTGAATCTGGCCGCGTTCGAAATGGTCGACTACGTGGTCATCGACGAGAACGCCAAGCCGCTTGAAAACCTGCGCGCCCTGCAGCCGGATTTCTTCGCAAAAGGATTTGAATACACCTCGACCGGGCTGCCCGCCGCGACCCAGGAAGAAGCCGACATCGTCGAAGGCTATGGCGGCGGCATGATCTTCACACCGGGCGACATCGTCTATTCGTCGTCACGCCTGATCGACCTTGCCGCGCCGAACATCCAGATGGAAAAGCTGCTGGCGCTTTTGCACACGCACGACCTTCATTTCGACGACCTGCGCGAAACGCTCGACAAGATGAAGGGGTTCAAAGTTCACGTCGTCGGCGACACCATCGTCGACAGCTATACCCGCACGTCGCTGATCGGCGGCCAAACCAAAACGCCGACCTTCAGCGTTCTGTACCAGGGAAAAGACGATTACATCGGCGGCGCCGGCATCGTCGCGCAACATCTGAATGCGGCCGGTGCGGACGTGACGTTTTCGACCGTCCTTGGCAAGGATCCCTTCGCCGACTTCGTGGTCGACGGCCTGAAGGATGCCGGCATCAAGGTCAACGCCATCATCGACGAAACCCGTCCGACCACGAACAAGAATGCCATCATCGCCGGCGGCTATCGCCTCCTGAAAGTTGATACGCTCGACAACCGATCGATTTCGGAAGCGATTCTCGAACATTTGGCCGAATCCGTGTCATCGACGGAGGCGGACGCGGTTGTTTTCAGTGATTTCCGTCATGGTATCTTCAATCACTGGACCGTCCCGCAGCTGACCGATGCGATCCCGGCAGATGTGTTCAAGGTGGCAGACAGCCAGGTCGCCAGTCGGTGGGGCAACATCACCGAATTCAAGAATTTCGACCTAGTAACACCCAACGAGCGGGAAGCCCGCTTTGCCCTGGGCGATCAAGATTCGACTGTCGGCGTGCTTGCCGGCGCGCTCGTTGACGCCAATGCCTGCAAACTTTTGATTCTCAAGCTCGGCGACCGTGGCGCATTCGTTTCCCGTCCCACGGCCGGCGCGAGCGACGAAGGCAATTATTTCTCCGTCGACAGTTTCGCCCACAATATCGCCGATGCCGTGGGCGCCGGCGACGCGCTGTTGTCTTATGCAACGATGGCCATGCTGGCAACCGGCAACGAGGTCACCGCCGGCATCCTCGGCTCCATGGCTGCGGCCTGCGAATGCGAGATCGACGGTAACGTGCCCATTCGCCCGAGCGACGTACTGGCCCGTATCGACCAAGTTGAAAAAGCGACCGGGTACGACGGCTGACACGCATGCGGGTTATCGTCGCCGGAATGGGGGTCCAGGGCGCCAAGCGGCTTTCCGCCGCGGGCGCCGACGCTGTCGCCACCGTGGACCCTGTTCGGGAAGACGTCGATTACAAGGACGTTCGTGACGTGCCGATCGACACTTATGAGGCCGCCCTTCTGTGTATTCCTGACGAACCTAAGATCCAGCTTCTGGAGTATCTGCTGTCAAACGGGAAGCATGTGCTTGTTGAAAAGCCCGTGCTATCCACCAACGACGATGACCTGATCCGCCTTGCGGACTTGGCCGGGAAGTCCGGCACGGTCTGCTACACCGCCTACAATCATCGTTTCGAACCTCACTTCATGCGCATGGCCGACCTGATCAAGAGCGGTCGCCTGGGCAAGATTTATGCTCTTCGCATGTTTTACGGCAACGGTACGGCGCGCCTGGTGCGCGACAGCGCCTGGCGTGACCAGGGTGCGGGCGTTCTGCCGGACCTGGGCAGCCATCTGCTCGACACCCTGCGGTGTTGGCTTGGCGAGGATTTCGATGCCACGTTCCGTATTCGCGGCGCCTATCGCCACGAGAACCAAGCCTTCGATCATGTCATCGTCGATGCCGAGGGTGACCTGGCACTTCAACTTGAGATGACGATGTTGAGCTGGCGCAACCACCACACCACCGACATTTTCGCCGAGCACGGCAGCGCCCACATCGAAAGCCTGTGCAAATGGGGACCTTCGACCTTCACGCACCGGACCCGCGTCCTGCCCAGCGGCCGTCCACCGGAAGAGGCCGTGACCCTTGTCCAGGCGGACCCGACCTGGGATCTGGAGTACGCGCATTTCAAGGAGCTTTGCGCCGAGGCGCCAGGCACCAACAGCCTGGCCAATGACCTGTGGATCAATCGCACCCTGCGCGATCTGGCGGCCCAGGCCGGCGTCCACGACATGGTACGCGAAGGGACGGACGTATGACGGCACCCGTCATCGGTTTCGCCGGCCTGACCCATCTCGGTCTCAACATGGCAGCGGCCTCGGCGGCGCGCGGATTCGAGGTCGTGGGCTATCAAGACGATCCCGTGGTTGTCGACGCCATCAACGCCGGGCGCCTTCCCATCGCCGAACCGGGCCTGGACGGCATGATCGCGGAAAACCGCGAACGCCTGATCTTTACCAGCGACGATACCAAGCTTGCCGATTGCGGCATCGTTTATATCTCCGTCGATGTGCCCACTGACGACGACGGCCAAAGCGATCTGGCCCCTATTACCGATATCATCGCGACGACCGAACGCGCCATGAGAGACGATGCGCTGCTGGTCGTTCTGTGTCAGGTGCCGCCGGGTTTTACCCGCACCCTGAGCCGCGATCCCGCCCGACTGTACTATCAGGTCGAAACCCTGATCTTCGGCCGTGCCGTGGAACGCGCGATGCATCCGGAGCGGTTCATCGTCGGCTGCGCAAAACCGGATGGGGCGATAGATTCCCGCCTCGAAACCTATCTCGGCGCCTTCGGCTGCCCCATCCTTCCCATGCAATACGAAAGCGCCGAACTGGCCAAGATCTCCATCAACATGTGTCTGGTCGCCTCCGTCGGCGTCGCCAATACCATGGCCGAGGTCTGCGAACATGTCGGCGCCGACTGGTCGGAAATCATCCCGGCCCTGCGCCTTGACGCGCGCATCGGCCCAAAAAGCTATATCGCACCGGGCCTGGGTTTGGCCGGCGGCAATTTGGAACGCGATCTGGCGACGGTGATTGGGCTTGCCGACCGGCACGCCACCGACGCCGGGATCGTCCACGCCTGGCTGGCCAACAGCCGGCACCGCAAGGATTGGTGTTTCCGCGTGCTGCAAGACGAGGTTCTGGCCGCCAACGCCGGGGCGGCTATCGGGCTTCTCGGCCTCGCCTATAAGGAAGACACGCATAGCACTAAGAATGCGCCATCCTTGATGCTGCTGTCGCACCTTGAGGCATCGCAGGTGACGGCCCACGATCCGAAGGTCCGCGCCGCCGACATCGACCCAGACCTCGGCGCGGCAGATGCGCCGCTGGACGCCTGCGACGGCGCCGACGCGGTGGTCATCATCACCCCCTGGCCCGCCTACCGCGGCCTGATTCCGGTCGAGATTGCAGGCCGCATGCGCGGGCGGACGTTGATCGATCCGTTCGGTCTGCTGCCGTCAGCGGCGGTCACGGCAGCAGGGCTGGATCATTTCGTCCTGGGGCGCGGCCCGCAGCGCGCCGAAACCGCCAATGCCAAAGAAGTCAATCATGCTTGAGCACCTGAACGCCACGTCCCAACGACCGAACCGCATCGTCATCCTAGGCGCCGCCGGTTTCGTCGGCTCGGCCACCAAGGCCGCCTTCGAGACCGAAGGCACACCCACGCTGGCACTCGGCCGAGACCAGGTCGACCTGCTTACCGAAAATGCCTCCGACACCCTGGCCGGTCATCTGCGCGACACCGATTGCTTCGTCGTGATCTCCGCTGAAGCGCCCTGCAAGGATGCCGCCATGTTGGAGCGCAACATCCGCATGATGCGCGCCATCACCGACGCCATTGCCAAGGTACAACCGGCACACCTGATATATGTAAGCTCCGACGCGGTGTACGCCGATAGCATGAAACCGTTGAGCGAAACTTCCTGCGCCGAGCCCGGGTCCCTGCACGGCATCATGCACCTAGCACGGGAAGTGATGCTGAAGGACGCCATGAAGGGGCCTCTTGCCATTCTACGGCCGACCTTGATTTACGGCGCCGCCGACCCGCACAACGGCTACGGGCCCAATCGCTTTCGCCGGCTCGCGGCCGAGGGCCGGAGCATTGTCCTGTTCGGCGAAGGCGAGGAACGGCGCGACCATGTCGATGTCAAGGACGTCGCTGAGTTGATTCGCCTCATCGCAGGTCATCGGTCAACTGGCGTGCTCAACGCGGCGACCGGGACGGTGACATCGTTCCGCGAGATTGCCGACCTGGTCGTCGACCTCTCATCCAACAAGGTTTCGGTCGACAGTTCGCCCCGGCAAGGCGCGATGCCGCACAATGGGTATCGGGCATTCAATCCGGCAGCCACGGCGGCAGCCTTTCCCGGCTTCCGCTACACGTCACTGGCCGAGGGCTTGGCACGCGCAGAGAATGAAATGAGGGAGAGTGTCTGATGGGCGAGGTTGAACTTCTCCGTGCCCTGCCCAAGGGCAAGCGCAACATCCAGGCGCGCGAGACGACAAAGACGGAGGAACACATCCGTGTGTCCCGTGAGTACGGTGAAATGTATTTCGACGGCCCCCGCGAATACGGCTACGGCGGATATCGTTACGACGGTCGCTGGCAGCCGGTTGCCCGAGACATCATCGAACACTTCGGGCTGAAACCCGGCGACAAGGTTCTCGACGTAGGCTGCGCCAAGGGCTTCCTGGTCAAAGACTTGCTGGCAGAAGGAATCGACGCCTTTGGCCTCGACGTTTCCAAATACGCCCTGATGAATTGCGAGCCGGAGGCGATCGGCCGCCTGCAGATCGGGTCCTGTGACGATCTGCCATTCCCGGACGGAAGTTTCGATGCGGTACTGGCGATCAACACGATCCACAACCTGGATCGTGACGGCTGCGTCCGTGCCGTACGTGAGGTCGAACGCTTGGCGCCGGGCAGGGGCTTCATTCAAGTCGACAGCTACCGCACGCCGGAGCAGAAGGAAATCTTCGAAAGCTGGGTCCTGACCGCCAAGTTCTACGACTACCCTGAAGGCTGGCTAGAGGTCTTCAATGAAGCCGGATACACTGGCGACTGGTACTGGACGATCATCAATTGACCCGCGCAGGCGACCGTCACATAAAATTTACCGGAGTTCGACACTGAAATGACAAACACCTCATCCGAGCCGTTGTTCTTTTACATTTCGACGCGGGGAGGCAGTGCATCGACTTGGTTGTCACGGTCGCTGTCGAAGCATCCGCGGGTCGTGGCCATGCATGGAACGCGGGCGGTGCCAGATTTTTCGGTTGGTGGAAACTATCACCACGTTCCGCCCGAGGGCTTCTTCAAATACCTGATTGAATGCACTGGCACGACCCAGGGCGAAAAGTTCTTCGGCGCCCTACATTTGTATTACGGCGCCAAGGCCAAGGCGGCCTGTGTCGACCTGGGCGGCATTTTCTCTGTCATTATCCGAGACCCGATCCGGCGCATCAATTCTCTTTACTGGTCGAATGCACAGCGGCGAATCAATCCGGAGGACCCGAAATCCCAGGACGTTCTCGCGTTCGTACAATCGCTTCCCGAAAGCGCTTTCGAATGTCCTCCGACCACGGAACTGACCCGTCTGGTCTATAAATACGAAGACGCCAAGGCAGCCGAGGACTCGACCCTGATCGAGCATATCAAAGCGCCGCTCCGCAAGATCAAATACGCCTACCTAAGTGGCGGCGCCCAGGCCTCAGCTCCCGCTCCTGCCCAAGACAGGCGGTCGAGGACCGAGATCGCGGCCGAGGTCGCCAAGGTCTTTCACGAATATGCGCAATCGATCTTGGCCAGCGATCTCGAATGTTTCCGGGCGGCCCAGGCTGAAAACCGAATCATCAAGATGGAAGAAATGGTCAGCAGCCCGGATTACTTTCGCACCACAGTTTGGCCGAACGTCGCGCCGCATCTGGACTGTACCGAAGCGTTCATCAACGACGTCTTCACATCGGGCACACTGAACAAGCATTCATATCAGGACGATGAAAGCATCGAAATCTACCGAACTTGGCCGGAAAGTTACCGCACCACCATGCAGCAGATCATTGACCTCCTGGGCCGTGAAGAAATGGAAAGCATGTACAGTGGGCTCGGCTACACCATGCCCTGGAAATAAGGGCGGCGCCTCGTTAACCCCAAGCGACGCAAGCAGGAGAAGACAAGTTGCGACGAAATGCATTTGACGTCACAGGCGCCCGCCAACGCTGTCTGAAATACCGCCGCCGAATTCTCGACATATCGCAACAGGTGCAAGCGCTCCATGCCGCTGCGGCTTTTTCCAGTATGGAGATGGTCGATTGCATTTATCACGGGTTGATGCGGTGGCAAGACGGCGTTAGCCCAGATACGTTCCTGATGTCGAAAGGTCACGGCTGCATGGTGCAGTACGCCATCCTTGAAGACCTCGGGATCCTGTCGCGTGAGGACCTGGACCTCTACTGCAAGCCCGAAGGCCGGCTTGGCTGCCATCCCGATTACGGCGTGCCGGGGATCGAGGCGTCGACAGGGTCACTCGGCCACGGCATGGGCTTAGCAACCGGCATCGCCTATACGGAAAAAGCGATCCGCAAGGGTGACGGCAAGGTTTTTGTCGTCTTGAGCGACGGCGAGCTGCAGGAGGGATCGACCTGGGAATGCATGATGATGGCCGCCAACCTGGAGGTCGACAACCTGGTCGCCTTGCTGGATCACAACGGGATGCAGTCCTTCGGCAACACCTGCGACACCCATCCGCAGTTCTACCCCATCCGGGAGAAGGTCGAGGCCTTTGGCTGGGAAACGGCGGAAGTCAACGGCCATGACGCGGAGGCAGTCCATGCGGCGATCACCAGCCGCGCCGGCGGGCGGCCATTCATGCTAATCGGAAACACGGTCAAGGGCCGGGGCGTTTCGTTCATGGAAGGCGTGCCAATCTGGCATTACCGGTCCCCCAACCCGGAAGAATACGCCCAAGCCTGCGCCGAGCTGGTAGAGATCTCCACTTGAAGACGACGACCCGGCCAGACTGTTTTCTGATCGTCGGCAACGGGCGTTCGGGGTCGACTTGGCTGACCTCGGCGCTCAATCAATTGCCGGACGTCAGCGCCGACCTGGAACTGTGCTGGCAGCCCTGGTTTCGGACTTTCACCGCGGCGCATCGGGTTATCGCCAGTTGGCGCGTATCGGTTCGCGCACTGATTGAGAACTCCGTCGGCACAGGGAACGAGGAAATCGTCGGGTCGAAACTCGTATTGTCGGCCAAGCTATATGGTCCTATTGAAATTCGCGACGTAGTACTGGCCGTTGATCGGGAGGTTCGGATTATCCATCTCACGAGGACGCCGGCCGAGGTTCTGGTTTCCTACATCAAGTCGCAGGGCCAGAATCTTCAACGGGACAAGGCGACGGATCGCAACTACCTAGTTCAAACGCTGGAACGGGAAAGCACGGCCGCACCGCCCAAACCCAGCCATACCTTCAACAAGTACCATGCCGCCTTTATGCTGCTGGCGATCCGCCGCAACAACAGCTTCCTCAAGATATTCCAACGGACGCATCCGCATTACCTCCGCGTCGACTATTCGGAAGTGGCAGAGCGTTGGGATGAAATCTGTAACTTCGTGAATACCCAGGCGACGGCTGAACAGCGATCCCATGCGCTGAACGACGGACCGATCGCCAAGAACCTTGCCCTCGACCTCGGCGACCGCATCGCCAACGCCGCCGAAATCCATCAGGTCATCGAAATTTTCGGCGAAGGATCGGCCCTGCAATGCCTGGCGAGGGCGATTGGGAGATTGAAATTCCGCTTTCCCGGATTCCTGTTCGGGGCGCTTTATTTCGCCTTGGAACGCCTAAAAAGCCGACTCAACGTTCGGCAGCGCCTTAGCCTATTGTTCGGCTGACCTTCGGCCACAAAAGGCCCCCCTTCCGCAACCGCCCCGGAGACCCTGACATTGCGCAACCAATTCGCCGATACTCTTTATGAAATCGGAAGAAAGGATGATCGAATCTGTGCCTTGGTGGCCGATATTTCGCCAGCCGGATCGATGGTCAATTTTAGGGAAGACTTCCCCGAACGATTCGTTAATTGCGGCGTCGCAGAACAATCCATGATCGGCATCGCCGCGGGCATGGCGCTCAGGGGCATGCGCCCGTTCTGCTATACGATCGCGACCTTCTCCCTTTACCGACCATTCGAAATGGTCCGTGACGATCTTTGCTACCAAAACCTGCCGGTGACCGTTATCGGCATGGGGGCCGGTGTGATCTATTCGACGCTCGGCGGCACCCATCACACCATGGAGGACATCGCGATCGCCGCAGCGATCCCCAATATGACCGTCCTTGCGCCTTGCGATCCCGCGGAAATGCGTTTGGCGACGGCATGGTGCGCAACCGACAGCACAGGCCCGGTCTACATGCGCCTGGGAAAGGCGGGGGAGCCGGATTTGACCGCCGATGCAAGGGATCCGTTCGAGATAGGCAAGGTCCGCTACCTCCAACGCGGATCGGACCTCGCAATACTATCTTACGGCATCACGGTGGCGACCGCGATGGACCTTGCCGAGCGGCTACAGGCGGATGGCAAATCTGTTTCCGTAATTTCCTGCCACACGATCAAGCCACTCGACCGTAGCGGCATCGCCGAGATTCTGGCCCGCCACCAACAGGTCTGCGTCATTGAAGAACATGTGCCGCACGGCGGTTTGGGATCACGGGTGAAGGAAATCGCCTTCGACGAAAAAGCGACATGCCGCCTGGATTGCTTCTCCCTGAAGGATGAATTTATCCATTTTTATGGCAATCATCAGGAACTGCTGGCCGAACATGGCTTGGCTCCGGACAGAATTTTCGCGGCGATCCGCACCTAGCACCTCGGCCGGCCAAACAGGATACGATTTCCGTGCTAAATTCACGCCACGTCCGATTTAGAGATCTCGCCGTCACTGATCCGGAGGTACGCCGGGAGTTAACCGACACATTCGCGCGCATGCTCGACCATGGCATGTTTATCGAAGGTCCCGAGCTTGCCGGCTTCGAAACCGAGTTCGCCGCCTATACAGGGGTCAATCATGCGGTCGGGGTCGGCAGCGGGACCAGCGCCCTCTATCTGGCGCTTGCCGCCAGCGGGATCGGGCCCGGCGACGAGGTCATCACCACGCCGATGTCATGGATCGCGACCTTGAACGCCATACATGCGGTCGGTGCCACGCCGGTCTTCGTCGACATCGGCGCCGACTTGAACATCGACCCGGCCCTGATAGAGGATTCGATTACCGAACAAACCGCGGCGATACTGCCGGTGCATTTCAACGGCCGAATGTGTGCCATGGACCGTATCATGGAGATCGCCCGCCGCCGCGGCGTAAAGGTGATTGAGGATGCAGCGCAAGTCGCGGGCGCCGCCCTGCCCAGCGGACGAGCAGGCAGCTTCGGCACAGCCGGCGCCTTCAGCCTGAACCCCATGAAAGTCATGACTGGCTACGGCGAGTCCGGGGCCGTGACAACCAACGATCCTGAAATCCGTGACCGCGTGGTTTCCATGCGCTACCTGGGAACAATCGACAAGGAAACCTGCGTCCGTCCTGAACTTAACCACAAGATGGATGCCTTACACGCGGCCTTTCTTCGGGTCTCGCTCACCCATTTGGACAAGATCGTCGCCCGGCGCCGGGACTGCGCCCGCCACTACAATGACCGACTGCAGGGCCTCGTCGGTTGCCCCGACATTCCGAACGATGAAAGTTGTGTGTTCTTCGATTACACGATCACGACGCCGTCACGCGCTGCATTGATGGAGCACCTTCTGGAAAACGGCGTGGAAGTTAAGATCAAGCACCGCCTGTTGATGCCGGACAATCCTGCTTATGCCCATCTCGGCAAGGTCGATGTCCCACGGGCCAGAGAAATGGTCGCGCAAATTCTTTGCCTACCGATACATGAGAAACTGACGGCCGATGACATCGACTACGTATGCGACCGCATCGAAGCCTTTTTTGATCCGAGTTGACGGCGATGACGCGCAGATTGATTTTAATCAATGAGTTCATCCGCCTTAGTGCTTACCTAGGCGCCCAGGCTGGACGTTCAATGGGTTTGAAGTGATGAGCATAATGCACGACGGCAAGCGATGGATTCTGCAGTCCCTTGGCTTGGTGCCCGCCGATGGGCCCGTGTTTTACGGGAACTTCAAGGGGCGGGTCGGGCTCGGCACGGCATTGATGAAAAACATGTTGCGGCCGCAACGCCTTCTGAAGCGGCTTGAATATGGGCAGATTCTGCCACTACCCAATGCCTTCCTGAAAGGGGCCCCCTGCCCAGAGGAACTGCGTGATGCCGCCATTCAGGAACCGTTTGATCAAGCGTTGAAGGATCTTAGGCGCGATGGCGTCGCCTTAATTCCAGGCTATATCGATGAGGATACCTGCGACCGGCTCGTCGCCGAATGGGACGCCCTGAAGCGGGACGACATTCAGGACCATCCGTATCAAAAAAAGATCATCGGCCCGCCGCTGTCCCCCGAGTTGCTGGACATCTGGCTTGACCGCGGGCTCGTCGGCGTCCTTGCCCGTTACCTCGGCCGTCTGCCGGTGGCCCGGCTCTATCCTTCGTTCACCATCGCACGGCCACCCTATTCGCAGCCGTCATCCCGCAACTATTCCACCGATAAGAACGATTTCTTGCTGGCGGTTCCCTGGCATATTGACACGCCCAACCTTGTGCAGTTCGCGATTCTCATGTCGGACGTCACCGACGACTGCAGTCATATGAAAATCCTTGCAGGCACTCATAAAAAGCACAACGCCTATCTGTCGACCGAAGACGCTGCCCTGTCTGACGAGTATGTCGCCCAGTCCGGCTACAACGTCGTCAATTGCGTTGGTCCGAAAGGCACCGTCGTCCTGTTTGATGCCGCTGCTTATCACCAGTTCTACGCGGTTGCCAACAGCCCGCGATATTGGCTCAAGTTCGAATTTACGCCCGGTAATAACGTGCTGTTCAATGCGCAGACGGAATCCCGGTCCGTCCCCGATCCGGCGTTGTTTGAAAACCTGCCGTCGCTTGAATGCAAGATCCTCAGCGAAATGTACCCGTCGTATACCATGTGACCGCGCTGTGACCTCTTACCACACGATCCGCCCAGTCCCCGCCCGAACCAACCGCAAGGCCGCAGGCGAATACTGATGATATCCCGCATGTCCCACGTCTGCATCGGAACCCGCGACCTGCCAGCGCAGCGGGAGTTCTTCTGCGATCTACTCGGGTGCGAGATTCTCCATACGTTCGTCAACGCCGCGGGCGAGACCTACGGCCTGATCCTGGCCGCGGGCGACGGAGCAATGATCGAGATGTTCAACCAGGAGGCGCCGGTGGAGTCCCCCGGACGATTCCGCCACCTCTGTTTTCAGGTAGAAGACATTCACAAGACGGCAGCGTATTTCACCGATAAAGGCTTCACCGTCGAAATCCGCCACGGCAAGACGGACAACGTACCCCAGTTCTTCATTGAAGGGCCGGAAAATCTTTCAATAGAATTCCACCAGTACAATGCGGATTTCGCAACTTATTCCGATTATTTACGGCGAAGATAGCCGTTGCATGCTATAAGATGATCTGTATATCGGCGGGCGGTTTCACGGAAACCTACGCTGTAAAGTTCATTTGAAGCCCCAACCCGGCTGCGACGGTCAGAAGGGGTGATAGCAATTCTGGCTTGTTTGAGATTGGCGACCATCGTTTAGAAAAAATGATCAGGTGCCCAGCCGGAAGCATCAAAATTTTCGACGGGCGCATTTGCGTGATGGAGACGAATAGTTCTCCATCCCCTTTGCCCGCAATAATTTTTGACACCGCACAATACAAACCCAAGACAGCGAGAGACGAATGATCACTGCCAAAGATGAAGCGACGCCCGAGGCAATCGACGGCTACCTGAAGCCGTATGCCGAAAAGCTAAATTTCAACAACATCAACGAAGCGCTGAAATATCCTCGCTTCGTTCAAATCGAAACGACTCGATTGTGCAACGCCAGTTGCCCGTTTTGCCCCGTCGACGAATGGGACAAGTCGACGCCGTTCATGGCCGATGACCTTTATTCCAAGATCGTCGATGAGCTGTCAGAGTTCGCCAGCGAAATCCGGTGGGTCACCCTCCAGAAGGCAGGCGAGCCTCTTCTTGACAAGAAAATCGCGCGGCGCATCAAGATGCTCAAGGACGTGGGCGTCAACACAGTAACGCTCGCGAGCAACGCATCGGCGCTGACGGAAAAGAAGGCCCACGAAATCCTAGAGGCTGGCCTTGACGAATTGATGATCTCGATCGATTCCGTGGACAAGGAAAACTACGAATCCCTTCGCCGTGGATTGAATTACGACCGGGTGCTCACAAACATCCGCACCTTCTTCGCCGTTCGTGAGAAAGTTCGGCCCGACTGCATCGTCCGGGTCCGCGGCGTCGCCGTCGAAGCGAACGACCACACGAAGAACGAGGACGAATTCAAACGCTGGGAATCGTTCTGGAGCGACTTGCGTAAACCGCAAGACCGTATCTACATGAAGCGGCCGCACAACTGGGGTAACACCTTTGAATGGGAAGAACAGTTGTCGCAGCCCAAGGCGGTGTATCACCCCTGCATCATTCCCTGGTCGTCGTTTAACATTTCGGCCATGGGGATCGTTGCGCTGTGCACGCAGGATTATGACGCCGTCGCCAATATGGGCGACGTGAATAAACAGACGATCCTCGAAATCTGGCGAGGCCCGGCGTTTGAACAGCTGCGGAAGGCCCATGCCACCGGCAATCGCAATGATTATAAGATGTGCCAGGGCTGCCAAGTCTATGACGAGGAATTCAGCCTGGAAAAGGAAAAGCCCGCTCTGTATCCGACCGCGAAGGCGAGCTGATCCGGAGACTGTTCTCCACTCCAGAACGACATCCACTTGAACACGTACTCCCCTCGGGCCTTGGAGGCCATGGAACTCGGCTTGGTGATCCGTGCCGCCGAAGAGCGTCTGCTGGCGCTCTATTCGGAGGGTCGAATTTCCGGCACGATTCACACCTGCGTCGGCCAAGAACTGTCCGGCGCCGCGGTCGGCCTGCATCTGGCCGAAGGCGACTATGTGTTTTCCAATCACCGATGCCATGGCCATTTCCTCGCGCGGACGCAGAACATCAAGGGACTGCTGGCCGAGGTCATGGGGCTGCAGACAGGCGTCAGTGCCGGCATCGGCGGTAGCCAGCATCTGACTGAGGACCGGTTTTTTTCCAACGGCATCATTGGCGGTATGATCCCGATCGCCGCCGGAGCCGCTTACGCCGGTCGGCTGGCGGAGGAATCCCGCGTCACCGTCGCCTTCATCGGCGACGGATCAATGGCTCAGGGTACTGTGTTCGAAGCCATGAATCTGGCGGCGGTGTTCCAGGCACCGCTTTATATCGTCGCAGAGATCAACGGCATCGCCCAATCGACCAACGTCGCCACGGTCCAAGCGGGTGATCTGGAGCGGCGCGCCGCTACGTTCGGCATTGAGACGATCAGTAGCGACATCTGGGACGTCGAGGCTTTGCTTGCCGACACCTCCCGCGCCATCGATATCGTGCGTCGCGAACAGCGGCCGGTGTTCCATGCAATTCACTGTTTCCGGCTCAACCCCCATTCCAAAGGCGATGATCTGCGCGAGCCGGCCTTGATCGAAGCGCACCGGGACCGCGATCCCCTGAACCTGTTCGTGCGAACCCATGAACAGGGCGCGAAATTGGCCGCGGAATCCAAGGCGCGCGTCGAAGCTGCCTTGGACCAGATTCACAATTCAACACCTGCAACGGCCGCACCGGCCTGGCACCCGCCGGAGGGCGGCACCTTGGCCTGGGTCCCAGCCCGGCTTTCCGGCGAGCGCACCATCAACGGCATCCGTGACGGCTTGAAACAAGCGCTGCAGGAGAATTCACGGACACTGATTCTGGGAGAAGACGTCGAGGCCCCCAATGGCGGTGCGTTCAAAGCAACCGAAGGGTTGTCCGATGATTTCCCGGGTCGCGTCCGAAACATGCCGATCAGCGAGGCCGGTATTATCGGGTTTTCGACGGGCCTAGCGCTCGCGGGTTATCGTCCGGTCACTGAAATCATGTTCGGCGACTTTCTCACGCTAACGCTTGACCAACTTCTCAATCATGCCAGCAAGTTTGTCCTAATGTACGGTCGGGAAGTGTCCTTGCCGCTGATTATCCGCAGCCCCATGGGCGCCCGCCGAGGCTATGGTCCGACCCATAGCCAATCGATCGAGAAGCATTTTCTGGGCATACCGGGCCTCACGGTCCTGGCGCCACACCATCGATTGGACACGCGGGCCCTCTACGCCTCGTTGGCCGAGAACGTCCGCGAACCGCATCTGATCATCGAAAATAAATCCCTTTATCCCCTTCGTGGATCGGATGGGCTGCTCGACGGATTCATCTACCAGCACCGTGACGGGCCCTATCCGACATTGCGCATTACACCGGCAGTGGCGCCCCGGGTAACCCTGGTCGGTTACGGCGGAATGCTGCCGATCTGCGAACAGGCGGCGGCGGAGTTGTTCGACGAGCATGAGATCGCGGCAGAAATCATCTGCCCGTTGGCCCTGTATCCGGCGGACATGGAACCCATCCTTCAGTCGGTTCGTGCCACCGGAAATCTGATTATCGCTGAGGAAGGCCAAACCTTCGCCGGCTTCGGCGCCGAAGCCGCCACCCGCCTGCGCGAGGCCGGCATTCCGTTCCGGTTGCGCCGGGTTGGCCCGCCCGCGACGGTGATCCCTGCCGCCATCGGCGCAGAAACGGCAATGTTACCGCAATCTAACGCCATCACGAACGCCGGCCTGGAACTCTTGTCATGACGGAAATGGTCCCGGTCTTCGTCCCGCGGGAATCGCCCAACGACGAAACTGTCACGGTCGTCGCCTTGCCTGCGCCATCCGGCGAGCCCGTGCAATCTGGCGATCTACTCGCAGAGGTCGAAGGCAGCAAGGCCGTGATCGAGATCGACGCCCCCTGCGAAGGCGTGTTCGTTCATCTGACTCAACTCGGTGACGACGTCGCCGTCAGCGGATTGATCGGCGCCATTGCGCCGCTCGGCACAACGCCGGAGGACGCACTCCTTATGGCCAAGAAATTGGTTGGCGCCTCGGGGAGCAAGACCACAAAAAAATCGCCGGCGGCACAGCCCACGCGCCCGAAAGATACGCCTCCGGTCCGTGCCGACCGCCCCGCCTTCCAACCTGAATCGGCTCGTTTCAGCCGGCCCGCTATTGAAGAGATACAGCGCCTGGGCCTTGCACAAGAGGATTTCGCCGGCCACGGCATGGTGACCCTTGAGATGGTGCGCGCCAGGGCCGAAGGCAGGCCCGCGGCCTCAACGACCAACGTCGCCGCCACGCCGCAGACGACGGCGGGGCGGATCGCCGTGATAGGTGCCGGATCCGGTGCCTATCAGATCCTGTCCATCCTGCTTCGTGCACCGCAATCCGAAGTCATCGGCATTTTCGACGACGCTCCGGAAAAGGCCGGCGAGATCATCCGAGGCATTCCCGTGCGCGGCGATATCGCGTCTCTTTATGATCTGCTTGAAGGAGGGCAGGCGGATGCCATGATCCTGGCGACTTCCAACCACCCCGCGTTCCGGCGCGGTATTCTGGAAGTAGCCAAGGCACGCGGTTTCGCGATGGCCAACGCCGTCCATCCAACCGCAGTGTTCGACGACAACGTCCGCATTGGCGGCGGAAACTTCATAGGCGCTTTTTGTTACTTCGGCGCCGAAACAGAGATCGGCAGCAACTGTTATCTCAGTTCCCGCACCACCTTCGAACATCACAATTCCATCGCCGACGGCGTCACAACAGGCCCGAACGTTGCCACCTCGGGGCACGTGACCATCGGCGACGACGTCAAGTTCGGCGCGGGGATCGTCGTCGAACCGGGCTTGACGATCGAACCCCGCGCTCGGATCGCTTCAGGACAAACAATCACCCGAAACATCGCCGCTGAAGAGACGGTGAAAACGCGAAAGACCCTCCGAGGCGCCTGAGTGCGCCTCGCGGCAAAAATCAGAAACGCCATGATAAAAAAAGTCCGGGATTTCCTATGGCGCACTCGCGTCATTATCAAACTTCTGCCGTTTCTTCCTCTTGCCCTCGGCATACGTCTGATCCGGCCTTTTGTCCTGGTGAGGTTTTGCGAGATTTTCGCAAGCCGTCTCGGCCACCTCGCCGGCACGGTTGACGTCTATGTCTGCCAGCGCGACGCGGACCCGGGGCGCGCCCGCATCAAAGAAGTGATCTATTGGTTTGATACGCCCTGCAACAGACAGCTTGCCAACATGTGGGAGCGCAGCCAGCCGGTTTCGGCGCTCGCCCGCCATATCGACATGGCCAACCGCCTGCTGCCGGGCCACGAGGCCCATTCCGTTCCCTTTCATGGCGGCAACGACCGCAGTGGCGCCCTCAATAATGCGCCGCAGAAAGTTTTCTTCACGGCGGCCGAACGCGCAAGAGGCGAGGCCCGAATCGCCGAGATCGCGCCGGCCGCCACGAACCGGATCGCCTGCGTCTTCAACCGCGATTCGGAATACCTGAACCGCACCGGGCAGGGCACGGATTATTCCTACCATAACTACCGAGATTCACGAATCGCTGACTATCGGCCGATGATTGAGTCGCTTCTCGACGACGGGTATACCGTGTTCCGCATGGGCGAGCACGTGGCCGAACGCCTTGAAATCGACAATCCGCGCTATATCGAATTCACGGACTTCTATGACGACTTCATGGATGTCTATCTGTTCAACCGGTGCGACCTTCAGGTCGGTGCCGCATCGGGGATTGTCTGTCTGGGGCGCGCGTTCCGCAAGCCGACGGCGATGGTCAACTCCGCACCGTTGTTCACCACGTCGCATTACCGCACTCACGAGATGGAGCTATTCATTCCCAAGCTCTACTGGCTGAAATCCGAGTCCCGCTATCTGAAGACGTCCGAGGTTCGGGCCCTGAATGCCGGATTCCTTGACAGATCGGCGCAGTTTGAGGACCTCGGGATCGAACTGCATGACAATCTTCCGGAGGACATTCTATCTATTTCCAAGGAAGTCCAGGGCCTTGCCGAAGGCAGCCTGCGGTTCACGGACGACGACATCTCGCTGCAGCAGGCATTCTGGGCGCTTGCCTTACCGCATGAAGATTGCCGGGAGTTCTTTCAAATCAGTCCGTCCTTCGTGAGGAAATATCCGTTTCTTGTCGAGTAGCCGCATTCCTGGCAACGATACGGAACGCCATCCAGCCGTTGGCCGCAGTACGATAGATATGCGGATTCCGTGAGCACACTTGCAATCATCCAGGCGCGAATGACGTCGACACGCCTGCCGAGAAAGGTTCTGGCACCGGTCTGTGGCAAGCCCATTCTGGAGATGCTGATCGAGCGGTTGGCGCGGGCGCGGACCCTCGACGGCATCGTTATCGCGACGACGGTGAACGCAACGGACGACCCAGTGGCAGACCTGGCGGGCCGTCTAGGCTTGTCCTGCTTTCGCGGGGATGAACAGAACGTGTTGGCGCGGTATGTTGGCGCAGCCCGTGAGAACGACGCGACGACGATCGTACGCATCACCGGAGATTGCCCGCTGATCGATCCGAAAATCGTCGACACCGTCGTCGCCCGCCATTTCGCGTCAGGGGGTGATTACACTTCGAACACGCAGGAGCGAACCTATCCCATCGGCATGGATGTCGAGGTATTTACTCGCGACGCTCTCGACCAGGCGGGGGCCGAAAGCACCGACCCGGATGAACAGGAGCACGTGACGACGTTCATCTACCGGCGTCCGAAGCGATTTCGCCTGGTTAGCGTCATCGCGCCGGTGGCGGAAACGGATCCCGTGCTTCGCCTGACCTTGGACACTTCGGAAGACCTGGAACTGATCAGTCGGATATTCGGGGAACTCTTTCCGATGAATCCGACCTTCACCCTGAAGGATGTTCTCGCTCTGATCGCCGCCGATCCGAACCTTAGAGACATCAATCGACACGTTCCTCATAACCGGGTTTCCCGCGAGCAATGACCGACGCCCTCCCGGCAGGTGACGGAGAAGTGCAGGCTCGTATTCTGATTGTCGAGAAACGAAGCACGTTTTCCTACCTGGTATCGGTGCCTTGGCGGATCATGGGTTGGGCTGTGTTGGTCCTGGACGACCAACGGGCCGCCACCCCGGGGATGGGGCGCTGGCTGCGCGGGGACCATGTCGCGTCACGCCATGTTGCTTACGGATTTGACTGTCGGGCCTTTCACTTTGTCCTTGCCGAAATGACCAATGCGATTCTCGACCGGCCGTTTGCGGAACAGATAACGACCGCCCTGGCCCCCATGGTCGGGGACGGCATCAAGTACCGAAACCGTTTCCGCATCGCTTTGTTCAAAAGCCTGCGCGACGAGCTCCACTCCTATGCCCGGTTGGTGACGGTAGCGCGGCATTTGAAGGGCCAACCGAAGGTTCGGATTCTGCCGCAACCCACGCCGGAACTCAGTCTCGCCCTGCTTTGCCGGGCCGACGGGGATGGACCGGTCGCTGCCCGGCGGTTGATCACGGTTGCAGGTGTCGTCATGGCGGCCGCCGCCGCTCCCGCAAAACTCTTGCGCCGCATTCTGCCGGCCCGGCTTTCCGGCACCCCAGCGGAGACGGACAAGGGAGCCAGCATGGCCCCGGACATACCGGTCACCCATTCGGCTGGATTTTCCGGGACGCTGGGCGATCTCGGCGCCCGTGTCGTGATGTTCACCCATTGGGGCCCGCGGTACGGAGATCTGTTCGAGATTGATTACTATTACCGGCCGGAACCGGATCACCCGTTGAATTCGCAGCGCATTCTTTTCCTTGAACATTCGGACAGCGCCGTCGAATCCTTCCAGTTTCTCAACGGCGTTAGCGCCCATCTGCTCGACAATTTTCGCCGGACCGCTGCGCGGTTGTTTCAAGCCGGACTGTTCCCGCCCGGACTCCGCCAGTTGTTGTTCCTATTGACCGCTTTCAAGAAAGTTCTCCTGGTCGACCGGTACCGCCGAGCCCTGGCGCGGCTGACAAATGCTCGGCTGGCGATCGTCGGCTACGATATACTCTGTCCCACTGAACTGGTCATTGCCGCGCAGAATCAGGGAATTACCTGCATCGCGCTGCAAGAACGATTCAATTCTCTGTTCTCGCCAATTCACGCGTTGGTCCTGGACCGATACTTCGTGTTCGGCGAAGCGGCGTCGGAGGCCTTGGCCCGCCATCGGAATGTCGATGTCGGCGAAAGCCGCCCCATCGGGCCAATCCGCTCCGACTGGATCGCTGACCGTGAGAACCGTGCATCATTGGCCCCGGATGGACGTCGCAAGGTTCTCATACTCGACGCTCATTCTTCCGCGCACCAGGCCAGCCCCGACACGTTGGAAGTCAATAGTTGGGAAAACAACGCTCTGTTCCTGGACCACGCAATCCGTTTGGCAACCGCCTTTCCAGACCATGATTTCATAGTCCGGGGCAAGGATGCCGCCTGGATGGACAATGCCTATTTCGCCGATCATGTCGCAAAGATCGCCGGGCTGAAGAACATGACCGTCGACCGGACCTTCGACAAATGGCGGCGTAGCTACGAATTGATCGACCGATCGGATCTCATCGTTGCTCGCTACACGTCCTTAGGCGATGAGGCCCTGGCCAAAGGCGTTCCTGTGATCTTCCATGAAGACACCGTCACCGGCCGAACCTATCAGCGCATGCTTTGCGATTACGAAGGGTACCCCGTGTTCAGTGACTGCTACACCTCCCTGGAAGAAGCCGTCGGCAAGGTGCTGGGTGGTGGGCGCCTGATGCGCCCCGACGAGAGCCGCCGGTTCCGCAAGCGGTTCTATTGCGCCGACGCCCCCGGCCCGGTTGCGGCGCGCCTGATGGCGGCGATCGACGACACCCTGGACATGCCCGCCCAATGACCGTGCAATATGACCTTACCGATGTCACCGCAGCCTACCGAGCCGCCGGACTGGCCGCAGGCGAGACCGTCTATGTGACGTCGGACATTGCCGGGGTCCGCGGCCTAAAGAATGCCCGCGGCGATGAGCTTGTCGCGGCCCATCTGTCCTGCCTGCGGGACGTGGTGGGCCCTGGCGGCACAATCGTTGTCCCGACCAGCACCCTCAATTTGATTGACAGCGGAGAGGCGTTCGATCCCGCGACGACTAAGAGCTTCCGGCGCGGTGCCTTGTCCGAGGCCGTGCGCCTATTACCCGACGCGCATCGCAGTTTCCACCCGATCCAGTCCTATGCCGCCGTCGGACCACAAGCCGAGACCTTGCTGCAAGATGTGCCGCGCCATGCCTTCGGATTCGACAGTGTCGAATGGCGGCTCGTTCAAATGGGCGCCCGGAGCATGACGATCGGCCTGCACCCGCGCCTTGCCTGTTCGACCGTCCACTTGATGGAAGTTGTCTGCGGCGCTCCGTATCGGTTCAGCAAGGAATTCCTGATGCCCGTTATGCGCAAGGGCGAGCGGTCCATCGAGCCCTTCTATTTTCCGGTTTACTACCGGGACACCGGAATGACGCGGGATCACAACCGCAAGATTTTCGACGCGCTGCAGGAACGAATCGCGATCAACCGCGCCGATCTGGGCCGCGGCGCCATCTACTCCTATTCGATGGCCGATTTCTTCACTCATGTCGGCCGTCTCATGTCCCGCGACCCCTACATCTGGTGCGATGTGCCACCATCCGTGCGGCCGTATCAAACCAACTGACCAGGGCGCCCCTTTCGCGTCCCAAATACGACCCAAAAATTTCACCCAGGGAAAAAGATTATGACCGAACCCACAACAGTCATTGAGAAAACCCGGCCTTTCATCTTGGAGACCTTCTATCTACCCGACGGCACGGTCGGCGACGACGCGCCGCTATTTTCATCAGGTCTGTTGGACTCGGCAGATCTGGTGACATTGTTGATGTTCCTGGAAGAAGAGTTTGGAATTTCCATCGACGGCCCCGACGTCACGATCGACCGGTTCGACACCTTGCGCGCAATGTCCGAGTATGTGAGCGCGGCTGGCGCAAAATGACTCGGGAAACAAATTGTCTCGCAACCGCGATTCGGCAGGCGATAGAGACCAACCCCGAACGGGCCGTCATGCGCGAGGGCGACACGGTCATTTCCGGTGCACGCTGCCTCGCCATGGCTGCGGCGCGGCAGCGGCAACTCGCCGATGCCGGTGTTCGATCGAGTGATTGTGTCCTCGTCTGCAACGGCCGCGGGGTCCGGTACTGGATCGACCTGATCGCCGTCTGGGCCGCCGGCGCGATCGCCGTGCCCTTCGACACCCGTATGGATGCGAACCGGGCCGGTGCCATTATCGCGAACACATCGCCGGTCGCCGTCATTCTGGGGGACAGCGATGACACGTTCAGCACCGGCCTCCCCGCCATCGTCGGCGAACCGGAAGGCGAAGCAAACGGGACCCTCGAAATCGCCGACAAGCGATCCAACGAAACAGCCGCGATTCTGTTCACAAGCGGCTCCACCGGCGCGCCGAAAGGCGTCACCGAAACGCATGCCGCACTTCTCGGCAATGCCTGGTCCACCTTGGATGTCCTGGAACTCACGCCGGCCGACCGCTTGGTCATGGCGACGCCGTTTGTTTTCATCAGTGCTTTTTCGCATTTTCTCGTCTGCATTCTGGCCGGATGCGAGTTCATCGCCACGGAGCAGAAATTGTTCAAGGGCGACCTCGCCGCCCGCATTCGCGATAGCCGGGCGAACTGGTTCGGCGGCTCACCGCTGCAGGTCCGGTGGATCGGCGAGGTCGCTCAAAATTTCGACTTCCCCGACTTGCGGTTCCTGATGTCGTCCGGAGATCACTTAGGTGTCGATGTTATTACATTGATTCGCCGAACACTCCCCCAGGTTGCCCTGTTCACAGTTTATGGCATGACCGAGCTAGCCGGCCGGTTTTGCGTTCTGGCGCCGGCGGACCTGGATCGCGCCAGCGGGGCCGTTGGACGACCGATCAAAGGACTCACCGTCGAGATTCTCGATGAAGTTACGGGCAGCCCCCTGGCCCAGGGCGAGTTGGGCGAAGTGACCGTGCGGGGCCGCTTTGTCTTTCCGGGTTATCACAACGACCCGAAGACCACAGGCGATAGTCTGCGGAATGGGCGGTTTCATACCGGCGACCTAGGGCACATCGGCGAGGACGGTTTTCTTCGTCTGCAAGGCCGCAAGGACGATGTCTTCAAATATGGAGGCCAGAAAGTCAGTGCCCTACCCATTGCTGAAGCTTTGATGAGGACTGGCTCGTTCGAGGACGTTGCCGTGGCCGGCGTTCCCGACAAGACTCATGGCGGCGTGCCGTTCGTGTTCTACACTTCAAAGAACAGGCAGCCCGTCGATACGCGCGCCGTGATGCTCGATATTCGAACCCAGTTGCCGAAGAGCCATATGCCTGTCGGATTCCGGCAGGTCGATGAAATACCAAGAACCGGATCCGGGAAGGTTTTTCGGTCTTGGTTGCGAGAGAAAGTTCAAGAGATACTCCAAGAACGCAGCGGAGAAGAAACCGTGACGAAAGGTTCTGCCAGTTAAGATGTTGTCCGTGAACGACCGTACGAAACGCGCGAGCGGCATGGGCGCTGAGATGCATGCGATGCTGCGCCGGCTGTTTCCGATCTGTCGCAGCATCACAGGGCCCGGCACACGCGAAACGCTGGCAATCCTGAGCGAAGACATCGACCTTGACGTTGTTGAAGTCGCGTCCGGCGAGACCGTATTCGGATGGACCGTGCCGCAGGAATGGCACCCGAGACGTGCAGACATCACAGGGCCGGACGGTCGGATTCACGCAAGCTTCGCCGACAACAATCTGCATCTAGTCAACGGTTCCACGGCCATCGACGCGAAGATGTCTCTGGAAGAGCTGCTGCCACATATTTACAGCCTGCCGGAGCAACCCGACCTCATCCCTTACGTCACCAGCTACTACCATCCCCATTGGGGGTTCTGCATGAGCGAACGGGAAAAGCAGGCTCTGACGCCCGGCACCTACGAGGTTCGGATCGATGCAACGCATTCCGACGGCGCACTGGTTTACGGCGAAGCGGTGCTGGCCGGACGCAGCGATCAGGAAATTCTGATCTCGACCTATATCTGCCATCCGTCCATGGCCAACGATAACCTGTCAGGCGTAGTGGTCGCCGCCGCGCTTTATCGGCTGTTGGCCGCTCGCGACGACCTATTTTACACCTACCGATTCTTGTTTACGCCAGAAACCATCGGCTCGCTCTGCTGGTTGAAGAACAACGAAACGACGTCGGTACCACGCATTCGGTCAGGGCTTGTCCTCAGTTGCCTCGGTGACGACGGACCATTCAACTACAAGCGATCGCGTCGCGGAGATGCCCAGATCGACCGGGTTGCAAGCCGTCTCCTTGGTGACGACGACACGCTGCATGACTTCTTCCCCAATTCAGGAAGCGACGAACGCCAGTTCTGTTCCCCAGGTTTCGACCTGCCCGTCGGCATGTTGTCACGCACCTATCCCGGACAATGGCCCTACTACCACACCTCAGGCGACACGGTGGAACGGCTCGGGCCAGACATCCTGGGCTGCAGTCTAGAACGGGTGGAGATTCTCATCAGCGGTCTGGAAGCGGCAGCGGCGGAAACCTACGTGCGCACTGAGCCCCGGGGAGAGCCAATGCTGTCCAAGTACGATCTGTATCATCGCCAAAATTTGCGGCGCAACACGGAGGCGGATACGGAACGGGATTACCGTGGACAGATGATGTGGCTGCTGAACCTGGCCGATGGCGACCACAGCCTGCAAGACATCGCCGAACGATCCGGCGGAGACCTGGAATCCTTGCGCGAAATCGCGGGCATTCTGGAAAAGGTTGGATTGATCACGCCGCTGGTGCAGTCGACACCGATCACCGGTGGCCCGCAGACCGACAACGACCGCAAATGATCGTGCCCTCGCAAGCTGTCATCCGGGCCGATGCCGGTCCAAACATCGGTGGCGGACATGTCATGCGCTGTATGTCATTGGCCGCCGAATTAAACCGTCTGGACTGGGTCACCACGCTTGCCATGGCTGAAGGCGGCATGCCGCCGGCGGACTTCCAAACATTATCGCCTTGCCGCATACTTTCGCTGCTGGCAGCCGAAGCCGGACAACCAGAATACCTGATTGAGCACGCGGGCGGCCCCTGCCAGATAGCGATCATCGACCATTACGGGCTGGACGCAACTTATGAGCACGAGCTGCGAGGATGGGCGTCTCGGATTTTCGTGATCGACGACCTCGCTGACAGGGCCCACGATTGCGATTTTCTGTTGGACTCATCGATCGGACGCACGGCTGCGGATTACGACGGCTTGGTCCCAGACACCTGCCGCCTGCTACTGGGACCTGCGTACGCCTTGGTGCGGTCCGATTTTTCGAACCGCCGGCACACCGCCCTCGCTCGGCGGAGCAGGACGAGCGAAGTGGCGAAATTATTTGTTTCCTTCGGCCTGTCGGACCCGACAAACGCAACGGTGCGCTCCTTGAAGGGGATCGCCATGACCGCTATGAACGCCGAGGTCGATGTTGTGCTCGGCGAGCATGCGCCCCACCTTACTGAGGTTCAGGAACTAGCCAAGAACTTGGACCGGAACTTGCGGGTGCACGTACATGTGAATCCGGCCAACCTACCCGACTTGATGGCCAGCGCGGACATTGCCCTCGGCGCCGGTGGCGGCACGACATGGGAACGATGCTGCCTGGGCTTGCCGACCCTAGCCATCCCCTGTGCGGACAATCAGCGCCAGAACCTATCGGACCTGGCGCGGGTCGGTGCGGCTGTTACAATGAATAGAGATGCCTTGCCGGCCGAGATTGCCGAAGCTCTGGAACGGCTCGCGGCGGATTCAGATGGGCGGCGTTTGATGGCCAACAAGGCTGCGGGCATTTGCGACGGGCGGGGTATCAGGCGCGTCGGCCTCGCCCTGCAACCGGAGCCAGCCAAGGCGGGGGCCGTGACATTGCGCCCAGCGACATTGGCCGATACGGACCGCGTCTTCCAATGGCAGAAAGAACCCGGCGCTCGGGCTTACAGCCGCACCCCCCGATCGCCCGCGGCGAACGAGCACCAGGCCTGGATGCGCGCACGCCTCGCCCGATTCGATGGCGCATTCGAAATCGTCGAGTGGAACGGCGTGCCGGCTGGGTTCGTCCGGCTGGACCCGGTCGGCACCGATAATGATGGTAAGGCTGACGAATACGAGGTGTCGATCTTGATATCGAAGCGGCATCAAGGATCGGGGGTGGGAACCGCGGCCCTACGTGCGTTGCGCCGGTTAGAGCCCGAGGCTGCGTTCCAGGCGGACATCCGTAACGATCATACCGCATCCCAAAAAATCTTCCTCGCCAGCGGCTACGTCCGCGCCGGAGATATCTACATCAGCGATCCGAACGCAACATCAGGCGCGCGTTAATGGCTAAGTCATCTGCAGCAAGCACGAGCCGGCCGCATCTTGAAATCGACGGCCGAATCATCGGGACCGATCAGCCGCCCTATGTCATCGCCGAGATGTCCGGCAATCACAACGGCGATTTGAACCGGGCACTTGCCCTTGTCGATGCGGCTGCCGACGCGGGGGCGAACGCGCTGAAACTGCAGACCTACACGGCCGAGACCCTGACCATCGATCACGATGGGCCAGGCTTTACGGTCGAAGGCGGCCTGTGGAGCGGACGGACGCTATACGATTTGTATCAAGAAGCGCACACCCCCTGGGATTGGCATGCGGATGTGTTTGCCTTGGGGCGGAAGCGCGGCATTACGGTTTTCTCGTCTCCATTCGATGAAACCGCTGTCGATTTTCTCGAAGACCTTAATTGCCCTGCCTACAAGATCGCGTCATTTGAAGCGATGGATTTACCGCTAATCCGCAAGGTCGCATCGACGGGCAAGCCAATGATCATTTCAACGGGAATGATCACACCCGATGAGATCGCAGATACGATGGCAGCGGCCTCTGACGCCGGCGCGAGCCGGGTTGCGCTGCTGCATTGCGTCAGCGCCTATCCCGCGCCAATTGAAGCATCGAACATCCGTACCATTCCCGAGATGGCCACCCGCTATAACACAGTCATCGGATTGTCCGACCATACACCCGGCACGGCTGTTGCCGTGGCCGCCGTAAGCCTGGGGGCCAGTATTATCGAAAAACATTTCTGCCTGGCACGGTCTGACGGCGGGGTTGATAGCGCGTTCTCACTCGAACCCGCAGAACTGAAAGCCCTGACGGTCGACTGCCGCAATGCCTGGGGCGCTTTGGGGGAGTCCAGGATCGGGCGCCAATCAGCAGCGGAAGGCAGCAGTGTGTTTCGTCGTTCGCTCTACGCCGTTGCCGACATTCCGGCTGGCGCGCCGCTAACGCAAGCCAATGTGCGGTCAATCCGGCCTGGACACGGCTTGGCGCCAAAATATCTCGACGACATCCTTGGCCGTAAGGCCGCATGCGATATCGCACGCGGCACTCCCTTGGCCTGGAACATCATCACAGAGACATCATGACCAAACCAAGCCACATTCGCGTCGCCATCGCCGGCTACGGCGTCGTCGGCAAGCGCCGTCGGGAGTTCATCGACGCCCATCCGATGTTGAAAACCGTCGCCGTCTGCGACAAGACCTTCGCTGGCAACCCGGGACGAGACAACGAGGTGTCCTGTTTTCAAACACCGGCGGAGCTTTTGGCCCAAGACTTTGACGCCTTATTCGTTTGCATGACCAATGATATCGCCCCGGACGTCACCATCGCCGGTCTGGAAAAGGGCGTACATGTGTTCTGTGAAAAACCGCCGGGACGAGATGTCGCCGATATTGAACGGGTCATCGCGACCGAGCAATGCCATCCTGGCCTACGGCTTAAGTACGGGTTCAACCACCGTTACCACGACTCCGTGCGAGACGCGCTCGAGGTCGTGCAGAGTGGCGAATTGGGCCGCATCATCAATCTACGTGGCGTCTACGGGAAGTCCAAATTCATCAGTTACGGCAAGACGTCCAATTGGCGCACCGATCGGAAGGTCGCCGGAGGCGGCATTCTGTTGGATCAGGGCATACACATGGTCGATCTGATGCGCCTGTTCGCGGGCGAGTTCACCCAGGTCCACAGTTTCGTCACCAACGATTTCTGGGGACATGAGGTGGAAGACAATGCCTATGCCCTGATGCGGACCGAGTCCGGCGTGATCGGGATGCTGCATTCCAGTGCAACCCAATGGCGCCACCGCTTCAATTTGGAGATCACCTTGGAGAAGGGCGCGCTGATCTTAAGCGGCATTCTAACCGGATCGAAGAGCTACGGCACCGAAACCCTGACGATCGTGCATGCCCATGAAGATGACCAGGGCGACCCGCAGGAAGAGGTCATACGCTATACGATTGATCCGTCCTGGGCGGACGAGATCGCTGACTTCGCCGAGGCCATTGCCGAAGGCCGGCCAATCACCGAAGGGTCCTCGGACGACGCTCTCAGAACCATGCGCTTGGTCTACGACATTTACCGGGCCGATCCGGAGTGGGCCGCCCGCTGGAACCTGTCCCCGACAGGCGGAGGCGCCACATGAAGGAATCGGACATCCGCCCGCAGGACCTGTTTAACCGCTATTTGGAGCTGGTCCGCCACGACAATGAGACTCTGTTCGCCGACCGCACCGGCTTCATTGACATCGCCTGTCCGGCTTGCGGCGGATCGGACATCGACCGACGATTCACCAAGGACGGCTTTGAATATTGCGAATGCACTGACTGTCGGAGCCTGTATCAATCACCCCGACCGGATGAGAATACTCTGGCCCGGTTTTATCGTGAGGCCGAATCCGTAAAGTTCTGGGGTACGGAATTCTATCGTCAGACGGCCGAGGCTAGACGCGAGAAATTGTTCAAACCTCGGGCCAACGATATCGTCGCGCTTGCCGACCAGCACCTGTCGGGCGATGCCAAGGCACGATTCTGCGACATCGGCTCCGGTTACGGCACCTTGTTGGAAGAAGTCGCCGCAACCGGTCGGTTCGGCACCGTCACCGGCGTGGAGCCTGCGCCGACCCTAGCAACGTTGTGCCGAGACAAAGGTTTCGAGATCATTGAGGGCACGGTTGAACGCCTGCCTGACGGCGTGCCGAAGGCGGATATGCTCACTGCCTTCGAAGTGATTGAACACGTGCCGTCACCACTCGAATTCATGAAAGGCGTGAAACGGCTAATGACCGACGGCGGCATCGCCTTGTTGACGACACTCACCGCCGACGGCTTCGACATCCAGACACTATGGCGACATTCCAAAGCAGTACATCCGCCGCACCATATCAATCTGTTGTCGGTAGAAGGTTATCGTCGGCTGATTGAGCGGGCCGGCCTGACGTGTGTTGAAATCGCCACGCCGGGGAAGCTCGATGTTGATATCGTCGGCAACACCCTGAAAGAAAACCCAGAGATCGAAATCGCGCCATTCATCCGCCGCCTGGTTTTGGAATCCGCACCAAACACGCGGCAGGCTTTTCAGGACTTTCTCGCCCAACACCGGCTGAGTTCGCATATCCGAATTCTGGTAACCATCAACTGAGGCGCCCAGACATGACCATATCCTTGAAACAAAACCTTGCGAACCGGATACCTACCGTCGGGTCCTGGATCAGCCTGGCTTCGGAAGAAACCTGCGACATCATGGCCCGCGGCGGCTTTTCCTGGCTTGGTATCGACATGGAACATACCGCCATTGGCGTCAATGAGATGGCCCGCTTGATCCGGATCATTGATCTTGCGGGGGTTGCGCCGGTTGTCCGTGTCGGCGCAAACGACCCATTGCTGATCAAACGCGCGCTTGATGCCGGGGCCCAGGGTATTATCGCCCCCATGGTCAATTCGGCGGCCGATGCCGCCGCTGCAGTCGCCGCCGCCTATTATCCGCCCAAGGGCACGCGCGGCGTCGGTCTACACCGGGCCCAAGGCTACGGCTCGGACTTCGCCGCCTATAAGGAATGGATGGACAACGAAGGCCCTCTGGTCGTCGCTCAGATCGAGCACATGGACGGCGTCGATAATCTGGACGCCATCATGGCCGTGCCAGGGTTGGATGCTTTTTTTGTCGGGCCTTACGACCTGTCGGCATCCTACGGCACGCCAGGCGACTTTAGCTCCAATGAGGTCCGGGCCGCGATGGTCAAAGTCGATACCGCCGTCGCGAAGGGACCCATTGCCGGTGGCATTCATGTGGTAGAGCCGGATCCGGCAGCACTGGCCGCCCACATCGCAAGCGGGCACTGTTTGATCGCCTATGGCGTCGACATGATCTTTCTTACCGGCGCCGTCAACGCAGCACGGAACGCCACGGCCGATATAGAGGCAGCCCCGTCATGACCCGTATCTGCATCATTCCCGCCCGCATGGCATCCTCCCGGTTTCCCGGTAAACCGCTTGCCAAACTTCTCGGCATGTCGCTGATTGAACATGTTTTCCACCGTGCGCGGCTCTGCCCGGACCTGGACCGAGTAGTCGTCGCGACCTGCGACCGGGAAATCTTCGACGTCATCACCGCCGCTGGCGGTGAAGCGGTGATGACCGCCGACACGCATGAGCGCTGCACGGACCGCACCGAAGAAGCGATCCGAAATTTGGGCCTTGAGTTGGCCGACGACGATTTGGTTCTGATGCTGCAGGGTGACGAGATCATGGTCTCGCCGGAAATGTTGTCGGACATGGTCGCGCAATTCAATAAAACGGGCGCCGACGTAATCAATCTGATCAGCCGCCTGTACACGCCGGACGATCATGCCGACCCCAACACGGTAAAAGCTGTATCGGCACCCGACGGTCGGCTTCTTTATATGTCACGCGCCGCGATCCCATCCACGGCGCGCGCCGACAATGTTCCCGTATATCAACAGACCGGAATCATCGCCTTCAAGTCGGCTTTTCTGAAACGCTACAGCGCGCTACCGCAAACACCGCTGGAGAAGATTGAATCCTGCGACATGATGCGCGTTATTGAACACGGCCTGCCGATCTACGGCGTGCAAACGGAAACGGAGACCATCGGCGTCGATACGGAAACCGACCGCGGCCGCGCCGAACAACGTTTGATGGCCGACGCGACGACAGCCCGCTACATGAAAGTTCCGCAATGACCTTGCCCCTTGCCGGCCGCACGGCCCTGGTTACCGGCGGCACGCGCGGTATCGGCCGCGCCATCGCCGAACGCCTCGCCGCCGATGGCGCGGATGTGACCGTGACCGGAACCAAACCCGGCGGCACCCCGCCGCCCGGCACGGCCTACCTGGCGTGCGATTTTCTGGATGCCCAGGCGACGGCAACTTTCGCGGACACGGTCGCGGCGCGGGGCTTCGACATCCTGGTCAACAACGCCGGGATCAACAAAATCGCCCCCTTCGCCGAGATCGACCCCGCCGACTTCGCCGCCATCCAGCAGGTCAACGTGACCGCGCCGATGATGCTGTGTCGGGCCGTCATCCCCGGCATGCGCACACGGGGCGGCGGCCGCATCGTCAACATCGCCTCGATCTGGGGGGCGATTTCGAAGGCGCAGCGCGCCTCTTATTCAGCAAGCAAATTCGCGATCGACGGCATGACTAAGGCACTGGCGGCGGAAGTCGCGGCCGACGGGATCCTTGCCAACTGCGTTGCCCCCGGCTTTATCGACACGGAAATGACGCGCACCGTTTTGGGTGAACAGGGGATGGCGGACCTCGCCGCCCAGGTGCCCATGAAGCGCGTCGGAAAGCCCGAGGAAATCGCCGCCCTGGTCGCCTGGCTGGCCGGGCCGGACAACACCTATATAAGTGGTCAATCCATCATCATCGACGGCGGCTTCACCAATGTCTGACACGCTCACGATCCAGTCCCACAAGGGCCCTTACGACGTTCTGTTCGGAGATGATGCCCGCAGCGGACTGGCCGCCCTTGCGGCGGGCGACCGGCCGCTGCATGTGATCGTCGACGAACGGGTCGCGGCGCTGCACGGCGACCGGCTGGCGCCGCTCCTGGCCGGGCCGTCGGTCCTGCGCCTGGAAGCGACCGAAACCAACAAGTCGCTGGAAAAATTTCCCGCCTACGTCGACCATCTGGTCGGCAAGGGCATCCGGCGCGATCATCTGCTGGTCGCCATCGGCGGCGGGATCATTCAGGACACCACCTGCTTTCTCGCCGCGACCATGCTGCGCGGTGTCGACTGGGCGTTCTGCCCGACGACCCTTCTGGCCCAGGCCGACAGTTGCATCGGCTCGAAAAGCTCGATCAATTCGGCATCGGCCAAAAATATCCTCGGCACCTTCACCCCGCCCCGGACGATCTATCTCGACGTGGCGTTCCAGGACACGCTCGACCCGCGCGATGTACGCTCCGGCGTCGGCGAGATATTGAAGGTGCACGCCATCGACGGGCCCGACAGTTTCGCCGCCCTGGCCGCCGATTACGACCGCCTGTTCAGCGAACCGGGCCTGATGTTGCGCTACGTCCGCCGGGCGCTGGAAATCAAGAAAGCCTATATCGAAGACGACGAGTTCGACCGCGGTCCCCGCAACATCTTCAATTACGGCCATACCTTCGGTCACGCCATCGAGGCGGCGACGGATTTCGCCATCCCTCACGGCATCGCCGTGACCATCGGCATGGACATGGCGAATTTCGTGTCGTCGCGCATCGGCGACGGCACGGAAGATCACTTCCGCCGCCTGCACCCGACCCTGGCTTCGAACTATGACGGTTTCGAATCCCATCCGGTGCCGTTCGATCGCTTCCTGGCGGCGATCCTGAAGGACAAGAAGAATACCGGAACCGGGTCGGTGACCATGATCCTGCCCGGCGCCGACGGCCGCCTGGCCAAGGTGACGCATGCCGCCGACGACGGTTTCACCTCTGCCTGCAACACATTCCTGGACGAAGTCCGCTCCCAGTGACCACCAAGACAATGACACCAAAGACCACCGCCGTCGCGGTCACCTCGCGGTCGTTCTCCAAGCATCCAGCGTTGCGGCGGGAGTTGTTGGCACGCTATCCGAACACGACCTTCAACGACGCGGGCAATAGCCTGCGCGGCCAGGCTCTGATCGATTTTCTGAAGGGCCATGAGAAGGCGATCACGGCGTTGGAACCGCTCGACGCTGCCCTGTTCGACGCCGTGCCCGAGCTGCGCATCATCGGCAAATACGGGGTCGGGCTCGACATGATCGACCTTACCGCCATGCAGACCCGCGGGGTAAAGCTGGGATGGACCGCGGGCGTCAACCGCCGCGCCGTCGCCGAACTGGCGCTCGGCTTCGCGCTCAGCCTGATCCGCCGCGTGCCCGAATCCCTCAGCCTCGTCGCCGATGGCGGGTGGCGCCAGGTGTCCGGTCGACAGCTCAGCGGACGCACGGTCGGCATCATCGGGCTCGGTCATGTCGGCAAGGATCTTGCGGCTTTGCTTCGCGCCTTCGACTGCCAGGTCCTGGCGCACGACATCGTGACCGATGAGAATTTCTGCACGCGGGTCGGCGTCGAAATGACGCGCCTTGAAGATCTTTTGGACAGAAGCGACGTCGTCTCCATCCACCTGCCGCTCGACGACAGCACGCGCGGCCTGATCGGCGCCGCCGAATTGGCCCGCATGCCGGCGGGCGCGATCCTGATCAATACCGCGCGCGGGTCGATCGTCGACGAAGCGGCGCTCGCGTCGGAGCTTCGGTCCGGCCGCCTGGGCGCCGGCGCCTTCGACGTGTTCGCCGCCGAACCGCCGACAAACAATCCGCTGACCGGCCTCGACAACTTCCTCGCCACGCCGCACATCGGCGGCAGCACGGAAGAAGCCATCCTGGCCATGGGCATGGCCGCCATCGACGGGTTGGACAATGCGGGTGACCCGATCACGGTCGCGCGGGGGCAAAAACCATAAGCGCCAAGGTCATCATTGCCGACGCCCAGCGGCTTGCCGACAACCCGTCCACGGCCGGCGATATTTCGACGGCAACCGCGTGGTACTTCGGCGACGATCACGCGCGCTACTGCGCGCTGCGTGACCGCCTGCCCGCAACGATCGCCTGGGGAAACACCGGACAGCGCCTGAACGAGATCGCCGAGCGCAACACCGATACCTTCGTGAATCTTGCCGATCAGTTCCGCATCGACGATTGGGACTGGTGGGAGAATCGAAACCTGGCGGAACGAGGCCCCCTGTCATCAACCTTCACCGCCGAATGCTGCCGCATGGTGTTGTTCGGCGAATGCCTGGAAGACGGCGGCACCCATCTTTTCGTGGTCGAGGCCCGCGACCTCGCCCGGCTGCTGGTTGACGAAGGCACACGCCGAGGCGCGGCCGTTTCCTGGGTCGGTCCGGGGGCCCTGTCGCGCGGCATCGGACACATCTGCCGCCAGGGCATCGCCGCCCTTCGATTTGCCCGGGCTGCGTTGCGCCGGGCCGGGCGCCTGCGCCGGCTGCGCGCGCTCAGGCGACGTCATCCGCTCGACCTGAAAAAACTTGCCGGCTGCGACGTGCTGTTGGCCGCATGGACCGCGCCTGGTGATTTTCCACCACAGGGCACGCGGGACACCGCCCATTACATGGGCGCACTCCCCCGCCTGCTTCGTGACGCAGGGCTGAAAGTTGGTTATGTCGCCCTGCCGCTCGATTGGATTTATGACGGGGATGCAATTCAAATCGACGTGGCCGCCAGCAACGAAACCGCGATGCTGGCCGACGATTCCGTAACCTTGGGCGCACTATGGCGTGCCACCGCAGCGGCGATGCGTCTTCGCGCCCGGGCCAACCCGAACATGGCCATTGCCGGACACCGGCTTGCCGCGGTCGCCGACATGGTGCTGGATCGCGAGCGGTTCGATTGGCGCGCCGTGAACGCGCGCCTGTTGGCCGAGGTCGGCCCGTTCCTCGCGCGGCACGGCTGCCATCCGCAAGCGGTCTGCCATGTGTACGAGAACCAGACATGGGAAAAAGGGCTTCGCAGCGGATTGCGCCGCGCCCTGCCCCGAACGCGGATCGCCGGGTTCCACCAATCGCCGTTTTCCAAGATGTTTCTCAACATGCTGCCATCGCGGGCAGAGATTACGAACGGTCGCTGGCCCGACGTCGTGTTCACCCATGGTGCGCGCAGCCGCCGGCAACTGACATCATCCGGTGCGCCGGAAGCGCGTGTCCTAAATGCGGGTCTATTCCGCGAGGGCTCGTTCATTCTTCAGCGCGTGGCGGGTGCGGGCTCCCACAGAAAATTGATCGCCGCCACCGGCGCAGACTTTCAGGAGTGCTGCGAACTGGTCGCCAAGGCCGCGGCAGCGACGGCCGGCGGCGCATGGTCGTTGCAGGTCAATTTTCATCCGGTGACTCCGCCGTCGTTCCGTGAAAGCATACGGCGGTTTCTCGACATGCGAGGCCTGGCCGGGGCGCATGTGGTGTTTACGGAACAGTCCATCGCAGAACTGCTCAAGGATGGCGCCGACGCGATCCTCTACGCGGATACCAATGCGGCATTCGAAGCGGTATCCAGCGGGGCACGGGCAATCAATGTTGAGCGCGACCATGCCTTGTCCTTCGACAAGCTGCCCGATGGATTGTCGCGGCGGCTCTATACGGTTACGGAAATTCGCGCCGCGCTGGATGACCTCGCGGACGAGACCGAGTGGCCTTCGGCGAGTGCGGTCGACGCCGCGTTGGCAGACAGCTTCAGTTCTCCCGATATTTCCGAGGTTCTTTCAGCTCTGCAACTGGGTGCCGCACGCGGCCCTCTTGCATCTCCCGCAACAGACAAGGTGATGGAACGATGAAAGTCGTAGTTCTCTGCGGCGGTAAGGGTACGCGCATCCGCGGCGTGGCCGACGACCTGCCCAAACCCATGATCCCCGTCGGCCCTTACCCGATTCTGTGGCACATCATGCGGGGATACGCCGCCGCCGGACACAAGGACTTCGTCCTCTGCCTCGGTCACAAAAGCGGTGCGATCAAGGATTTCTTCCTCAATTACCGGACCCGCGTCGCCGACTTCACCATCGACTTCGCGCGCGAACGCGCCTTGGAATTTCACGGCGCCGAGAACGCCATCGACTGGCGCGTGACCATGGCGGAGACCGGTGAGGAAACCCTGACCGGATCGCGGGTCAAGCGCATCGAACGCTATATCGGCGACGAAGACACCTTCATGCTGACCTACGGCGATGGCGTCGCCGACGTCGACATCGCCGAATTGGCGGCCTTTCACAAATCCCATGGCAAGGTGATGACCGTATGCGGCGTGCGCCCGCCGGGCCGCTTCGGCGAGATGGAGCACGACGACACGGGTGCGGTCGTTGAATTCAATGAAAAGCCACAAGCCACCGGCGGGCGGATTTCCGGCGGGTTCTTCGTGTGCGACCGCCGCCTGTTCGATTATCTGGACGGCGACCGTGATGATGTGATTCTGGAAACCGAACCCATGCGGCGGCTCGCGGCCGAAGGTGAGATGATGATGTACCGGCATGACGGTTTCTGGCAGTGCATGGACACCTTCCGCGACTACGCGCTGCTCAACGACCTGTATGAATCCGGAAAAGCACCCTGGCTGAGCGGCGCCTGATCCGATGACTGATTTCTCCGTTTTCAAGAACCGCCGAATCCTGATCACCGGCTCGACCGGGTTCAAGGGCAGCTGGCTTTCCGCCTGGCTGGCCGACCTCGACGCTCACGTCACCGGTCTCGCCTTGCCGCCGGCACCGGATGCGCCGCTGTTCGATCAACTCCGCCTGGCCGAGCGCATTGACCAGCATTTCATCGACATCCGGAATTATGATTCCGTCGCCGAACTGTTGGGTCAATCCAAGCCGGAGATCATCATCCACCTTGCCGCCCAGGCGCTGGTAAGGCGGAGCTATGCGGAACCGCTCGAGACGTTCCATACCAACGTTACGGGCGGCATCAATCTGCTGGAGGCCGTACGCCACACACCTTCCGTGCGCTCCCTCGTCTTCATTACCTCCGACAAATGTTACCGCAACATGGAATGGGAACGCGGCTACCACGAAGACGACCTTCTTGGCGGACCCGATCCCTATTCCGCCTCCAAGGGCGCCGTCGAACTGGTCTTCACCGGTTATCAGGAATCATTCTACCGCGCACGGCCCGATCTGATCGCCGCGACGGCACGCGCCGGCAACGTGATCGGCGGCGGCGACATGTCGACGGACCGCATCGTCCCCGACTGCATCCGCGCCCTCCGCGCCGGGGACCCGGTGATCCTGCGCAATCCCATGGCGACGCGGCCGTGGCAGCATGTGCTGGAACCCCTGTCCGGGTATCTCGCCCTTGCCGCGCGGCAGTTCAGCGGCGACGACGCGGCGGCAGGGGCCTGGAACTTCGGGCCCGACGCCGAGAACGTCCGCCCCGTCAAGGACCTGGCCGAGACCGCCGTCGGTGTCTGGGGCACGGGCGAGGTCCGCATCGAGCAGGACCCGAACGCGCCGCATGAAGCGACACTGCTGATGCTCGACAGCACCAAGGCAAAGGACGGGCTTGGCTGGTATCCGCGCTGGGATTTTGCAACCGGCATCACGCGCACGGTGGAATGGTACAAGGCCGTGGATCAGGGCGCCGACCCGATCGAGATCACCCGGGCACAGACCGACGAATACGAAAAGGTCAGCCGATGAACGACGCCACTATCGACGACGTCATCGTTACGCCGCTCAAGATCATCGCCGATGCCCGGGGCGCGGTGATGCACATGCTGCGTGCCGACGCACCGCACTTCGCCGGTTTCGGCGAGGTCTATTTTTCCATCGTCAATCCGGGGGCCGTGAAAGCCTGGAAACGGCACCGGGAAATGACTCTGAACCTATGCTGCGTGTCCGGGACGATCCGCTTGGTCGTCGCGGACACGAACACCGGGGCCGTCCGCGAAATAGACATTAGCCCCGACAACCCCGACACCTATGCCCTGGTCACCGTGCCGCCGGGATTATGGACCGGGTTCACCTGCACGGGCGCGGCGCCGGCAACCCTGGCGAACTGCGCCAGCATCCCGCACGACCCGGCCGAGGCGGACACCCTGCCCGCCGACACGGACCGCATCCCCTTTTCCTGGCCCTGACCCCGTAATGACCCAGACCGCCATCGTCACCGGCACGTCCAGCTTCGTCGGCGCGCATCTGGCGCGCGCCTTCGCCGACGCGGGTTACGCCGTGACGGCAACCCATAGCAGACCCCGCGATGGCTACGACGGCATTCGCGCTCAACGCCTGGATTTCGCCGCCCAAAGCGCCGCCCTGGCGCAACTTGACGTGACCGATGAAACCGCCGTCAAGGCGCTCGCGCGCCGGGTGCGTCCGACGCTCTGGGTCCATCATGCGGGGCATGCCGCCGATTACGCCTCGCCCGATTATGATGCCGAAAGGGGCCGGGCCGTGAACGTTCAGCCGCTGGACGCCATCTTCGCCGCAATGTCGGACAGCGGCGGCGGCGTGATCATTACCGGATCATCGGCCGAGTACCCGTCAAGCGACGACGCCAACCACGAGGACGACACCGGCCAACCGGAAACACCTTATGGCCTTTCCAAACGGGCCGAGACGGTACGGGCGCGCGACCTCGCCGCACGGACCGGCGTGCCCACACGGATCGGCCGGCTCTACATCCCTTTCGGTATTCTCGACCATCCCGCCAAGCTGCTGGCTCAGGTGATCAGCGGGCTTAGAGCCGGCACGCCGGTCGACCTTTCACCCTGCACCCAGCGGCGTGATTTCATCGGCGTCGGCGACGTTACGGATGCCTGGCTGAAGATGGCGCGTGACCTTGCGCGCGGCGGCTTTGACGTCTTCAACATTTGTTCGGGCGAGGCGACCGAACTGCGCGCCCTGCTGCTGGCCGTGGCGGATGCCCTGGGGGCGGATGATCGCTTGCTCCGGTTCGGGGCGCGGCCCATGCGGCCGGGCGAGCCGCCGGTCTCATTCGGCGATAACACGAAGGCTGGACGCATGCTCGACTGGTCGCCCCGCGCTCTTGACGTGGCGCTCCGCGAAGACCTGATCCAGCCCTTGATGGCCGGCGCCCTGCCATGACCCAGCCGAAGGTGACCGTCCTGATGTCGGTCCTCAACGGTGAGGACTATCTGCGCGAAGCCATCGACAGCATCCTCGCGCAGACATTCACCGACTTTGAATTCCTGATCATCGACAACGCATCGACCGACGGCACCGCAACCATCATTGCGTCCTATGACGACGCCCGGATCCGCTGCATCCGAAACGACGACGTCCTGACATTGACCCAATCCCTGAACAAGGGGTTGGAGGCCGCACGCGGTGAGTACATTGCCCGCCTGGATGCCGATGACATCGCCTTTGCCAACCGCCTGGACAAGCAGGTACGGCACCTCGACGACCATCCTGATGTCGCCTTGGTCGCCTCTGTCGCCACCGATTTCGGCAATGGCGCACCGCTGCCGGGTGTCCCTGGCCCGACGCCGCCGAATAACCATGATGACCTGTTGGTCGCCCTTGCGCGTGATAGCATCATCGCGCATTCGTCGATCATGTTCCGCCGTCAGGATGTGATGAAGATAGGCGGCTACCCTGGGGAATATGCCTATTGCATGGACTATCTGCTTTATTTCCGTCTGGCCCGACATCATCGGCTGGGATGCTTGCCCGAGCCGCTTGTGGCGATCCGAAGTCATCCCTCCCAGATCACGTCTTTACCGGCCTGGGGACTGCGCCGGGAGACGGAGGCCGCGGCTGCTTTCCAGGAAATTCTCACCTATCCTGACATGCCTGCCGCCGTGCGCCGGGGATTGCTCCGCTACAGGGCATTGACATCGTTGCGCCTGGCGGCACTTTACGCGCGCGCGCATGCGCCAATGCAAGCCTGCGCCTGGATAATCCGCGCCTTCGTCCAGGCCCCCTGCACGTTCTCCCGCCTTGTCTGGACCATCGCGGCGAAGCGGGCGGGACAGTCGTGACTGCCTGCCGGATAACACAAGGACGACACCGCCCGTGCATCCACAACACCTAAGCCTGTTACGCTGCCCTGCCACGGGCGCACCGCTTGAATTATCGGATGCCGTTTTGGAAGACGGCCGTATCCGCTCCGGGCGGCTTGTGCCCGCAGGCGACGACGGAAGCCTTTCATACCCCATCGTGAATTTTATTCCGCGCTTCGTTTCGTCAGACAACTACGCGCAAAATTTCGGCTTCGAATGGAACCTGCACGCGCGGACCCAATACGATTCCGAATCCGGACATAACGTGTCTGAGGAGCGCCTCTCCCGCTTCACCGAATGGCCCGGTGAACTGCAAGGGGAACTGGTTCTGGAGGCGGGGTCGGGATCGGGCCGCTTCACGGAACCGCTTCTGCGTACGGGCGCGACGGTGATCTCGTTCGATTATTCAGATGCGGTCGAGGCAAACGAAAAATCGAACGGCACGAACCCGAACCTGTTACTGGTACAGGCGGACATTTACTCAATGCCGTTCCCCGAACAACTGTTCGACCGGGTACTCTGTTACGGTGTGCTGCAACACACGCCGGACCCGGAAGGAGCGTTTAAGGCTCTCGTCCCCATGCTGAAGCCGGGCGGGCATCTGGCGACAGACATCTACTTGAAATCTTTGACTTATTATTGGCTGAACACGCGCTACTGGGTGCGCCCCCTGACCCGCGGCATGGATTCTGAACGCCTGTATCGCTGGTGCAAGGGGTATGTCTCCTTGATGTGGCCGCTGGTTCGCCTATTGCGTCGCCTGCCCTATGGGCAAGCCATCATCTGGCGCCTGCTGGTCGCCGATCCGATTGACGACATGCCTTCTGCCGACGACGCGACCTTGCGTGAATGGGCGATCCTCGACACCTTCGACATGTTGTCGCCCAGTTTCGACCTGCCGCAGACGCCGGCCGTCTTCGAACGCTGGCATCGGGAGTGTGATCTGGACCATATTGACGTTTGCCTCGGCTCCAACGGCGTCGCCGGCACGGCACGGCGCCGGGACATCGGCCAGAGCGTCATCGGGAAGGAAGCCGTGAATACATGATCGCCATCGTAGACATCGGCATCGGCAACCTGGGCGCCATCAAGAATATGCTGCGCAAGGTCGGCGCCCAGGCGGAAATCACCGACAGCGCGGAGGCGATTAAAGCCGCTGACAAGATCGTTCTGCCCGGCGTCGGCGCGTTTGACCACGGCATGGGCGCTCTGGCCGCAAGCGGGCTGATGGATACCTTGAACGAACAGGTACTCGACGCGGGGAAGCCCGTCCTGGGAATCTGCCTCGGCGCGCAAATGCTGGGCCGTCGCAGCGAGGAAGGATCCCTGCCCGGGCTGGGGTGGATCGACATGGACATCGTTCGCTTTCCCCGTGATGCCGGCATCAAGATTCCGCACATGGGCTGGAACACGGTTGCGCCGACGATGCCGGGCGGCGGGGTACACCCGCTGTTTGCCGGCGGCGAAGACGCGCCCCGGTTCTATTTCGTGCATTCCTTCCATTTCGAATGTGACCGGCCCGAAGACGTCACGGCGACCTGCGTATACGGCAAGCCGTTCGCCGCCTCCGTGGCGCGCGGAAACATCTGGGGGGTGCAGTTCCATCCGGAAAAAAGCCATCGCTTCGGCGCGGCACTGCTGCGTAATTTCGCGGAACATGCCTGAATGAATTTTCCCCGAGTCATTCCGGTTCTGCTCCTGCGGGGGCGTGGCCTTTACAAGACCGTCAAGTTCAAGAATCCCGTCTATGTCGGGGATCCGATGAACACGGTTCGGCTATTCAATGAAAAGGAAGCCAACGAAATCGTGGTCCTGGACATCGGTGCTACCGCCGAGAACCGCGGTCCCAACTTCGATTTTTTGGAAGACCTGGCCTCCGAATGCTTCATGCCTTTTGCCTATGGCGGCGGCATCACGACCGTGGACCAGATCAAGAGGTTGTTTTTTCTCGGCGCGGAAAAGGCCGTAATCAACGCCGCGGCCTTCGACCAGCCCGGTCTTATCGAGGACGCCGCCCGACAGTTCGGCGCTCAAAGCATCGTCGCATCCATCGACGTCAAGAAGAAGATGCTCGGCGGATACGATGTTTTCACCCACAACGGCACCAAGGGCCGGGGGCGGAAACCGACGGAACTTGCACGGGAATTGGAAAGCCGCGGCGTCGGCGAAATCCTTATCAATGCCATCGACCGTGACGGCACGATGAGCGGTTACGATCTGGACCTCATCGGCGACGTCGCCGCTGCCGTTTCCGTGCCTGTCGTCGCCTGCGGCGGCGCGAGCGGGCCGTCTGACTTTCGCGCAGCCATCAACGCCGGCGCCGCCGCCGTTTCAGCCGGCGCGTACTTCGTTTTTCAAGGCAAGCACCGTGCGGTGCTGATCAGCTATCCCAGCGAAGATGAGCTGAACACCATCTTCACACCGGAAGAATAAATGACCGATATCGAATACCAAGTCTGCACGCGTTGCGTGATGGACACCACGGACCCGGACATCACGTTCGACGATCAGGGCGTATGCAACCATTGTCGTTCGTTCGACCAAATCGCCGGTACGGACTGGCTTCCGGGCCCGGCGGGGAAACCGCACCTGGATGCCTTGCTCGCCGAGATCAAGGCTTGGGGCAAGGGTCGCGAGTACGATTGCACGATCGGGCTGTCGGGAGGGGCGGATTCATCCTATCTGGCCTATCTCGCCGCGAAAGAGTGGGGCCTGCGGCCGCTCGCCGTCCATGTCGATACCGGCTGGAACTCCCCCTACGCCGTTCGCAACATCGAAAACCTGGTCAAGAAACTGAACATTGACCTTTATACCTTCGTTATCGATTGGGAGGAGATGCGCGATCTTCAGGTCGCGTTCCTGAAATCGGGCGTCGCCAACCAGGACACGCCGCAGGATCATGCCATCTTCGCCAAGCTGTTCAGCTTCACCGCCGAAAACAAGATTCGCTATGTCCTGTCGGGCCACAACATCGCAACCGAAAGCGTCCTTCCCGAGTCATGGGAGTACACCGCCCGCGATGACAAACACATTCGCGCCATCCATCGCCGGTTCGGAACCCACCCTCTGAAGACGCTGCCGATCATGTCCGTCTTCCGCAGTTTTCTGTATGCCCGGTTGGCACCGATAAAATTCCTGCCCGGCATGAAAATCGTCAACCCGTTGGACTTCGTCGACTACAGAAAAGATCAGGCCAAGGAAAAACTGTCCAAAGAAGTCGGCTGGCAGGAGTACGGCGCCAAGCACTTCGAATCCCGCTTCACAAAGTTCTTTCAGGCTTACTGGCTGCCCAAACGGTTCGGATACGACAAACGCCGCGCGCATCTGTCCTCACTCGTTCTCTCCGGCCAAATCAGCCGGGACCACGCGCTGGTCGAACTGGATAAACCCATGTATCCGCCCGAAGAATTGGCGGAAGACATGGAGTTCGTCCGCAAGAAGCTGGAATTGAGTGAAAGCGAATTCGAGGAGATTCTATCCGCGCCGACCCGTCATCATTCGGAGTATCCGTCCTATGCGCCGCTGGGGCGCATTTGGCGGCGGGTGCAAAAAGGCCTGCAGGCGCTGCGCCGCATTCTGACACCCAAGGCTCGGGCCTTAGCCCCTTTGGGAAAGCTGAACATCTGTATTCTCGGCTCCGCCAGCGATACCCATGTCGTAACACGCGCCCGCGCCATCGCCCGCCAAGGCCATATGGTGACGATGATTTCACGCGTTCCCGGATCGACGAACGAGATTCCCATCCTGGTCCCGAAGGGTTTCAATACGCCGTTCAATGTCGTCAACAAGGCACTGATCGTATTTCCCCTTGCCTGGATGATCTGGCGGCAACGCGCGGACGTGTTCTATGCCCATTATGCGGCAGAGTACGAATGTTGGCTCGCGGCTCTGCTGCGCCGCCGGCCCTTTGCCATTAACGCCATGGGGTCGGATATCCTGATCGAAGCAACAGGACGTCGTGGCCCCCTGCGCGCCTGGTTGACCCGTTTCGCCCTGAAAGCGGCCAAAGCCGTCACGGTGAAATCTCCGTATCTGGCACAGACGGTTCTCGACCTTGGGATTGATCCCGGGCGCGTTTCAGAAGTGATCTGGGGGATCGACCCAAAAAATTATCACCGCGATACAGATAAACGGCGCGAATGGCGGGCCCACTGGGGAGTTGATGAGGATACCCTGGTCATCCTCAGCCCGCGGCCTTTTGAAAAGCTCTATCGTCAACATCTGGCAATCCAGGCGCTTCCCAAGGTCCTCGAGAAACACCCGAACGCGATTCTCGCATTATCCGAATTCAAACAAGACCTGAGCTACCGCCGTGAACTGGAAACGCTGGCCCGCGATCTCGGCATTAGTGCCCATGTCGTCTATGTCGCGCCGCAATCCGAAGAGCACATGCCGGGCCTTTTATCGGCGGCCGACATCATCGTCAGTCTCGCTTACACCGACGGAACTCCGCAAACGGTCTTGGAAGCACAAGCCTGCGACACGCCGGTGTTGATTGCCGACATTCCCGATATCCGGCACGTTTTCACGGATCGAAAAAATTGTCTTTTTTCGACCGATGACCCCAAGTCGATTGCCGATGGCTTGGACCTTATTGCGTCGGACGAAACGCTGCGCAATTCGATCATTTCCGGCGGCAGGCAACTGGTCTTGGAGAAAGCCAACCTTCCCCGGGAACTGGAACGCGTCGAAGCAATCCTGCGTGATGTCGTTGCCGGTTGATCCTGACATTCTCACACAACCCGATCCTGATCTGATGCCATGTGCGGCCTGACCGGCATTCTCGACCCGCGCAGCCGCGCGCCGTTGGCAGGCGCAGTGCAGGCCATGACGGACCGTCTTATCCATCGCGGGCCCGATGGGGACGGCGTGTGGACCGACGATGCCGCCGGCGTCGCGCTGGGCCATCGACGCTTGTCGATCATCGACTTGAGCCCGGCCGGCGCCCAGCCCATGACATCCGCCTGCGGTCGCTACGTCATCGCCTACAACGGCGAGGTCTATAACGCCGAGGACCTGCGCCGCGACCTGGCGGCGGCCGGTGCGGCGCCGGAGTACCGCGGGCATTCGGACACGGAAGTAATGCTCGCCGCCTTCACCTGTTGGGGCGTGCGCGCGACCGTCGAAAAGCTGATCGGCATGTTCGCTTTCGCGCTTTGGGACCGCGAGGAACGCTGCCTGGTATTGGCCCGCGACCGCCTGGGCATCAAGCCGCTGTATTGGGGCGAGGCCGATGGCCTGTTCCTGTTCGCGTCGGAACTGAAATCGTTCCATGCCCATCCTGCCTTTCGGCCCGAGGTCGACCCAGCGGCCCTCGCCGCCTACATGCGCTACAACTACGTGCCGGCCCCTGCATCCATATATAAAGACGTCTTCAAGTTGGAGCCGGGCTGCCTGCTGTTCAAGCGCGCCGATCAGCCTGCCCGCGTTGAACGCTATTGGGATCTGCGGCGCATCGCCCATGATGGACAGTCCACGCCGCGTAGCCTGAGCGATCAGGATGCCGTCGACGAAGCCGACGCCCTGATCGGCGACGCGGTCAAGCGGCGCATGGTGGCGGATGTGCCGCTTGGCGCGTTCCTGTCGGGCGGCATCGATTCCTCGACCGTCGCGGCC